>ERZ773001.345-NODE-345-length-18979-cov-23.7215_pt1 | contig 18979 bp, 15 predicted proteins | sample MGYA00511673_ERZ773001 | MGnify/ENA primary metagenome ERZ773001 (study PRJEB29015, sample SAMEA2738091) | human oral metagenome | biome: human oral; feature: human-associated habitat; material: saliva | place: China | collected 2162 ... | reverse complement strand
CATCATCGGGTTCTTCACGAAACTGGGTGCCCTTGTAGGCCTTGCCATTGCTTCTATTATTGCTCTATGTGTAGCCTTATATATTACAAAAGCTAAGGTCGGTCAAAGTTTCCATGAAGGTCGTCGTCTTCTCGATGCTATCGGTTGGACGGCTATCTTGTCTCAATTATTAGCAGCCCTTGGGTATCTATTTAACCTTGCAGGGGTAGGCAAATTGATCTCAAGTATGGTAGCTAGCATAGTCCCTGCAGATAACGTATTTCTCATCGTTGTAGCGTATTGTATTGGAATGGCTTTCTTCACAATGATTATGGGGAATGCCTTTGCAGCCTTTGCTATGATTACTAGTGCTATTGGCGTACCGATGCTTGTTGCAGGTCATGGTGCTAATCCAGCGGTGATTGGTCCTATTGCAATGCTTGCTGGTTATTGTGGTACCTTGATGACGCCAATGGCAGCAAATTTCAATATTGTTCCTGTGGCGCTTCTTGAAATGAAGGATACCTACGGTGTTATTAAGGCTCAAATTCCTGTAGCTATCGTAATGCTTACATTAAATATTCTGTTAATGTACTATTTCCTTTAATCTATTTTATGTATAATATCTTTTGATATTGTTATGAGGTACTATGATGAAAACGATTTTGATTACCGGTTTTGATCCTTTCGGTGGTGAAAGTATCAATCCTGCATGGGAAGCTGTTAAAACAATGGATGGTTACACAGATGGGGACTACAAAGTAGTGACTCAAATGGTGCCAACTGTGCGCTATACATCTGTTAAAACTGCAGTAGAAGCAGCCGATACATGCAACCCTGATTTCATCCTTTGTGTAGGTCAAGCTGGGGGGCGCCCAGATATTACGATTGAACGGGTTGCCATAAACTGCGATGATTTCCGCATTCCAGACAATGGTGGCAACCAACCTATAGATGAACCTGTTGTAGCTGATGGCCCAAGTGCTTACTTTGCTACACTTCCTATCAAGGACATGGTTAATGCATTGCACCAAGTGGGGATTCCTGCAAAAGTGTCTAATACAGCAGGTACTTTCGTATGTAATCATATTATGTACGGTGTGCTACATTATGCAGCTCAAAAAGGTAATATTAAAGCGGGCTTTATGCATATTCCGTACTTGCCATCTCAAGTGGTGAACAAACCAGATCAACCGAGCATGGCTGTTGAGACCGTACGTGCTACGCTAGAAACTATCGTTCATGTATTAGCTCATGGTGAAAGCTACGAAGCACAAAACATTACATACACCACACCACATGAGTAATACTTCTAGATTTACATATGTGTAATATTTATATAACACCACATGAATAAGATATAGCTATATAGTTTTCCAGACTACCGTGTGTGGAAATAACTTTATACTCTAAAAGAGAGGCTTTAAGCCTCTCTTTTTTTATTTCTTGTTTTCAAAATAAAAAGAAATTTAAAATACCTACTATTGACATAGGTATTTAAATAATATAATATAGTCACATAATCATATTAAGTTAGTGGGAATAAGTGAGGGATATCACAAAGGCTTTTACCATAAGACGTATGGCAAGGCTAATGGCGATGACCTCTGTAAGGAGTATAGAATGAGTGAACACGTAGATGTAAGCAACATCAAGGATCCTAGTATCGCGGCAGCTCGAAAAGAAGTTGAGTTCCAACGTGCTATGAATCCTTGTCCTATCGATTTTTCTGAGTTTCAGTCTAGTAATCCTCGTTCTCAAGGGGAGCAAAAGGAGTATGAAGGTAAAGATGCATCGAATTTTAACCGTCGTCAAAAATATTCTGATAGCGAAGAACCTCAATTCACAACACCTTTTGGGAGTGAACCAGGGTTTTTACCTGTAGAAAAAGACCGTTACCGTCTTGTATGGTCTAAACATTGCCCTTGGGCTCACCGTATTGCTATCGCTATCGACTTGCTTGGCCTAGATAAGGTAATCTCTAAAGGCACTGTTGATCCATTGCGTCCGGCAGGGGTTATTGCAGACTGGTTCTTCACCCTTGATAAAGATGAAAAAGATCCGGTACTAGGCATTCACTCCTTAGGTGAAGCGTATCGCAAAGGTGATCCTAACTACGACGCACGTTCCACAGTACCAGCCATTGTAGATGTTACAACTGGAGCAGTAGTAAACAACGACTACCATGCGTTGACCACTGAATTGGCATTGGGCTTCAAAGATTTCATCTCTCCTGATGCACCAGATATTTATCCAGAAGAATTGCGTGCTGATATTGATGCGTTGAACGTTATCATCTACGCAGATTTTAACTTAGCTGTAAACTTAGCGGCTCTCGTAACAAACCAAAAAGATTACGAGTACTACTACGACCGTATCTTTGCTCGCTTAGACTGGCTTGAAGAACGCCTTAGCAAGCAGCGTTACTTGATGGGTGATACAATTACAGATCCAGATATCCGTATCTTCCCTACATTGGCACGCTTTGACCTCGTATTCTACCAAAAATACTTGGTTAATAAAAAACGCCTCGTAGACTATCCAAACCTTTGGAACTACGCGAAGGACTTGTACTCCAATCCAGCATTCGGAGGCACAACAGATTTCGATTCTATGCGTAAACGTTTCTACTACGTAGACCATACGCCATTTGAAGATTTACCACGCCTCATTCCAAAAGGTCCAGATGATTCCATTTGGTTAGAACCAAATGACCGTGCTGAAAAATTTGGTGAATAATTAGATAAATAATTAGTTGAGTACATCTATTATTGCTAAATACTTGATAGATTACCTATTAAATTATAAATAGCTCATAGGAGGACCCATGGATTCTGTAACACAGACGATTGTGAACTACATAGAACAAACGGATGTGACGAACCGTGAGGATCTCCTAGCAGTGGCTCGCATTGCTTTTCTAGATTATTTGGCATCCTTAGCACCTGCTGAGGAGGAACAAGCCGTCCAGGACTTAGCTCGATTCATAGGGGTTGATCAAAATGAAGCCACTAGACAGGGTGAACTTGTCAAACAGGGTAAACTTGCTAATGTAGATGGCTATGAGAGCAATGCAACCGTTAAACGAGCCGATAAGGCCCTGTATTATGGCTTCGCTTCACATTATCTTGATTTTGATGATGCGCAGGCAAATTTGGCGGGTCACTTCAGTACTGTTTTATACTCTGCTCTATTGGCAGTGCTCGAGCCCACTGATACGTGGTACGATTTCCTTCGTGCCTATATCATTGGTGCCGAGCTAGAGGGGATTATTGGTTCCCTAATCAATCCTGCCCATCGGACCCAAGGATGGCATTCTACGGGGACCGTTGGTGTCATTGGGGCAGCGGCCGCTATAGGCGCTTTGCGAGGCCTTCATGGTGAAAGCTTGGCTCAGCTCCTGTCTCTGGCTGCTACTCAGTCGGCGGGCATGTTCTTTCAAAGTGGTACAGATGGTAAGCCTCTCCATGCGGGACTGGCAGCACGCAATGGCTTATGGGCTTACGAACTGTTGAAACATACATCACTAACAACAAGTACAAAACCATTTGACCCTGAACGGGGTTGGTTTAACACTATCGGTAATATTACCGTTACATCAAATAACATCGCTAGCCGTTGGTTAGCACCAGGGCAACTCATTGATCCTGGTTTGTGGATGAAAGTCCACCCTTATTGCTCGGCAGCCATTTGTGGCGCTGAAGCAGCAGAGGTGGTGGCACATAGAATATATACATCTTCTTCGTATGTGTCAAAGCACTACAACGTTTCACCAGATGCAGAGGAACAAGGTAAACGTAGACTATGTGCCACCCTCGTTTCTTCCCTGTGGGATGATATAGATCGAGTTACTGTTCATTTCCCGCCTGGTGCTGATGCGGCGTTACGCTATACAGCGCCAACTACAGGTCGAGAAGGGCAGTTTTCCATAGAGTACATCGTGTACCAAGTCTTAGCCTTTGGGACAGTACAGGATGAGTTGTTTAAGATAGATACCATAGACCAATCAGTTCGAGACTATATGTCACGAATAGAACGGGTCTATGACTTGCCGAAGGTATCCCAAAGTGAACGGATTACAAAGGTAACCGTTACATTGAAAAATGGAGAGACTTTCACAGAAACGATGAACAATCCAAAAGGATCGCCGAATAATCCTCTTACTATGGAGGATATACGCATTAAACTAGGTCTCACCTTAGAGACAAAACAAATAGATAGAGTTATTGAGGCTTTTACCAATACTGATAGGGTAGAGCCATTCTTGCAAACATTGCGAGGAGAAGGAGTTTTACATGTTTAATACTAAGAAATTAACAAAATTGTTCGCTATCGGAGCATTAGCACTAGGCGTGCTCGTTGTAGCTGGTTGCGGTGATGATACATCTAAAGAACAAAAAGTGAACCCAAATGCCAAAGTGGTTAACGTAGCTACTCGCGGTACAGTTCGTCCGTATTCCTATACAGATGATAACGGCAACCTTACAGGCTTTGACGTAGAGTTGTTGAAAGAAATTGAACGTCGTAACCCAGACCTTCACTTCAACTTCAAACCTATGGCCGTAGATGCTGCCTTCGTAGCGATGGATGCAGGTCAAGTGGATATGATCGCAAACCAAATGCGCCGCAATCCAACTCGTGAAGCAAAATACTACTACACAAACGAGGTTAACAACTACTCCACACGTAAATTAGTAGTGAAAAATGACCGCAATGACATTTCTAAATTAGATGATTTGAAAGGCAAAAAAATCGCCGTTACTACATCTTCTGAGTTCAATGAATTAGTAAAACAATTCAATGAAACAGCTAATCCACCAATCGACATTATCTACACAGATAAAGCAGGTGCCGAAACATTGAACCTCGTTGCTACAGGTCGTGCCGATGCAGCTGGTGAGTACGAATACGTAATTAACTCCGCTATTAAGGACCGTGGCTTACCACTCAAAGCCGTAGGTGATGTATTGGCAGTAGTACCTACATACTTCTTGTCTAAACGGACAGATGATATGAAACAAGTAAACGAAAAAATCGATAAAACTATGAAAGAAATGCGTGCTGATGGTACGTTGAAAAAACTTTCTGAACAATATCTTGGTGGGGATTACACATTCGATCCAACACAAAAATAACGAATAGGCCGCCTAGGCGGCCTTATTCTATTATGTATAGAAACGAGGTACTACTGTGGGCAAGTATTTTGATGTGTCCTACATGATTCAAGCGTTTCCACAGCTCTTGAATTATGTTCACGTAACGGTGCTCATCACCGTTATTTCTGCCATCTTAGGTGTTATTTTGGGCTCTATCATAGCCATCATTCGCCTTAAGAAGGTACCAGTATTAAACCAATTATTTATTGTATTTATCTCCTTTATGCGCGGTACGCCGTTCTTGGTACAACTCTTCCTCATTTACTTTGGGGTGCCAGAAATCATGTCCCATATGGGGCTTAACATGAAAAATGTGCCAGGCCTCGTATTCGTGTACGCCGTGTTTACCTTGCATATTGCGGCTTATAGTGCTGAAATCATGCGCTCCAGTATTGATGCGGTTGCGCCTGGTGAGAAGGAAGCCGCTAAAAGTCTCGGCATGACCGAGTTTCAAAGCTATGTGCGCATCATCTTGCCGCAGGCTTTCACCATGAGCATTCCACCGTTGACGAACCTCGTTATCGGCATGTTGAAAGGGACGGCCCTCATCTTTAACGTCGGCGTTGTTGATATGATGCGTAAGGCAGACCTCATGGGCGGCAATAGCCAGCGCTATCTTGAGTTATTCGTTGATGCGGCCATTATTTATGGCATTTTAATTATCATCGTGTCCCTCTTGGGCCGATTGCTTGAAAAACGTTTTACCGTTGCGGGCAAGGAAACGCAACGCATTTTGATCAGTGAGGAGTAGGGGCTTATGGGATATATTATTGATTCAACCTATATTTATGGCACCTTCTTTGCTGTCATTCCTTATGTGAAAGTTACCCTCATGATTACCTTCCTCAGCGTTGGTTTGGGTACAATCCTAGGGCTATTAAGTTGCGTGCTACAACAAAATAAAGTACCTGTGCTCAGTCAGCTCAGCTATTTGTACGTATTATTGTGCCGTAGTATTCCGAACATGGTTCTCTTATACCTCGTGTACTATGGCTTGCCAATTCTATTCCTTGCCTTAGAGGATCAAACGGGTGTACATGTGCCATTTGAAAAGGTGCCAGCTACCTTCGTAGCCGTTGTAGGCTTAACATTGCATACAGGAGCCTATTTGAGTGAAATCTTCCGAGCTGCGTTGCAATCTGTACCGAAAGGTCAAATGGAAGCAGCTCAAGCTATCGGTATGACGTGGTTCCAAGCGTTCCGTCGTATCGTATTGCCACAAGCGACAGTCTTTGCGTTGCCACTATTTACTAACCAATTCCTTAACACTATGAAGAGTACTAGCATCGTATTCGTTATCACTGTTATTGAATTGTTCGGCGCAGCAAAGTTATATACAGAGGAAAATTCACAGTATTTTGAGGCCTACATCGTGGTGGCCGGTCTATTCTGGGTGATGGGGATTGTCTTTGAATTTATCTTCCATCGTTTAGAAGTCTATGCAAGCAAGTATAAACGAGGTAATGCATTATGATAGATATTAAACAAGTTCACAAATCCTTCGGGAACCGTGAAATTTTAAAGGGCATCGACCTACATGTGCCAACGGGCTCTGTAACGGTTATCCTGGGCCCATCTGGCAGTGGTAAGACGACGTTCCTTAGAACGCTTAACTTCCTTGAAAAGGCTGACGCAGGGACGATGCAATTAAACGATATTTCTGTAGACTTACATAAAGCGTCTAACAAGGAAATTTTAAACGTACGCCGCAATACATCCATGGTGTTCCAGTCTTATAACTTATTCTCTAACAAAACTGTTATTGAAAATATCATGGAAGGCCTTGTAACAGTTAAGAAAATGAAAAAATCTGAAGCCCGTCAGATTGCGCAACGTTTCCTCAAGGAAGTAGGCATGGAAGGCTATGACGATTACTATCCGGTACAACTTTCCGGTGGTCAACAACAACGTATCGGCATCGCTCGTGCCCTTGCGATGGACCCAGAGGTGATCCTCTTTGACGAACCTACATCAGCCCTTGATCCAGAGCTAGTAGGGGAAGTATTGGCTGTTATCCGCAAAATTGCTAAAGAGTTGGAAGTAACCATGATCATCGTGACGCACGAAATTGGCTTTGCTAAAGAAGTAGCAGACCAAGTGGTATTCATGGAAGGCGGCGTCATCGTAGAGCAAGGTGATCCTAAAGTGGTCCTTGAACATCCAAAAGAAGAACGAACACGTAAATTCTTGAGCCGTTACCTTACACTCGATACTGAATTGCCTCTCGATAGCGCAGCGTTATAAATAGTACAGTGCTATAAATAATACAGAATTCTAATAATGCGTGCTATCTTAGTAATATAGAAATTAATGGCGACCTAATATCTTTAGAATTAGGTCGCTTTAAACGAGGTATATAATGAAAGAATTTAGACAATTAACCGTAGATGATGCGGCAGAGTACCACGAGGTGTTGATTGCAGGCTACGCAGAGAATAAGAACTATCCTATATCCTTCGATGCTATCAACTTTAGCCAAGAAGAGTCTCGCGCATGGATCTTAAAATATCCTGTGTACGGCCTCTACGTAGATGGCTCCTTGGTGTGCTCTATCTCCTTCCGCATGCCTTGGATTCCAAAGGCTACACCAGATGTATACCCGCACATTGCACACTTTGTGACGGCTCCTGAACATAAGGGGAAGGGCTATGCTCGTGAAGTCCTCGCCGAAGCAGAATACTTATTGCGTAATGTATATAAAACACCAGCCGTAACACTTGGTACCGCCGCAGAACATCCGTGGCTTGCGAAAATGTATGAAAACTTTGGCTTTAAAGAATATAAACGGACACAACTACCTGGGAAGGTGCATACGACGATATTTTTTAAGAAAACACTATAAATATAAGAAAATTAGTATTAATTTGATATTCTAACTAAAAGAGTCGCATCTAATTGGTGCGGCTCTTTGTTGTTTTATAAGATATTACTATTACAGTATTAATCTCAAGATTATATTGGAGTTATTCATATATGGTTATCATTTTCTCTAAATTTGATATTGGTAAATACCGATAAGTCAGAATGTCTAGTGGATAGATACTAAAAAAATATATATTTGTTTGCTATAATAATGCTATATTAATGGATAAAAAGGAGATGCATATATATGGATTTTCCTAAAGAAATAAAAAGAATTAGACAACGTTCATTTTTAACACAGCAGGAATTTGCCAATGTAATAGGGGTGTCTTTTTCTACTGTGAATCGTTGGGAATCGGGGCGTTCAAAGCCAAATCTAAAAGCAATGAAAAGTATTAATACATTTTGCGTAGATAATAACATTCCTTATGAAGTACTAGAAGAGTCCTGGTTTGACTATAAAATAGAAAAATAAAGGAGCAATATTGTTATGACAGATAAAGAATTAAAACAGTTAAAAGATAGGCTATGGCACTCTGCTGATGTGCTTCGAGCTAGTGCTCATTTAGCTGCAAATAAATATGGTCAGCCTATTCTTGGACTTATTTTCCTTAGATATGCAGATATCTTATACAAACAACATAAGGAAAATATTGAGGAAGAGTATAATCGTCTTAAAGGTGGACGTATGGAAAAGTCCATTAAAGAAATCTCTATCGAGAAGTGTGGATTCTATCTTCCTGAATGTGCTTATTATGACTTTATCAATGACGCACCAGATGATGCTAGTAAAGCTACTCTTGTAAAGAATGCTATGGAAGCAATTGAGGCTGAAAACCCTAAAATGGATGGTGTCCTTCCAAAAGAAGTTTACGCTCAGCTTGTACCGGAAGAAGAGCCAGAACTTCTCTCTAATATTATACGTATTTTTAAGGATATTCCAGAAAATAGTACAGTCGATATCTTTGGTGAAATCTATGAATATTTCTTAGGGAACTTTGCCCTTGCAGAAGGTAAGGATGGCGGAACATTCTATACTCCTGCAACTGTTGTTAGATATATGGTTGAAGTATTAAATCCTCAGCCTGGTGAAAAGAAGTTTTTAGATCCGGCCTGTGGTTCTGGTGGTATGTTCGTACAAGCTGCACGATACATGCATAATCACAATGCCAGTGAAAGTGAACAGATGAAGTTCCGTTGCTATGGTGTTGAAAAGGAGCCTGATACAGTAAAACTAGCAAAGATGAATCTGCTTCTTAATAATATCCGTGGTGATATTACACAAGCTAACTCATTTTATTCTGATCCATATAATGCATTTGGACAGTTTGACTATGTAATGGCGAATCCACCCTTTAACGTAGATGAAGTTGTGGTTGAGAAGGTTTCGGATGATGCACGTTTCAATACATATGGAGTGCCAAGAAACAAAAGCAAATCAACAAAGAAGAAATCTGACAAGAAAGAAACTGTGCCTAATGCAAACTATTTGTGGATTGGCTACTTTGCGACTGCCTTAAATGAAAATGGTAAGGCCGCACTTGTTATGGCTAACTCTGCATCTGATGCATCCGGTTCAGAATATGATATTAGAAAGAAAATGATTGAAGAAGGTATCATTTCTCTAATGGTAACTCTTCCATCTAATATGTTCTCATCAGTTACACTTCCTGCCACCCTTTGGTTCTTTGATAAGCAAAAGCCAAACACTGACAAGAAAAATGAAATCTTATTTATTGATGCAAGAAATGTTTTCACACAGGTAGACAAAGCACACAGAAAGTTCTCTGATGAGCAGATTAAGAACCTTGGAGTTATCACGAAGCTTTATCATGGTGATACACAAGCTCTTGTTGACTTGCTTGATGAATACAAAATAAAACTTGCAAATGCTCCAGAATCTTCTGATGTTAAAGAAGTACTTACAAAAGCATATTGGCAGTCACAAATTGACTGGTTAACTGAAAGATTCCCTGACGGTGTGTATGCTGATGTTATCGGTCTTTGTAAGGCAGCATCTATGGACGGTGAAGACGGAATCATTGATCAAGACTATTCCCTTAATGCAGGCCGTTATGTTGGAGTAGTTATTGAAGATGATGGTTTAACATATGAAGAATTCAAAGAAGAAATGTATTCTTTAAATTCTGAGTTCACTATATTAAGTACAGAGGCAAAGAAACTTGAAGAACTTATCGCAAATAATCTGAACGGATTGTTGGGTGAATGATATGGAGACAAAAGAAGTAAAATTAGGCGATATTGTTAAGTATAACAAAGGATATGCGTTCAAAAGTAGTGAATATACTGACGAAGGTGTAATGGTTGTTCGAGTAACGGATTTTACGTTAGACTCTATTAGTGATGCTGATGCAGTATATTTAGCACCAGACGATAGGTATGACAAGTTTATTCTGAAAACTAATGATATTTTAATTCAGACGGTAGGATCGTGGGCAAATAATCCTAATTCAATTGTTGGAAAAGTTGTAAGAGTACCAAAACAGTGTGATAGTGCATATCTCAACCAAAATATCGTTCGAATTATACCTAACAATGACTTTGATAATACATACTTATTTTATGCACTTAAGGCAAATCAATTCTCAACATATTGCGTTTTACGTGGACAAGGTGCAGCTAATCAAGCAAGTATTACCTTAGATACTATTTTTAGATTTAAGTTCAAAGTACATAATTTTGCTGAGCAAAAAAGGATTGCAGATATTCTTTCAACTTATGACAACCTCATCGAAAACAACAACAAGCGAATCCGCCTCCTAGAGCAAATGGCTGAGAATCTCTATAAGGAATGGTTTGTGAGATTCCGTTTTCCGGGATATGAGAATGAACACTTTATCGAGGATATTCCATTATCTTGGAGTTATGTTCAGTTAGGTGATATTGCTTCGTTTGATAGAGGTATTTCATATTCTTCAGATGAGATAAACTGTGATGATGGCGTTAATTTAATTAATTTAAAAAATATTCAGTCGTATGGTGGTTTTAGACGTGATGGTACAAAGAGATATAACGGCAAATACAAAGACTCGCAAATTGTAGTAGCTGGGGAATTAATCCTCGGTGTAACAGATATGACACAGGATAGAAGAACTGTAGGTTCTGTTGCACTAATTCCACCGATATCTGGAAAATCTGTTATTTCTGCAGACCTCGTTAAAGTAAACCTGAAAGTGCCAAATGTATTCTTTTATTGTATGTGCCGATATGGATTTTATTCTAAATATTTTTCTCAGTTTGCGAATGGAGCAAACGTGTTGCATTTAAAACCAAATGTACTGTTAAATAAGAAAATTCTATTACCAACAGTTGAATTAATTGAAGCATTTGCTAAAAACGTGCAGCCTATGATAGATATTGTGGATAACTTGAATTGTCAAAACGATTTACTTACAAAGCAAAGAGATATGCTGTTACCACGCTTGATGAGCGAAAAACTTGAGGTTTAAGGAGGTGTTCGTATGCGTAATTTTATATCTGAAGACGATATAGAACAGGCTATACTTTCAAAATTAAAAGCTGAACCGTTTAAATATGATATCCTCATTTGTGATGCTTCACCGGATAAACGAGATGTATTGCCCGATGGTACAGGCAGAAATTCTAAGAAGGAATGTATCCTTCCTGATGTGATGCTGACCTCTCTGAAGCGTATCAATCCTACTATCGAAGAAAATAAAATTCAAGAGATCATAAAGACGTTAAGGCAAGATTATACAGGGACGGACATTGTAGATACAAATTACAAATTATATAGACAAATCCGTAATAATATAAAAATTACAGTTCGTAGAAATGGTAAGGAAGATTTTGATTTTGTAAAATTGATAGACTTTGAACATCCGGAGAATAATACTTTCACAGCGGTGTCTCAGATGTGGATTCAAGGAAAGGTCTATTATCGCAGACCGGATATCCTTATCTTCGTCAATGGAATGCCTCTTGTGTTTATTGAACTAAAAAATAGCATTGTTAAGGTTGAAGAAGCCTATAACAAGAATCTGAAAGATTATATGCGGGATATTCCTAATGTCTTTGCATTTAATCAGATTTGTGTGCTTTCAAATGGTTTGGAAACTAAGCTTGGCGCATTTAATGCGACCTATGACTATTTCTTTGAATGGCTCAAAATTGATAGCGAAAAAGAAAAACTGGACAGAGAAGCTATTCTTGCTGCGGATAATGTTAAGAATAGCTCTATCAGATATTTTGTAGATGGTCTCCTTAACAAAAATCGACTCATTGATTATATAGAAAACTTTATTCTATTTGAAAATCAGAGAATAAAGATTATCGCAAAGAATCACCAGTATTTAGGTGTTAATAATTTGATGGAATCTGTGAAAAATAGAAAAGAATTGAACGGAAAGCTTGGTGTCTTCTGGCATACACAGGGTTCAGGTAAATCCTATTCTATGGTTATGTTTGCACGTAAAGTGAAGCGTAAAATTCAAGGTAATTTCTCATTCCTCGTTATTACTGACCGTGAAGATTTGGATACACAGATTCATAAGAATTTTGTGCGTACAGAGGTTATTGGTTCTAAAGAAGAATGTCAGCCAAAGGACAGCAAGCAACTGCGAGAATTTTTAACTACCAACAAAGCATTTATTTTCACACTGATTCATAAGTTTAGATACGATAAGACAAAGAAATATCCGGTGCTTTCTACTCGTGACGATATTATTGTCCTTGTTGATGAAGCACATCGAACACAGTATAAGGATTTGGCAGAAAACATGAGAACTGCACTTCCTAATGCAAATTTTGTTGCATTTACAGGGACACCTCTTCTTGGCTCTAAACGCCTTACAAATCAATGGTTTGGTGAGTATGTTTCAGAGTATAACTTTGCACAATCTGTCGAAGATGGCTCTACTGTACCATTATTCTATTCTAGACGAGTTCCGGAAGTAGGGCTTGAGAATGATTTCCTTGATGATGATGTCGTGGATATTATCGAAGAAGAAAATCTTAACGAGGATGAAACTCGTCTTTTAGAGAATGCATCATCACGTATTCTTGAAGTTATTAAGAGGGATGATCGCTTAGATAAAGTGGCGCAAGATATAGCTTATCACTTCCCAAGACGTGGATTTCTTGGAAAAGGGATGGTCGTATCAGTCGATAAATATACTGCTGTCAAAATGTATGACAAGGTTCAGCATTACTGGGCTATAGAAAAGCAGAACATCTTGAAGGAGCGAAATACAGCTTCCACTAAGAAAAAACGTGATCAACTCACTCGTATTCTTGCTTATATGAATAAGGTTGAAATGGCCGTTGTCATCTCCGAAGAGAACGATGAAGAGGCCAAGTTTGCAAAGCAAGGATTAGATATTACAAAACATCGTGCAAAGATGAAAGAAATCACACCGGACGGCAGAGATATTGAGGATAGATTTAAAGATCCTGATGACTCACTGCATCTTGTGTTCGTTTGTGCCATGTGGCTGACAGGATTTGATGTAAAGAACTTATCTACACTTTATCTTGATAAGCCTATGAAAGGCCACACGCTGATGCAAGCCATAGCTCGTGCCAATAGGGTGTATCCAGGAAAACCTGCCGGAATCATTGTAGATTATGTCAATGTGTTTAAATACATGAGGAAGGCATTAACAGAATATGCCACTGGTGATGACGGAATAGAATTCCCTGCAAAAGATATTGACCAATTAATCAGCTATATTGATGGTACAATCGATGAAGCAGATTCTTTCTTGTTGTCTCTTGATATTGATTTAGAAAAGATAATTGATGATTCTAATACATTGGATCAATTAGATGCATTAAGAAGTGCTTATGATACTATCGTTGCAAGAGATGATGACAAAGAGAAGTTTAAAGTTATCCTTAATACTTTGATAAATCTTTGCGAAGCATCCAAGCCGGAAATCTTTGAAAAGAACTGGAATAATGATAAATTGGCACCGCTTGTGTATTTGCATGGTCTCTTATATAACACTGTTAACGATGAAAAGGTGGCTCGTGCTAGACAGAAAATGAATCAGATTCTGGATGGCAGTGTTACAGCAAGTCAAGAGTTCGTTAACTATGTACGGGAAAAACCTGCACAGTACATGATAAAAGGCACAAAGGCTATTGATCTATCTAAGGTTGATGTTGAGCAATTGAGAAAAGAAATCAAGGTGGCTCAGTATAAAGCTATTGAGATTAATGATTTGAAGGAATACATTGAGCAAGCACTCGAACAGATGCTTAATAGAAACTGCACGAGAACTAAATTCTCCGAACGTTTCAAGCGAATTATTGACTCCTATAATGCAGGTGGCACTGAAAATGAGGATTACTATGAGCAGCTTGTAAAACTTCTTGAAGAACTTCGTCAGGAAGATAATCGTGCAAATACAGAAGGCCTTACAGAAGAAGAACTAGAAATCTTTGATTTGCTTATTGCTGGAAAAAAGGTGACAAAGGATGAAGAGCAAAAAGTAAAACTCTCTGCCAAGAATCTTTATAAGAAGCTAGTTGATAATCGTAATAATCTTCTTGTAGTAGATTGGTATAAGGATGAACAGCCAATTGCTAAGCTAAAATATGAGGTAGAACTATCCTTGAATGATGATTTGCCTGAAAGTTATGATAAAGTATCTTTTGACTCTAAGGTGTCCTTACTTATGAATCATTTTATGGATATGGCAGTGCAAGGATATGGATGGATTGGGTCTGTCTAATTTTCGGAAAAACTTATAATTTCTATTATATTCACAAACACAATGTTATAATAAACAAAAAATGTTATTTGTGGAGTGTGACATAGAATGTATGAAATTGTAAATGAACCAAATTTAACCATTGCCTTTGATATGGATACAGAGTTATCTCCATTTGGTGTGTTTGGCATATATATTAAACGGGGCTATAATATTTGTTCAGGATATATTGACCCTAGTGATTGGTCAGGGATTCATGGGAGTTACAAAGCATTAATTGACTTGTATGAAAACTGCAAAGGCAAAGCAACCTTTACAAATATTCTGACGGGAGAAGGGGATACGCTGACATTCTCTTTAGACCAAAAGGGTGCTTTGACAATGGATGTTACTATCTGTACCACTTGGAATTACAAATGTAATATGACTATTGAAAGTTTAGATCAAACCTATTTGCCGAGGTTTATTGCGTTTTTCAAAGAGTTTTTAGAGCGAGAGCCAAAATAAAAAGAGTCGCATCAAAGGATGCGACTCTTTTTTGTACCCAGTTTCTATATACAATTATTTTGTAACAACTTTAAGATCTACAGGGATTTTAGCTTCTACAGCTTCGCCTTTGATAACTTTTTGAGCTATATCGATAGCGATTTTACCCATTTGGTCTGGTTGTTGAGCAATTGTTGCAGCCAATGTGCCGTCTTTAACAGCTTTGTCTGCGTCAGCAGTACCGTCGAAGCCTACGATGAAGATTGTTTTGCCTGCGGATTTAGCTGCTTGGATAGCGCCCAATGCCATTTCGTCGTTATGAGCGAAGATAGCTTGTACGTCTGGGTTAGCTTGTAAGATGTTAGTTGCTACGTTCAAACCTTTTGTACGGTCGAAGTCAGCGCTTTGTTTTGCTACTACTGTTAAGTCTTTGTCAGCTACGTTGTGGAAACCTTGGCCGCGTTCACGAGTTGCGGAAGCACCAGGGATACCTTCAATTTCAGCTACTTTTGCAGCTTTGCCAACTTTATCAACGATAAGTTGAGCTGCCATTTCGCCGCCTTTTACGTTATCGGAAGCGATGTGAGCCACTACTTTGCCTTTGTCAGCAGAGCGGTCAACAGTGATTACAGGAATGTTTTTAGCATTTGCTGCTTCTACGGAAGTAGAGATAGCTGCAGAGTCTACAGGGTTGATGATCAATACGGAAACGCCGCTTTCAAGCAAATCAGAGATGTCGTTTGCTTGTTTTGCAGGGTCGTTTTGAGCGTCAACGATTTTAACTTTAAGACCAAGCGCTTTAGCTTGAGCCTCAACGCCTTCTTTCATAGTTACGAAGAATGGGTTGTTCAATGTGGAAACAGAGAAGCCAATCGTGCCGGATTTTTTATCGCCGCCACCGTTATCAGCGCTTTTACCACAGCCTGCTACAAGACCGATAACCATGATAGCCATCGCCAACAGTAACAATAGTTTTTTCATAGGAACCTCCTAGGCTTTCTTGCGGTCTGCAAGAACAGCCAGTAAAATAACAATACCTTTTACGACTTGTTGATAGAAACTGGAAACGTCGAGAATATTTAACCCGTTGTTGAGGGTACCGATAATTAGGGCACCAATTAATGTGCCAACGATATGACCACGACCACCAGCAAGGCTTGTGCCGCCAAGAACTACGGCTGCGATAGCGTCAAGTTCGTAGCCTGCACCTGCTGTAGGTTGTGCAGAGTTAAGACGAGAAGTGATGATTGCACCAGCGATACCACAGAGCATACCAGTCAAGGCATACACGAAGATTTTAACGCGGTCAATCTTGATACCAGCAATGTAACTTACCTTTTCGCTACCACCTACGGCGTATGTTTTACGGCCTAAGGATGTGCGGCTCAATACGAACCAGAGGGCGATGAAAGCTAGGAACATTGTGATCGCTGGAACTGGAAGGCCTGCAATATCCCCTTGGCCAAAGCCATGGAATAGAGGGTCTTGGGTAAGGCCAGAGATTGGGTTACCGTCTGTGAATACTAGCGTCGCACCACGGTAGATGGTCATGGTCGCCAAGGTCGCAATAAATGGAGCTACGCGGCCATAAGTAATAACGAGACCGTTAATACCGCCCAATACAAGGCCTGCACCTGCAGCTAATACGATAGCTAACACAGGGTCAGTACCAGTTACGATAAGGTTGGCCATCACTGCACTAGAAAGGGCAAGGATGGAACCAACGGATAAGTCGATACCGCCCGTTAAGATGACGAAAGTCATACCAAAGGCGATGATTGCATTGATGGATACTTGGCGCAACAAGTTACGCAAGTTAGAGAATTCAAGGAAACTGTCGTTCATGACAGAGATAATTACAAATAATAGGATGAGGCCGATGAGGGGGCCTAATTTTTTTATATACTGTAGAGCTTTGCTGTCCATTATTGTCCTCCTGTGGCTAATGTCATAATCGATTCTGGTGTTGCATCGCTGCGGTCCAAGATACCTGCTACGCGACCTTCATGAATGACCATAACGCGGTCGCTCATGCCCAGCACTTCAGGTAACTCAGAGGACACCATGATAATGGACACACCATCGTTCGTTAATTCGTTCATTAAATCATAAATATCACGTTTCGCACCGATGTCGATACCCCGTGTTGGTTCATCCATGATGATAATGGATGGCTTTTTACCAACCCATTTCGCGATAACCACCTTTTGTTGGTTACCACCGGATAGGGACGATGCTGGTTCGTGAATAGATTGTGTTTTAACGCCTAGTTTTTTAGACAATTCGTCAGCAAAGGAATTGAGCTTGCCCTTATCCAATATATGAGATGGGCAAATTTCGCCAAGGTTCGGCAATGTAATATTGGAACCGATGGAGAAATCGAGGATCAAGCCTTCGCTCTTTCTATTTTCTGTGATGAAAGCAATGCCAGCTTTGATGGCATCTTCTGGTTTTTTACAGTTCAGAACGGAGCCGTTAACTGTTACGGTACCGCCATTGTGCTTGTCTACACCGAAGATAGCGCGCATGATTTCAGTACGGCCAGCACCCATAAGGCCTGCTACGCCGAGGATTTCACCTTTGCGCAAGGAGAAGGAAATGTCGTTGTCGAAACCTTCTGGTTTGAGGTTATCTACGCCCATGACCACTTCGCCCGGTGTTGTGGTGCGAGCAGGGTAGAATTCGTCGATAGAACGACCTACCATGTGGCGTACCACTTCGTCTACAGAAATCTCAGCAGTTGGTTTTGTAATGATGGTGTGACCATCACGCATAACTGTTATAGTATCGCATTCGCTAAATACCTCTTCCATACGGTGAGAGATATATACGATAGCCACGCCGCGGGCTTTCATTTTGCGCATCATGTTAAACAATGTCGCCGTTTCACGCTCTGTAAGGGCCGCTGTTGGTTCGTCCATGATGACAACCTTTGCATCTAACATCAAGATGCGAAGGATTTCCGTCATTTGTTGATGACCAACAGAGCAAAGGCCTGCCTCCGTTGTGAGTGGCAATTCGATGCCTAACTCGCGGCATGTATTTTCTGCCTCAGCGAGCATCGCTTTTTTATCGAGCATACCAAATTTATTGCGCTTTGGTCTCATTAGATATAGATTTTCTAACAATGTTAGATTTGGCCAAATGTTGAGCTCTTGGTGGATGAACGCCACACCGTTTAGCTCGGCCTCTCTCGGGTTCGGGAAGGTGCGCTCTACGCCGTCAATGGTGATTGTACCAGCATCTGCCTTGTGAATGCCCGTAAGGATATTCATGAGGGTGGACTTGCCGGCCCCATTTTCGCCCATCAAGGCGTGAACCTCGCCCTCCTTGAGGGTAATACTTACATCGCGCAGTACTTGGTTCGTACCAAATGCCTTTGCAATGCCTGACATAACAATTTCCATAACTACTCCTATATGACTTGTGAAAGTATCTCTAATGTATGTAATAGATTTGAGGGTCAGTTAATCTATTGCTCTAGGGACGATCACTGAAAATACAATCGGCACGCAAGATAATGTTCGCATACGGAGATGCTTCACCAGTTCTAATAATGCATTTGCATTGTTTTGTTGCTTCTTTAAAAGCTTCATGGCTCGTTTCGATCCATTCGTATTGATTGGATGGGAAGTTAGACTCCAAGAAGTCATAAGCTTCAGGATTATGTTCCTTAATTTCCTTTGCCACATGAATTGCTTCAGATTTCATATGCTTAGCGATGATGGATACCACTTGTTCAAAGCTTGGTACACCAAAATCTAAGGCTAAGTCAATCTTTTGAACCCCTTCAGGTAC
>ERZ773001.343-NODE-343-length-19145-cov-2.61666_pt1 | contig 19145 bp, 29 predicted proteins | sample MGYA00511673_ERZ773001 | MGnify/ENA primary metagenome ERZ773001 (study PRJEB29015, sample SAMEA2738091) | human oral metagenome | biome: human oral; feature: human-associated habitat; material: saliva | place: China | collected 2162 ... | reverse complement strand
TGTTCGGAATACACAGAACAGAGTCACCATCGAAGTCAGCACCTGACAGTCGTTCCGCAACCTTGGGGTGAATCCCGATTGCGTCCTTAACCTTAGTCCCTATTGCTTTTCTGGCATGGGGGTTTTTATTGTTGACTGTCAGTTCAGGAATCTCGAATCGTCCACCGTGAGGGTGACGAACAAGAACAACCTTCTCCCCATGTTTGAAGTTGGGGGCGTAAACCTCCGTGGTCTTCATCTTGGGGACGGGAAGGATTACCTGGCTTGCCTGTCGAGGAAGAGCAGCGGCCTTAAGATCCACAGCGTCAGAGTCAACTGAGTCTGCGAAAGACTGCAGTAGCTTCTTCTTGACTGAGGGATTTGTAAGAGCCATGATCTCTTCGAACTCGGAACGGCGCTTGTCTCGTACCTTCTGAAGCTGCTGCCTAGCAAGAGATACTGGCTGCTTCGATAGGAACTGGGAGCTCAAGGTCTTCGACCAATCACCCCAAGTGCCTTCATCGTTGACGATGTTCATAGCAGACAGCTTCTTCTTGCCGTGGGCATCAGTGTAGTGGAGCTGCTTGCGGATGACGGAACCGAACGGGTTCGCTGGGTCACCCGTCTGCTTCTTGAGGGCATCCAGTTTGTTCCCGGTGGGGTTCTTGTTGGTGTTAAACCGGAGATCATATCCCTTAGGAATGTCATCCGAGTACATCGCCATACCCTTGAGGTAGTGCGTACCATCAACGGAAATGCGAACCTGGGCATAGTTTGAGCTACCGAGGGAGAGGTCTTTGACTCCACGTCGAACCTCAATGACGCCGTCCATATCAGTACCACCCTCATTTCCATAGCGAACCTTCAGTCGCTTACTGGAAACTGCAGTGGGCTTCTCGATACCGTACACGGTACGACCCCGGTCCTCAATATTGACACCCGGGGCCTTAATTTCGCCCCGCTTGGCTAGAACCGTCTTGTAGTCCATGCCCGGAGGCACCAGGACCTTCATTTCGGTGAACTTACCAGTCGTCTGCTGCTGAACCTTCACCTTGTGGACGTGATAGCCCTCAGCCTCGAGCATAGCGGTGGCGGTCTTCATCTTGGTGCTTGTGACCCCCCCGTTGACTTCAACGCCGAGTCCGACGTCAAGTAGACCGTCCTTACCAACCTGCTTCTTGAGCTCCTTAGCAAGCGCCTCAGTACTCCCCGCCCTTTCTTTGAGGGTGGGGTCTAAAAGCGCTCGAACAGAGGACTCGTTGATGCCCATACGCCGACCAATGGCCGTGTTGGACATCCCCTTCTCCTTGAGCCGGGCCACCATTGCAACGTCAGCCTTACGCTTCTCGTTCTTGGCGATGGATTTCTGGGCTCGAAGCTGAGTGGTGGTCATACCAAGACCCTTGGCGATCTCAGTCTCAGAGAGACCCTTCGCCTTCAGGTCCTTGATGGTAGACAGGAGGTCGCCCGAGTGCTGATGCGGGTCCTTACCGGAACCCCAGGGGTAACGACCAGACTTACGCTTAACACCATAGTGGGCGAGATCCATCAGGCCTCCTCTTCTTTAATCTTCTCGATCAGCTTGTTGAATTGGATGATGGTGTCCATAATCGGGGCAATATCGTCGCCCTCAGGGTTGGCTACCTGAATATCGTCATTCTGGTAGATACGGAGCTCGTAGTTGATAGCTCCAGGACGCTCATCATACTCGAGGCAGAAAAGTGCCGCGTAGATCATGAGCTGATCAATCTTGGCGGGGTGAACGCCAGTCTTCAGATCGTGGATGCGAAGCAGGCCCTTGTCAAAGGAGATAGCGTCAGCAGTGCCAAAGCAGTTGACCGAGTAAAACAGGACTTGCTCCGGCTCCATCCGAAACCCAATAGCATCGTTAACATAGTTGTTGAATGTCACCTTGTTTCGAGGCATACGCATCTTCAACCGAATGTGCTCAGCAGCGAGCTCGTGAAGACGGGTGCCCTTTGCGGCAGCCTGGGCGGTTCGGAAGGTCTCGATCAGTTTGTCGGGAGAGTAGTTGAGCCAGTGATACTTACTGGCACTCAGAAATGCGTGGGCTCCATTAAGCTGTGAGTGATTGTTGAACTTCACTGAGGATCTCGCTCTCATTCTCAGGGTAGATGAATGCGGCATACGACATCGCATGCATTGTCCGAACATAGTGTGCCTGGTTCGGACGGACTGAGGCAATGGCGCCTCGCTTCACCTCAAGGGCAGCCCAACGATTCTTGTAGAGAAGAATCAGATCGGGTATGCCTTGAATGTAGTTGGGGTCATTTTTCAGAATGATGATCCCAGGCAGCATCTTGTTCAGCTTCTTGATGAGCTGAGCTTGGAATTGTGACTCACGCATGGTGTGCTCCTCTGGGTAAGCCTATAAGAAGGGATAGGCTTGTTTCTATCCTTCTTATCATTATATGCGTAGTTTGCGACAAGGGGTGTCACACGTATTGTAGAGGGGTATTCTTGAGAAAGGGTGGGTTTTGTTACGAATGTGACTGATGTGAAAATTCGATCGATAAACATCATCAAACATCATCAAACGACCTCAAGAAGGGGTGGACAAAAAGTTGGCCAAAAACCCTATTTTCATATATAATAAAAAAAATCAATCAATCAATCAATTAATATATTTCACAAAAAATGGCCCACCCCGACTTTTCGTTGCAATTCCAAGGAAAAGTCCTACAATACGTGTGACGCCCTGGCCCACTTTTTTGGCCCCAATACGTGTGACGAGTAACATCAGTATCACCCGTAACACATAAAAGTGGGCCAAAGTCCAAAAAAGTGGGCCAGTGGCCCAGTCGTCACACGTATTCTAACCGGCAAATGCCCTCTCGTTGAACACCTTCTTCGAGCTCAGTGACCGCCGAACCGCCTCATCTATCGAGGAATGAGACTCAAGAAAGTAATACTTCAACCGAGAATATGGCGTGTTCAATCGGTCGATCCGTCCCTCACACTGCTCCGTCACTCGCCAGGAATAGTTGAGGGACCAGAAGAGAACCGTATCGGTACTAGTACAGTTCCATCCCTCTGCTGCCGAGGTGTACTGACAGATATAGATCCATCGGTCTCCTCCTGGAATAGCATCGTGCCGATGTCCATTCCATTGCGCTGTAGGCACTCCAAGGCTCTCCGCAACTGCAAGGATTCGATCGAGCTCATAGTTGTAATTGTAGAATACGATAACCCTCTCATTGCTTGAGAGTATGCGCTTGGCTTCTGCTGAACGCCAGTCATTGTCGCTCACTACCTTTCTCAAGATTCTGCAGACCCCACCTGCGTCTCTAAGGGGTTCCTCTGTCCAGGGATCCATCCTGTTCTTCACGACCCACTTATATAAGTCACGGTCGTAGTCGCAGTAGACAGTCTCCCTCTCACGAGTAGTGTGTCGCTCCACCGGCATCTCCACAAGGATACTCCGGCGCAATCTCTGCAGCTTCGCCTCCCCTATGTATCGTTTGACCTTGGGGTATTTTGCGAAGCGGTCAAATATGACATGGTCCTCCATGAACTCCGTACGAGTCCTGAAGAAACCATGGGCCATGAATACCGGGAGGTAGTCCATCCAGACATCTCCAGGGGTAGCTGAGAGCAGAAGCCAGGTGTTCTTACGAGTAATCTTCAAGAACTCCTTGACCCAGCGCCCACTGCCGGAAGCACGCTGCTCATCAAAAAAGAATACCGCGTGTTCTCGATCCGAGTACTTCCCGATGTTGTTCCACGAGTCCACCACAATGGATGAACCTGTGAAACTACATGCGGGATCTGTACTCAGACCGAGACGCGCAGCTTCTTCCTCCCACTCAAGGGAGTCCCGCTTCTTAGCGGTTGTGATGACATACAGCGTAGGGGAGCCCTTGACCTTCTTCTTGATCAAGGACCCCCCTTCTTTGAACGAGGCGGCGTTACAAACCGACGTGAGGTACCACGCCAAGCTGGTCAGGGTCTTCCCCGAACCAACGCCACCCGCCAAGATGCTGCCATTCTGCAGTTGACGCACCGCCTGGATCTGCTCAGGGCGATACGTAACTGTCATCTAACGCACACCAGTCCTTCCATGCAGGATCCGAAGATCCACTCGTCGAGCTCAGGCTTCACGAGCTGAAACCCGAGGCGACCCTCCTTGTACTCCTCCTTGCGGAACTCGGAGTTGCTCTTGAGGTAGAGGTTGGACAGCGCAAGGTTCCGTCGGTTCCCGTCCTTGTACTGAACCCAGTAGCCATCCGGGATCTCTCCCACGAACGCAGTCCACACAAGAACTGCAGCAGAGTTCACCTTGCGCTCCCTACCGTGAGCACTAGGCTTCTCCATGCGATACATGTAGCAGCCGTCCTTGTACCGGGGTGTCAGGAAACGACCGGTGTTCTTGTTTCGAACCCTCCCAAGATCCGACACCTCGTACTTGTCGTTGAGGCCTGGGATCGTCTTCCACTGCTCAGTCGCCAAAGCGAACCTTTCTATCCGCCTCCGACTCAGTGCATGAGCCGAAGATGTAGTCGTCGAACTCAGACCGGGTCTCTTCGAAGAGAGCATCCATCCGAGCGTTGTAGTCGTCATACCAGGCCTGCCGGTACGCCGAGTACGATACGAGATCCAGGTTCTCAAGACGGGCGTTAGCCATATCACCATTGAGGTGGATGACATAGTGCCCCCTCCCGGGCTCCCCGTTGAACGCACGCCAGATAGTCACACCACAGCGAACCATGGTCTGCTTACCTGAGTCATCCCTATACAAGGAGAACCCGGGAGTCCCGTCTGAGCACTTCTGGATCCGAAGAACTCGCCCACTCGAGATATTCCGCACCCGACCGAGATCAGATGCCTCATACCTTGAGTAGGGATGGGGTAAACTTCGCCAGCGCTCAGTCAATGTGCATGGCCTTGATGTGGTCGAGGAGGTACTTCTGCTCACCCGTCTCCGAGTCCGTGACGATACGGAGCTTGATGGCTGGGCGGTTGTGGTAGTACCGCTTGTTCTTCTCCTCATCCTGGAAGACAAAGAAGAGGACGCCCTTCGCGATCTCCTGAACCCTGATCAGCTTCATGGGCACACCCGAGACCGTCACATCCAGGATTGCATCGGCTCGGAGAGTCTGCTTGATCTCCTCGAGGTCCTTGATCTCCTGAGTCGGGTCGTCAAGAGACCAGGAGCCCGAGATGGGATTGTAGATGAACTTCTGAGTCAGAGGCATCCGGATTCGAGTCATGAAGTCACTGTCCTGACGCTTGAGGTAGATGTACCAGCAGGACTCCCCGTCATACGAGTTGAGCTCCAGACCCATAACGTGCCAGAACTTCTCCTGGTGGAGGACAATGACCGGCTTGAGGTGTCGGAACGTGTCACTGATGAAGATCTCGTCGAACTGCTCGAGGTTGATACGCTTGGTACTTCCCATATGAATCGCCTTCCATGCTTGCTGGGGTCGGTACTGGATGAACTCATACTCCTCAATGTTCTTGAGGAGTATACTCTCTTGTGGGCACGTATTGATGGTGAACAGGACCGCGCTTTCTGTATCTACGTCATAGAGTTGCCGATACTCGAGGATCCGTACCTCTCCCTCGGATGCTTTGAACTCCACATACATAGCATTCCCAGATGCATACGTGTCATGAATATGTGCGAGGAAGTACTCCCCCTTGATAATACGAGGGGTCTTGTACCATCCACCGTCAGTGAGTTCCATCATGTCCTCCTCAGAAATAACGGATCGTGTCAGCAGCCCACTCAACGTTCTCGAGAACCCAGTCGTAAGACTGGTGTCCCTTCTCGTTCGTCATTGTGTGGCGAGTGAACTTGGAATTCTGGTCGTCAGACATACGGAAGGTGTACCAGTGGTCCCTCTCACGCTCAGCGGTGATCCACAAATCGGTCGAGCCGGGAACTCGCATGAAGGACTTCACGTGGTACTGTCGGGCCTTGTAGAAGAACGGAGCAGGCTTACCCTCACGAGCAGTCCAGTAGTCGTAGTACTCCTTGGCGTTGTATGTCTTCCGCTCCTCAGCGAGGAAGAGAACCGACCCGTTGCTCATCAGGTCGCCGTTCTTGATCCGCATCTTGGTGATGAGACCCTCAGCGTTCGTCATGTACATGATCCACTGGTCATCACAAGTGGGCTTGAACTCCGTGATGAAGAGGTCCTTGTTACGGTAGATGAATGTGGGGAGCATAACTCCATCCGTCTGCTTGAGCTTGGCAAGGTACTGCATACGAAGCTCGTAGATGTCGACAGGACCCTTGTCAACTTTGATAAGCGTGATCATTTTGTGCTCCTTTTAATGCGTCGTGGAATGTCGTACTCGTCGAGAAGGTAGTCCATGAATGCGAATAGATCCTTCTCAATCTCATCCGCAAGCTCTCGATTCCTTACTTGAGACACGTCTACGATAAAACGATAGCTGTTGTTCGCAGTCCGCTTCTCGAGATGAACGGAACACCGTGGCGTACGTCGACGCTCAGGGTTCTTGATGTAGTCCAGGACGATCTCTCGACCAGGCTTAAGATCCGGGTTAGGATGCAGAGTCTCTCGAGGTTCCTTGCCCTCAGCTCGATCTCGCTTACGAGCCTCAGAGAGAGCCTTCCTCTCGAACTCCTCCGATTCCTTGACAGCCCTCATGATGTCGTCTGCAGTGACGATGAGTCGGCTAGCCACGTGTGTCCTTTCTCAAGAATGAAGTGGGGACCCCCGGGCCCTTTTACAGACCCGGGGGTATAAAATCAGCCTCGCCGCATCTCCCGAATGAAGATCCAGATGAGCCAGAATCCTCCGGTCACTGAGACCATGAAGACATCAAACAGGAAGTTGAACAGACCGTAGCGTCGCATCAGGCAGCCACCTCCTCGCCCTCATCGTACTTGGCGTCGAGCGGGTCCTCGGCAATGGTGACATACATCGTACCGAGATATGCCTTCACGCCGGAGTTCCCGTTGACCTCCCAGACATAAGGGTTGATAGTGAGGTCCACGTTCAGAATCTCGACGTAGTCCAGGGAGTCCACCGTCTGCTCGGTGAGGTACACCCGGCGCTTGGTGATGTCCGGGATGCAGACGATCTTCGGAGGACGGGCCCGGTAGGACACCTCCACCTTGAGATAGTGAGTGAGGGCATCCGGGTCATTCCGAGACTCACGGGTCTTCAGGTTCCACCCGTCTCGCTCAAGGGCCTCAACCATGTCCTCGGGGATCTCAACGCAGAAGGTGCGCTTGGTACCCCCAGCGTAAGGACCAGCAGCTGAGAAGTCCTTGAAGAAGATACGGGCGTTTTCGATCGTGAGGTTGTTCAGTCGTGCCATTGTGTGCTCCTTAGAAGTCGGCGTGAATACGGAAGTCGGAGTGAACGCGAGCGGTGTCCCAGGATCCGATCTCCAGGACCTTACGGATGAACCCGGTGAGGTTCTTGCGCTGTCGACACTTGAACAGAATCGACTTGACGCCATTCGGGAAAGTGATCTCCCCGTACACTACGGCCGGGGTGCGATAGAAACTGACCTCGGCATCGTTCTTGAGGTCGAACTGCATCACTCCGGTAAGAGGGCTGTTGAAGTCCGGCTCAATCTTGGATCGCTTGTCGACGAAGGGTGCCAGATCAAGCCCCTCGAACTCTCCGGCCTCCTCATAGAGAGACCCGTTTGGGTGAAAGTAGTCAATAACGCTTGGGGCCTTCTGGCTCATGAAATCCACTCGTCCTTAAGGTCGATCTTGTCGTGCATGATCTGCCTGAGGAACTCACAGGCGATCTGGTACTCACGGTTGTTGTAAATATAGATGGGCTTGATGGTGATGTCCTCGTCGTGTAGGAACACACGCATCACGATGATCCAGTGGATCGGATCATAGGTGACGATAAAGCTGTCCCCGTTCTTGAGCTGGTACTCAATGATGTCGGGGGCGTTACAGATGACGAGAATATCGTCAACGTCATTCTTCTCTCGATACTCCACACCTCGACGGAATGCCTCGAAGCAGTCCTTGAGCTCGATGAACTCGGTATCGATCCGAAGATGGGTATCGTGGGCGACAATCTTTCCTGGCATGTGTGCTCCTTTCAGAAAAGCCTATACCCCAAGTTAATGGGGTATAAGCGAGATCAGTCTTCGATCTCGACGTGGTCTCGAGCTTCCTGTACGGCCTTGACGGTCGCATCGAACTGCAGCTCCACTTCGCGGGCAACGATTGCACTAGCAGCAACACCAGTGCCCACCGAACCGAACCAAAGCAGAATCTTAGCGATTCCATTTGCGTTCGAGACGATAGGCTTGGTCAGCTTGCTGGCAATCATACCAGCTCCAATAGAGGTGAGTCCGGAGATGATAATCTTGGCAACGGGCAGCATGAGGGTTTCCTTTCGAGTAGAGGGGTCTCATAATACCCGTGGTTTTTGACGCGGACCCCCGGGCCCTTTTACAGACCCGGGGGCTTTCGTCAGTTATCGAATGAAAGCTGAGAGACAATCCTACGCTTCGAGTCAGGCATGAAGACCAGCTCGTTCATCCCGTCGTGGGTAAACATGTAGGCTGTCCAGTTGAACCAGTTGAAGCACAGGATCTTGCCATCACGAGGGCAGGCAATTCGGCAGTTACCTACCTGATCTAGGAGGACACGGGCATTCCAGTACTTATTGACTCGACCGTCGTGGGAATATACGGTCAAGGTGAAGTGCTTGACGTTGCTTCCATAGATGAGCTCGTCATCAGTAACCGGATCCCGGTCCTTCTCGATCGAGAGCTCCTTGTATGGGTCCCATCGAGTTGCGCGTTCAGCCATCATTGTCTCCATTCCAGATATACGGATCAAGCTCCAAGGGTGAAGGCCTCGAAGTCCCCGAATTCTCCCACCGCAGCCTTTGCAGCGTCAGCAAGACCTTCGAAGTAGTCCCAAGCGACGTACTCCTTCCAGTCTTCTGCGTGGGCTTCCTTGAAGGACTCGAACTGTACCCACCTGTAACCGGTACTGCCTGATGCGGCATGGTACGCACCATCTTTCTCGCGGAGAAGGATCCCGCCTCCACGGTTCACGGGGACGAAGGCGCCGGTCTTACCGACGAACTCCATCTCTGGCTTCTCTTCTGTGCCGTTGTTGAGGTACAGAGCGGTTGTGACGCTCTTGGTCTCCGCCACGTCTCGAATATCCAGCTCATCCTTCGAGAAGAGCTCCTTGAAGACGTAGGGGTGCTGGAACTGGGCACCGGTGGCGCTCCACTTCCCATCCTCGTAGTCGACATAGACGGCCTTGTTCACGAGACACATACGGTCGTAAGTAGCCTCGTGCTCGAAGGTGTAGCCGTACTTCTTGCCGAACTCCATGACCTTCTCGATGATCTCGGGAGTGGCCCTCGGGATCTTGATCGAATCGGTCTTGATGTGAGCGACGTCGAAGCCCTGCTCCTGGACAAAGTGCTTGAGGTCTACCATAAAGAGCGCGCCTCTCTTCGCAACAATATTGTCCACGTTCCGCGGGTCCTTGAAAGGATTGGCAAACTTCGCCGCAGTGAGTCCGTACACGGAGTTGATGACGATCTTGAGTGCGAAGGCCAGGGCCTCGTAGTCGACGCCTTCCTCCAAGAAGGGGGCCAGGGCCCCATCGAGCAGTGTTCGGGCAGTTGCATCATCATGGTGCTTGATAGCTACTCGGGCTTGCTTGATCTCGCTGAAACGCTTAGTGTATCGGTCTCCGAAGAGGTTGAGACACTCGATTGAAGTGGGATGCATGCTCGCAACGTCGAGAAGTGCGACGTCGACGTAGATTCCTGGCTCGGCGTAGACGTATCCACCCTCACCGACCTCCTCCCCACGATAGGTAGACTTGCCGAAAGAGTATTGATAGCCAGGGAATTGCTCACTGAGATCGGTGTAAACGAATTCACTTTGCGGATTCCTGTTCTTCCCGAAGATGATGTACTGACTGTGCTTGTTGGTCGTGTCATTAGGTGTCAGACCAGACAGCTGGGCAAGCATAAGGCGGGCCTGCCAGTCCGCATGCAGGTGCTCGAATACCGCCTCTGTGGCGATAACGTCATTGTCACAGTAAGCTGCAACTTCCTCCCATCGATCCTCGGGAACGTTCTCGTCCCAAGGAATTCCGAGCTCCTGGTGGTGCAGCCCCAGCTCGATCTCCCACTTCTTGAGAGACATCTTGGTTGCTGCGAAGTCGTACACATCAGTGTAGGACAGGTTGTATGCCTCGACGAACCCAGCTGTGACGCTGTTCTCGATGATCCGCTTACTCAAGTCATACAGCTTGGCATTGTTGAATCCAAGCGTACGAGCATAGAGAATATGGTTGTCGTACTTACGGCAGTTGAAGCCGATAAGCCGCATCTCACAGAGGGCCTCGATCTCTTCGGGGGTGGGGTTAATCATCCGATGCACAGTCGGATTACCCTTTACCTTCCAGTTCACGAGGAACAGGTTCGGGAACACCTCGCAGTCGAAGAAGACCAGCTCACCAGTGGGGAACCCGACAGACTTCTCCTCAGGATCCTCGTTGGTGAACGGCATCTCCATCACGGTCTTGATGGCCGCCTCGGACTGATTCGTCGAGTTCATAGCAAATGCCAGCACACGAGGCTTCAGGTCCTTGACGTCGTAGACCATCCCCTGTTCCTTGGCGTCACGGAGGATCTTGGCGATGAAGTCGATCGAGGGCTTGGTCGAGGGGTGGATCTCCTTCCGAAGGTTGCGCTCAATAAGCTCCCTGACCTTCTTCTCATTGGCCATGGTGGTCTTGTTGATCACTTTCTTCTCCTTAAACGGTAGCCCCTCAGAAATATGAGCCACCGGGATGTTGTTGCAGTGGGTGACCTTTCTCCTCAGAGAGGAATCACCTGTGAAGACCTTGATCTCAATGTCTTCGTCGTAGAGCCTCGCCAGTTCGGAAGGGTCTCCGTCGTAGATGTAGTGAAGGTGAACTCCATTGCCACCTTGACTGGTCTCGGCGTAGGTAGGGGGCCATTTCGAGGCTGCCTGTAGATTTCGATTAAGGTCCTTCCTACCGTCCGTCTTGATATCAAAGTCGATGACGATATGGTTCTCGGGGACTTTGACGTAGTGGACCTCATGTGTGTCAATGTCCTTTAGAGAGGTATGAACGTTTGCCCATCGGAACTGCGGAGTGCCAGAAGGTCCGGCTTGCTGTGCCGGGCAATCAGCGAGGGCCTCGTCGAGAATGGATTCGGAAGAATCCAGGTCGAGCGAATATGGCTCCTCTGGAGAAGCTTCGAGTTCGGCAGGATCCAGTAGGTGATACTTGAAGCCGGAATACACATTGCGCAGTCGATCACCCCCAAATCGTCGTCGCTCATCGAAGCGATCGAAGTAATCCTTGAGTTCTTCTCGGAACAGGTGCCGACTCGACGGATACGGGATATTACTCTCACTACAGTACTCCTTATACAGCTTGTACGCCATCGTGAGACTAACGAACTCCTCTTCCTTGAACAGGAGATAGTTCTCCTCTACAAAGTTGTAGATGACGTTAGTCTTCATCATCATGTCCTGTGGCTTATAGGCATCGTAGTAGTGCTTACCAAGACTCCGGTAAACCCCAAGACAATGATTAGCAATCTTCCCAAGTTCGTCTCGGATCTGAGTCATCAGAGTCTGATACTCATCAGCCCCTACTGTTTGTCCGGTAGGAGAGATATCAATCAGTCGTCGGATGATTCCTGACTTGGAGTCAGTGATCTTGACAGGCTTGTTAGTGCCGATGAAAAGGAGCGCGTTAATCCGTTTAGGGTATCGCTTAACTCCTTTCTCATTGATGAGAATCGTCTCATGTGCGACCACGCTATTGAGTAGACCGTTGGTCTCGATTCTCGAGAGGTCGCCGTCTTGATCGATGGCCACGAGCGAACTCTTACCAAGGGTGCTGGTTGCGAACTGGTCTGACTTGGATCCAAGTGCCCCCGCATCAAAGGTAGTTGTGTATCCCTGGAATAGAAGTTCCAGAATGTTGAGGACTGTTGACTTACCAGATCCCGGGGGACCATATAAGACGGCAAACTTCTGTATCCGCTTGGAGTCTCCAGCCACGATGGACCCGATGAGCCACTCAAGCTTTCGTCGAGCATCCTCATCATATAGAGTTCCAATTAGAGTTCCCCAAGCATCCGGCGAACCTTCCTCGAGGGAGTACGGGAGTCTTGCGGTGGCATAGTCTTCCTTTCTAGGAGTACTGTCTGCAAATATAAGTTTGGCGTTAAGCTCCTGCCCGTTGTCAGGGAGCCTGGACTTCCAAGTCTGGAAGCTGGTCCATAGTCCAGTGTTGTAATTGGACATAGTTTTCACAACGGTCTCGATCTGACCCTTGTGATTCTTCTGGTGCTCGAAGAGGGACCGGTCTACAAACGTAGCGACGTCAAACTCGTCTGTAGACCATAGCCCCTTCTCCTCATCCCAGATTGCCTGGAAGTCTCGTCCCTGAATGAGAATATCCCTCGACCTACCGACGAGGAACTCAGGGTAGATTTCCACCTTTCCACTCTTTGTGGTACGCTCGCAGATTCGGTAGAAATCCATGAGGCTCCTTACATATAGTTCTCGTTTGCGTAGGCGTTCATCTGGGCCCAGAGCTCAGCCTTCCGCATATCACGTGCGCCATGAAGCGGGATCGCACGAAGAGGGAACATGGATCCGTGTCCCATCTTGGTGTAGTCCCGCGAGTTGATCCGCTCAAGGATGGAGTCGACTTCCTCCTCATGGCGGGGGTTGAACAGCACCTCGTCAGTGTAGTCGTAGAGGCCACAGTTCTTCACCATCTCCCAGAAGTACCATTCAAGGGAATATGGTGTATCATCATCCTCGAGCATCATATCCATACGCTCGGCCAAAGCGATGAACATCTCGAGCATGGAGCAAGACTGCTCGTTAAGCCAGACGTAGGACACATCATTGTTCTCTCGAATGAACGCCCTACGTAGGTCAATACCATCCTGTGCACGGTTGATGTCGTTCTGGATCGTCACCCGGAACGGAGTCTGGTGCATGATCTCGAGCAGGCTCATGAAGGACTCCTCGGGACACTCCGCCTTGCGAGTATCTCCGGTTCGATCTACAAGCCACTCGAAATATGAGTTATCCGGCGCTGCCTCGATCATTACTCGTCCTCATACGGCTGTACTCCGAGAACCGAGTGCTCATAGGATTCGTCGAGAATGGTGATCTCGAAGTCCGCGTGGCGGCTCATGCTTCGGACGTAGATGATGGAGTCAGAGGCAGACACCTCTGAGATGATGTTGTCGAACCACTCAGTGTTCGCAAGCGGGACCCCTCGGTTGTCAGCAAACACATCATCCTCGAGATAATATGTAAGCTCGACATGCTCCTGGTGCCCCTTGGCCCGGTACTCCTCCTCGGTAATACGCTGGGCCTCGAACTGCTGGCGGTTGACAGTTCGCTTGGTTACCTCTTCCTGGTCGGAATCTTCCACAGGAGTCGGAGAGTAGTCCACAGTAGCGCTCGGTACCACCGGCTCAGGATCGGGTTCGCGATCCTCTGGATCAGCACCATCTCCCACTCGCTCTTTGTGCTTCGCTTCAGCAATTTCTGCAAGCTCCTTGTTGATCTCGATTGTGGCTTCTTGGAAGTCCTGCTCGAACTTGCGAGCAAGAACGAAATATACGCCAAGGCCGCCTGTGACAGCCCCGGCTGCGAAATATGCGATCTTCTCGAACATGACACCTCAGATCTTGTCGTACATCACGCCGTCGACGTTGAAGTCCAGCGCCCACTTGGTGACAGTACGACCGTTCTTGTCCTCACCCTCGAAGGTGCCCTCGAAGATGTTGAAGTCGACGAAGTCGTCCCCGTTACCCTTGACCCAGCCAGTCACAGCACCAGCGGGAGTGTGAGGGAACCCGAGCATCTTGTACACCTCATTAAGGAAGATGTGTCCACGAGTCTGAAGAATATCATTCGCGTACTGCTGCTGGCACTTGAGGTGAAGCATAGCCAGGTCCTCATCTGCGGACCAGTTGATGTTCTCGTCATCGAAGATAACGCCATAGGGCGAGACTCCGTCGACAGCAGAAATGGCCTCGAGAGTCATCTCGTCCTTGGTGAGGTCCTCATCAGCGACAGACACAATAGCGTCCAGCACCGCGTCCTTACCGAACTTGGACTCGACCTTCTTCTTGTAGGTCTTGAAGGCCTGGTCAACCGCGGCATAAGCTGCAGCGAGAGAGGCGTTGCGCTTCAGCATGATACCGTGCCCAGTCACCAGAGAGGCGATAGAGGCCGCCCCAAGAATCAGGGCGGGGGCATAAAGCTTCGCCAGCTTGGTGGTCATTCGGGTGTAGAGTATAACCTTGTCCCGAGTGGCATCCTTGTCGGTGAGCTTGCCGTCCTCGTGGGCCTCGTGGACCTTGACGAGAAGGGCAGTCTCCTCAGCCAGAGTCTCCTCAACCTTGAGGGTTGCCTTAGAGGCGAGAACCGTGGTGCCGATAAAGCCAACGGTACCAGCGGCGGTCAGAATGGTGGGGGCGTGCTTGCTGATAACCAGTCCAGCGCGTCCAGCGAGACGGGTGACAATTCCGAGATTCATTTGATTCTACCAGCTTTCTTGAGTCGGAGATAGATAGCGATTGCCTGGTCGTCTTCCATGCGTTCAACACGGCGACGCCACTTGTCTGAGAATGGATAGGCGGCGATAAGCTCAAGCCGCACTTGCTGAGGATTCATCGTGCATTAATGTGGTCTGGCTTCGGGAGCTGAAGCATGTAGCCTCGACGGCTACGGATCACCGACATGTACCGGGCCGAAGTCCAGCCCCAGTTCTCGTCAGTGTATTCGGTAGTGATACCGCAGAGATCGTAGAGGTCGGCGACGGTGGCAAGACCGTACTCCTCGATGATGTCGCCAAGTCGGTCGATAACGAGATAAGCTTCATCTCGGGACTCGAGTTCGATTTCTGAGAAATCATGGTATCGACGTGAACGAGGAGAAGCGTCTCGGCGATTGCCTGGTGCTGAGCCTGGTCGAGAATATGATCCGTATGAGACACGGGACCCCCCGGACGAGCTGCGAGCTCGAGGAGAAGACTCTCCGAAGAGGAGACGTTCGATGCCCTGAGAGACCAGATCCGAGAGTGTGTTCTTGATAGCAGGGATCGTAACATCGTAAAGTAGATACTCGCCGACATTGTGAATATCCTCTCCAACGAAAGCAGATACCGCCTTCGTTCCGAAGCTAGACTTCTTCTTGGTGACGGTGGCAGTGGTGACCTGCTCAACCTTCTTGCGCTCAGGGAGCTTGCTATTGGATGGTAGGTTCGGTCGGATTGGTGCGTTAGCCAAGGTGGCTCCTTTCAAGGAGGTGGGGGCCCCAGATTTCTCCAGGGCCCCCAAATATGGATCAGAGGTTGTTGAGCTCAGTCTCCTTGAGCTTGTTGTCGAGCTCCTTGTACTTCGGATCCTGCTGGACCTGCTTCATGATCTTCTCAGGCAGGATACCATTGTAGAACTCACGAACGAGAGACGGGTTGTCCATGAGCTGGTCAAAGAGCTCCTCGTACTCAGGCGAGTTGAGGAAGGACTCCTTGATCTGCTCAGACTTGACAAAGCGCTCACCCTGACGCTCACCGTACGAGGTACCGATGAGGTCATCGAAGAACTTCATCATGGTGTACAGGTCCTCGTTGTCGATAGCGGCCTGGAGCCACTTCTCGAAGTTGGTGACGTTGTCGTACCGCTTGATGAAGTCGAACATCTCACGGCGAGACATGTGGAAGTAGAGCTTCTTGGTGGTGGGCTCGTCGTCGAAGATACCACGGACGCGGATGATGTGAGAGAACATAGATGGTTTCCTTTCAGTTGATCTTGAAGTAGTTTTCCTTGGGGGCGACTAGAAAGTCGACCGTAAGTACTGGCTCACCCTTTTCAGTGAGCTGAGAACCAAACTCGACGGAGAGGGAGTTCGGTTCGGACCATCCAACCAGTTCACCGGCTGCAATGGGTGGAAGTCCAAGTCCGTTGTAGAACTCGTTGAGGGACGCATAGCACTCAAGGTTGAGCTGCCCATTAATGTTGTTCTCGACTCGGCGGATGGATTCGATGTCGGACTTGAAATACCGCCCTGAGAAGATGTCATAGCAGAGAACGTCCCCTCCCCCGGCCACAAGAATAGTTCCGGGATGTGGTTCGCCAGATGCTTGAACCGATTTCTCTGCAACGCGGGCCTTAATCTTCTCGCGGTCCTTCGGCTTAACCACGTCCGCCACCGCTTCTCGATATCGCTTAAACGCCGCCTCCGAACCTGTGTAAGCCAGTGCGAACGCCGCTCCTCGAGAGTACTGAATACGATTCGCCGCGATGATCGATACCAGAGTGCATACGCCTGCGATGGCCGGGGGAATATATACTCGATATGATACTGCGAACTTCTCCTTCCAAGAGAGGTCCTCGGGTGAGCGAAGATTGGCTTCACAGTAGTCTGCGATCTTCTCGACTGCGAGCGTAGTAGACTTCGCTGTGAGTACGGCCGTAGCAACGGTCCCGACGCATGCCGAGGCCGTGAGAATAGCCGGAGCGTTTGCCTTGAAGAATTGCGTAACACCGTTCGCATTGATCACTTGTCCTCCTTAGTCTTAATGTTCAGAACTTCCTTGTGTAGACCGGGATATGTCGTATGCGAAATCTCAAGCTTGGCCAGATGCGCAGCGACCTCCATACGAATCAGAGACTCGATGTCTTTTCGAGATAGGATACCACGATTGGTGATTTGACCCTCTACCGTAGACCGTACAAGATTCCGAAGATCCTCGGTGATCACAAAGCTTCCGCTTGGACCCATCTCCCCACGCATTCCCTGGATACCTCGCTCTCCCCTAGGCCCTTGAGGGCCAGGGGGTCCCTCAATAACCTTGACCTTGCACCACTCGGACTTGAAGATGTAAGTACATACTCGGATGAAGAGGGTGATGAGATTGAGCCATACGACCACAATCGTAACGGCTCCAAGAATATACAGAGTCCACCAGATGATGCTCACTTGTGCTTCCTTTCAACTCGCTTGAGACGGGGCTTCAGTTTGTAGTTCTGCGGATTGTTGATGCAATCCAGGATATAATCCGGCGTAAACTCCCAAACACCATTCTCCCGAGGGTAGTGTCGGAAATCGATGGAGTCGGCAGCCACTCGGCGCAGATATTCCCGTCGGTCGTCTCCTCGTGAATATGCGCGAGCCTCTCCGGTTGTTCCATCAACACCAAGGTAGAGTATGGACAGAGCGTCTCCGACGACGATGTCTGCGTGCTTTGCCAGGAGCTCCATAACTCCTCCGGGTGTGAGGATGACGCAGCGGTTCGTCTTGGATGCAGATCGGACCAGTTCGTCTCGAGGAACACCATACCGCCAGCCTCGGAAGGTTTCGACGCAAAGGAGGTCACCCCGTACTTCCCATTCAGCAAAGCTTTGATCTTTGAGGAAGTAGTAGGAAGATAGGTCCTCTCCCATACGCTTAGGTCGGGTCGTCGCAGTGCGGACTGCATGGTACCCCTCATTCTCAACCAGCTCCTTCTGGAATGTGGACTTGCCTGAACAGCTCGGACCAACTAGTACGACTAACATTTCACTCCGCCGAGATCGTGTAGAGGATGACTGTCATTGCGCAGAGCAGGAAACCAATCGCGGTCACCACAAGCTTGGTGAAGAAAGAGATAGCTGTCAGCCAAACCATCCAGGTGGCAAAGCTGATGGCTCCGAAGACGATCAGGAAGATGAGACTGATCAGGATGTAGTAGATCGGTGGTTCCTCGAACATGGTGTGCTCCTTTCTAGCTCGAGAAAAGCCTATACCCCAAGTCGGGGTATAGTGCTGAATTACCAGCGGTTGATCTTACGATCACGGCGCGCGATGAAACGCTGCTGAACACCAACAACGTGCTTCATCCGGGAGTTCGCACCCCTGCCAATAAAGCAGGAGGCGAGAACAATTCCGAGGATGAAAACAGCGCTCTTGATGACAGAAACGATGATGCGGGTCATGAGTGGTCCTTTCAAACGGAGGGGTTTCAATATAGGACCGGTTTTTCTCGCGGGCTACTTCATCTTCTTTCGAATATCACGAAGCTCGAGCCAGATAAGCAGGAGTAGTCCGTAGATACCAAGCCACTGTCCAAATTCCATATTTGCTCCTTAGAAAAGCCTATATCCCAGGTCGGGATATAGGTGAGGTCTCAGTCGGTCTCTTCAGAGGCTTCGATCTCGTCGATCTCGTCGAGGTCATCGTGCTCAAGCTCTTCGGGCTCGTCCGTGTCCGGAACCGAGCGGAACGCCATGAGGGTGAGTGCGGTACCGGCTGCGAATACAGCGGCGCCAGCAATCAACTTCTTGGAGTTGCGCTTGATAGCGGGCAGGACAGCGTCCTTGTTGAACTTGAACTCGACAATCTTCTCGTTGGTCTCAACGGAGGTGTCGGTGGTCTCAGTCATGAGGGTTTCCTTTCAAATAGAGGGGTCTCATATAAGGCATGGTTTTTCTCGCGGAAAAGCGTATACCCCTTGTTAGGGGTATAGCGTTGGGATCAGTGGATGTTGGCGAGAGCCTGTTCCACCATCGCGTCCCACTCTTCGTCAGTCATCAGCTCAGCACGCAGCTTTGCGTTCTCATTCTCGAGCTTCCGCACACGAGTCCTAAGGGTGTAGGAGGTGTGCTTCTGCTCTTCGTGGGCAACGGCAAAGAAGATGCTGAGGATGATGACGAGGATAAGGGCGATGTAGAGCATGGTCTTTCCTTTCGTAGGATCTTCAATATAGGACGAGTTATACTCGCAAAAAAAAAAAATAAGCCTAGATCCCATGGCGGGATCTTTGGCTGGAAGGTGGTAGGATCAGAAGTTCCAGGTCTTCTTCTTGCCAACCATCTCGGCGACGATCAGCAGGGTGCCGATGACGACGAAGGGGGCGATGACAAGAACGAGGAGGGTGGTCATTGTGGTTCCTTTCTAAGGGTCTTCAATATACCATGGGATTTTCTCGCGTGACAAAAAAAGATAAACCTAGATCCCATGGCGGGATCTAGAACTGTGTCAGAGGTAGTAGTGGTCGTACTGCTCAGAGCTCAGTCCAGTAGCAGCAAGCTCCTCGGCGTAGTCGAGGGCGGCCTGTGCAGCGGCGGGAGAGAGGTTCATGAGAGTGTCCTTTCTATGAC
>ERZ773001.342-NODE-342-length-19158-cov-3.86803_pt1 | contig 19158 bp, 19 predicted proteins | sample MGYA00511673_ERZ773001 | MGnify/ENA primary metagenome ERZ773001 (study PRJEB29015, sample SAMEA2738091) | human oral metagenome | biome: human oral; feature: human-associated habitat; material: saliva | place: China | collected 2162 ... | reverse complement strand
AACATCAACATAAAAAATTAAACTAAATTTCTTTATCCCCAACTAAACGGATTTTTTACCACTTGAGGCTCCAAAAAAGATGATTTTTCATGTCATCGAATTATTTTGCGTATAAAACGCATAAAATATGCAATATTATGCATAACGGCCTCAATCCGTGCCTACAAACAGCATTCCTTTGGTGTCGGCGACAGACTATGCCAAACAAATACACTGAACTACGCGATTAGGCTGTATGCTCGTGAGTTAGCAGCAACAAAAGTGCTGCTCAACGTTAGCCGCTCGGATGCAGGGAACCAGCGTGTCGAGAAAACCGCACGTCCATCATTCAGATAAATCTCCATGGTAGACCCGTCAACAATAAGACGCAGGTCAGAAAGCTCCTTTAGCCTAATAGAGCGTTGAGTTCTGCCTGCAGCGGTGTCCTCGTCAATGAATTTCAGGGCAAAAATGCCCTTGGAGTAAGAAAGCATAAGCGCGTCGTTGAGAGTAAGAGTTCCGTCTCCGGATATGTCCGTAATCTCAATATCTGCAGATAGTCGATCTATTTTGACGACAGCGTCGGCGACAAATTCCACACATTCGCGTCGCTTAGCATCAAGCTCTTTAACTGGATGTTGCAGGATAACACCATCACCAGACAACGAAAGTTCTCGGGGCAGAGTAAGGTTGTGGCAGAATTCAATGCCTTCAGGATAACTATGGTAAGTCGGATCGATGATGCCCATCCATCCAATCAAAATGGTTCGGCCAGAATTGTCGACGAACGTTTGAGGTGCGTAGAAGTCAAAACCATGATCCCAAAGCACAAAGCTATTGGTGGAAATAGTTTCAACATTGATAAGCTTTTGCCCCTTTGGAAGCGAAAAATAGCCCGACTGCCAGATGTTTTGCCACTTGTCGAGAGGCTCGCTTGAAGCACTTTCTTGCAAGTTAGTAGAATCGTTTAAGCGTGACCTCTTGGATGCACCGGTGCTTGGCTCCGTACCAGCGCCTTCTCTTAGCCCCTGCGGACACACAGATAGAAACTCCTGGCCATCTAGCTGCACCAAAAAAGGGCATTCCCACATGTAGCCAAACGCCTCGCGATGACCCAGTTCGTTAGCCCCGCGTATAACCGAGTGGAGCGTCCACGACTCGCCACAATCACTGGAGTCGTAAATCAACACCGATCCCGAATCGCAGCGTTTATCTGCGGATTTCACGGGACCAGCCGCAGTGTCTTTCTCGCGAGCGCCTAACAGCATGCGGAGAGCCCCGTCTTGCTTCCAAACTTTCGGATCGCGTACATGGTTTGTGCAGGTACCAGGGTAGTCGTTCGGCTTCAAAACAACGTACTTTGGCGAGAAACTTTGTCCATCTTCAGAGGTCAGCATAACTTGATAGGCCTCTCGACCGACATCAATGCCATCGGCTTCTGGGTGTGCTTCGTCCATAACGTTGCCGGTGTAGAAGAGCCGCATGACCTCGCCGGCTGCTGCACCGTTGCCGGCCGCCACACCGTCACCGGTCGCCTCACCGTCGCCGTCTCCCGCGCCATGCATCTCAATCCAGGCCGAACCCGAAAACGCACCGTCCTTATCGCAAGCTGCGTCTGGAGAAATCGCAATAGGGAGCGTCTTCCAAGAGAGTAGATCCTTACTCACAGCATGTCCCCAAAAGCGAAGTTCGTTAGCAGGCCACTCTGGAGTGTACTGGTAAAACGCATGGTAGACGGACTTAAACTGACAAAGTCCGTTAGGATCATTCATCCAACCCTGAGGTGGGAAGAGATGAAATTGTGGCGTCCAAAAGTCGTTTGTCATAGCGCTCCATCTTTCTCATTTCTTGCAATTATTATGGCATGCGCGCGCAAAGTTTGCGCAGGTAGGTTTAATTCGTTTTGAGTTGCGGTACAGTAAATGCATACAACATCCAAGGCTGGCGGCTGCGACCCGCACCACCCGCACCACCTGCGCAGCCCGCGGCGCGACCAGCACCGCCCGCCGCACCGACCTTGCCCGAACAAGAGAGGATACCTATGTCTGAAACCACAACTCACCAGCTCCCCGATGTCGCCGAGCGCTTCATGCGTTACGTGCAGGTTGACTCCCAGTCCAATCCTGAGAACGACACCGTCACACCTTCCACGCCTGCTCAGCACGAGATGGCTCGCTACCTGGGCGAAGAGCTCAAGGCGCTGGGTTGCACCGACGTCACCGTCGACGAGCACGCCTACGTCACCGGCACCTTTGCCGCATCCAAGGGCGCCGAGTCGGCTCCCGCGCTGATGCTTTGCTCGCACCTGGATTCCGTCATCGATGCGCCCGCCTCGGGCATCAAGCCGCACGTCGTTCACTACGAGGGCGGTGACCTGGTTGCCGGTGTCGTCAACGGCAAGACTATCGCAACAACCCAGGAGCAGGTCCCTGACCTCAAAGATTTTGTGGGCATGGACATTATCTGCTCCGACGGCTCCACGTTGCTTTCCGCTGACGATAAGGCCGGTGTGGCTGAGATCTGTGCGCTGCTCAAGCGCCTGGGCGACAACCCTGAGCTCGCTCATCCTACGCTCAAGATTGCGTTTGTTCCTGACGAAGAGATTGGTCATGGTGCAAGCTTGCTTGACCTGGATAAACTCGGTGCAGCTTACGGCTACACCGTCGATGGCGAGGCTCTCGGCGAGTTCAACCACGAGTGCTTCAACGCAGCCCACGCCGACGTCTACTTCAAGGGCGTCATGGTGCATCCCGGCAGTGCCAAGGACGTCATGATCAATGCAATCACCGTGGCTTCTGAGTTCCAGCAGATGGTCCCCGCCTTTGAGCGCCCTGAGCACACCGAAGGCTACGAGGGCTTTTATCACCCAATCGCCATCGAGGGCTCCGCGTCCGAGGTCAAGCTCAGCTACATCGTCCGCGATCACGACGCTCAGATTTTTGCTAATCGCCAGCAAGTCCTGCAGGATATCGCTGCGTTCCTGAACAAGCGCTATGGCGAGAATACCGTTCGTGTTGAAATTCATCAGGAATATCGCAACATGGCCGAGAAGTTCGAGGGCTACGAGTTCCTAATTGATTACGCGCTCGAGGCAAATCGTGAGGTTGGCATTGAGCCCATGCCTGTTGCTGCTCGCGGCGGCACCGACGGCGCTCAGCTCACTTTCCGTGGTCTGCCGTGTCCCAACATTGCAACCGGAGGATACAACGCTCATTCCGTGCGCGAATTTGTCCCCGTGCCAAGCCTCGAGGTCACCGTTGACCTTCTGGAGAAGCTCGTCGCCAAGTTCGCTGCCCGCGGTTAAGTGCATCGCCTGCAGTTGCGCGTCGCCCGCGGCTAAGCACGTCGCTCGCAGTTGAGTGTCGCTCGCAGTTGCGCGCCGCCCGCGACTAGTCGCATGCGTTTCTCGCACTATAGCCATGCACTTTTTTGTGGCGGAATTGTGCGTTTAACGTGCTATTTTGCCATTCATAGCCAGATTTCTACCGTCTACGCCCCCGTTCATCCTTGTCAATAAAATGGTGAATGGGGGCGTAGCATAATTATAAGGGGTAATTGTTCTTTTTTTTGTAAACAAACGGAAGGGGGCCGTAATGTTAGCAGTATTTTTTGGAATCATCGTTGTTGCGGCACCCGTTACCGCAGCTATTATGGAGCATGTGGGCAACGTTGGCATCTCCGAGCGTCGCCATAGCCACCACGATACGTACGTAACGCCCGCGGCACTTACACGCTCACTTATTATTGACATGGCATTTGTGAGTACCATCGCAGTTGCGTTGGGCTGGCTTTGCCATATCAATGTGTTTACGCCAAACCCCGATATTGTCATGGCATTTTTTGCGTCCTTCTCGGTTGTTATGTTCTTGGCGTGGTACATCTTGAGCCGTTACAAAGTCTCGCTTTTTGAGGACGAGATGGTTATGGTGCCGTTTTTTGGCCATGAAATTACTGTCAACTACCAGGATATTGATCGTATGGAGTGGGTTGGCGGCCGTCGAGGTTCTGGATTCAGAGATCTTTTAATTTGGACTTCAAATGCGTCAAAGGTGCGTCTCTCGGGTATGATTGGATTAGACCAAGTGCTGCTCAAGATTGATCGCTTTGACGTTTTGGCGCACAGTTCTAATATGTAGAAGTACAAAGATGCAGCTTGGAGCTGTGTCAGCTTTGAGTTGCGTCGCTTACGTCAGCTTGAAGCTGCGGCGTACAATGCGTCCACACCAATCTGCGCAGTGTACAGCAACGGGGGACGTTTGTGATTAAGCTCGTTTTATCTGATATGGACAACACGCTGGTACCCTTCGGAAACAAGCGTGTGTCGGACTTCACTCGCAATGCAATTCACACGCTCCTTGAAGAAACAGATATCGCTTTTGGCCCTTGTACCGGCCGAGATTACGTTGAGCTGATGCGCCTTTTCAGCCTCGACGAGGCGTGCATGCAAACGGGTGTCATGTCTACAGGCAAGCGCGTGCTGTACAAGGGCAAGACTATCTCGCTCTCCGTTTTTGATCACAAAACGCTTCAAGGCGTCGCGGACGCTATTGCAGACGAGAAGAACATGTTCTTGGTCTGCTATCCAGAACAGACTAACCTCTTTAATCCAGCATATGTTGTCGGCGCGCCTGACAATAAAGACATTCTCGCTGATTACGAGCGTAGAATGGTGTTTGTCTCGGGCATTGTTTACCAGGTTCCAGACGACGTCGATTTTGTCGCCGCAACAGTTGCTTGTCCGGGAACCGAGGAGGACATGGAGCGCTGCCGTCAAAAGATTGACGCTGCTTGTCCAGATGTTTACACGGTATCGGTTATTCCTCAGTGGTTTGACGTGCTGCCCAAGGGTGTGTCCAAGCTGACTGGCTTTGAAACGCTTCTGGAAAGAACAGGTATTTCTCCAGAAGAGGTGCTTGTTTTTGGAGACGGCGAGAATGACATTGATATCCTTAGTAAAGTTCCGCACTCGGTGGCGGTGGCAAACGCAATTCCAGAGGTCAAGCAGGTAGCAAGACACCATGTAGGTGCATCTGCAGATGACGGCGTTGCGCACGCCCTGCTAGAGCTGGTGCGCGCGACAAAAGCAGGGGAGACTCCCCGTTTTATGATGGAGAACTAGCATGATTAGACTCATTGCATCGGACATGGACGGTACGCTGCTGGACCAGAATTCCGAGGTTCCACCAGAGACATTTGAGCTCATCGAAGAGCTGCACAAGCGCGGTGTTCACTTTGTGGCAAGCTCCGGTCGTCGTTACGATACATTGCGTTGGCTGTTTGAGCCGGTCGCGGACAAGATTGACTACGTAGCTTCTCTTGGCACGCAGGTCTATGTAGAGAACGAGGTCATCGATCGCGAGGTTTTCTCGTCAGCTTCTATTCGTAAGCTGTTTGAGTTGACGTCTGAGTTTGACTGCATTCACCTGGTTGTTTATGATCGCACGCATACGTATCTGCTGGACGATCAGAGTTCGTTTGTGCGTGAGCTGGATAAAGACCTGCCAAACGCCGAGCGCGTGTTTGATCCGCCTTCACCTGACGTTAGTATCATCAAGGCTGCTATTTGCTGCGATTCAAGGGCTCGCTCCATGGATATGGCTATGATTCTTGAGCGCGAGATGGGTGATAGGCTTTCGTTTATGCCTTCTGGAGAGACCTGGATTGACGTGGTGCCTCGTGGTGTGAACAAGGCTACAGGACTTGAGCAGATTCGCAGGTACTATGGCATTTCTCGTGACGAGATTGCTGTTTTTGGCGATTCCATGAACGACTACGCTATGCTGCGCTATGCGGGCACTGCGTACGTTATGGACAACGCTCGCTACGCGCTCAAGACGATTGCCTCCAAGGTCATCGCCCCTAACACCGAACAGGGCGTCCAGAAAGAAATGCGTCGTATTCTGGAAGAGCTGGCGTAAGATTTGTGCAAAGGTCGTGCAATGAAGGTGCAGAATTCATAATTGCCGCCGAAGAATTGTAGAAGCTGTGATAAACTTCTACAGTCACGGGCGATTGGCGCAGCGGCTAGCGCAGGTGCTTTACACGCACAAGGCCGGGAGTTCAAATCTCTCATCGCCCACCATGGAACCTCACGCGGCGCCCTCGGGTGTCGCGTTTTTTCTTAGGAGTGCAATGGATAACCAGGTAGAAAGCACGTTTTCTGGCGAGAAACCCGTGCAGGCTGGAGTCGATACGCAGGTTGTGCGCTCGTTCGACCGCGCGTGGGACCAGATGCGCCCCGTCACCCTTGAGCGCAACGTTATGAAGAATGCTGACGGATCGTGCTTGATCACGTTTGGCGACACGCGCGTCCTGTGCACCGCTACCATCGAGGAAGGCGTTCCCGCCTGGCGCCGCGGTTCTCGCGCGGGCTGGGTCACAGCAGAATACGCTATGCTACCTGCGTCGACCAACCGCCGCACCAAGCGAGAGCGCGCCAATCGCAAGGGCCGCTCCATGGAGATTGAGCGCCTGATTGGCCGCTCGCTGCGCTCCGTTGTTGACCTCAATCGCCTGGGTGAGTACACCATCACGCTGGACTGTGACGTTCTTCAGGCAGATGGCGGTACCAGAACCGCAAGTATCACCGGTGCTTGGGTGGCACTTCATGACGCACTCTATTCACTTGTCGAGAAGGACCTCTTGCCCAGACTTCCTCTCACAGGTCAGGTAGCTGCGATTTCTATGGGATATGTGAATGGTAAGCCACTGCTTGATCTTGATTATCCCGAGGATTCTCATGCGGACATCGACATGAACCTTGTGGGAACAGAAACTGGACAGATAATTGAAGTACAAGGCACAGGCGAGGGCGGTCCGTTTGACCGCGAGCAACTCAATCAGTTGCTCGATCTTGGTCAGGCAGGCATCGCCCACCTTGTTGACCTGCAGAATCAAGTGACAGGATTTAGGGAGTAACTATGAGCCAAAACGGTGCAAATCAGGGTTCCAACGCTGTGAACTTTGATCCAGATAAGACGGTGGTAGTTGCAACAGGCAACGCTCACAAACTTGTCGAGATTGAAGCTATCCTTTCTAAGGTAATGCCTGGTATGAGCTTTGTGGCTCTTGGTCAGCTGGGTGATTTTCCTGATCCAGAGGAGAACGGTCAGACGTTCCGCGATAACGCTTTGATCAAGGCAATGGCTGCGCTTGACGAGGTAGATTGTGTAGCAGCTATTGCAGACGACTCTGGCATTTGTGTTGATGCCCTAGACGGAGCTCCTGGAATTTATTCAGCTCGTTATGCTGGCGAGCATGGCAATGATGCTGCAAATAACCAGAAATTGCTGGCAGAGCTTGCTAACGTTGCAGATGAGGAGCGTACCGCTCGCTTCCATTCTACCGTTGCGCTGGTATACAGAGACGGAGCTGTGCTGGTAGGAGAGGGTGACTGCGAGGGTGTCATTGGTCAAGAGCCAAAAGGTCACAACGGCTTCGGCTACGATCCACTTTTCTGGCCAGAGGACGCTCCAGGCAAAACCATGGCAGAGCTTGAACCAGACGAGAAGAACGCTATCTCTCACCGTTTCCACGCTCTGCAAGATCTTTCCAAGCAGATTCTGGGCTAGACAACGGAGGCCCTGCGTCAGTTTCACGTCAGATTCTCGTCAGGTTTGCGCCAGCTTTCGGACAGATAACCTCCACTCTGTCAGATTCTCGTCAGGTTTGCGACAGATTTCGGACAGAAAACTATCGCTGTGTCAGACTCGCGTCAGATTTGCGTCAGGAACACGACAGAAACACGTCATATATCAGGTCTAAACCGGTCAGCGGGATATTTGTTCTTCTCGCCGACCGGTTACTTTTTTCTTTGCTTCAAATGTTAAACTAAATGTAACTGTGACTTCTGTCTTGGAGGTAAGCATGAGGATTGTTCGCACTCGCGATTACGAGGATATGAGTAGGAAAGCCGCTAACTTTATTTCCGCTCAGATCACTTTGAAGCCAAATAGTGTTCTTGGCCTTGCAACTGGTACAACACCTATCGGTACCTATACTCAGCTTGCAGAGTGGAATAAGCAGGGCAACTTGGACTTTGCTCAGGTTTCTACCTATAACCTCGACGAGTACCGTGGACTTTCTCATGAGGATCCTCAGAGCTACCACTATTTCATGCGCAAGAACCTATTTGACTTGATTAACATCGACCTTGCTAATACTCATGTGCCAGACGGTTCCAACCCTGACAGCGATGCTGCTTGTGCAGAGTATGACAAGCTTGTCGCTGAGGCTGGCTATCCTGACCTGCAGCTTCTTGGTATTGGTCACAACGGCCACATTGGTTTCAACGAGCCAGCAGCCGATTTTTCTCAGGGAACCCACTGCGTCGATCTGACCGAGAGCACCATTCAGGCAAACAGCCGTCTGTTTGAGCGCATGGAGGACGTACCTCGCCAGGCATATACCATGGGCATCCAGACCATCATGTTCGCACGTAGCATCCTTATGATTGCGAGCGGCGAGGACAAGGCCCAGGCTGTCTACAACATGTGCTACGGCAAGATTACCCCTGAGTGTCCAGCTTCTATCCTGCAGCTTCACACCAATTGCACCGTTATTGCTGACGAGGCCGCCCTCTCGCTCTGCCCAGCTGAGTAAAACTTTGGTTGGTCCAAAGCATCTAAAAGGCTTCTTAATAGCTTTAAAAGCATTTGTCGAGAAAACAAAACTCCCATTCACGAGAATGGGAGTTTTTTGTTGCGGCTTATTTTGCGTGTTCAGCGACGCATGGTTAGTTGTACTCCTTTATTGGAATATCAAAAATTAGTTATAATCCTTGAAGTAACCATTGAGAGCAAAAAGAATCTGGTAGTTAAGGCCAAGCACATAGTCGCCGTTATTGGTATGAACCGTGTGAAGCGTAAACTCAAGATTGTCACCAAACGTGATTTTATCGCCATCTTTTTTGCCAGCACGAGACATATCTCCAGTTGAAATTGGGAAAACTCTACCGGCTGGATTGACCGAAGTAACAAAGAATACAGAAGGCTCGACGGCGTTTTCACCAAGGTTAATGTGCAACTGTTTGAAAATCTGACTGTTTGTTGACACATAGACTACTTCGTTTTTGTCGAGCAGCTTCTTCAGTTCAGGAAGAGTCGCTGCTACCCAAGGTAGATCATGGTGAACGAAGGGATTGTCGCTCGCGAGCGACTGCGCAATAGGTGAGCCGTACTGATAGACATAAACCATCTTGTTGTAGAGCTCGTTGACGTCATTAACAGAGGTCTGAGCTGGTGCGGCTTGGTTAGCCTGGACAAGCTCGATAAGGTTCATGGAATTGAGCTGGTCAGATGAAGCGCCTTTGGACTGTGCTTCAGAAACAGTCAATCCACCAAATGCGAACGACCCTACGCTAAATACCAGGCAAAGCGCCGATAAAGCAACAAGAGCTTTAGATGATTTCTTTTTGGAAAGGAATGCGATTCCGATAGCAAGAGCAACAAAAATAAGCACGATATACCAGGTCTTACTAATGGCATATCCCAGAGTCTCAGTCATTGGGCCTCCTTAAATCTTAGAAGTAGGTTGCTCATTTTATCAAAAAGTGACTTTTTTCATAAATCTATCGCATGCCTGACGCGTTGGCGTTGCAAATCTGACACGTTTTTCTCGCGAACCTGATGCGATCTTCTCGCGAATCTGACGCGAATCTGACGCGAATCTGACAATCAACTGATGTTGTTCCCGTGACATTTGTCGTAAAACCTTGAGATTTTATTTTCTACCTCGTATAGTGGAGTTTCGGAAATTCTGACTATTGTTTGTCGACCGGTACAAATCTCCGACACATCAGCGTGTCGCATCGCAAACGTACTGATTGACTTGGAGGATTGATGGAAAACGAGATTCCACCAGTTAATCGTGTAGACGAGATTCACGAGAAGCTCAGCTCACTTCAGGGTCAAAAGCTTAAGGTCAAGGCTAACATGGGACGTTCTCGTATTGTTGAGCGCACAGGTACCCTGGTTATGGCTCATCCATCTCTTTTCATCGTTGAGGTTGGCGAGCGCCGCGGTCGCACTGCCCGTCAGTCCTACCAGTACGTTGACGTTCTGACCGGCACTGTTGAGCTTTTTGATTTTGAGACCGGTGAGCGTTTGTTTGATTTTGAGTTTGAAGAGTAGTTTAGAAGCGCACGTATTACTTCGACTAGGCTCACACTCATGGCTGCCTCGTTGTCCAATTTTGGACGCCAAATCATTCAGATTCCTTGCAAGGTCAACCTTCACCTGGGCATTCACACTCAGAAAGACCAGCGAGGATACCATAAAGTAGATTCACTCATGGTTCCCGTTGCGCTGTACGACACAGTTGTTGTCGATGACGCGCCGGAGCTTACGGTTACGCATGAGCCGCAGCTCTGCGTGTTACCCGAGCGCACAACAACCTGGAAGGCTGCGGTTCTTCTCGCCAATAAGCTGGGCATTTCCCCAGATGTTTCCATTGACGTGCAAGTGCATATTCCCGAGAAGGCCGGCTTGGGCGGATCGTCTGCCGATGCTGCTGCAACATTATATTTGCTTGCCCAGCGTTGGGGTATTGATCCGTTAGATCCGCTGGTAGTTGAGGTAGCCAAGGCCGTAGGTGCAGATGTTGCGTTTTTCTTAGACCCACGACCATCGCTTATGTTGGGCGCAGGTGATACGTTGGTAGAGACCTACGCATCTACCGTTGACGCTCCGCTTGCTATTGTTTTACCAGCAGAAACAGGTGTCGTTACTAAAGAGGCATACGACCAATTTGATGCATCACCAATTGCACCGGAATCTTACGAGAATCTGTCCGCACTTTTGCGTGACGCTGGCAATTCTGGTGCTACCTCTGATCACGATACAAGTAAGCAATTCATCCAGCAGGTAGCAAGCTTCCTCTTCAACAATCTCGCGCCAGCAGCAAAATCGCTAAAACCACACGTAGCCGAGGTAGAGGAGTGGCTAAAGGCACAGTCTGGCGTTCTTGGCGCTCAGGTTTCCGGCTCAGGTAGCAGCTCTTTTGCGCTTTGCGAATCACAGGATGCTGCCGACGCAATTGCAGCCGCAGCTCAAGCAAAAGGTTGGCGAGGCTTCTCCACCACCTGCAAGTTGTAGTGGTAACATAGAGCGGCAAATGTTTGATGGATTTATCCTGTCGGACGAGGCAGAACATAACGGGTTGTGGCTCAGCTTGGTAGAGCGCTCGGTTCGGGACCGAGAGGTCGCTGGTTCAAATCCAGTCAACCCGACCATTTTTCCTGATAATCAATGAGCTTTCGTCATTTTGTGTCGTGAAATAGGCGTTTTGGAACCCAAAGTGGTAAAAAATGCGTTTAGTTGGAATATACAAAATCATACGTTTTCTATGCAGATCATCTACCAGCATAAACTCTCGGTCAAATTTGATTGAAACTTTTATGGGAAAACTCAACTGGGAAAACGTAAGTGCCAAAACGCCGAACTAGAAAATAAATCTCCAACTAAACGGGTTTTTTACCCTAATCAGATACCACTTTCCGTCATATCAATTTCTTGATTAGTTTTCGTGCATATTCGAGATTGTTTATACGTTTTTGGTTAGGCGGACACATAATCGCCCGGACCTTGTATCAATCGTTCCTCAAAAATCTAAATGACAGCTCCATGAGTACACTTCCTCACTGTTTTGAGCTTCATTTTGCAATCAAATGAACATTATGAACGTTTAGTCCTACAAAAACTTAAATAAATCGACACAAAATAAACACAAATGGATTACAATCAGACGAAGAGCACTACGTTTCAGGCAACGCGCGCACCGTCGTTTCTACGCGCTTGCACACACGCGTTTTGTTGAAAGGAGTTTGTATGCCTATTGTTGAGTTTTTTGTAAACGTACTCTCAACACCAGCCATCCTAGTTGGTCTTGTTGCCTTGCTGGGTTTGGCGCTTCAGGGAAAGCCAGTTGAGGACCTTATCAGAGGCACTCTCAAGACCATCGTCGGCTTCCTCGTTCTTTCTGCAGGTGCAGGTTTCTTGCAGACCGGTTCCCTCCTGGCCTTTGGTGAAATCTTCAACTTTGCCTTTGACATGCAGGGTGTCGTCCCAAACAACGAGGCTGTCGTCTCGCTGGCACTTGGCGAGTTTGGTCAAGCAACCGCAATCATCATGTGCATCGGCATGGTCCTGAACATTGTCCTCGCACGTTTTTCTCGCTTTAACTACATCTTCCTTACTGGCCACCACACCCTCTACATGGCAGCAATGCTCGCCATCATTCTGCACGTCGGCGGCCTTTCTGGTTGGATGCTCTATATCTCCGGCGCATGCTTGCTTGCTCTGATCATGGTTCTGTCTCCTGCATACTGCCAGCCAACTATGCGTAAGGTTACCGGCAGCGATTCCGTTGCACTTGGTCACTTCGGCGGCGCTGGTTATTGGCTTGCAGGTATGGTTGGTAAGCTTTTTGCTTCTGATCGCGAGAATAGCACCGAGAATATCAAGTTCTCCAAGCGCCTCATCTTCCTGCGCGACAACACTGTTTCTATCGGTCTGACCATGATTATCATGTTTTTAGTTATCACCGGCGTTGCTGTCAGCCGTGGCCTTCTAACTCTGGTACCTGCAGGAACTACCGCTGCAGAGTTTGCTTCTAACCCACAGTATGCTGGGCTTCAGCACCTTGGTGATCTGCTGAACATTGGCACCGAGACCACTACTAACTGGATTGTCTGGGCATTTACCCGCGGACTCTCCTTCGCTGGTGGCGTTTACATTATTCTGTCCGGTGTTCGTCTGATTATTGGCGAGATTGTTCCTGCATTTAAGGGCATCGCTCAGAAGCTTGTCCCTGGTGCAAAGCCTGCAATCGACTGCCCAATCGCATTCACCTATGCTCCAAACGCCGTTATCATCGGCTTCCTGAGCTCCTTTGTTGGCGGCATCCTGGGCCTGCTTATCCTGGGTGTCATTAACGCACAGATCGCAGCTATTGCCCTGATTCTCCCAGGCGTTGTTCCTCACTTCTTCTGCGGCGCAACCGCAGGCGTTTTTGGTAACGCAGAGGGCGGCATCAAGGGCTGCATCGCCGGTGCCTTTGTCCACGGCCTGCTCATTACCTTCCTGCCTGCACTGTGCATGCCAGTCTTCACCCTCATGGGCTTCACCTCCGCTACCTTCTCCGATGCCGACTTCTCCATCATGGCGCTGATCTTTGGTAACGTTGCTCTGAACGTCCAGGGTGCAATCCTTACCGGCATCTGCGTTGTTTGCTTCTGCCTCCCAATTCTCTTCAACCTTGTTGCTCCTAAGAAGGCTGAGGAGAAGAAGGCCGAGTAAAAGAAGGCCGAGTAGAAAATCCGCTCACAGAATTGCAGCTAAACATCGCAGTTGCTGCAGAAAATGCGAGTAGAATCTAGGTATCTAGGTCGGGCTTCGTCCTTGGATGGGGCCCGACTTTTTAACCCACGTAACCCACATATCACACGTGGTGAATTGAAAGGGGCTTTTATGGCTATCCAGAAGATTCTTTGTTGTTGCGGAAGTGGACTTGGCTCCAGCCTTATGGTTGAGATGCAGATCCAGGACGTCCTGAACGAGCTGGGCGTGAGCGGCGTCGAGGTTGAGCACTCAACTGTTTCCGACGTTACTCCTGGCGCAGCTGACCTCTTTATTGTTGCTCGCGACCTCGAGGATTTTATCGCCGGTATTCCAGAAGACGAGAAGATCGTTCTCTCCAATATCCTTGATAAGGACGAGATGAAAGAGAAGCTTACCGAGAAGTTCGGTCTGTAAGCGCTGACTCGCACGCAGCTCCGGCACGCGCGTGGTGCCGATCTGCTGCGTTTCTCGCACGTAATACGTGAAAGGAAATTACATGGACGTCGACCTTAAACAGGTTGCTCGTGAGGTGCGCAAAAGCATCCTCACGCAGGTTTTTACGGCCAAATCCGGCCATCCCGGTGGCTCGCTTTCTGCAACAGAAATCCTGACCTATCTCTACTTCAAGGAGATGCACGTAGACCCCACCAAACCAAACTGCCCTTGTAGGGACCGTTTTGTGCTTTCAAAGGGCCACGTCACTCCTGCGCTCTACGGCGTTCTGGCCGAGCGTGGCTTCTTCCCTAAGGAAGAGCTCAAGACCTTCCGCGCGCTCAACTCACGCCTTCAGGGTCACCCAAACATGAACGATACGCCTGGCGTTGACATGAGCACCGGTTCCCTGGGCCAGGGCGTTTCTACCGCTGTTGGTATGGCGCTTGCAGGCAAGAAGTTCAACAAGGACTACCGCGTCTACGCACTTCTGGGCGACGGCGAGATTGAAGAGGGTCAGGTCTGGGAGGCTGCCATGTTTGCGGGTAACCACCAGCTTGATAACCTCACACTCATTGTTGACAACAATAATCTGCAGCTCGACGGCACACTTGAGCAAATCAATACGCCACAGCCAATTGGCGAGAAGTTCAAGGCGTTCAAATTCCACGTCATAGAGGTGGCAGATGGACACGACTTTGACCAGCTTGCTGCTGCATTTGCTGAGGCTCGCACCGTCAAGGGTCAGCCGACCGTTATCATTGCCCACACCGTAAAGGGCAAAGGTGTCTCCTTCATGGAGAACCAGGTAGGCTGGCACGGCAAGGCTCCTAACCAGGAGCAATACGAGCAGGCTATGAAAGAGCTTGAGGGAGAGGTGGCATAACATGGCAGACGTACAGAAAATTGCCACCAGAGAGGCATACGGAAAAGCCCTGGTAGAGCTTGGTAAAGAGCATGACGATCTTCTCGTCTTTGATGCTGACTTGGCAGAGGCAACTCGTTCCGGCAAGTACGGCGAGGAGTATCCTGAGCGCTTCGTGGACTGCGGTATCGCTGAGGCCAACATGATTGGTATGGCAGCCGGCGTTGCGGCTACTGGTCACAAGGTCTTTGCAACTTCGTTTGCAATGTTCACGTCTGGTCGTGCGTTTGAGCAGATTAGAAACTCGGTGGGTTACCCTCACCTAAACGTCAAGATTGGTGCTACGCACGGAGGCCTCTCGGTAGGAGAGGACGGCGCCACTCACCAGTGCAACGAGGATATTGCTGTTATGCGTACCATTCCTGGTATGACGGTCATTATTCCATCCGACGCTGTTGAGGCTGAGGCTGCTGTTAAGGCCGCTTACGACCACGACGGCCCTGTCTACATGCGCTTTGGCCGCCTCCCTGTCCCTGTGTTCAATACCAACCCTGATTACCACTTTGAGCTGGGCAAAGGCATTGTCCTTAAAGAGGGTACTGACGTTACGCTGGTAGCTTGTGGCCTTATGGTTCCCGTGGCTCTTGAGGTTGCCGAGCAGCTGGCAGCAGAGGGTGTCAATGCCGAGGTTATCAACATCCACACCATCAAGCCTTTGGATACTGAGCTGATTACCGCTTCTGCAGCAAAGACTGGCAAGGTTGTGACTATTGAGGAGCACTCCGTCATTGGTGGTCTGGGCAGTGCAGTCTGCCAGGCACTTTCCGAGAACGCTCCTGTTCCCGTTAAGGTTATCGGTGTTCAGGACACCTATGGCGAGTCCGGACCCGCACTTCAGGTTCTTGCTAAGTACGGCCTGGATACCCCGAGCGTTCTCGCATCCGTTAAGGATTTCTTGAAGTAAGCGCTTGCGTCTTCAGCGTACGTCACTGAGCGTCCTCCGAGCGTCAACAGCGCACCAGAAGTGAGTCCCTAGCACAAACAAAGCCCTTCTCGTCATCTGGCGAGAAGGGCTTTTTGTTGCAGACGTTTGCCTGCGGAGTGGGTGTGTTAGTGCGTTACGACGTTATGTCCGCGTGCGAGTCCTGAGCTTACTTGTACTCGTAGAAGCCCTTACCGGCAGCAACGCCGGTCTCGCCCTTGTCAATCTTCTCCTTGAGAAGCGCAACAATGCGACCCTGTACGGACTCAGGATCCTTAGCTGCAGGATTCATCAGAGCAACGTTGTATGCGGTGACCAGGCCAATGATGTCCAGAATCTGGAACGGACCCTTTGGCGAACCGGTACCAATGCGCCAAGCCCTGTCGATATCCTCGACGTCGCCGACGCCGTTAGCCCAGAGCTGCTCAGCAGAGACCAGAAGAGGTACCAGCATGGAGTTCAGCAGGTAGCCAGGCTGCTCCTTCAGGACCTTGACCGGAATCATACGGATGCTTGCTGCAAAAGCGACGACCATGTCAAAGTTCTCCTGAGCGGTACCTGCGTGACCCATAACCTCGCCGATTGGGTTGCGCCAAATCTCGTTAGCAAAGTGGAGTGCCAGATACTTCTCGGGGCGACCAGTAGCTGCAGCAAACATGCTTGGAATCATGGTTGAGCTGTTGGTTGCAACAATAGTCTTTTCAGGCAGATGCTTGGCCAGCTCGGTGTAGAACTCAATCTTTTGCTCTGGATTCTCAGCGACAGACTCGATAACAAAGTCAGCGTCACCAAAAGCCTCATCCCAATCGGAAGTGAGCTTGAGGTTGCTGTATGCGCGCTCTACCTGCTCTTTCAGCTGGTCGAGCTTCTCTGGAGTAATCTCGTCCTGAGCAATGAGACCGTAAGCGTACGCCTTAGGATCGGTCTTCATAGCCTCGAGGGTGTTCAGATATACCTCTCTGAGGTGCTCGATCTTTGGACGAGCGCGCTCAATTGAAGCCTCTGACCTCAGCCAAATAGTGGTCTCGTAGCCGCGATAAGCGGTCTGGAATGCAATCTGGCTGCCCAAAACGCCGCCGCCAGCAACTACAACTTTCTTAACCTGCGAAATGTCCATAGGACGTTCCTTTCTACAAGCGTGGCAAGAAGTGCCGCGCGATTTATCTACCGTCTCTATACCCCAGAAAATCTCCATCAAACATTCGTTCTGAAATTTTCCGACTTCTATTCAAAACCTACAAATTACCCTCTGGCGAGAAACCACATCTATCCCTCACCGTTCTTGGGTAGAATAGAGGCGTACCACCAGCAGCTGGTTTAAGTGTAGTCATCAAACCGAGCTTCAAAAAACCAGCGGCTACAACTCAGTAAAACACCAGGTACGACGCTTGGACAGAATAGAGGCATCATGATCGACGGAACATACAAGATTCAAATGGATTCTCCTGTTGGAGCCAAAGAGGGTACCGCTGTTCTCATTACCTCTGGCGAGGAACTCACTGGCTCTTTGACCGCTATGGGTGTTCAGATTGATATCGAAAACGGCAAGGTTACCGACAACTCGTTTACCTTTGGCGGCAAGCTTGAGTCTTTTGTGGGTCCCGTCATCTTTGCTGTCGGCGGCTCCGTTGAGGGCGACACCATTCAAGGCATTGCCCATATTGCTAACCGAGACTTTGTGTTTACGGGCACAAGGGAGAGTTAAGGCAGCTACATCATCCCTGTTAGCAGTACAATCAATTTGTTAACTTCTAGGTGGGGATGGAGTATGAAAGTAATCGACACAAAGTCAGATGCAGAGTCTCCTCAAGGAGCTCCATTTATTGTTGATCGGTGTCGATTTACTCCGACTCAAGGAATTGAAATCTCTTCTCTTCAATTGGATGATGACAAAGTTCAAAACTGGCCAATGGTTTATATTTTGGCTAACGATAATCCTCGTCAAAGAAGTGCTTATGTGGGTGAGACCACAAGTGTTAGTGAGCGTATGTCTCAGCACAGTAAAAATTCTGAAAAAGATTTGTTTACCAGCGTAAATATCATCTTTAATCAGGAGTTCAACCAGTCAGTTATTAAAGATTATGAAAACCGCTTGATTGGTCTTATGGCCGCTGATGGAGTCTACAAGCTCACTAATAAAAATGAAGGTCACAGCAATTTGAATTACTTTTCTAAAGGAAAGTACGAATCAATGTTTGATGACCTCTGGGAAGAGCTCCGTAGGATGGAGCTGGCGGATAAGACTATTAGTGAAATTGAAGAATCGGAAGTATTTAAATACTCTCCTTATAAGAGCCTATCAGTAGATCAGCGAGTTGCTCTAAATAAAATTTATTCTGCAATTGAGTCAGATCTGTCGAGAGCTAAACCCATTGTTGTCCAAGGAATGCCTGGTACAGATAAGACAATCCTTGCCATCTATCTTTTAAAAGCTCTTCGTGATGACGAGAAGTTCAAAGATTTGAATATTAAAATTGTTGAGCCTATGACCTCCTTAAGGGCAACTTTAAAGAAGTCGCTAAAGGGTGTTGGCGGACTTAACGGAAGAGATGTCATTGGTCCTAATGATTTGGCAAATCCCAAATTTGGTTATAACCCTGAAGAAGAAAAGCCATTTGATATTCTGCTTATTGACGAGTCGCATCGTTTAACGGCGCGCCGAGGCATTACTGCTTTTGGCAGCTATGATGAAGTAAATAAAAAGCTTGGTTTGCCAAAAGAATCTACACAGTTGGACTGGGCATTAAAGCTCACTAAACTTCCAATCTTCTTTTACGATGCATCACAGTCAATTAAGCCTGCGGATATCGACCCTAACTCGTTTGAAGAAAAACTTGGAGATGCCCTTAGGCATCCTATTAGGCTAGAAAATCAGATGAGAGTTCAAGGTGGAGCGGAATACCTGAATTACATTTCAGACATTCTGAATGATAAACACCCCGCGAGAAGAACATTTAATAACTATGAGTTTGTCCTGCATGACTCAATAAATGATTTCACAGATAGTTTTGAACAGAAATTATCAGAGCACAACCTGACAAGAATGCTTGCTGGATATGCATGGGATTGGAAAACAAAAGGCAAACCAATCGATTCTCCTATGAAAGATATTTTTATAGAAGACAAGTCTTTCAGATGGAATTCTATGCTCGCTAACTGGGTTGGTAATGGAGTGGCTAATCCGATATATGCTCAGGAAGTCGGATGTGTACATACTGCTCAGGGATACGATTTAAGTTACTCATACGTAATAATTGGTCAAGATTTAAAGCTTGATTCACTGACTGGAAAACTTGTAGGCGATAAAGACCACTATTTTGATAAAAAGGGTAAGGGTGGAGCAACTGCTGAGCAGTTAACCCAATACATCAAGAACATCTACTATGTTCTTCTTACTCGAGGCATTTACGGAACGCATGTGTATGTAGTGGATGATGCATTGAGAGAGTATCTAGGTCAATTTTTTTAAATAACTGATTTTAGTTTTAATAGTTTTTTATCTCGTCAGCTCAATCGCATCACGAATGCTCTGTAGTGAATTCTTGGATTTGCGTGGATTTGCA
>ERZ773001.341-NODE-341-length-19199-cov-21.0319_pt1 | contig 19199 bp, 14 predicted proteins | sample MGYA00511673_ERZ773001 | MGnify/ENA primary metagenome ERZ773001 (study PRJEB29015, sample SAMEA2738091) | human oral metagenome | biome: human oral; feature: human-associated habitat; material: saliva | place: China | collected 2162 ... | reverse complement strand
AATCTCTATACTTGAGCGATTAAACAACTTGTTATATTAAAATCGCAATAATGATTATTTTATGTTGAAATTTTTTATTGTGTTTGATTTAAAATGTTATCTTATATTTTGATAGATGATAGTTAATGTTTTAGAGGATATTTATGGATAAAATACAAATTATAGAATCTGAATTAATTTCATTACGGTATGCTGATGAACAAATGTTGGAGTTTTTAGTTGCTGACTTAGGTAGTAGAGCTGTTTTAGTTGCAGAAACATTTTATCTAGAGTTCAAGTATTGCACTCTAATTAATATAGATAATGACTTATTGAACAATCTTTTTTTACCTAGATTTAAAACTGGTAAATCTAGTCTTTTTATTCAAGACATTTCAATAGAGACTAAAGACGTTCGATCTAGAGGTGTTTTAAAAAATAGACATGTTGATAAAGGTTATGCTACAGCAATGGGCTATGAGTTTATAATTAATTTTGCATTTATGGATATAGTTATCAACTGTTTAGATGTTAACTTAGTGAAGAAAAAAGATTTAGAAAAAGATCTTGATTCGTTGATACATTATAAAGAAATCGAGTAATAGAATGTTAATTATTAGTTTTAATAAGAAACTTTGATGTCATTCTTATATATTTAATATATTTACTTGTGTTGACATTCATTCCCCTGTATTGCTACAATATTGTGTATAATATATGCGATGAAGCAGAGTAGTAAACCTCTCTAGCGAGTGAGGATGGTGTAAGCTCACATTTGGTTGAAGGCGCTGTAGAGCATTGGCAGGAACGCAGGTATCTGTTAGTAAAGGCCAACATAGAAAAAAGAGGGCGCAAGCCAAATAGGGTGGAACCGCGGGTATACTCGTCCCTGTAACGTTTTTCGTTACAGGGACTTTTTTGTTTGTAACGAAATGGTTGATTTTATGTCGGTTGTGTAAAGTGGAGGCAGCAATGACATTTCAAGAGATTATTTTAAATCTACAAAAATTCTGGAGCGATCAAGGTTGTATCGTTCAAAATCCATATGACATCGAAAAGGGTGCAGGTACAATGAATCCTGCTACATTCTTACATGCTATTGGTCCTGAACCATGGGCTGTATGTTATGTAGAGCCTTCTCGTCGTCCAGCAGACGGTCGTTATGGTGATAACCCTAACCGTTTGTTCCAACATCATCAATTCCAAGTTATCGTGAAACCATCTCCAGATAATATCCAAGAATTGTACTTACAATCTTTGGCTGCATTGGGCATTCATGCTGAAGATCACGATATCCGCTTTGTTGAGGATAACTGGGAATCTCCAACATTGGGCGCTTGGGGACTTGGTTGGGAAGTATGGCTCGACGGTATGGAAGTAACGCAGTTTACGTATTTCCAACAAGTTGGGTCCATCGACTGTAAACCAGTGTCCGTTGAAATTACATACGGTTTAGAACGTTTAGCTATGTACATTCAAGGCGTAGAAAACGTATATGATCTTAAATGGAATGAAAACGTTACTTACGGTGATGTTTGGCATGCTAACGAAGTTGAACAGTCCGTGTATAACTTTGAATTAGCTGATACAGATATGCTTTTCAAATTGTTTGATATGTACGAAGCAGAAGCAAAACGCGTTTGCGAAGCAGGTTATGTATTACCAGCTTACGACTATGTATTGAAATGTTCCCACACATTCAACTTGCTTGATTCCCGTGGCGCTATTTCTATCAGCGAACGTACGGCTTTCATCGGCCGCGTACGTGCGTTAGCTCGAATTTGTGCACAACAATACCTCGCTAAACGCGAAGAATTAGGTTTCCCACTTTTGAAAGGAGATAAATAAGATGGCAAAAGATTTATTATTTGAAATCGGTGCAGAAGAAATTCCTGCCGGCTTTATGCCAAATATCTTAGGTCAATTGAAACAATTGGCTGAAACAAAATTAAATGATGCCCATCTTCCTTTTGAAAGCATCGAAACATACGGTACACCACGTCGTTTGGCTCTTATCGTGAAAGGTCTTGCTGACGCATCTGCTGAAATCAGCGAACGTCATAAAGGTCCATCTGCGTCCATCGCATACGACGCTGACGGTAATGCCACAAAAGCGGCTATCGGCTTTGCTCGTGGTAAAGGTCTAGATGTAGCTGATCTCGTTGTAGAAGACGGCTATATTTACGCTGAAACTAAAACTGCAGGCGTACCTGCAAAAGATATCGTTACAGAAATGTTGCCTCAATTGATTACAGGCCTTAACTTCCCTAAATCCATGCATTGGGGCGATTTGGATGCTAAGTTTGTGCGTCCAGTACGTTGGCTTGTAGCATTACTTGATGAAGAAGTAATTCCTGTAGAGTTTGCTACTGTTCAGTCTGGTAATGTATCTCGTGGTCATCGTTTCCTAGGTGCTGATGAAATCACTATTAAGAATGCAGCATCTTATGTAGACACATTAAAAGAAAACTTTGTTATGGTCGATCAAGATGCTCGCCGCGAATTGATCTCCAAACAATTACATGATATGGCAGCTTCTAAAAATGCATCCATCGTTTGGGATGATGATTTGTTAGAAGAAATCAATTATCTTGTTGAATGGCCTACAGCATTGTGCGGCGGCTTTGAAGAGTCCTACTTGGCACTTCCTGATGCAGCTATCATTACACCAATGAAAGACCATCAACGTTACTTCCCATTGGTTGGTCAAGACGGTAAATTGTTGCCAATGTTCTTAACCGTGCGCAATGGTTCTGATCATTCCATCGAAGTAGTTCAAGCTGGTAATGAACGCGTATTGCGCGCTCGCCTTGATGATGCTAAATTCTTCTTTAACGAAGACCGCAAGAAACCTCTTATCGACCGTCAAGATGGTTTGACTAAAATCGTATTCCAAGAAGGTCTTGGTAACTTAGCAGATAAAACTGAACGCTTGCTTAAATTAGGCCGTGTATTTGGCGAAGAATGTGGCTTGCACGAAGATGCAGCTGTTGTATTGGAACGCGCTACAGAGCTTGCTAAAACTGACCTTACTACAGGTATGGTTACAGAGTTCACTGAATTACAAGGTGTAATGGGTAAAGAGTACGCTTTACTTGATGGTGAATCTCCTGAGGTAGCAGAAGCTATTTTCGAACAATATTTACCACGCTTTGCAGGCGATGTATTGCCTCAAACTGAAGCAGGTAAAGTATTGTCCATCATCGATAAAGTAGATAACATCGTAGCTACATTCAGCCGTGGCTTAATCCCTACAGGTTCTCAAGACCCATATGCATTGCGTCGTCAAACAATTGGTATCTTGAACATCTTGCTAGGTAGCGAATGGAATATCAGCTTGCGTCCAATCTTCAAAGCATCTATGGAGTTATTGAATGTAGCTGCTGATAAACAAGAGGAATTGCTTAACCAAGTTGAAGAGTTCTTCACACTTCGTTTGAAAAATATCTTCCTTGATCGCGAAGTTCCTCATCATGTAATCGACTTGTTGTTATCCAACAACGAATTGTCCGTTGCTGATGCAGAAGGTCTTGTAAATGCATTGTTAGCAAATCGCATCGATGAAAATGTTGAGCTTGTTCAAGCCTATACTCGTATGTACAATCTTGTAAAAGATGTGGAATATACAGGTGTAAATATCGACTTGTTGAAAGAAGATGCTGAAAAAGCATTGTTCGAAGCTGCTTCTAAAGCATCCGAAGCTAGTCTTGCAGCATGGGAGGCTAGCGACTATGCTGCTGTAGTAGCAGTTCCAGCATCTCTTGTGCCAACAATTAACCAATTCTTTGAAGATGTAATGGTTATGGACAAAGATGAAGCTATTAAAGCTAACCGTTTGCAACTTCTTCGATTGGCGTACAGTGTAATGGCTATTATCGGCGATATTAGTGCATTAAAATAATATATTAGTAAAAGAACGATTCGACTTTTACCATGATATAAGAGAAGAGGTACCTTAAGGTGCCTCTTTTTTTGCTTTTACGAAGAATATACAGATTTTATGCAGGATTTTTGGTTGGTATGGCGAATATTTTATAATATACAAAGTTGTATGAGGAGAATACCAATCATGAATCATGATGAATTATATAAAGCCTTATGTAAGGTGCCAAGTGGCAAAGAAAAGTCTCGTGATAGAATTATTATTGAATTATATATGCGTTCTCAAGGAGCATCACAGAAACAGCTAGTAGATGCTCTTAATATGCGTCCTGCAACGGTATCTGAGCAGACGGACATTCTCATTGAATTAGGATATGTAACAAAACATATCGATTTTATGGATAAACGCATATCCGTGGTAGGCTTAACAGATGAGGGGAAACGATTAGGCAAATCACTGTTACATTCGTATGACCAATTTTTGAATGTCTTGTTCTCTGACTTATCTGAGGAGGAACAAGAGGAGTTATATCGTTTATTAGGCAAGCTAAAACGGCCTATTTTACGAAAATAATTTTATTCCCAAAATTATATAGAAAATACTTGCTAAGAGTACGTGATTTATGTTAATATATTTCTGTTAATTTGAGACAGTCCGCTGCCTATAAGGTGTAGGTATTGAATGTCTGCAAACAGGAGGAAACAATGAACATTATTAACGTACTTGAACAAGAACAACTTCGTACAGACATCCCTACTTTCCGCGCTGGTGACACAGTTCGCGTACACGTAAAAGTAGTGGAAGGTACTCGTGAACGTATCCAAGTATTCGAAGGTTTGGTAATTAAACGTCAAAACGGTGGCGTACGTGAAACTTTCACAGTTCGTCGTATTGCATCCGGTGTAGGTGTAGAACGTACATTCCCACTTCACAGCCCACGCTTAGCTAAAATCGAAGTTATGCGCCGTGGTGTTGTTCGTCGTGCTAAATTGTACTACTTACGTAACCTTACTGGTAAAGCTGCTCGTATTCGCGAAAAACGCTAATGTTCATAAAAGGCTGCCGTTGGCAGCCTTTTATTTTTGCTAAAATTTAGATATGAAAGGAAATACTATGGCAGATTCACCTATCGTACATTGGTTCCCTGGGCATATGGCGAAAGCCACACGTATGATTACGGAGTATATCAAAAAGGTAGACGTAGTTATCGAGTTGCTAGATGCACGTATTCCTCGCTCTAGTGCGAACCCTGTAATCACTGAACTGGTTGGTCAGAAACCTCATATCGTTCTGTTAAATAAAGTAGATTTAGCAGATCCTAAGGCCACAAAAGAATGGACTGAATTCTTTACTAAACAAGGTATCACCGTATTGGCTATCGATTCTAAGTCTGGCAAGGGTAATAAGAAATTAATAGCTACTGTAGAGCGTTTGAGCAAGCCTATCATTGACCGTTGGGTTGCAAAAGGTATTCGTAGTCGTTCTGTACGTACTATCATCTTAGGGATTCCTAACGTTGGTAAATCTACGTTGATCAACTCCTTAGCTGGCTCTGCAGCAACGCGTACAGCTAACAAAGCTGGTCATACCCGTGGTCAACAATGGGTTAAAATCGGTAAAAATCTTGAATTGCTCGACACACCAGGTGTATTATGGCCTAAATTAGAGGACCAACGCGCGGCGGCTCGCCTTGCTATGACGGGTGCTGTTTCTGATGATGTGTACGACTTAGAGCATGTAATTAAACAGCTATTAAATCATTTATTGACGAATACACCAAATATTTTGGTAGAACGTTATAAATTAAAAGAAGAAGAGATGACAGATGTGGATACTATTCTTGAAAGTATCGGTCGTCGTCGCGGTTGTCTCGTTAGCGGTGGCGTAGTAGATTTCGATAAAGCACGTCGCATTATCTTGCAAGACTACCGCAATACTAAACTTGGTACAATTACACTCGACCAAGTAGATGAAGAACCATATTATCCTGAAAATGGTGAGGAAACACAAAATGGATAAGGATGTTTTTTCTAAGTTAAAGGTTGCAGATATTAAGGCTCTTTTTGAAACTGAACAAGCTTTAGAGATTTTGCCGTTAGCTCAAGAGGATACTCGTAGTTCTGTTCAAAAATTAGCTGCTTCTTACGTTAAGCGCCAAGAAAAAGAGTTAAAAGAACAGCAACGCCTTATGAACATGTATGACTATGAAGGCATGTTCTACGATCAAGGTATGTATCATGTAGCTGGCGTCGATGAGGTAGGTCGTGGTCCTATAGCAGGCCCTGTAACGGTAGCGGCTGTTATATTGCCGCCTATGACACTGATTCCTGGTTTAAATGACTCTAAAAAGCTAACCGAAGAAAAGCGTGAAGCCCTCTACGATATCATTATGAAAGAAGCTGTAGCGGTAAGCTGTATTTCTTACGGTCCAGAAAAGATTGATGAACTCAACATCTACGAAGCTACGCGTCAAGCTATGTATGAGGCGATTCGTACACTTAGCGTACCAGCGGAAGCAGTCGTTGCAGATGCTATGAAACTGCCTGATTTAACGATTCCTGTGGAGTCGATTGTAAAAGGTGACAGCAAAAGTGCTAATATTGCGGCTGCATCCATCATTGCTAAGGTTACGCGAGATCGTTATATGAAACAGCTCGATGAGGAATACCCTGGTTATGGTTTTGGTATCCACAAGGGATACTATACTGAGCTCCATAAAGAAGCGGTAGAACAACAAGGGGTAACACCACTTCATCGTAAGAGCTTTGAACCTATTAAATCTATCGTTCGTTGGGTTAAGCCACAGTGATTATGGTTTAATTATTTAATCATTATAAACTGTATATAGTTCATAACCGTAAAGAGGTTCCTATTGATCACCTATGTGACTATTAGGAACCTCTTTTGTATTTACTTTTACATCATTCATAATCTACGCTACAAGTAAGTATTACCTGTTGAAAGTTTAGAGATACTTTGAATAGTACAATTCAGAAGGTTATTGTAGCTAATACACCTAAATAGGAGGTATATATGAAGACCATTAGTACAGGTAAAGCATTTAATGAACTAGACTCTAAAGAGCTTGGTAAATGGGGAGAACGCATTGCTACCCAGTATATTGAAAAGTTAGGTCTTACCGTAGTCGATACAAATTATCGAACTAGGTTAGGGGAAATCGATATCATTGCAAAACGCGATTTAGTGTATCACTTTATTGAAATTAAAGCCCGTCGTGGCATGCAACATGGATTGGCCCGTGAGGCAGTTACTAAAAAGAAACAAAAGCATATTAAACGGGCTGCTATGTTATTTTTATATGATCTACATCAAAAGAAACGGCACTGGAAAGAAATATCCTTTGATGTTATAGAGGTGTATCTTCACGAAGACTTTCAAAGTTCTATTCATTATTTGCCGCAGTGCTTTTAGTGAGGTTTCTTATGTATGCAAAACTATATGGAGCCACCTTATATGGCATAGATGGATGCATTATTACAGTTGAGGTCGATATATCGCAAGGTTTACCCGTATTTGATATCGTTGGACTGCCTAATCAGTCCGTAAAGGAAGCTCGTGAACGTGTAAGGGCTGCTATTAAAAATAGTGGCTACGAATTCCCTATGAGACGTATCGTAGTCAACCTAGCACCTGCTACCATTCGTAAAAGTAGCGCAGGACTCGATTTAGCCATTGCTTTAGGGATTCTCATTGCATCGGGGCAGATAAAGGGGCGTAAAGCTAATATTTCGGCTTTATTAAATAGATGTCTATTTATGGGCGAGTTAGCCTTAGATGGTTCACTGCTACCGACCTTTGGAACCTTGGCGATGTCATTAGCAGGGTTAGAAGCTAATTACTCCACTATATATACAAGCGTAGAAAATGGACATACTCTAAAAGCTATTCCAAATCTTACTATATATGGCGAATCTTCATTACAAGATATTATTACAGTGTTAGAAGATCAAGTTAAATCTAAATCTAATTCAAATTCAAAGCAGGTAAAAAGACAGAAAGAACCAACAAAAAATATAAATGAAGTTCAAATACAGGTAAATAATAATAGTGAACTGCAGATAAATTATGATAGTGATCTTCAGATACATTGTGAAAATCAAAATGAGATGCTAACAGATACGATGGATAATATAAACCCTAGTACTGTGTATGATGTAGATTTTGGAGATGTACAAGGTCAAGATCTTGGTAAACGGGCTATGCTCATTAGCGCTGCAGGACATCATCATTGTATTATGATAGGTCCTCCCGGTGGCGGTAAAACGATGATGGCCGAACGATTACCTACCATATTACCATCCATGACTTGGAATGAGATGGTTGAGGTTAGTCGCATTCAAGATGTGATCGGTTTACTCGGTGATAATGGACTCGTTAGAAATAGGCCTTTTAGGCATCCACATCATACGGCGACTTTGGCGAGTATGGTGGGTGGAGGTATACAAGGCCGCCCTGGGGAAGTCACACTTGCTCATGGAGGTGTTTTATTTATGGATGAAGCACCTGAGTTTCAGCGCCAAGTTATTGATGCTCTAAGGCAGCCATTAGAGTCTCGCACAATTACTATCAACAGGGCTCAAGGCAATTATATATATCCGGCAAATTTTATTTGTATATTGGCTGCAAATCCATGTCCCTGTGGTTATTATCATGATCCTCATAGGGAATGCATATGTTCTGAAACGATGGTTAAAAATTATCAGCAACGATTGTCAGGGCCTATCATGGACCGCATTGATTTACATATTCCCGTTGAGAGACCTACACTAGAACAATTATTAGATCATTCCACGTCTACTATGACAAGTGAAAGTATGAGACAACAAGTGATTATGGCAACTGCTTTGCAACAGAAACGTTATAAAAATTTAGAGTTTAACTCTAATGGAGCTGTACCTCATAGGGCTATAGGTGAACTGTGTCATATTACCGATAAGGCATGGAGTGTTTTAGGTAATATATTTGACCACTTTCATTTAAGTGGACGTGCCTTTGATCGCATATTAAAGGTAGCCCGTACTATCGCTGACCTTGAGGGAAATCCACAAGTGGAGCCTCATCACATTTCTGAGGCTATGTTGTTTAGAACAGGTAAATAGGTGTAAAGATGACTAGATACGACGATAATATTTATATTGCAGGCTTGCAAAGTTTATATAATGTTGGAGCTACACATGTACGGCGTTTCATTGAGGATTTTGGTTCGCCCTATGATGCTTGGCAAGCAGTTAAGAAGGTGGAAAATTTAAAGCCTTATACACATATTTCTACTGCTGATAAACGTGCTATTGCATCATCGGCTAAGGATGAAAAGTTAGATTATATCATTCATAAAATTGACGAATATAAGATGGATTTTACTACCTTTTTAGATAAAGACTTTCCATCTATTTTGAATCATATCTATAATCCACCAGCTATATTGTTTATGCGAGGTAATAGAGCCCTTTTAGATAAACGGTTAAATCGGATTGCTCTTGTAGGGGCACGGCGCTGTTCCTTGTATGGCCGTAATGTGGCGAGAATGCTGGGTAAAGAGCTCGGTAAATACAGCACTATTATCGTCAGTGGCGGCGCACGAGGTATCGATGCACATGGTCATGAAGGACTGTTAGCGAGTCAGGGATACGGTATTATAGTCATGGGGTGCGGTTTAGATATAGCATATCCTCGGGAGAATACAAAATTATTTGACCGAATCTTAGAAAATAATGGCTTACTTTTATCTGAATACCCACCTGGTACACCACCATCTGCTAAACATTTTCCTGCTCGAAATCGTATCATTAGTGGCCTTAGTAGAGGTGTAATCGTAGTAGAGGCAAAAGCAAGTAGTGGCTCACTGATTACAGCAGATATGGCTGTTAGCGAAGGTCGAGATGTGTTTGTGGTACCTTGTAATTTATTAGACCATACAGCAGATGGCAATAAATTCCTCATGCGTAATGGAGCCTTTGTATTAACTGGTTATGAGGATGTCGTTAAGGAATATCATTTAACCTTGCGAGATATGTTTAGTACTAAAGAAAAACTTTCACCACCAAATAAAAAAGATTCTATGGGTGTAAAAGATTGTAATGAAATAGAGAATAATGGTCAGGGTGTTGATACACAAGGGCTCTCTATGTTAAGCTTTAATGTGGATAGGAGTCTAATCTTAAGCGAAATACCTCATGATCGTTGTATCACCGTTAGTGATATTTTGAAAGCGACCTCTATTTCATTACAACAACTGCAGCCCTTATTACTAGAGTTAGAAATGGAAGGGGCTATAGAGAATCATCCGCCGAGAGGCTATATTAATATGACTAGGAGTGATATACTTGTCCATTAAACGATCAATCGTTATTGGCGAGCCAAAAGCAGCTAGTACTAGTAAAGATAGTAAAAAGAAAAGTGCTAAGAAAGAGAGTACTACCATAAAACGTAAGGTTACTAAAGAAGCCCTTACTCCAATGGGAATTGTACGGGATAAATCTGTACTACAAACCTCCGTGCCACCAGAGCAACGTGAACCACGCGTATATAATCCTGATGGCAAAGTATTGGTTATTGTAGAGTCTCCTGCTAAATCTAAAACAATTGAAAAATTCTTAGGTCCTAACTACGTTGTAAAGGCGAGTATGGGCCACTTGCGAGATTTGCCAAAGTCTCAAATGGGCATCGATATCGAACATGATTTCACGCCTCGTTATAGCAATTTGGTAACTCGTAAAAAGGTTATTGATGAACTCGTTTCCTATGCCGATGAAAGCAGTGCTGTATTGCTCGCAACTGACCCTGACCGCGAAGGGGAAGCTATTTCTTGGCATTTAGCGTACATTTTAAATGTAGATCCTACATCTACATGTCGTATTACGTTCAATGAGATTACTAAAAATGCGGTAGCAGAGGCCTTAGAATCTCCACGTACTATCGATATGAACATGGTTGATGCCCAACAAGCGCGCCGTGTATTAGACCGTATCGTAGGCTATAAATTGAGTCCATTATTATGGAAAAAGGTTTGTAAAGGCCTTAGTGCAGGTCGTGTGCAATCTGTTGCAGTTCGACTTATCTGTGAACGAGAGCGAGAAATTCAAGCTTTCGTACCACAAGAATATTGGACTATTGAAGGCCATTTTGAAACGCCTAAAAAAGAGGCTTTCACCGCGGAATTGACTCATATTAAAGGCGAGAAAATCGATATTACTACTGAAAGTGAAGCACAAGCCGTAGTAGATGCTATTGGTGGAGCCGATGCAGTAGTAACAAATATTGAAAAGCGCAAGCGTTCTCGTAAAGCGGCACCGCCTTTTACAACGTCTACATTGCAACAAGATGGTGTGCGTAAATTGAACTTTGGTGCGAAGCGTACTATGATGATTGCTCAACATCTTTACGAAGGTCTTGAAATCGGTTCCTATGGCCACGTAGGTTTGATTACGTACATGCGTACAGACTCTACGCGTATCTCTAAAGAGATGCAGGTCATGGCTAAGGACTATATTATTCGTAACTATGGTGAAGATTATTATCCTTCTAAACCTAATATGTATGGTGCAAAAGGTTCTGCTCAAGATGCCCATGAAGCAATTCGCCCTACATCTTTAGAGTTAACACCTAAAATGGTAGAGCCCTTCTTAAGTCGTGATGAGCTTAAATTATATACATTGATTTGGAATCGTTTTATGGCGAGTCAAATGGCACCACAACAAAACGAATCTACAACTATTGAATTGACCGTTCATGATGATTACACATTTAAAGCGACAGGCTCTCGCGTAATCTTCCCAGGTTTTAGTGCTGTCTATGAAGATGCGAAAAAAGAGGACGCTCCTCAATTGCCTGTGCTTAAAAAGAATGATGCTGCTCATACAGTAGAGGTATTGCCTGAACAACACTTCACACAACCACCTCCTCGTTACTCTGAGGCGAGTCTTATCAAAACACTAGAAGAACTCGGTATTGGTCGTCCTAGTACGTATGCACCAATTTTAGATACTATCGTAAGCCGTAACTATGTAGAGAATACGAATAAACAATTTATTCCCACAGAGCTAGGCTTTGTTGTGGTAGATTTCTTGATCGCGTACTTTGAAAAAATCATCAATACAGGTTTTACTCGAGACCTTGAAGAAGAGCTTGACGCTATTGCATCCGGTAAGGATACATATCTAAAGGTATTGTCTGATTTCTATGAAGTATTCGCTAAAGAACTAGAGGATGCGAGCGATGTAGATCGCATTGAAATTGCATCTATGGAAAGTGATGAAACTTGTGAACTTTGTAATAGCCCAATGGTATATAAATTTGGTCGCTATGGTAAATTCCTAGCATGTTCTAACTTCCCAGAATGTAAAAATACTAAACCTATTACAGTAGGTACAGGTGTAACTTGTCCTAAATGCAAGGAAGGGGAAATCGTAGAGCGTAAGTCTCGTCGTGGTCGTTTATTCTACGGTTGCAATCGATACCCACAATGTGACTTTACATTATGGGATAAACCAACCCATGATTTCTGTGAAACATGTGGTTCTATTATGGTTGAAAAGACATATAAAAATGGTACAACTAAAAAGTTCTGTTCCAATGAAACATGTCCAACTAGACCACCAAAGAAAACAAGAAAGAAAAAAGCGAAGCTAGTGAAGAAACTGTAAAAGAATCTAAAGAATCTGAAAAATCTAAAGCATCAAAAAAGTCTAGCAAAGCTAAAAAAGAGGAAACAACAGTTGAATAATAAAAATGTTATTGTTATTGGTGCGGGCCTAGCCGGTTCTGAGGCGGCTTGGCAACTCGCTAATCGTGGCATTCATGTAGACTTATATGAAATGCGCCCCGTGAAGAGTTCTCCTGCGCACCAAACAGATCAATTTGCAGAGCTCGTATGTAGTAACTCCTTGCGAGCTGGCAATATTGAAAATGCAGTAGGTCTTTTAAAAGAAGAAATGCGTCGTTTAGGTTCCCTTATTATGGAATGTGCCGATGCAACTGCTGTACCTGCCGGTGGTGCCTTAGCCGTTGATCGTCATTTATTTAGTGAAATGGTGACGAATAAGGTAAAGGGACATCCTAATATTACAGTTCACAATGAAGAGGTAACTGAGATTCCTGCTGAAGGTACTGTTATCTTTGCTTCTGGTCCACTTACGTCTGAAGCATTAGGAGATAAGATTAAAGCCTTAACAGGTGAAACAGGTTTTTATTTCTACGATGCAGCAGCTCCTATTGTTACGGCAGAATCTTTGAATTACGACAAAGTATTTGCCGCTTCTCGTTACGACAAGGGCGATGCAGATTACCTTAACTGTCCTATGACAGAAGAGGAATATAAAGCATTCTGGCATGAGCTCACTACGGCTGAAGCCGTGCAACCGAAGGATTTTGAAAAGGAAATCTACTTTGAAGGTTGTATGCCTGTAGAAATCATGGCGAGCCGTGGGGAAGACACCTTGCGCTATGGTCCACTTAAACCAGTTGGTTTAGTAGATAAACGGACTAATGAGGAATCTTATGCAGTAGTACAATTGCGTAAGGAGAATAAAGAAGGTACCATGTTTAACTTGGTAGGCTTCCAAACTCATTTAAAATGGGGTGAACAAAAGCGTGTATTTGGTATGATTCCAGGTCTTGAAAATGCTGAATTTATCCGTTATGGCGTCATGCACCGCAATACATATATTAACTCTCCAGAGTTATTGAATCATGCATTCCAACTTAAAAAGGAACCACGGCTATTCTTCGCTGGTCAAATGACAGGCGTAGAAGGGTATTTAGAATCTGCTGCGAGCGGTCTCATGGTCGGTCTTCAAGTAGAACGTTATTTAGAGGAACGTTCATTTATTGATTTCCCTAAAACTACGGCAATCGGTTCTCTTAGCCACTATATTTCTAACTACGAAGGGTCTAATTTCCAACCGATGAATGTCAACTTTGGCATCATGGATTCATGGCCTCAAAAAGTACGCAAGAAAAAAGAGAAAAATGCATTGATTGCTAATCGTGCATTAGAAGAGCTGGATGCTTTAAAAGCTAAAGAAAATTTGTAAGATTTATAAGATAAGGTTTTATGTATTAATCTAGCATGCTGGGAAAATCGTAAATCATAGCTTACATCAAATCGTAAATTATAGCTTACATATAAAAATCCTTCATTCACATACCTATGAATGAAGGATTTTTTATTATTTACTGTTTTATTTACGCTTTTTACTTTTAACTGTTGGTTCTGTAGCCACTACAACAGCTTGATTTTTCTTTTCTAGGTAGCCTAGATAGATAAATACACAGATGCCCACAATGATTGCTACAAGGCTAGTCATTTGAGCAGATTTTAAACCTAATGTTAGATTTACATAATCGCCACGCAAGAATTCTAAGAAGAAACGAGCTGTAGAGTAGAGAATAGCGTATAGGACAAATACTTGGCCTTTAGCATGTTTGAAGGAACCGAACAATAAAAGGGCAACAAAGATAAGAATATCGATTTGACCTTCCCACACTTCGGCAGGCCATAGTGGTTGATTGCCGTAGGTGCGGTATGCAAGAGTACTTTCAGGATAAATAATACCATAATTACCGCCCGTAGGATGACCGAAAGCATCGCCGTTTAAAAGGTTTGCCATACGGCCTACAGATTGTGCCAAAATCAATGCTGGTGCAAATAGATCGGCAAAGGCCCAGAAGTCGATATTGTTTTTACGAAGATACCAGTAGCCCGCAATTGTGCCTAGTACAACACCACCTTGGATGGCCATGCCACCTTGCCAAACGAAGGGGATTTCCAATAAATGGTTGCCATAATAATCCCAGTCGAAGAAGAATACATCCCATAGGCGAGCACCGATAAGGCCTGCTACAGCAACTGTAATGGAGAAGTCAATGATGTGCTCATGCCAACCACGACCATCTTTCTTTAACAATACGTACGCTACAGAGGCACCGCAGATGATAGCCAAGGCCAACATAGTGCCGTAGGCTCTAATGGGGAAGTCCCCTATAAAAAATAAATATTGATGCATATAAAACTCCTTATGTGATAATTTTTATTAGTACATAAACTAAATTATAAATTACATGTACCCTTCATGCAAGAAAAGAGATGAACTCTATATAATATGTTATAATATAGAGATTGATATTGTATCCCAGTATGGGAACTAGAGTTAGGAGAGTACATGATTCGCAAATCTACTATTTTTAAATCATTAACAGCTTTAGTAATGTCCGCATTATCTACGACTGCCGTACAGGCAGAGGTGTTGGTGCCGTTAGAGCAATTTCTAGCGACCACAACGCGTCATTACGAAGCAAATCAATATAAAACAGCATATACGGTGTATGTGCCTCAAACAGAATTACAAGGTAATACGGTTGTATTAAATCCTGCAGCCGTTGGTGAACCTGTTAAATTGCCAATTACTAAACAAAATGGTATTACCTATGTTGATATCGAGTCTGATCCAGCAATGCTTGGCGTTAGTTATACAAAAACTAATGGACAAGTAACATTAGGTCCTGCTCCGCAAGCATCAACGGTAAAAGCTCCATATACATTGCAAACTCCATTGTCTTGGGCATTCGATCCATGGCCAACAGAAGGGGCTCCATACCAAGCTAAACTTAATACGAGTGGGGATAATATTATTTCCCCTAGCTGGTTTAAATTACATAGTTTAGGTCTTGAGACTAGCCCAAATGTAAACATAGATTATGTGAATGCCTATAAAGGTAAGGGTTACCATGTATGGCCATTGATTACGAATCGCTTTGATCCAGGCTTTACTAGTGGCATTTTAGCAGACCAATCGGTATGGAAAAAATATGCTCATAACCTTGTTCAATATGCCTATATTTACGGCTTTGATGGTTATAACTTTGACTTTGAAAACATCGACTATGCTGACCGCGATCGTTTAACAACGTTTGTAGCATATTTGTCTAACCATTTACACCAATATAATATTAAAACATCTATCGATGTAACGGGTTATTCTGATAGTCCTGAATGGTCTTTAGTATATAACCGCAGTGACCTTGCTAATTCCGTAGACTATGTGGTTCTTATGGCTTATGACGAAACCTGGGCTAAGAGTACTACAGCAGGTCCTGTTGCAAGTTATCCTTGGGTTCGTAACCATACTGAAAGAATGCTTTCAGAGGTTCCATCTCAAAAGTTAGTGCTTGGTGTACCATTCTATATGCGTTTGTGGCATGATACAAATGGCTATGCTAAGGGTGAAACATTGGCTATGAAGAATACTGGTACCTACTTTGCAAACCACAAAGATAAAATGACTTGGGATGATCGGTTGAAACTATATTATCTATCTATCCCGACAAGTTCTGGTTCTGATCGTATTTGGTTTGAAGATAATACGTCTTTAGGGTTAAAGCTTGATCTTGTAAAAGAATTAAAGCTGGGTGGTTTTGCTGCATGGCGTAAAGGTTTTGAAGATGAATCTACTATTGCTATGATTCAAGGCAAAGACTTAGGACGTGGCATTCCTAAATCTGCTACCGAAGTTGTTCCTGAACCTGTAGTAGAAGAAACAAAACCATTAACTAAGCTTGAACAATACAAATTGCGCTTAGAAGAAAAAGAAAAGGCTAAAGCGGCTAAAGCAGAAGCAAAACGCAAGGCTAAAGAAGAAAAAGAAGCGGCAAAACGCAAAGCTAAAGAAGAAGCGGAGCAAGCAAAAGCTGAGAAAAAACGTCAAGCCGAGGAAGCAAAAGCTGAGAAAAAACGTCAAGCTGAGGAAGCAAAAGCAGAGAAAAAGCGTTTAGAAGAAGAGGCTAAGGCTCAAAAGGAACGTGATGCACAAGAGGCAAAGGATAAAATTGCTTCTTATAAGAGTCATAGCTCTGTTCAAAATACAACAACTAATAACGAATTAACAAAATCCGTTCAAGTAGTAAAACGCTAGTGTTTGACTGCTTTTACTTGAAGTAGTAAAATAAAAATATTGATTATAAAACGGCAACTAATGAGGTTGACCATATGAGGAGGCCCCTACATGAACGAAAAATATGTAGCCCAAGATCTTGAGAAAAAGTGGCAACAGTATTGGGAAGATAACCATACATTTAAAACAGAATATGATGAATCTAAAGAAAAATACTATGTATTAGAAATGTTCCCGTACCCATCTGGTAATTTACACATGGGTCACGTGCGTAACTATTCCATTGGTGATGTAGTAGCTCGCTTCAAAAAAATGAAGGGCTTTAACGTATTGCATCCAATGGGTTGGGACTCCTTTGGTATGCCTGCAGAAAATGCGGCTATCAAACATGGCATTGCACCTAAAACATGGACTCTTGATAATATTGAGAATATGAAATTGCAACAAAAAGCACTTGGTTTGTCCTACGATTGGGACCGCGAAGTAGCAACTTGCAAAGAAGATTACTATAAATGGACGCAATGGTTCTTCCAACAGTTCTATAAAAAAGGCTTAGCATACAAAAAAGAAGCTAAAGTAAACTGGTGTGAATCTTGCCATACTGTATTGGCAAATGAACAAGTAATCGATGGCGCATGCTGGCGTTGTGACCACACTGTTGAGAAAAAAGATTTGTCTCAATGGTTCTTGCGCATCACTGAATATGCGGACCGCTTGTTGACGGATTTAGATACTCTTGATCACTGGCCACAACGCGTTAAATTGATGCAAAAAAACTGGATTGGTCGTTCTGAAGGTACAGAGTTCTCCTTCGAAGTGCCATCCATTAATGAACGCGTATCTGTGTATACTACACGTGTTGATACAATCTATGGCGTAAGCTATGTTGTATTGGCGCCTGAACATCCATATGTAGAACGCCTTATTGAAAATGCGCCTAACAAAGCTGAATTAGAAGCTTTCATTACGCGTATGCGCAATATGAGCGATATCGACCGTACATCTACAGATGCACCAAAAGAAGGTATGTTCACTGGTTCCTATGCAGTAAATCCTATGTCTGGCGAACAAGTTCCAGTTTGGATTGCTAACTATGTATTAGTAGACTATGGTACTGGCGCTGTAATGGGTTCCCCTGCACATGATGAACGGGACTGGGAATTTGCTCATAAATACGATTTGCCAATTAAACAAGTTGTAGCTCGGGAAGGCGAAGAATATAGCCTTGAAAAATGGCAAGAATGGTACCATGAAGATGGTATCCTAGTTAACTCTGGTGAATTTAACGGCCAAACATCTGAAGAGGCTCGTAAAAATATTACAGCTGCACTTAATGAGCGCAGTATTGGTGAAGGTAAAGTAAACTTCCGCCTTCGTGACTGGTTGATTTCTCGTCAACGTTACTGGGGCGTGCCAATTCCTGTAGTATATTGCGAAAAATGCGGTGAACAACTCGTTCCTGAAGAAGAATTGCCAGTACGCTTACCAGAGGATGTTAAATTTGAATCTGGTGCCGTATCTCCATTGGCTACATCTGAAAGTTTCCTAAACACTACATGTCCTAATTGTGGTGGTCCAGCACGTCGTGAAACTGATACAATGGATACTTTCATTGATTCCTCTTGGTACTTCTTGCGCTATACAGATGCTAAAAATGACCAAGCTCCATTCGATAAAAAAATCGCTAACTACTGGATGAACGTTGACCAATATATCGGCGGTATTGAACATGCTATCTTGCACTTGTTGTACTCTCGATTCTTTGTGAAAGTTATTCACGATTTAGGTCTTATCGAAGCTAACGAACCATTCCGTGGTTTGTTGACACAAGGTATGGTTCTTAAAGAAGGCAGCAAGATGTCTAAATCCAAAGGTAATGTAGTTTCTCCTGAAGAAATTATCAATACATATGGCGCAGACACTGCCCGTTTGTTCATTCTCTTTGCGGCTCCTGTAGATCGTGACCTCGATTGGTCTGACCAAGGTGTTGAAGGCTCTTATCGTTTCTTAGGTCGTGTATGGCGTATTGTTGATGCATACAACGAAGAAGGTAAGAAAAATGTAACTGGTGAACTTACAAAAGACGAATTTGCATTGCGTCGTGAGCTACACCGTGTTATCAAAAAAGTTACAGAAGACCTCGATAATAACTTCAACTTCAATACAGCTATTTCTGCTATCATGGAACTTGTAAATGCTATGTACGCTCATAAGGATAAAGCTGACACTATCAATAGCGCTTTAGCTAATGAATTGACTCGTTTCTTATTGCTTCTATTAGCTCCATTCGTTCCACATATGACAGAAGAATTATGGCATGAATTAGGTGAAACTACATCCATTCATACTGAAAGCTGGCCTATATATGAAGAATCTGCTCTTGTAGTAGACGAAGTAGAAGTAGTATTGCAAGTAAATGGTAAAGTTCG
>ERZ773001.340-NODE-340-length-19201-cov-114.097_pt1 | contig 19201 bp, 14 predicted proteins | sample MGYA00511673_ERZ773001 | MGnify/ENA primary metagenome ERZ773001 (study PRJEB29015, sample SAMEA2738091) | human oral metagenome | biome: human oral; feature: human-associated habitat; material: saliva | place: China | collected 2162 ... | reverse complement strand
CGTACATGAACTGCTTCATTGCCTTCTTCGCCAACGGCCCACCGTTGGACGCCCAAGCCAGGGCGGCACGGCGTGAGCGAGGATCGCACACCATCTGAATCTCGGCGGGGATAATCCACCCCTGCGCCACGTAGGGCATGAGGCCCGCTGCGGCGTCGCGCCGTTCGCGCTTCATCGCCAGCGCGATGAACAAGAACCACAAGAGGAACAGCGGGATGTGGACGAACATGTAGAAGGTGTAGAACACTTCCTCGTCGCCCCCAGACAGGACAGCAGTGCCGTTCCACGTCGCGTGCAGGACCATACCCGTGAACCAGCCGAGGGCCACAGCTCCGCATCCGGCGGCTGCCGAGCGGGCACGGGTGACCGCCCACCCCGTCGCCCAGCCCATGCAGCTCGTGTACATCACGTGGCCGAAGACCCCCATGACGACACGTTGGAAGAACATCTGCCCGAGGTCACCGTCCGTCAAAACTGCTCTCACAAAGTAGGTGAAGTCCTCGACAACTAGGAATCCGCAGGCTGCAAAGCCAGCGTAGACGAGTCCGTCGATGGCAGATGAAATGTGTGTACGGCGAGCCCACACGATAACGAGAACGCCAAGGCCCTTCAAAAGTTCTTCGACCACCGGTGCACCGAAAACGACGGAGAAGACTATTCCTTGGAGTTCGTCGCCCGTTTGTTCAGTGACGGAGTACTGAACATATTCATTTCCCATGATCGCGAAGAAGACGGACACACCGCCGCCCCACGCTAGCGCAGCAAGCTTCATCCCCAAGGGCTCGGGTTCAAAGCGGTCGATGAAGAGAAGCACCGAGACGACGATGGCGAGAGGCACGATGCACAAGATGGCCAGGAAGACCGTCAAAACCGGGCCACTTGCCTGGAGGAAACCCAGCACGCCGACAATCATCAGCGCTGCTCCCGCGCCAGCAACGACCGACTCGAAGATGGGAAGCGGCTTCTTCTTCGGCTTGGGCACGGCCCAGACCTGGGCCGTGCGCGGAGCCAGCGTCGGGTACTGCGCCGTGAGGGGGCCAGGCATCGTGGGGCCGCTGCGCACAAAGGACTCGAACTGAGGCGTGAATTGGCCGACGTCTCCCGAGTTCGAGGCCGTCTGCCCCTGCGCTGGTTGCGCGGGCGACGCGGTCGGTGGGCTGGTCACCGGGCCCTGGGGTGTCGAGGCCGAGGAGGCCGCGGGAGCGGACGCCGCCGGCTCAGGCACAGCAGACGCGGGGACGGCCACCTCGGGCGCAGGCGCGGAAGCGGCCGGAGCTGCCACTGTCGGCTCGACTGCCGGAGCCGGAGCGGGCACCGAGGAAGGAGCAGGAACAGACGCCGCCGACTCAGGCACAGCAGACGCGGGGACGGCCACCTCGGACGCAGGCGCAGAAGCAACCGGAGCCGCCGTCGGAGCGGGCACCGAGGAAGGAGCAGGAACAGACGCCGTCGGCTCAGGCACAGCAGACGCGGGGACCGCCACCTCGGACGCAGGCGCAGAAGCAACCGGAGCCGCCGTCGGAGCGGGCACCGAGGAAGGAGCAGGAACAGACGCCGTCGGCTCAGGCACAGCAGACGCGGGGACCGCCACCTCGGACGCAGGCGCAGAAGCAACCGGAGCCGCCGTCGGAGCGGGCACCGAGGAAGGAGCAGGAACAGACGCCGTCGGCTTAGGCGTAGAAGCAACCGGAGCCACCCTGGCTGGCGCGGGAGCGGATTCCACCGGAGCTGAGGGCGAGGTTTCCGGTGTGCTGACAACGGGCAGAGGCACCGAATCGGTCACCGGCAGGCTCCTGCTCGCCTGGGCTGGTGTCGCGTCAGCGACGGGCAAACTGCGCTCTGATCGGGCGGGCGCCGCGTCGGGTGTCGAGCTCTGTGCAGCTGCCGGGGCGCCGACTTCGGGCTGGGGCTGAGGTGCTCTGGCACTCACGCCGGTCACCGGGCCACGCGGGGCACCATCGGGACCACCGAGCGCACGCTGGCCGATACCACCCTGACCCGACGAGGCCGTGGCACTCACGCCGGGCACCGGGCCACGCGGGGCACCATCGGGACCACCGAGCGCACGCTGGGCGATACCGCCCTGACCCGACGAGGCCGTGGCACTCACGCCGGTCACCGGGCCACGCGGGGCACCATCGGGACCACCGAGCGCACGCTGAGGCGCGCTACTTTGAGCAGCAGGAGCTTGGCCCAAGCCGCCCGGACCACGCTGAGGCGCAGCGCCCTGTCCCATCGTGGAGGCGCCCGGTGCAACGGGCCCGCGGCCGCGCTGCCCATTGGCGCCGGAACGCTGCGGGGTCGGCGCCCCACGCCTGTGGATGGAAGCTGGGTGTGCGTCGCTGGCGGAGGGACGCTTGTGGCCAGCGGAGGTGGTCGCCTCGCGCGCGGAGGGGCGCTTGCGTTCAGAAACAGGAGTGATATCGGTGGGATCGGCGCCCCGCGGCAGGAAAGTCGTCGCAGGGGCGACATCCGAGCCGCCCGACTGAGGCAGGAAAGCCGTTGCAGCGGCGTCGTCTGCGCCGCCCGACTGGGGCAGGAGCTGCGTTTCGGGAGTCACCTCGGAGGCGTTGCCGTCAGGAAGTGAGGGCATCACGGTCGTCGGTGGCACGTACGCACGTCCGCGTGGCGTCGATGCTCCGGGGTAGCGAGGATTAGTCATGGTTGTTCCTTCTGTTCTCAGACGGTGCGCACGCGTGCAGTCACGGCCTCAGAGACATCGTGTTGCTGCTGGGCGATGGATGTCAGACGCAAGAACTCTCGCCTGTTGTCCGCAGCCTCCGTCAGCATTTGGCGGTCGTTGTCGATACGGGCTTGGTCGGGCCCACGCTTGGCCATCATGCACTGGTCAAGCCCGAGCGCGGCGAGGTTGGACAGGAAGGAACGCATCGCACGCTTTGCATCGCGACCGCCCACGCCGGCCCATTTCACGGCGGCCTTGCGTGCGCGCATGTCCGTCGCCATCGTCACCTCGCCGGGCAGCACCCAGCCGGTACGCACGTAGGGAATGAGGCCCTTGCGAATCTTCTCTGCTTCCTTGCGCGACGCGCGCACCAGCAGGGTCGTCCACAGGACGAAGCCCGGGACTTGGATCACCAGGTAGAGCATGAGGAACCGTGCGGCCCCCAGGCTGCTACTGCCGTTCCACGCGAAGTGAATGAGCATGGCGAAGAACCAGAACAGCAGGACGATGCCGACTTTAGGCCAACTGCGCTTGAACCTGAGGACGGCCAGCGCCAAGCCGATGCCGGTCATCGACGTGGCCATCGCGTGCACGAACGGGCTCATGAGACCGCGGATCGCGACCACGAACAGGAGGCTCGTCGTGCCCGTGGCTTCCTCGCGCAGGAAGTAGAGGATGTCCTCGGTGAACATAAAGCCAGCCGCGGAGAAGCCCGCGTAGACAACGCCATCGAGCACTGAGTTGATGTTGGTGCGGCGCACGATAACGACGATGACGACGCCGATTCCCTTGAGGGTCTCCTCCACGAGGGGTGCAACGAACGTTGCGGACAGGGCGCTGGCCGTATCGAGGTCGCCCAGATTGTAGGCGAGATTCGTACCCAGGGCGGTATTGAGAATGCCGGAGGACAGGGTGGCCACGCCCGCGCCCCACACGAACAGGGCCAGTTTCGTCTTCCACGGCTCGGGCTCCCACCGGTCGATCAGGAAGAGGAATCCGACGACGATGGACAGGGGGATGAGCGCGAGCAGCGTGGTCTTGACAAAGGCCATGACGCCCGTTGCTACCGGGCTGAGGAAGAAGATGATCAGGCCGATGAGGCCCAGAATACCGAGGGAGGTGAGGACTACCTCGAGCCACGGGAACGAATGTATGGGCTTTGGGGGCTGCCACACGGGCGCGGCATCATCGGGGGCCGGAGCGCTGATTCCGTTGTCGTCACCGACGGTCGCAGCGCTGATCTTCTTCAGGCGGTAGTCTTCCCCGGGTCCGCCCCAGTGTGTGCTTCGCATGTCAGTATCCTCGTCCGCCAATGTGTGTGTCGTCGTCAAAGTCGATGGGCTCGGGTATCGGAGCGTGTCCGGCAAGCCTGAGCAATTTTACCATTCGTGCTGAGCGCAGAGCACGGACTCCTGCTACGTCGACGTTGTGCACGTTTCGCGTCAATTCGATGCGGTAACAGGTTGCGTCTAGCGCTTCCAGCCGCGCGGCCGCGTGCGGGTCTGCTGTTACCTGGGCGCGGACGTGCGGAGTGAGGGTGTCACGGATGGCACGGGACAAGGCGGAGGCACGCTCGAGGCGGGTGGCGACCTCGACCCGATCGGCTCTGCGCGAGGCCGTGGTGCGCCGGTCGAGGCCATCTGTCGTGAGCTGGTCGCCGTCGTCGTGGATGGTGGCGCGCGCGATATCGAGCATCGTCTGAGCTCCCCCGTTTTCAAAGGGCGAGGTTTGGGCGAGAAGGGAGGCCTCGGACGCGCGTCGGAGCAGCAGGCGCGAGAGCGCCTCGCGCGAGGCGATGATGCGCTGGTGGAGCCGGTCGAGGCGGCGCGCGCGCCCGATAGCCGCGCCGACGCTGACGGCGAGGATGACCAAGGCGATCACGAGAACGCCAAACACCCAGACGGACTGAGAGATCACCACACGTCCCCTTCCCGATCCGTGCGCCCGCGCAACAGGTCGCGCGTGCGGCGCGTCCCGGACACGGCGGGGCTGCCCATGTCGATGGCGAGCTTGTAGACCTCGAACACCTTGTCCGCCACGACCTCCCAGTCGTACTGCGCGGAGGCGCGCTGTCCGGCGTCGGACACCTCCTCCAGGCGGCTCGGGTCGCTGAGCAGGTCAATGAGGGTGGCTGCGAGCGATTCTGAGTTGCCGGTCTCGAAGAGTGCCCCCGCGCGACCGTCCTCAAGGACGGCTCGGAAGGCCGGGATGTCGGAGGCGACGACGGCGGTGCGCGCGCTCATGGCCTCGACCAGGACGATGCCGAAGGACTCCCCGCCCGTCTGCGGGGCGACGTACACGCTCGCCCCGGCCAGCAACGACTCCTTTTCCTCATCGCTAATGCCGCCCAGGAAGGACACGGAATCGCCGAAGCGAGCCACGGCCTCGCGACAATCGGGGGCGTCTCCGCGTCCGGCGATCAGGAAACGAGCGCCCGGGAAGCGTGCGAGCACGCCCTCGATCGCGCCAACAAAAATGCTCAGGCCCTTGCGAGGCTCGTCGAGGCGCCCCAGGAACACGACGACCGGGCGATCCGCAGTGGCCACCCACTGCGCAAGCGGCGTCGCTGTGCGGAACGAGGCCGTTTCCACCCCGTTCGGAATGATGACGGCGTCCCCACCGTGGTGCTCGATGAGTGTGCGCCGCGCCTCCTCGGAGACGGCAATACGCACGCCGATGCGCTCCATGTACAGTCTCATGGGTGCCGAGGCAATCGCGCGCGAGACCGACCGGCCCAGGGCCGCGTGGAATGTGCCCACGAGAGGGGCACTCGACAGCATCGCGGCGGCCATCGATACCGAGGGGACGACGGGTTCGTGCACGTGGACCACATCGAAGTCATTGTCCGCCAGCCAGCGGCGCGTCCGTTTGAGAATCGTGGGCTTGACGGAGATGTTGGCGACCGACCCGTTGAATGGAATGGAGACGGACGAGCCCGCGGAGGTGATCCATTCGGGTAGCTCGTCGGATGTCGACGGCGTGAGCACCTGCACGTCGTGGCCACGTGAGCGCAGCTTCAATGCGAGGTCGCGAATATGAAAGCCCACTCCCCCGGGCACGTCCCAGGAGTACGGGTTCACGATCCCGATCTTCATCGATTCTTCCTCTCGTGCTCAGCGCGGGCGCGCGACAGACGCTGCGGATCCAGATCCTCGACATACACCCGCTGCATCATGTGCCAGTCCTGGGGACGATCCGCCATCATCGCCGCAAACTCGCTGACCCAGGCCTGCGTGAGCGCCTCCACGCGGTTCGCGCCCGACGCCAGCTCCTCGGGAACGCTCATCGGGCCGACGCAACGCACGCGCACGTCGGCCCCCGCCGACGTCTCGTTCTCGTAGGTGATACAGGCCGCGAACAGCGGACGGTCCAGTTTCGTCGCGAGCGCCGCGGGGCCTGCCGCGACGAGCGCACGTGCGGTCCCCAGTGTCACCTCAATGCCGGAACCGGAAATGTCACGGTCAGCTAAAAGCGGCACGATGACGCTGCGGCCCCGCACGCGCTCAACGAGGGTCGAAAAGACCGACTCGCCCGGCCCAACGCCGATGATCTCCATGCCCAATCCCTCGCGCAGAGCGACGAATCGCTCGAAAAGCGAGGGAGGCTCAACCTTTTCGGCAACCGTAACGATCGCCGGACCGTTCGCGCACACCCATGCGCCCGCCCGATCCCAGCTGCCAGAATGACCCAACGCCAAGACGACCGGGCCGTTAGCGCTTGCCTCGACCAGCGCGTCAAACCCCTCGAAGGTGACTCCCTCCAACAGAGGTGCGCCTCGGCGCGAACCGAGCATCAGTTCCTCGGCGTAGTTACGGATGTGCGAGCGCACGGCAGCCTCAAGAAGCTCATCCGAGACCGGGCTGCCAGTCAGACGAGCCATGTTGGCGCGCAGGCGCTCGATCGGGGTGCCACCCCGACGCGCCGCAAGACGCGCTCCCCTATCTGCCAGGCGCATGACGCGTCGCAGCGGCAGACGAGGAACGAGATGGAATGCGAGCGAGAGCGCGGAGAAGGTCACTGGGCTCCCTCGTCGATGTGACGCGCGGTGAACCAGATCCGCTGGCACACGGTCACAAAAGACGCGAAGGCCACCCAGGTCAGGCCGACCGCGAAAACCCATTTGGGCAAGCCCAAGCTCATGAGGATCGCACTGCCCATGCCGACGATGAGCCGATCGGTGCGCTCGGCGATGCCGAGCTTGGCCACGACACCAACGGATTCCGCTCGCGCGCGGGCATACGGCACGGCAGCAGCGCCGACGATCGAGCAGATGCCCGCGACAATCGCCCACGTGCGCACGGACGAGTCCTCCATCTGGAAGACCGCGTAGGCGGTGAGCGAACCGAAGACCGCGCCGTCCGCCAGGCGGTCCAGGGTGGAGTCAAGGAACGCGCCAAAGCGCGTACCGCCGGTCGTCATGCGTGCCAGCGTTCCGTCGACCGAATCGCCGAACATCACGACCGCCAGGGCGATACCGCCCTGCCAGATCCATCCCCGCGGGATGCACACGACCGCGATGGCCACGGACGCCACCGTTCCCGCAACCGTCACCATGTTCGGAGTCACACCGGCGCGGGCAAGAACGCGGGCGAGCGGCGTAAAGATCGCCTTGGTGATCGACCGTCCGTGATTGCCGAGCATCAGCTCTCCTTCGGCCAGGCAGCGGCGAGACGGGCGCGTGCATCCTCAAGAAGCTCGGGCACGGCCTTCGTACGCGCGATGATGGGCAGGAAGTTCGCGTCCCCGGCCCACCGGGGCACCACGTGCTGGTGCAGGTGTGCGGCGATGCCAGCCCCCGCGACCTCGCCCTGGTTCATGCCCAGGTTGAAGCCGTGCGGGCCGGCGACCTCACGCGAGACTCGCATGGCGGTAGCCGTCAGCTCCCCCAGCTCGACGCGCTCAGCGTCGGTCAGCTCGGTGTAGTCCGAGACGTGACGATACGGACACACGAGCAGGTGACCGGAATTGTAGGGAAAGAGGTTCATGAGCACGAAGCAGGTGGCACCCCGAAAGACGATCAGCCCCTCATCGTCGGCCTTACCGGGCGCGGCGCAGAAGGGACACGTGCGGTCACTCGCGTCGGCGGGCTTGCCCTCCCCGTGGATGTAGGCCATCCGGTACGGGGTCCAGAAACGACCGAAGCCGTCCGGGACGCCCGCAAGCTCGCGGGCGTCCTCGGTGGGCAACGGTTCGTGGGGCGTGCCCTGCTCCGTCATCTCGCTCACGCCTCGTCGAGGCCGTCGATCTGGTCCGCGTTGTTGCGCTGCTCGATGTGCGACACGATCAGATCAACCGCGCGATCGACAACAATGCCGTTATGCTGCGAGCCGTCGCGCAGGCGGAAAGACACGGCCCCGGCCTCGACGTCCTCGCCACCGGCGATGAGCGTAAAGGGGATCTTGTCCTTCGACGCGTTGCGGATCTTCTTACCGAAGCGATCATCCGACAGGTCGGTCTCGACGCGCACGCCGCGCTCGCGCAGCTTCGCAGCAACATCCTTGACGTAGCCATCGAAGGCCTCAGCGACGGGAATGAGGCGGACCTGGACGGGCGAGAGCCACGCCGGGAACGCGCCCGCGTAGTGCTCGGTGAGGACGCCGATGAAGCGCTCGACGGAGCCCAGCTTCGCGGAGTGGATCATGACGGGGCGCTGACGGGTGCCGTCGGCGGCCGTGTACTCCAGGTCGAAGCGCTCGGGCTGGTTGAAGTCGTACTGAATCGTCGACATCTGCCAGGTGCGGCCGATCGCATCCTTGACCTGGACAGAGACCTTCGGGCCATAGAAAGCGGCGCCGCCCGGATCGGGAACCAGATCGAGGCCGGTCGCGGCGCAGGCATCTTCGAGAGCCTTCGTGGCAGCCGCCCAGTCCTCATCCGACCCGATGAACTTGTCCTTCTTCTTGCCGTCCTCGTCGCGCGTGGACAGCTCGAGGTAGAAGTCCTTGAGGCCGAAAGCGGACAGGATCGAGAGGAAGAACTCGATCTGCGTGCGGATCTCCTCCGAGGCCTGCTCCGGGGTGCAGTACGTGTGCGAGTCGTCCTGCGTGAAGCCGCGCATGCGGGTCAGGCCGTGGACGACGCCGCTCTTCTCGTAGCGGTAGTCGTGGCCCAGCTCGTAGAAGCGCAGGGGCAGCTCGCGGTAGGAGCGGCCACGCGAACGGAAGATGAGGTTGTGCATCGGGCAGTTCATGGCCTTGAGGTAGTACTCCTGGCCTGCCTTGGTCACGTTGCCGTCCTCGTCGCGTTCTTCGTCGACGAGCATGGGCGGGAACATGGTGTCCGCGTAGTAGGGCAGGTGACCCGACGTGTGGAAGAGCCCGCCCTTAGAGATCTCGGGCGTGTGCACGAAGTCGAAGCCGGCCGCCTTGTGACGGTCGGTCACGTAGGACTCGATCTCGTGGCGCAGGATGCCGCCCTTGGGGTGGAAGACGACGAGGCCGGGGCCGATCTCCTCGGGGAAGGAGTACAGGTCCAGCTCGGCACCGAGGCGTCGGTGGTCGCGGCGCTCGGCCTCCTTGATGCGCTCCTGGTAGGCCACCAGGTCCTCCTTGGAGGCCCAGGCGGTGCCGTAGATGCGCTGGAGCTGATCGTTCGACTGGTCGCCCTTCCAGTAGGCGGCCGAGGCCTTGGTCAGCGCGAAGCCGTTACCAATCAGCTTGGTGGAGGGCAGGTGGGGGCCGCGGCACAGGTCCTTCCATGCCACCGAGCCGTCGCGGCGCACGTTGTCGTACATGGTGAGCGTGGCGCCGCCGACCTCGACGGATGCGCCCTCGGCGCCCTTGCCCTTCGTGGTGACAAGCTCGAGCTTGTAGGGCTGATCAGCCAGCTCAACCACGGCCTCGTCCTCGGAGATCTCGCGGCGCACGAAGCGCTGGCCCTCCTTAATGATGCGCTTCATGCGCTTCTCAAGGTCGCGCAGCAGCTCGGGGGTGACCGCGTCGATGTTGCCGAAGTCGTAGTAGAAACCGTCGGTGATGAACGGACCGATGCCGAGGTTCACATCCGGGAAGACGTCCTGGACGGCCTGCGCGAGCACGTGGGTCGCGCTGTGACGCAGGATGTTCAGGCCGTCCTCGCTGGCCAGGGTGATGGCCTCGACGGTCGTGCCCTCTTCGAAGGCAGTGGCGAGGTCACGAGGTTCGCCGTCAACCTTGATGGCGACGACGTCGCGGGCCTTGTCGAACCACGTCGTGCCCGTGGTCCCCGCCGGTACGGTCTGGTTTTCTCCGTCGATGACGAGCGAGATGTCGGGCACGGTGTCTCCTTGTTCGATTCCTTCGAGAGCGTATGTTGCTAGTGGGATTCTATCCCTGGTGAGGGCGCCCTTCAGGAGCGGGCGCGCCAGTCCTTCACCGCTTTGGCGGCGGTCAGAGCACGGTAGGTGGCCTTCTTGACGGGCATGTCCCAGCCGCCGGGCACGTCCGTGTAGTGCGAGGCGAAGGCGCTCTTGTACTTGCCGACGCTGTACAGATCGGGGCAGCGCGGCGAGTGCGCACCCATCAGGTCGAATTCACGCACGCCGTCGCGCGCCAGGAATTCGGCGGCCAGGAAGTCAAGGACCGGAGGCTGACGCAGGCGTCGGCCGGCCTCGGTGGAGGCGCCGTACTCGGCCTGGGCGCGGATGCCCTCGACGAGGCAGAAGTCCCAGCACAAGATGTTGCCGTCGGCGTCGCGCATGGAGAAAATGCGCGCATGCTTGGGGCCGAGCGTGGTGAGCAGGCTCATGTAGTAGTCCTTGGGGTGAGGACGGAACCCGTCGCGCTCGGCGGTCTCCTCCATGACGGCGTAGTACTCGTCGATGACCTCGGCCGCGTTGGCCGTGTCCTCGTGGAAGGTCACGCCCTCCGCCTTGCCCTTCTTCAGGCCGGAGCGGATCGAGCGCTTACCAGACTTGGCCATGGTCGCCAGGATCGCGTCCTCGGTCTTGCCAGAGGTGTCGATGACGACGGTGCGGTCGTAAGAGATGGTCTGCAGCGGCATCACCAGGTCGGGGTGCTGGTAGATGGCGTGCAGGCGCACGAAGGCGACAGACTTGTCGCGCTTCTGGATTTCTGCGAGCAGGTCGGCGCGCAGCGCGGCCTCACGCTCGGGGGTGGCCTCCTTGACCCACGCGGGTCCCCACTTGGCCCACAGGTAGTGCACGCCGCGCAGGGAGTACTTGTACAGGGTGATGAAGGCGACCTTGGTGTCGTCCTCGCACCACGCGTAGCGTCCCCACACGCCATGACCCTGCGATTTCTCGAAGGTCTCCCACACGCAGGTCTGTTCGATGGGAAGGGAGCGGTCCTGGAAGCCGGAGACTGCGGCGGTCTTGTCTTCTTGGGAGATGGGCACGAGTGAGGTGGTCGTCATGGTGTCCTCGGTTTGTCGAAAGTTTCGGTGGTCAGTCTAGCAGGGGCCTTGCGCCCATCGACGAGGCTGTGGCCCGGCGACGGGGGCCCCGCAAGTGGGCGGTTCGTCTCAGTACGAGGTCTCAGTCGGCTCGGGGTAGTAACGCGCGAACTTACTCCGGTGATTCTGCTTCTGAAGCCACACGGTGAGGTTGCGACGCAGGTCCTTTTCGGTGGGGTTCAGGAGCAGGTCAAAGCGACGTCCCTCGCGGATGATGCGCTTGACGCGGCCGCGCAGGTCGGAGTCGGTGATGTAGCGCAGGAGCAGGGAGTCCGGAACCATCGTGTAGAGGATCTCGTCCTTGGCTTGGGTTTGCTCGCAGGCCTGGCCGTCGATGAGGTCGGCCACCATGGGGATCATGGGATTGGCACCCGCGGCGGCCATGTACCAATTGTTGCGGCCGATACGCGGGTTGACCTCGAAGAACAGGGCGCGGCCATCGCGCGGGTCGATTTTGACGTCGAAGTTCGCGAATCCCCGATAGCCGTTCTCGGTCAGCAGCGCGCATGCGTCCGCCCACAGCTGCGGGAAGTCCTCTGTGATCATGGCGACGGGGTTGCCGATCATGGTCGGTGCGTGGTCCTCCAGGAGCACGCGGGCAGAACCGATAAGGGTGACCTCGCCGCGCGAGTCAACGTACGCGGTGATGGAACGCATCGCCGTGTTGTCACCGGGAACGAGCTCCTGCACCAGGAAGGTGTCACGGAAGCCCGCCTTCTTGAGGGTCTCCCACAGCTTGGCCAGCTCGGCGGGCGTGTCGATAAACCAGATCTTGCGCTTGCCCTCGAACTCGAGAACGTCGTAGGGCTCACCGTTGGCCGCCTTGGCCACCACGGGGAACGTGAAGGGAATCTCCGGGGCAACCCAGGCCTCGTTCGTCGCGTCGGAGAAGTCGACGACGACCGTGCCGGGGGTGTCGATGCCGGCGCGCTCACAGGCGCGGGCAAACTCGGCCTTATCCGTCAGGCGGTTCATGACCTCCAGGTTCGGGAAGGGCAGCGCGTAGTGTCGCGACAGCTTGTCCATGTTGCGTGCCACGAACGCGGAGAAAATGTCGTGGTTCGCCATGAGGATGAGCTTCTTGTCGGGATGCTCCCCCGCGATCGTCATGAGCGTGTCGAGCAGCTGCGCATCCGTCGCGTGTGCGCTCACGTGACGGACATCGAAAAAGTGTGACCGTGTGATCGATTCGGTCGGCTGGGACCCCACGCAGATGCAGCGGCACCCGAAAGCTTCATTGAAACAGCGGCCAATTCCGTAGACGCCGAAGTCTCCTCCGATGATCACGGGGAGGATGTCCTGGCGAGGAGAAAGCGGACGAGGCCGGGTCAGGTAGTCGATCGTCATGCCCCAAGCCTAGCGCCTGGTAGGATACAGAACGATCCCTGAGACTTGACTCACCTACAGGAAGTCCACCATGAGCGCCCAATTCCCGCCCCACAATGGCCAGCCCTATCAGCGTCCGCCGATGGGTGGATACAACCCGCGCGGATACCAGCAGGGTGGATACCAGCAGGGGCAGCCGCAAGGTGGCTACCCGCAGTACCAGCAGCACGGCTCAGCGCAGGGGGGCTACCAGCAGAACCCGCAACAGGGCGGCTACCTGCAGGGCCAGCAGCAGGGCGGATACCAGCAGAACCCGCAGCAGGGCCAGCAGCAGGCTGGCTACCAGCAGGGCCAGCAGCAGGGCGGATACCAGCAGAACCCGCAGCAGGGTGGATACCAGCAGAACCCGCAGCAGGGCCAGCAGCAGGGTGGATACCAGCAGAACCCGCAGCAGGGCCAGCAGCAGAGTCCGGCACAGGGCTACCAGCAGAACCCGCAACAGGGCCAGCAGCAGGGCGGATACCAGCAGAACCCGCAGCAGGACGGATACCAGCAAGGCCAGCAGCAGAGTCCGACACAGGGCTACCAGCAGAACCCGCAACAGGGCCAGCAGCAGGGTGGCTACCAGCACCAGGGCCAACCGCGTGGCGGCCATCAGCAAGCCAGGCCACAGCAGGTCCGTGTGGCTCCCAGGTCTGCCCAGACCGTGAGCAGCTCCACCGTGACGGATTCCAGCTCCAACGGCACGCGAACCATCATCATCTGCGCGATTATTGCCGTCGTCTTCATCATCACGTTGATCGCCGGTATTTCCCTCAGGGACTACTTCTTCGAGGAAGTCGTCACGACCAGCAAGGCACAGCTCCCGGTATCCTCCGAGCTCGTGCTGAGCACGCAAGCACAGCTACTCCCGGACGCTTCGGCCTGATCCCCTCCTCGAGGACCGCGATGATTCTGCACCCCGATCTCCTGCCCGCCGCCCGTGTCGACGCCGACCCGTGGTGGATGAATGCGGTCCTCTACCAGGTGTATCCGCGTTCCTTCCAGGATACGAACGGCGACGGGATCGGAGATCTGGCGGGAATTCACCAGCGCCTCGATTACCTGGCCGACCTGGGTGTCGATATCGTGTGGATCTCCCCCATCTATCGCTCGCCGCAGGCTGACAACGGGTACGACATTTCCGACTATCGCGACATTGACCCGTTGTTCGGCGATCTCGCAGCCTTCGACGCGCTGGTCGAGCGCGCCCACGAGCTGGGCATGCGCGTCGTCATGGATTTGGTGGTCAACCACACCTCGATCGAGCACCCCTGGTTCATCGAGTCGGCCTCGGGCCCCGACTCTGAGCGCCGCGACTGGTACTACTGGCGTGATCCGCGTCCCGGCTTCGAACCCGGAACACCAGGGGCGGAACCCACAAACTGGGAGTCATTCTTCGGCGGCTCTGCCTGGGAGTACGACCCCGCCTCGGGCCAGTACTACCTCCACCTGTTTGCTCGGCAGCAGCCGGACCTGAACTGGGAAAACCCCACGGTCCGTGACGCGGTCTACGACATGATGAACTGGTGGCTCGACCGTGGCGTCGACGGCTTCCGCGTGGACGCAATCGACGTCATCTCCAAACGGCCCGGCCTGCCCGACGGCGGACCGGCGCGCGCCCCCTTCGGCGTGGGCCACGAGTGCTTCGCTGACGGCCCACGCCTGCATGAATTCCTCCAGGAGATGCACCAGCGCACCTTCGCCCATCACCCCGGCTCGTTCACGGTCGGCGAGGCTTCCAATGCCTCCCCCGAATCCGCGCTCCTGTTCTGCGCGCCCGAGCGTCGCGAATTCAACATGCTCATTCAGTTCGAGCACGTCAACCTCGGCCAAGAGAACGGCAAGTTCTCACCTCGCCCCCTGGCAGACGGCGAACTCGCCGAGGTCCTCACGCGCTGGCAGGAGACCCTCGGCGATCGGGGGTGGAACGCCCTGTACCTAGAGAATCATGATCAGCCCCGCGCGGTGGCGCGCTTTGGTGAGCCCACCACCTCCTGGTTCGAGTCGGCAACCGCCCTTGCCACCGCGTATTTTCTCCAGCGCGGCACACCTTTCATCTACCAGGGCCAGGAAATCGGGATGCTCGGCGGCGATTTCACGGATGAGTCCGATTTCCGCGACGTCGAATCCCTCAACTACCTGCGCTCGCACCCCGGCCAGGGCGTGCCTGCGGGTCTGGCAGCGATCTCCCGAGATAACGGACGCACCCCCATGCAGTGGGATTGCTCCCCCGCCGCCGGCTTTACGACGGGACGCCCCTGGATCGACGTGCCCGCCTCGGCCTCGGCCATTAACGTCGAGGCCCAGCGTGAGGATCCCTGCTCCGTGTACGCGTACTACCGCGCACTCATTGAGGCGCGCCACCGCGTCCCCGCCCTGACCTTCGGGGCCTTCGAGCGGATTGACGCGGGCGACGCAGCCCTTTTCGTCTACGCGCGGGCCTGCCAGGACTCCACCGTCCTCATCGCCGTCAACCTATCCGGGCGCGAGATTCGTCCCTCGGCCTCCTTCCTCGACGAGGCCTACTCCCCCTCGCGCTGGAATCTCTACCTGAGCAACGGGTGCGCCAACACCGCGGCCGATGCGCACGATCCCGCCCCGGCCTCGCCAATGGGGCCGTGGGAAGCGCGCGTCTACCTGGCCGCACGCTAGGGCTCCCTCGGGCCTCTCCGCCCGCGAGCCCGCACGACACGCGAGTACGCTTCCATGCGCACGAAGCGTCTTTTGACGCTGCTTCCCCCGCGCGCGGTGTTCTCCGCGTGATCTGGGCCGCGTACAGCACCCGGTCGTGCTGCTTCCCCCGTGCGCGGGGCTCTCCGAGACACCTTCCCGGCGCGTGAGGCGCCTCCCGAGAGACCTTCCCGCGCCGATCCGCATGTGTTCTTGCGCGCCCGCGTCGACACCGCAGACGCATGTGGGTGGGAGGAACAGTGCTCCTCCCACCCACATCAAGCGCTAACGCGCCGTTCGGTCAGTCAGCGGTTGCGACGCTTGGCAACAACCAGGGACAGGCCAGCGAAGGCGACGATCCCAGCCAGGACTCCCACTCCCGTGGCGTCCGTACCGGTCACGGCCAGATGAGGCGTCGGCGACGGAGACGGTGTTGGAGTAGGCGTCGGCGTCTCCGACGGGGTCGGGGTAGGCGTCGGCGTTGGCGTCGGCGTTGGCGTCGGGGCCAGCGTGTTCGTCAGGGTCAGCGAGTAGACGTACTCGTCGCTCAGCGTGAAGGAGGCCACGCGGTTGTCGGCAGCCAGCATGACTCCGTCAGCCGTCTCAAAGACGCGACTCTCGGCGTCGTTCCACGTGATCTCAGCGGCCGTGGGCAGATCACCCTCGGAGACGGTCACCTCGGTGCCCAGGGGCAGCGGCGTGGGGTACGTGTAGGTTTCGCCAGCCTTGATGGTCACCTCGAAGGTCTTGTCGACCGTCGGGTCGGCGGCGTTCGCCAGCGTGATCTTGAGCGTATAATCGAGGCCCTTCACCTCATCCGGCAGCTCACCCTCCACCTTCTTGGTCACCGAGAAGGTCTGGTGAGCGTTGGCATCAGCGCTTGCGCCGTACCACAGCACCTTCGTGATCGGGTCGACCGTTTCGCCGGGGACGGTGTACTTCACGGTGTTGGAGAACTCGCCGACGATGTCGCTGGCGCGCTTGGCGCCCTCGACGCGCGCCGGCAGCATGATGATGGCCGACTGGTGGGCGGGGATCTCGCCGAGCTTCACGGTCACCTTGGTGGGCGTGCACTCGATCTGAGCGGCAGCGCCGAAGGCGCCATTGGAGGTGTCCTTGTCGCGACGCAGGCCCTCGGAGGTCGTCGGGTCCGTGACGATGAAGGTGTGGGTCTTCGTGTACTCGTTGACCGTGTCGCAGTCGAAGCTCCAGCGCGAACCGGCGGGGGCCTCGTCGACGATTGAGGCTCCAGTCACGGCCGTGTCGCCGGCGGGCAGGACCACTCGCCACATGATGGCCTTGTTCTCGTCACCGTCCTCCGAGTCGCTCAGGTTCAGCCAACCGTCCTTCTGGTAGCGCGCCTCGCCGGGGGTGCGGCGAGTCATCTCAAGGTTGCGAGTGACCTTGCCACCGATCTCGACGACGTAGGTTTCGCCGCCAGGGCCGGTGTAGTGAGCCAGGCCGTTCGTGGTGACCGTTCCGTACCACTGCGCGGCGGTCTCCACCTTGCTATTGAAGACAACGGTGACGGTACCGTCAGCGGCCCAGGTGCCGCAGCCGACCGTGATGTTGTCGTGCGAGATGACGTTGAAGGCGCGGGAGACGTTCGGGCGCAGAACGGACTCGCCGGTCGCCTTGTTGATCGCGTTCGCGTCGTAGGTGAAGTAGTCACCAGCCCTGACGCGCCCCTCAGTCTTCCAGGGCAGTTTGACGCCAAGGTCCCACCAGTCGCCCACCGCATGGACTTCATGTCCCGAGTGGTCAACCAACTGGGCGTTGTCCCAATCCAACGTGACCTTGTCGCTCACGTCGGCAAGCGGCGCCGGGCACGTCGGGTTGTCCGCATGGGCAGGGACCTGCGCGGAGACGAACTGTGTGACGCCAAAGAAACTTAAAGCCAGTGCAAATATGGCAAGAAGTGCACCAAAGTGACGGCGCTTCAACGCGACCATAAGAAACTCCTGTCAACGGGATATGCGACAACGTCGCTTCACACGTAGACAGTGTAGGCCATTACCCTGTAATAAGGTCAAGAAATGGCGCGAACTGGTCCCCACAGGCACCTAAACGCCCCTTCGTCAAAGTCGTTCATCCGCAATTTGCCTAGCTTTACTCACTCTGTGTCAAATTTGAAATCTCGGGCGTGTCGCGGCAGTGAATGACGCGCGCGAACAAGCATGAATAACCAGCGATCACACACAACCTCAGACCCACATTAACCACGCTGAATATATTCAGACGCTCTCCGATTATCTATCAGGCGTAATACATAACACATCACACTAACCACACTGTCAAACATGACGACCCACACCCTCCGCCACACGCGTCCCACAGCCCCCTTCTACCCCATTTCATAGGAGGATAGATCGATGGCAGGACCCCGCCATAACCGCCGTATCGATACCTTGGAGACCGACAACTTAGAAGGTATTCGATCCGTCACAATGCGTCGGTGTACTCGCCTACCCAGCACTCGCTTGCGACGCGCCGACACCCTCATCGCTAGTTGCGGCAGCAAACCAGCCGCGTCAACGCTCCAACCGCCAGTTGCGACAGCATTGAGGCGGGACCCTGCGAGGTCCCGCCTCTCGGCGTCTGTCACACCCCTCGACTGCTCCATCACAGGCCAAACCAGCCACACCAACGCTCCAACCGCCAGTTGCGACAGCAAACCAGCCACACCAACGCTCCAACCGCCAGTTGCGGCAGCATTGAGGCGGGACCCTACGGGGTCCCGCCTTTTTGCACCCTGCATCGATTCGCCCCTGGCCCAGCCACCGCTAGGACCTAGATCACCCGAATCGCGAACCCGCGCTCAAAACGTCGTCCACTTCGCCCCAAACACCCCTTTTTCGGCGCATCCGGCCGAGGTGGACTGCACGTTGAGCACAACACCGACAACTCAGCGCACAACCCAGTGCCCATCGGGGGGTTTTGCGACCATAGAACCCCCGTGACGGCGTGTCGCCGGCGTGTCGCACCCCTATGGTCGCAATTCCCCCCCCCAGACAACAAGACCAAACGCGGCAATAGCGCGCGAGCTGTCTACCACCCCACGCACCAAAGACAGCGATCACTCCTGCGACCGGCGCAGCGGGCACCACCGCGCCCGGATTGTGGTAACCATGTGCCGTAGACCCTTGCACGACAACCAGATGCCACCCGAATGCGAAGCGTCCAAAAAACATACACCGGCAACACGACGGGTTCATCCCCCACCTTTGTCACCGCCACCTTCAACACCGACTGTGGTACATAATACAGTCAAAAACTCCCTACAATACCCACACGTTTTGTCCCATAAGCGCATGGTTATAGGCCATGTTGCGTTGCCAGAGTTAGCCCCGAGTGCGGCGGGCAGGTGTGCGTGGGCGCAAATCCAGGCTGCGTGGGATGCCGTTAGTCCCGAGTGCGGCGGGCAGGTGTGCGTGGGCGCAAATCCAGGCTGCCTGGAATGCCGTTAGTCCCGAGTGCGGCGGGCAGGTGTGATCGGCTCAGGAATAGCCCCATTGGCTCAGGGGTGGCAGTATCGGCCGGACAGGTGGAAACTGGGCCCCTTTACCGCGCAGGTTAACCCCATAGGTGGCGGCCTGGGCAGGCCGCCCACACTGCCACCAATAGGGCCCAGCTGCGCAGGAACGGGTTAAGGACACCAGTTAAAGGGCCCACGTGCACATCCGCGATCCGACGCTGAGATCCGCAGCCCCACGAACACATCCGCGATCCAACGCTGAGATCCGCAGCCCCACGTGCACATCCGCGATCCGACGCTGAGATCCGCAGCCCCACGTGCACATCCGCGATCCAACGCTAAGATCCGCAGCCCCACGTGCACATCCGCGATCCAACGCTAAGATCCGCAGCCCCACGTGCACATCCGCGAGCCGAGGCACAGGACTGCCGTGCGCGTAGCGCCCTTACTCACATCGGCAACCACTCCCCCATGCATCCCCACCCCCGGCATGTGCCCGCAGCCCCACATCCACGAAACGCAGGAACGGCCTCGTCGATTGGGGGTTAAGGGTCAAAATGTGTGTCCGGAATCGCGGATTTTCACGGATTGACCTGTAGGTTTCCGGAAAGTAT
>ERZ773001.337-NODE-337-length-19405-cov-2.68899_pt1 | contig 19405 bp, 10 predicted proteins | sample MGYA00511673_ERZ773001 | MGnify/ENA primary metagenome ERZ773001 (study PRJEB29015, sample SAMEA2738091) | human oral metagenome | biome: human oral; feature: human-associated habitat; material: saliva | place: China | collected 2162 ... | reverse complement strand
CGAGACCAAGGAACTGGTTGCAGACCTGACCGACGAGCAGATCTTCAACCTGCGACTTGGCGGGCACGACGACAAGAAGCTCTACGCCGCCTACAAGGAGGCACTGGAAACCAAGGGCCGCCCCACCGTCATCCTGGCTCAGTCCATTAAGGGTGCTGAGCTGGGCCCCTTCTTCGAGGCACGCAACTCAACCCACCAGATTAAGAAGTTCACCATGGAAGCCCTCAAAGGCTTCCGTGACCACCTGAACATCCCCATCTCGGATGAGGAGCTGGAGAAGGACCTCTACAACCCGCCGTACTATGTGCCTTCGGCAGACCACCCGGCCCTGCAGTACATGCACAAGCGCCGTGAGGAGCTGGGCGGGTACATTCCGCACCGCCCGAACACTCAGCCCGAAATCACCCTGCCGGATGATAAAGCATACGCTGGTGCTAAGAAGGGCTCCGGTAAGCAGGAAGCCGCCACCACCATGGCGTTCGTGCGTCTGATGAAGGACCTGATGCGTGTGAAAGGCTTCGGCCACCGCATCGTACCCATCACCCCGGACGAGGCACGCACCTTCGGTATGGACGCGTTCTTCCCCTCCGCTAAGCTGTATAACCCCAACGGCCAGAACTATGTGCCGGTGGATCACCAGCTCATGCTCTCCTACACAGAGTCGCCTGAGGGTCAGATCCTTCACGTGGGTATTAACGAGGCAGGCGCAACCGCAGCGTTCACCGCTGTTGGTTCGTCCTTCGACACCCACGGTGAGCCTATGATCCCGATCTACATCTTCTACTCGATGTTCGGGTTCCAGCGCACCGGTGACGCTTTCTGGGCTGCTGCTGACCAGATGGTACGCGGCTTCGTGATTGGCGCAACCGCAGGGCGCACCACGCTCTCCGGTGAGGGCCTGCAGCATATGGACGGCCACTCGCCCATCCTGGCAAGCACCAACCCTGCGTTCAAGATCTACGACCCGGCGTACGGCTACGAGATTGCGCACATTGTGAAGCGCGGTATTGAGCAGATGTACGGCAACCTCGACGAAGATCACGACGTCATGTACTACCTGACCGTGTACAACGAGCCGATCCACCAGCCCGCAGAACCCGAAAATGTGGACGTGGAAGGCATCGTCAAGGGCATCTACAAGGTGCAGGACTCCCCGCTGGCTTCCGGCCCGAAGGCCCAGCTGCTGGCATCCGGTGTTGCTGTGCCGTGGGCTATCGAAGCGCAGAAGCTCCTGGCCGAAGACTGGGGCGTATCCGCCGACGTCTGGTCCGTAACCTCCTGGACCGAGCTGCGCCGCGACGGTGTGGCTGCCGAAGAAGAAGCCCTGCTGAACCCCGGCCAGCCCGCTCGCGTGCCCTACGTGACGCAGAAGCTCGCCGGTGCGAACGGCCCGATCATCGCATCGACCGACTACACCTCGGATGTGCCCGATCAGATCCGCCAGTTCGTGCCGAATGACTTTGCAACCCTCGGTGCCGACGGCTTCGGCTTCGCCGACACCCGCCCGGGTGCCCGCCGGTTCTTCCACATCGACGCACAGTCGATGGTGGTGCGCACCCTGCAGATGCTCGCCAAGAACGGTGAAGTACCTGCCGACGCCGCAGCCCAGGCATTCGCAAAGTACGACCTGACGAACGTCAACGCCGTTCAGAGCGCAAACAACGACGACTAGTCTAATGCGCCACACGGGCACCACCCGGTGACCGTTTCGGGGGCTTCGCTTCCTCACCCGCAGTGAGGGCGCGAAGCCCCCGAATCTATGGCCGCGCACGGCATATTATGCGCCATTACCACCCACAAGAAACCGCCTATAGGGTTCATCCTCAGGGTTAGCCGTTCCCCGTGATACCCCCACAAAATGGTAAAAATGGGTGGGCATATTTGCGATAATAAGAAAGGCAGAAAAATAACTAGGAGAGCCATGTCCGACACCACCTACACTTCACAGGCGACCACAGCGCCGTCATCCGGTGCGGGGATGTCTCACGCCTACAACCTGTCAAAAGCGGTGCACCAGCTGCAAACCCAGCTTCAAGGCAAATGGCCCACAGGACACTCAGTTTTCCACCCCAGGTTCACCCCGCTCAGAGAGCTCAGGGACAAGCTGCACATCACCGACCCGAACGGTGTACCCACCTACTGCGACCCCGAGAATATTAGCCTCAAATCCCTCGAAGACGGCATTATGATGCACTGCATCATCCTCGATAAAACCAAAGGGCTGCTCGCGATCACCGAAGACAACGGCGACCCCAAACCCTACCGGGGAAAATACGTCACGAACTACATTAACTATGTGTTCAGGTACCTCTCCATCGACACGAAAGTGAATATTAGCGAGATGGACGGGTACCCCAACATTAACACCAAAAACGCGAAAAACCGGTCGCTGCTGGATATCCTAGACTTCCTGTACGAACACCAAGACAGCATAGTGCACGCCCTCGGCTTTAACCCGCTGGACGATTTACAAATATGCTTCTTCCCCATCCTGCACCCCGGGTTCAATTTTCCCCGGGACACTCCCCAGCAAATCCTGGACTGGTACACCACATCCTCATACAAGATAGGGCTTTTCAGCTCGCCCCTCGAAAACAAAAACATGGGAATCATTAAAAAACTCAACGACTACTCAAACGTCATTGCCGAAGGCGTTGCCGGCTGCGGCAAGTCCCACATGCTTGAAAGTCTGAAAGACACCACCATCAACGGCGGTTACGGACCCGAAAACGTGACCACCGTGGTGTTCCACCCCTCCACCTCGTACGAAGAGTTCGTGAGCGGGTTACGGCCCAACTTCGCCTACGGCACCGAGACCCCGGACTTCATCTCCCACGAGGGGATCTTCCTGCAAGCCTGCGCCAAGGCGGTGCGACTAGCCCACAGCTACGCCGCCCACCGTGCCCGCACCGGAGCAGACACCTCCCTGGGGCAGGACCCCGCCCACCGGGAAGCCCCAGCCCATCTGCTCTTTATCGACGAGATCAACCGCGCCAACACCTCCCGTGTCTTCGGCGACCTCATGCTCGTTCTTGAAAAGTCCAAACGCCACAACTACGCCACCGACACCGACGGCGACTGGCAAAACCATATGCACGGGGCGCTCGTGGCAAACTACGACCGGGAAGATTCCTCCAGCAGTGCCCAGCCCGTCACCATCCCCCCGCATGTAACCTACGCAACCCTGCAAACCCCCGTGTTTGTGCCGCGCATCCGCGACGACGGCACCCAAGACTGGTCACGCGGGCGCAGCTACAGCCGCCTCGTAGTGCCCGACAACCTGCACATCCTCGGCACCATGAACTCCACCGACCGGTCCGTAGGAACCATCGACCTAGCGCTGCGGCGCCGCTTCCACTGGCACGAGATGGAGCCCATGCGCAAAGACGACCTGAAAGAAGCCCTCACCGCCGCAGGCCGGGACCTTGAGGCAGACCCCGAGCTATCGCTGCTGATCGACGCCTACGACAGGCTCAACACCTCCCTCAAAAACGAGGTGGGGCCCGACGCCCGGCTAGGCCACGCCTACTTCTTTGAGCCCAAAGCCAGCGCACCAGAAATTGCCGACGCGCTACTCACCCAGCTCGCAGAAGTCGCCGCGACCTTCAACATTAAAGAAACCCCGCACACCAACCCGGACTTCCCCCGTAAGCTTGCCGGAATAAGCGACCTGTGCGGCCGGTACGTGGAATACGTGGGCCACGGACTGGGCAGGCGCCCCCACATTGGCGGCACCTGGAACCCGATCATGGCGCGACTATACGAGGCCGCATAAGTGGGCGAATACTGCTATTTCCAGGCGGGAGTCGCCGGACAACGCGCCGGGGTAACCGTCGTAACACTCGGCGATAACGGACATATCCGCGCCCCCGAGACAGTGCGCACCCTCGCCGTTCACGTACTCCCCAAAATCTGGTCACCCAACGGGCGGCGCAACATTATTGAGCCACTGCCCGCCGACCGGCCGCACCCCACGCACCTGCTCGATGAAACCGGCTGCCTGCACGTATACCTGTACGAGCGGGAAATCCTGAAGCTGCCCGCCGACTGGCAGCAGCCGTTCAGCACCGTCGTAGGCTCAGGCAACGAACCCACCGAAAGCAACCGCCGGGAAGACACCCCCTACGTTGACCTGTGGAACGCCCCCGCGTGGGAGCCGCACACCCGCGACGCAGATTTCACCATCGGACGGGTCATCCGCCCCGGCAGCGACGAAGAATTCACCCCCGTACGGCAGTTTTGGCGCATCCTCGAACACTACCACCAGGCACCGGTTGAGGATGCTACCTCCCGCACCGTACCGCCGCAGGGCCTGGGCATTTTCTCGCGCATCGACTGGCTGCAAGAGCCGACATACCGCAAATTCCTGAACCTGTGCAAAAACGCGCTGGAACACCGCCGCCCACGGTTCGAATCAGAAACCGACGAACTGGGGTTCGTGCGGGGCCGCATGGTGCTCGATAAGCTTATCGACCGGCAAGCCACCCACCGCACCGGGGTGGTGTGCGAATTCGACTCACTCACCACAGACATTCACCTGTGGCAGGTGATCCGCGCCGGGCTGCAGCGGGTAGCGATGCAGGCTAAAGACGCCCAGCTGCGCCAGCAAGCTCTCGGCTACGAAGCGACCCTGCGCGATGTGAGTGTACACAACGCCCAAACCCTGCTGAATGAGCGGCTCTCCCCCACGTTCATGGCGCGCATCCCCGATGAGCAGGCGCTCGCCTACCGGTATGCGCGGGCAATTATTGCCCAGCAGTTCGGGTTCGGGTTCGATACCGACCCGTATGAGGCCGGGGTAATCGCCAACATTAAATACGACACCTCCATCCTGTGGGAGACAATGCTGGAAAAAGCCCTCCTGCAGGCGCTCCCCGCAGGCATGTACACGCTCAATACCCTGCCGAAGTTCAGCTACATTCGCAGGCCCGCCACCAACAGCGCCGTCCTGAAACGCCCCGCCGAGATCCGCCCCGGGTTCGTGGTACGCACCGCCGACACCGGCGCACCGGTATGTGTACTTGAGGCGAACTACGACCCGATACCGCGCAGCTTTGAGCATGTGCGGGAACGCGATTTTAACCGGATCTTGCAATACGCGTACCGGGTGGGGTGCCACGCCCACCTGCTGTTCCCCGACACGAGGGTACACAACGGTCCGGTTGATATTGTGTACACTGGCTCCCCCACCGGTGAGGATTTTCACCTGGGGATTTTTGGGGTGCAGTTCCCCGACCCTATTGACTCCTCCATCACCCTGGATGTGAGCCATATTGTGCATGGGATTCTGCAGAATAGCTGATTAACTATTTTTCATTTGTCGGCGCCTTATTCACGATAATTTAGCGATAAAGGCGGCGGCATCATTAATAGCCGAGACGAGCTGCCCCAGACTATTGGCGGCTAAAGAGCGCAGTGGGCACTGCCAGTCACAGTTCCCAATCACATACATCATGAACCCGCCCTACCCGGCACCAGCGGAATACCAGCCCACATCCAGCAGGTACTTCCCGTCACCGTACGAAACCTGCAATAAGTCCTCGACAAGATCCGGTTCCTCGGCTATTTGCGGGTCTTCCAGCGCCCACAAAAGGTTATCGTAGGGATAACACCGCCCCTGAAATCTACCGGCAGGACTGCGCCACCTACTCTGCTGGCCCCGAACCGAACGCCTCGGCAACGATCTGCGGGATATACGCCGGGTTTACCAAATCCGGGTGGGTGCCCTCGACCTGCACCACACGCAAAGCACCCGCGTGGCTTTCCCACCCGTGAGCATCCAGGTACGGCTGATCCTCATGGGGCACCGCGAACATCGTCACCGCGCCCGAAAAGTCCAGTTGCCGTGCCCCGCGCATGAGTGCAGCCGAGGCGCGCATCGACTCCAAGCACACACCCAGCTTATCCTCAGGCAGGTGCCCCATCGCCGAACCGGCCTGCCGCAGCCGCCTCAAAGTACCGGGAAGATCCAGCACCTCACCGGGGGCAGCCTCCGGCAGGCCACCCATCCGCAGCAAGGCACGGAAGCTTTCTTGCTCATCCGGGGCGGGAACGCCCTGCCACTGCTCGGCGGGGTACGCATCCAGCAGCACTGTGCGCTCCACTGCGATACCGGCGTCCTCCGCCAATGCGGCAACCTCTACAGCGGCCGTACCGCCCACCGACCAGCCCATGAGCTCAATACGCGCGGGTAGGTTAGCGTCCCGCAAGGTCTGGCGGATGCGCCCCAAATACTCCTGAGCAAGCTCACGTAACGTGCTGGGGAACCCTGCGTGCGGGTCAGAAAACGCGGACGCCTGCACGGCGTACACCGGCTGGTTCGCGGGCAGATGCGCCAGGTACCCGGCGTAGCACCAGCCCAGCCCGCCCGCCGGGGGCAGCACAAACAGCGGCGCGGGGGTATCGGGGGTCAGTTCCGTGTCGGCGGCACGCAGCGGCAGCACGGGGGCAAATTCCAGCCCCGCATCCTGCTCCAATGCCCGGGTGAGGCCCTCAACCGTGGGATTCGCAAACAGGGCACCGATGCTCACAGACAATCCCAGCTGCTCGCCAATAGCGGCAATAACCTCAAGCGCTGCCAGCGAATGGCCCCCGGCTGCGAAGAAATCTTCGGTGGTGCCGAACCGTTCCCGCCCCAGCACACACGCGAAAATAGTGCACAGTTGCTGCTCCAGCAGCCCGTGCGGGCCGCGCGCATCGGCAGCGGCGGTAGCGAACCTGAACTGAGCCAGCTGTTTACGATCCGCCTTACCGGAGGCACTCACCGGCAGTGTCTCCATCGTGTGCCAGAGGGAAGGAACCATGTAGTCGGGCAGGTTCCGCTCGCAGGCTTGACGCGCGTCAGCAATAATCTCTTCACGCTGTTCCGTGCTGAGGGTGCCTACCTCAAGGAACGCGGCGAGCGCGGGCTCCCGCAGCCCTGTGTACAGCAGCGCCACCGCGCCGGTGACTGAGTGAAGCGAAGTGAGTACCGTCTCAATATCGCCAAGTTCGAGGCGCTGCCCGTGCAGTTTTACCTGGTTGTCGGAGCGCCCGCGGTACACGATCACTCCGCGCGGCGGCTTATCGTCTGTGGCCCCCGGCAGTATCTCCCAGGCGGCAAGGTCACCGGTGCGGTACACCCTCATGCCGCTGGGGGCGTCCTGCCCGAATGCGGAGGCGGTGGCCTGCGGGTTATTCACATACCCCTGGGCCAGCTGCACACCTGAGAGGTACAGTTCGCCGGTAATGCCCGGCGGTACGGGCCGCCCCGCCCTATCCAGAATATGCGTTCCTGTATTCCACACGGGCTCCCCGATGGGGATGATTTCCCGTTCTGGGTCTTCGGCGGTATCCCAGAACGTGACGTCAACCGCGGCTTCGGTGGGGCCGTACAGGTTCAGCGGGTACGCCCCAAGCACCCGGTGCGCGCCGAGCACCTGGTCTTTCTGCAGGGCCTCACCGGAGCAGACGAGGTAGCGTAAACGCCGGTCGGTTTCTTGGGGTCCGAACCTGGCGCTTTTAAGAACACGCCGGGCGGTCGGTGACGTAATAAACGCGGCGAGCATGGTCGGCACGAAGTGCACGCACGTGATGTCCTGCTCGGCGGTCACACGTGCTAAATATTCTGGGTCGCGGTGCCCTTCGGGGGCGGCGATAACGACCGCTGCGCCTTCTTGAAGCGGCCAGTACAGTTCCCACACGTGCACATCAAACGAGATGGGGGTTTTGTGGAGTACCCGGTCACCGGGGGCGACCGGGATTTTTGACTGCTGCCAGCGCAGCCGGTTGTCGATGGCGCGGTGGCTGACGGCCACGCCTTTGGGCCTGCCGGTTGAGCCTGAGGTGAAGAGAATATAGGCGGTGTCGTCAAGCTCCGTCTCGTGTCCGGGCAGAATAGCGGATGCTGGGGCGGCATCCGCGGGGAGCGGGTGCTGCGCGGTCGGGGTGAGGGCGGTGAAGGGCAGCTGCGGCAGGTTCATGAACCGTTCTGGGTTTTCCGGGGACAGTTCGGCGGGGGTGAGCAGGCCCAGCCCGGGGCCGTTGAGCAGGGCGGAGCATCCGGCGTCGGTGAGCATGTGGCCGACCCGTTCTGCGGGCAGTTCGGGCAGGATCGGCACGTAGATGGCCCCCGCATAGAGCGCCGCGTAGACCGCAATATACTGCTCGATACCCCGGTTGAATCGTAGGCCGACGGCGGTTCCGGGGCGTACCCCGGCGGCCACGAGGGAGGCAGCGAGCGCGCGGGCGCGCGCATCAAGCTGCGCGTAGGTGAGGGTTTGGCTGAATTCGTGTGCGTGCGGGGATTCAGGGGTGAGGGTGTACCGTTCCCCCGGTGGGGCCGCGATGAGGGCGGGTTCGTTGGGGTGTGCGGCTACAGCGTCGGTGAACCGCTGCAGCAGGGTTTTGTATTCGATGTGGTGCCCGGTGCTGTTGAAAGCGTTAATGGTCTCCAGTTCTGCGGGCAGGGCTGTGGTGATCGCCTCAAGCGGCAGCTCGTTGGTGGCTGCGGTGGCCCAGTTCTCCAGCCAGGCGCCCATATGCCGTGCGTGTGCCTGCACCTGTTCCATGGTGTACAGGTTAGGGTTGGCGTCTAGCTCCAGGTAGATGGGGTTGCCGCGCCCTGGCATGCCGCGCAGGGTGACGGTCATGTCAGCGACCGGGCCTGCGCTCACATTGTGGATGCGCGCCACGGGCGCGGGGGCACCGGGCAGTTCGTCGGTGCCAGGTGTTGGTACGCCGAGGGCGAGCACCGCATCGAACGGGACAATATTAATCTGCGCCCCAAAGAGGCGGGAGTCGTTGCGTGCTGCGGCCCGTTCCAAGTCTTCTTGACGTGCCAGGGGGTGCTGGGTGTTGCGGGCGAATTGGTCTTTGACGGAGCTCAGGGCCGCTGCGATGGACCCGAGGGAAGGTACCTGCACGGGTAGCACGTTCACGGCGGTGGTTCCGGTGTTTGCACTGGTTTTGCCGAGGGCGCGGGTTGGTTCGGGCAGGGTGGGGCCGAACATGCGGTTCATTTGGGGGATGCCGAACGCGGCCATATCGTACCCGCCAATACGTCCCAGGTACGCGCCGATGGCTGCGGTTGCGGCGACCGGCCAGGACGCCCCATATTTTTTGGCCGCCGCCAGCATGTTCTGCTGTACCGTGTTCGGGATGGGCAGTGAGGCCCGTAACGCGCGGGGGGCGGGTGCGGCGGTGTGCGCGGCTAGGGAGGTGTCGGGCTGTTCGAGCGCGGTGGCCCCTTCCCCGGCGGTCCAGTACTCGTAGTCGCTGGCGCGGGCGGGTTCAGCGGTGTTATCGGCGGCGATAAGTTCGGCCAGCGAGGCGCGGCTGACGGGTGGAACCGGGTGCCCGCTGCTGAGTGCACGGTAGATACTGGCGATGCGGGAAAGCCCGTTGAATGCCGCGAACCCGTCGGCCACTACGTGGTGGAAGCTGTGGTACACCCACAGCCTGTCGGCGTAGAAGGCGACACGGGAACGAACGGTAATACCGGCGTCCGGGTTGAGGGGTTCGGCGATGAGGGATGATGCCCAGGCGCGCACCATGGCCGGTACCGGCTCACTGTCCGGTTCTTCCTCATGAGGGTTCTCGGGTACGGGCAGCAGCTCAATGTTTTCCAGAAACTCAGTGTTTTCCAGAAATTCGTCGAGACCCATCACCTGCTGTTCGGCGCGTCCCGCGTGCAGGCGGGTGCGCACCCGGAACCCTTCGTTTTCCTCGTAGAGATGCCGCAGGGCTTGCCGCAGCGTGTCAAGGTTGGTGCCGACGGGGCATTCGAGCAGCTCTGCCGTGTTATAGCAGGGGTTGGTAGGGTCAATTGCGGCGGCAAGGTAGATGCCGCGCGCGTTCACACTCAACGGTAGCCAGGGCGTCGTATCCGGGGTGCTGGCGGGTGCAGGCTCGGTGGTGCTCATGGCGGGCTGGCCTTTCGTGCAGCAGAACTACATGTGGTTTTATATTGCTTGTGGTGTATTAGGCGATGCGGCTGGTAAGGAATTCGACGGTGGGGTTTTCCACCAGTTCGGTAAATTCCACGGTACTCCCCTCAGCGGCGAGATCATCGAGCAGGGCAAAGGCCCCCATGGAATCAAACCCAAGCGAGAACAGGTCGGTGGTGGGCTCGGCGAACGCGGTGTTCAGCGAGTCTTCTTCACGAATGTACTTGGCCAGTAGCGGGCGCAGGGTTGCTTCAGCGCTCATGGCGTAACTCCTTAAATAGTGTTTATCTGATGCGTTCTATACAGTTTTAGATGCGGCGTCAAGGGTACAAGCCTGCCGCCACCTGGCGGGAGGGGAGGTATAGGGCGCGTGATGACCCGCACCCTATACCAGCAGCCGCTCCTGTGCTCACGGCGGTGCCCCCGCCCGGGAACACCAACACACAACTATTCTGTGAGCATCTCTGCCAGACGGGCACGCAGCTCACGGCGGGAAATTTTACCCACATTCGTGGTGGGCAGCTCTTTGAGCACCTCCACCCGCTCCGGGATTTTAAAGGCGGCCAGCTTCTTCTGCATAAAATACTCGTGCATCGTACGGCGCGGGTTCTGCCCCAGCGATGCGCCTTCCTGGGGTACAAGCACCAGACAGACACGCTCCCCCACCGCCTCATCCGGCAACCCCAAAGCCACGGCGTCCAGCACATCGGGGTGGGCTAAGGCGAGCTCCTCAATCTCATCCACCGCGATTTTTTCGCCGTTACGGTTAATCTGGTCTTTTGCGCGGCCCACTACCTCAAGGTACTTCCCGTCCACCAGGCGCACCAGGTCGCCGGTGCGGTAGTAGCCTTCATCAGTAAAACTGTAGGTGTTGGCGTTTTCTTCCCTGTAGTAGCCGCGGATCGTGTACGGCCCGCGGGTCAGCAGGTGCCCAACCTCACCGGGTGCAACGGGCTGGTCGTTATCATCAACAATCAGAATTTCGTCATCGTCGCTAATGGGCCGCCCCTGCGTATGTAACCGGATGCGCGGACTATCCCCGGCACGGGTGTAGTTCACCAGCCCCTCAGCCATGCCAAAAACCTGCTGCACCTGCACACCAAGCACAGATTCGATCTTGCCCGCTACCGTGGCGGCAAGCTTAGCGCCGCCCACCTGAAGAACGCTCAGCGACGGCAGCTGCACACCACGTTTCTCGGCCGATGCCACCCACGCCTGCGCGAGCGGAGGCACCAAAGCGGTGAACGTAACCCCCTCATTCTCAATGAGCGCGAACGCAGTCTGCGGGCTGGGGTCTGCGGCAAACACCATTTTCGCCTGAACACACATCGCCCCCAGAATACCGGGTGAACTCATGGTGAAGTTATGCGCCGCCGGCAGCGCCACCAGCATGGTGGTGTTGCAGGTGAGGTTGCAAATATCCACCGAACCGCGCACCGAATACAGGTAGGCGGCGTGAGTACGCGGAATCAGCTTCGACACCCCGGTGGTGCCGCCGGAAAGCTGTAAAAACGCCACCTGCTCGCTTGCACGCGGACTATCAGTATTTTGGATAACCGCCGGGACGAACGGCTCGGCGAGCTGCTCGTCGCTAAGCGGCACCAACGGCTCAGCCGCATCAATACCCACGGGCGGGTTCAGCCCTTCAGCCTGCAGCTGTTTGGAAACGTCCTGGTGCAGCGCAGTAAAATCCGTGCCCGGGGTGCGGGACGAATACACGTGCGCGGCCGCATCCGTTCGGGCCGCAAAATGCGTCAGCTCACTGGTGCGGTGCTGCGGCAAACAAAATACCGGCAGTGCCCCAGCCCAGAAAATACCCATCAGGTAGATGAGATACTCGGCAGTATTGCCCAGCTGCAGCAGCACACGGTCGCCCGGCTGCACCCCGGCGGCGGCGATACGGGCCGCAGAGGCGCGGCCAGCAGCCTCCAACTCAGCATACGAGTAACGAACCTGCTGCGGCTTACCGTCCTGCAGGTGCGCGTGAGAAAGCGCCACCAGGGCCGGGAAATGCGGTTTAGCCCGGCACGCATCCAGCAGAAACTCGGGGATGGTCTGATCAATCCAGTACCCGGCCTGGCGGTATCGGGCGGCGAACTCCTCAGGGATCAGCGGGGTTACCCCCAGATCGCTACGTTCTAGAGTCTGCTCGGTCATCTGTGATACGTTCTCCTTGGTCGAGGCTACTTCGCCGTTAAAATACGCTCCAAAGCGGGCACAATCGCCCCGCGCCAGCAGGCATAATCATGCCCGCCGTTGAACATCGTGTAGTTCAGGTGCATGTCCACACCTTTAAGCTCCTGCACCAGCCGCTGATGCGGGGGCACCAGCACCCACTCCTGCTCCCCCACCTCAACCTCAAGATGCAAATGGCGCAGACGGTGCAGCTCATCGGCTGAACGCAGCTGCTCCAGCCGGTCAAAAACCTGCGGCTGCCACAGCGACGCGGACTGCGCGATTGCCGCCCCGAACGCCTCCGGCCTGGAAATAACCGCCAGCAGAGAGGACAACCCGCCCAATGACTGCCCATTAATAATAATGTTCTCGGCAGGGGTGCGAATATTGTGGAATTTAGCGAGGTGCGGCAGCGCCTCATCCACAATATAGTCGGCGATCGGGTGCTCACCGTTTAGTTCCTGCCAGCGGCGCTCACGGCCGCCGGAATGCAGGAAAAACACGTGGAACGACGGGATACGACCGGCACGGTACGCACGGTTAAGAGTGTGTTCCATGCCGTGGTTAAACCACACTTCACCGTCGAACAGGATGAACAGGGGGTCCTCCGGGGCCGGGTTGCCGACTTTACCCACCACATACATGTGCCCGTCAGGGGTTTTGAGCCAGCGCGGGGCTGGCAGCGTATCAAGCTCCTGCTGGCTCAGCAGAAACTCGTGTACCGGGGCGTCTTTCAGCTCCACCACGCCCATGCACCGGCCAATGCGGTTACACACGGTTTTAGGGTTGAACGGGTCACCCTCGCCAGCGTCAAGAGCGGCCCGCAGCATGACCTGGTCGCTCTCGCTCAGCCACACCGGGCGTTCCCCCGGTAGTGCAGGCACGAAACTATATGAGGCGCGCCAGTTAGTGGCCATCTGAAAGCTCAGCTGCCACCAATCTGTGCCTTCGATACGTTCCATGAGCGAAAGCGGCAGGTTTTTCTCATCAGTCAGACGGTTCACGAAAATAAGCACCTGCTGCGCCTCAGCGTGCCGGTACAGGAACGTGACGATGCGCTCGCCCTCATTCACGGTACCGTCCGGGTTATGCACCTGCTCAATGAGGGGGGTTCCTTCCCCGACGACTTCCAGGATACGCGCATTGAGCTCGTCCGCGTTGATGGCTTGGTCAATGAGTGTGCTGATGAGAGGGCTGCTGACTCGGGGGGCGGGTGTGGGGCGCGGAGTTTTTGGCGGCACCGGTCGATCCATGATCGACGGTTTCATGGTCTGAACTGTGTCACACGGCGGGTTGTCTAGGTTACCCATGAGGGAGCCTCCTCAGTTACCTTCGCGGGCGGCGGCAATGGCGTCTGCCGCAATCGAGATGTTCTGCTGCTCAGTGGGGATCACGAGAGGGGTGCCCGTGCAAGGGTCATCAATGATAACGGCCTCCAAATCAAAAACCTCCCGGATCAGCCCAGATGTGACAATTTTCTTAGGATTACCTTGCGCAATGATTTGCCCACGCTTCATTAATACCACATGTGTGGCATAACGGAAGGCAAGGTTAAGGTCATGAAGCACCACCGCCACTGTGCGGCCTTGCCTGTGCAGCTTTTTCGTGAGGTTAAGCACCTCAATCTGGTGGGTAATATCAAGGTAGGTGGTCGGCTCATCCAGCAGAATCAGCGGGGTCTGCTGCGCCAACGTCATGGCGATCCACACGCGCTGCCGCTGCCCGCCCGAGAGGGCTTCGATGGGTCGTTCAGACAGCTCCAGCACATTCGCCGCCTCCATCGCCTCAATACAGGCTGCCTCATCCTGAGCAGACCAGGAGCGTAAAAGCGACTGGTGCGGGTAGCGGCCGCGCGCCACCACATCCGCCACGGTAACCCCCGACGGGGCTTCCGGGGTCTGCGGCAGCATTGAGAGGATCCGCGCAATAGCACGTGATTTCAGCCCTGAGAGAGGCTGCCCGTCAAGATGCACCTGCCCACCTTTAAACGGGATAACACGTGAGAGGGTTTTGAGCAGGGTGGATTTACCGCAGGCATTCGGGCCGAGGATAACAGTCAGTTCCCCCTCAAGCACACTGAAATCAACGCCGTCAAGCACTTTATGCTCGCCGTAGCCCACCACTAAGCCGGACCCCTGCAAACGGGCGGTGCTGTTCATAGTCTGTGCGCTCACTAGCTCTTTTTCCTCTCAAGATAAATCAAGTACATCAGGTACAGCCCACCTATGGCGCCGGTGACCACACCCACCTGCATACCGCCGGGGATAACGTACCGCCCAATCAGGTCCGAGCCAAACACCAGCAGCGCCCCCATGAGCGCAGAACTGGTGAACCCCACCCCGGTTGTTTTGGTGAGGGTCTTGGCAATATGCGGGGCGGCCAGCGCCACGAACGCGACCGGGCCGGTGGTGGCGGTCGCCAAAGAAACCAGCAGCACACCAATAAACAGGGCTGCTACACGGTAACGGTTCACGCTCACCCCGAGACCGGCAGCCACATTATCCCCAAACCGGATGGCACCCAGCGGGCGCGTCACAAGCAGCAAAGCTGGCACCACAAGCGCCATTGCGATCATGAGAGCAAAGCTGCGTTCCCACACAATATCGTTAAGGGAACCGGCCAGCCACGAGGCGGCGGTCTGCGCTTGGGTGAGGGAGGCACGCACCACCAGCAAAGAATTGAGGGCAGCCAGGGTGGAGCCCACCCCAATACCCACCAGCACCAACCGGAAACCGCGCAGCCCCGTATGCCGGGTCATGAGCCACACCAGCAGGGAGGTCGCTAAACCACCGATGACGGCTCCGGCGGCAACCTCAACAGGGCCGGAGTTAAAAACAATAATTTGAAGAAGCGCACCCGTGGCGGCACCATTGGTGAAACCGATAATATCGGGCGAGCCGAGAGTATTACCGGAAATCACCTGAAAAATAGCGCCCGATAGGCCCAGTGCGGCACCCACCAGCAGCGCCGCAACAATACGCGCAGCCCGCAGGGGTACGAAAATGCGGGATGACCGGGTTCCACCCCCTAAGAGCGTGTCAATCACCTGGAAGGCGCTGTATTCACGATCACCCTGCATGAGTGCCCAAATACTCAGGCAGAGGATCACAGCAACAAGCACAGAGTTCAGAATCACCACACGCCACGGGATTTGCGCGGCAATAGGCCCGCGCAGGGTTACCACTGCTTTCCCGCCGAGGCTGCGGCTGCGGTTACGGCGTTTTGTTGGGGCCTGCTGCGAATCAGCGGATTTTACGATATTGATAGTGGGCGGGGTGGCCATTAGAGTGCCTCCACCTTCCGCCGGGTCATGAGGAACAGGAACACCGGTGCACCCGCGAGGGTAGCCACAATCCCCACCTGGGTTTCGTGTTCATGCTGAAGAACGCGGGCAAGCACATCAGTGCCCAAAAGCCACACCGGCCCCAGAAGTGCTGAACCTATATTCACCCAGCGCACGTCGTTTCCGAGCAGGGCGCGCACCACGAACGGCACCGCCAAGCCCACGAACGAGATGGGGCCAATGGCGGCCGTTGCGGCACCGGCGAGAACCGTCACCGCCAGCAGGGTCAGGTTCTGGGTGGTCTGTACACTCACCCCCAGAGAAATGGCAGCGTCCTCCCCCATGCTCAGGGCGTTAATAGCCGGGGCCACGAAAAACGCCAGCAGCACACCGGCGGCGATCACCGGGCCGATTGCTGCAGCGATTGCCACCCCACGCCCTTCCAGGGAGCCGGCCACCCACAGGCGGAACTCGTTGTAGGCGTCCTGGTTAATGAGAATAAGGCCCTGGGTGAAAGAGCCCAAAGCTGCAGAGATTGCCACACCGGCGAGGGCGAGTTTGACGATGGAGCCGTCTTTACCGCGCCCTAAAACATACACTGCTGCTGCCGCAATAGCAGCACCGATAACAGCGACTACCATATACTGCCAGATGCCCATCACGCCACCGATGAACACCGAAAGAACCACCGCCACAGCAGCGCCCGCATTGACACCCATGAGGCCGGGTTCGGCCAGCGGGTTACGGGTGAGAGACTGCATGAGCGAGCCTGCCACCGCTAGCGCCGCGCCGCAGGTGATCCCCACAATAGTGCGGGGAATACGCTGCTCAAAAACGATAATACTGGTCTGGGGTGATGCCGTGCCGTTGAAGGCGTCAAGAACCGCTTGAAGGGAGATAGAGTTGATGGAACCGAAAAGGAGCGAGGCGATAATGCTCGCCCCCAGCAGAGCCGCGAAGACGATGAGCCAGGTGATCCGTTGAGCGGTTTTAGCACCGTGGCCGCTGAGCGCGGTTGTTGGGACTTCGGCTCGCTGAGTGGTAGTGCTCAACGAGACTCCTTGGGAATAGTATTGGTGTGGCTTGTGATGAGTAAACCTGCAGCACCCGAAAATGGTTCTCACACCGCCCTTTGAGTGGCGTATGCAGTGTACGTTTCGGGCGTTGGTCGCAGGTCTTGTGAGATGAGCGCACGCGCCGCAGGGCTGGTATACCGGGGTGCCGTGCGGCGCGTGCGTGTCTTGAGGGGTTACGCCTTACGGCGTACGATCACGATAATGGCTGCCGCAATAGCTGCTGCGGCCAGTACGATCGTACCAATCCACGGGAACTCAGAACCGTAGGTGACGGTCGTGTTCGTGGTTTCGTTCTTGGCCTGCGCCTTATCGGAGGAGTTCGACTGCTTGTTCACCCCGGAAGCATTCGCCTTGGCGGTAGCCTTCTTCTGGGTGGTACCGTTCGAAGACTTCTGCTTCTTCTCACCGTTGGTGGTGGTACCGTCCTCAGTGTTTGAGGTATCGGCGTCACCTTCGGTTTCGGAGTCGCCGCCATTTTCGGAGTTCAGACGGTCGTACTCTTCCTTGGTGATTTTGTTGCCGTCGGCATCCACGTACTCGGTTTCTCCGCTGTCAGCAGTACCGCCGCCGTTAGCAGAAGTGCCGCCTCCGCCGTTATTGCCCCCACCATTATCGGCTGAGCCACCGTCAGCAGAGTTGCCGCCGCCGTTATCGGTGGTTCCGCCCCCGCCGTTATTGGAGGAGCCACCACCGGATTTATTGCCGCCGCTGCGGGACCCGCCGTTTGAGCGTGATCCACCGCCGTTGTTATTGGAGGAACCAGAGTCTGAGGACGAACCGCCGGAGTTGCCTCCACCGCTCTTGTTTCCGCCGTCGCTACCGCCGGTGACAGTGAAGACCGGGCTCTTATTACTAAACGGCTCGGTGCCTATGGATTCACCTTTAGAGTTCTTCTTCGAACCAGCAGCCAAGAAACGCAGGGTGTGCTGACCGTTTTCCAGGTCGCGGGGCAGCACGAACGAGCCCGATACGTTACCGTTACCATCGCTCTTCTGCTGGTGCACCACGCAGGCACCCTGAGGTGCATCGGCGGGGCAGGCATCACCGTCATCGATCTTGACAGACACCATAGTGTTCTGGGGGAATCCTTTGAGGGTAAACGAGATCACGCCGCCGGGCTTTACCGTGGGGCTCACGGTGGAACTGGTTCCGGAGGTGTTGCCGCTGGCGCCGCCGGGGGGCAGTGCATATGCGGTACCTACGCTCAGCCCCAGGCTGAGGGTGGCAGCGGCGCATACGGTAGCGGCCTTACTAAAAGGTGTAGAGAAACGCACGGTAGTCCTCTCGTAACAATACTAAATCTTAGGGGCGGGGCACCCTCACCCCGTGGTCCTGTGGCAACGGGGCGGGGCGCCAGAAACGGTGTGTTATAGACACCCTATGAATGGTCAGGAAATCTAGTCGCTGTTCTTTTTCTTGAAAGTCAGCGCCAAGGCAAGCAGCACAATACCGGCCAGGGACATCAACAGGTTATTGGCGTTATTGGCAAACCACTTGGCGAAACCGGTCAGTTCGGTGCCGTTCACCCGGTGCTCAACCTTAGCCTGGGGGCTGCCGCCCTGCGATGCGGTATCGTTGCCGTTGTTGTCGTTAGCGGCCTTTGCCTGCACCGTCTTCTTGGCGGCGTTCTTCACCGGGCCCGTTGACTTTGACTTCCCGTTCGCTGAGGTTGCTTTGCGGGCAGAGGCTGCCTTTGACTTAGCGTTAGCAACCACCACGCTCCGGGTGCCCGAAGTAAACGGTGCAATGGAGGCGGGGCTGGTGCCAATGTTGCTGGAGACATACCCAACCCCTGCGTTTTGGTAAGGTGCCGGGGCGGTGGATACGGATACCGCATTGCCGCTGCTATCCCATGCCTGTCCGTCTTCATCAATCGTTACTTCCGGCTCAGCCGAATCGTAGGAAGACTGGTCAGCGGGTGATACGCTGCCACGGCCCGAGGTACCGCCGTTATCGGCTGCTTCGGCAACGTGCAGCGGGGCCCAGCCAAGAACCTTACCGTTCTCCCCCTGGTTACCGCTCTGGACCACTATGCGGTAGTCTGCGGCGGGCAGCTCCCCACTCATGGTGTAGCTGACGGTGCGGTTCTGATCCAGCTGCACCCACTTAGAAGCCCGAGCCAGCTGCGCTGAATCACCCAGGTAGGGGGTAACCTTCACCCAGGTGCCCGGTTCAGCTTCGGGAACCTTCACGGTCAGCTGCTTGCCGTTGTGTTCAACGCTCACGCCGTGGCGGTCGCCTTCACCCAACTGGCTGGCAGGTACCGATGCAGGGTCGGCCCCGGGCTTGTAGTCGCCAATCACGAACGTGGTATTCACACCACCATCGCCTTCGGGGCCGCCGTAGGTGCCGTGACGGTCGCCCTTACGGAGGCTGCCGGTAAGCAGGCGCAGAGTGTGTTCACCACTGGTGACCTTCGCGAGCTCTTCCCCGCTCAGGCCGGTATTTTCAGCGGTGGGCAGGTCAATGTAGGTGTCGATATTACCGGTCTTCGCATCGGGCTCTACGATCGCCCAGATGGTGCGGTTCGAGTTCACCTTAGTGGCATCATTGTGTGAGACGGAGCCGTCATCAATCTTCAAGCCGATCTTTGAGACGCGCTTATCGTCAGGGTTGCACCAGCCGCTACCGGTAATGTGCAGCTTACCGCCGGGCTCCACGGTCGGGTTCTCGATCTTCAGCTTGGGGCTGAAGTCCCCGCCTTCAGGGGAGCACACATCTGTGTTCTCGGGTTCCTTGTATTCTGCGGCAGCCTGACCATTCACGGGAATGGGTTTGGAGGTTGCCGCGCGCTGAGTGTCGCCCTGGGCGTTACGGCCGCTCTGCGCGGTAATGCTCAGGTAGTCGCCTGCCTTACCGGTTTGCAGCTGTTCGGGAACGTCGATCTCAAGATCGAAGGTGCCGTCAGGGTTCAGCGCGTAAAGCCCCTGGGCGGGGTTTGCTTT
>ERZ773001.333-NODE-333-length-19590-cov-31.3883_pt1 | contig 19590 bp, 18 predicted proteins | sample MGYA00511673_ERZ773001 | MGnify/ENA primary metagenome ERZ773001 (study PRJEB29015, sample SAMEA2738091) | human oral metagenome | biome: human oral; feature: human-associated habitat; material: saliva | place: China | collected 2162 ... | reverse complement strand
GAGTTCCTGCGGGCGGTGCTTTGGGAGTGATTCAAGAATTGAACAATCGAGACGACGTTCAAGGAATAATTCTGCAATTGCCGATTAGTAATTCTGATCAGACTGAGGAATTGCTCGAGAGTATTCGAGAAGATGAAGACGTTGACGGTCTGCGTAAAAAGGCGATTTTTCAGGCGGCCACACCAACGGCTATTAGTTGGCTACTGGCTGGATATGGTGTTGATTTGAAAAATAAAAAAGTTGCAATTGTTGGGCGAGGTCGTTTGGTTGGTGCGCCTCTTGAGAAGATGTGGCTAAAGTCTGGTGTCGATGTGACGGTTTTTGAAAAAGGTGACGACTTATCTCAATTGATAAATTACGATATTATTGTGTCGGCAACTGGAGTTCCAGGGCTGATTAAAAGCCAGATGATTAAGACTAAGACGGTCATTGTTGATGCGGGAACTGCTTCGGAAAATGGAAAAATTGTTGGCGACGTATCTGAAGAAGTGCGTCAGCGTAATGATGTAATTATTACACCAAAAAAAGGCGGAGTTGGTCCATTAACGGTTTCTGCGCTGTTTGATAATGTAATTACGGCTTGTCTAAAAATTGCGAATCAATCAAAAAACTAAGCGGCTTTTATGGCAGTCTTGACCTGTTCGACAACTTGGCGCGGTGTGAGATTTGCTTTTACGATATAGCTGTGGATTCCTAATTTCTTCAAATCGTGCGGAGCTTCTTCTTCGCCAAGGTTGGTAAGGACGATAACGGGAATGGTTTTTCCCCAATCTTTAGACCTAATTCGCTTTAAGGCTTCCGCGCCGTCCATTTCTGGCATTTGTAAATCTAGCAAAATAATGTCTGGCTGAAACTTCTCGACTACTTCTATGCCAATTTGTCCGTTGGCGGCCAAGCGAACGTCAAACCCGTCCGATTCGAACTTCATTCGGTACATCTGGCTGATGGTAGGGTCGTCTTCAATGATGGCAATTTTTATCATGCTTTAAGTATATCACATAAATTATGCTATAATTTTTGGCATGGAAAACTTTAGAGGCGAACAGTATATTACGGAATCGGGTGATTTTCTTAATGGAGTTGATCATGAAGCTAATGAAAAATTAAATAAGGAAATTACGGATCTTAGGAGTGAGGGATGTAAGGTTAGGGTCGGGGAAAAGACCGATCCTGCATACAATAATCCGGATAAAATTCAGGACATATACAATTATCTGGAACGAGGCGGAGCGGAATTAAAGGATGTTCGTAAAGATATTATCCATATAAATTTGGCGGCGGTGGCACTTGCGAGTGTCCTAGAAAAGGTTCCTTTTGTAAGAGAAAATAAATGGGGTAATATTGTAGATGCTTATCTGGAGATTTTTCGTGACAAATTTCTATACGGTAAAAATCAGACTAATTCGAAGCCGTGGCACAATCAGCGAGGTTCCGCACTGACATTTTTGACAATTTCTGAAGCTTATAGATTAAGAGTTTCTGGTGAAAATAACGAAATATTGTCAGAAGGTAAATATCCAACTATGAGTGGTCCTCTGCTGGATGAGTCGGTATTTGATGAGAAGATTAATGGCTTACCGCTGACAGAAGTTATGATTAAAGAAAAGATCAACAACGGCGTGGATAAAGCGACGGCTATTGAAGAAGTAGAGAAGAGGCTTAGTGACGTCCGAGAGTTTATCCAGGCGCCGGTGACGGAGGAGTTTTCTAACGTCATTCGGCATTGTGCGGATTCGCTTGGTATTCGTGAGCGAGTGGAAACAGTGAACGGCCTATCGATTGATCATTTGAAGAAAGTGGCAGAAAAAGAGAATCGTTCAATTGATGATATGTTGGTGATGAGTTTTGGCTGCGGAACGGGGCTGGCGACTTTGAAGATGCTGAAAAAACTTAAGGATGAAACGGGTGAAGCGCCAACGGTTATCTTGCTAGATCAAGATCCGTTGTCTCTAGCGGCAGCACAAAGCTTGGCTAAGAAATGGAATTTGGAAGATAAGATTGAAGTTAATTGTGAACGATTATTCAGTAAGCTCGGCAAGCCTTTGAGCTTGGAGGGAGTTTTGGGCAATCGTAAACTGGATATTGCGGAAGATTCTGGCTTACGAGAATATCTGCCAGATGGCGTTTATAAGCAATTGACACGAGAATCATTGAAATTTTTACGAACTGGTGGACTAATGATCACTGGCAATATGAACGTAAATCGCCCACAAAAAGAATTTTTGCATGGACTAATGGGGTGGGTTCCAAAAGTTAGGATGCGTTCAATTAAAGAAGGCTTTAAATTGCTCCAAAAATCTGGCATACCAAAAGAATCTATTAAAGCTACAGTTACCGCAAGTGGCGTTTACACAGTTTTTGCGATTGAAACATAAAATTAAATGCTATAATAAGCATTAGTATGATGGTACGAGCATTAGTGCTAGGATTGGTTGCGTTGATGGCGCTAATTTTGGGCGTACTCGTACTTAAAAAGTCGAAGCGTCATCATGATGCGAAGTATTGGTTTTTTCTGGTTTGTCTATGTTTGGCTGTGTGGTCAGCTGGGCTTGAGGTGTTTTCTTTGGCAGACAATAGTGTGATGCTGGACACTGCGTCTAGGTGGTTTTATGTTGCTTCAGCTATTTTTTGTCCTGCGTTGGCTATTTTTACTACGAAATCGTTTCTTCCATCGACAAAATCAACGAAGAGTTTTATCTGCGCGTCTAGTATACTGATAACGATTTTTTCGCTATATATAATTTTAGTTCCTGAGTTTATAATTAATGTCTCGGAGGTTAATACACCAGTAGATTTCTCGCAGATTCCGATCCATGCAATTCACTATGTTATTTTTGCAACTTTTTTCTTGGTATTCTTCTTAATTTCTATGTGTTTTGGTCATATAGCATGGCGTAAATCAGATCCTGTTAGACGCAAGCAAGTCGCGATTTACATGATTGGTCTGTTGATATGTAGCATTCCTGGCTTTGTAGTGGATTTGTTTCTTCCGGCGCTTGGTGATTATCGATATATATGGATTGGTCCAATTGCTACGATTATTTTCTTATTTGCAATTATGTATAGCATCGTCAGATACCGATTGATGGACGTAAAAATGGCGGTGGCTCGAAGCGTTTCGTATATGCTGCTATTAATCGCACTGGCTGTCGTCTACGTGATTTCTGCATATGTTATTTCAATTTTGGTTTTCCAACGCAGCCTGACGGTTGATAGCCACGTAAATCTTATGAACATGATTTTGGCTATGGTTTTGGCGGTCGTATATCAACCAGTGAAGAAAATCTTTGATAAATTTACTGATAGGGTTTTTTACTACGGAGAATATGACGCTGATACGTTTACGCGTGAGATTAGTAAAATATTAACCTATACGGCGGATCTGCAATTGCTAACTCGACGTGTTGGCAATTATATAGCGACTTCTCTTAAGGCGGAAAAAGTGGCGTTTTGTATTCCGGAAAAAGGAATATACGGTCGAGCGGGTCGGCGACGAATATCTGTTGTCGAGGAAGATGTTCACAGGATTATGGATTACTATTATAAGAATTGTAGTTTTCCGGAAGTTATTTTGGCAAATCAAGTAAAAGATCCAGAACTGAAGAAGCTTTTGGATATTCATCGCACGAAAATTGTTATGCCGCTGCTGCATCAAAATCAAGAAACGGGAATTCTATTCCTGGGTGAGCATAAAAGTTTGGGCTATAGTTCTCGCGATATTGAAATGCTGGAATCGATTGCTGGGGAACTGGCGGTGTCGATTCGAAATTCTTTGTCATTGGAAGAAATTAATGAGTTGAATAAAAGTTTGCAGCGTAAAATTGACGAGGCGACGAAAGAGTTGAGGTTCAGTAATCGACAGCTTCAGCGACTGGACGAGGCGAAGAACGAATTTATTTCTATGGCTTCACATCAGTTAAGGACACCGTTGACTAGTATTAAAGGTTATCTGGATATGATGCTGGAGGGTGATTTGGGGAAGATTACACCGACACAGCGCGCAGTTCTTAGAGAGGCATTCTCTTCCAGCGAGCGAATGGTTAGGTTGATTAATGATTTTCTCAATGTGTCTAGGCTTCAGACTGGTAAATTTAATATTGATAAGCAGAAGATAAACATTGCTCAAATTCTTCGGGATGAAGTTGCTTTGCTTAAGGTTGTGGCTGATCAGAGGTCTGTCGAGATGAATCTAAAGATTGATAAAAAAATTCCATTGATTGCGGCTGACTCTGAGAAGATTCGTCAAGTTATGCTGAATATGATCGACAACGCTATTTACTATTCAAATCCGCACAAAAAGGTAATAATTTCTCTAAAGAGTGGCGCTAATGAGATTAAGTTTACGGTGAAAGATTCGGGAATTGGCGTACCGAAATCAGAGCAAGCAAATTTGTTTGGCAAATTCTTCCGCGGCGCAAATGCCAGAAAAAAGCGGCCAGACGGCACTGGCGTTGGCTTATTTTTGGCGAGGAAAGTTATTTTGTCGCACGATGGCGAAATGATCTTTGAATCAGAAGAAGGAAAAGGCAGCACTTTTGGGTTTAAGCTGCCAGTTCGTTAACGAAATAAACTCAGTATTCCAGAAATAACGATAATTAAGACAACTACAACGAGTCCCGCCATGCCAATGGTGCGAATGAGCTTTTTCCGATCGAAAAACCATTGAGATAATTTGGAGCGATTCGTTGCTGTAATCCTTGTTACCTTTGGTCGCTGAGATGTCGCGTCCATCCCAGAATATTTTTTATTGCGCTTTTTCTTCTGCTTTGTCATGGAAATATTATACATTAATAGATAACGGCGGAGAAGTGGCTGATTTGCTATAGACAATTCGACGGTAATTTGTTATGATATCTGAAGTCGTGGCCTTATCGTCTAACGGTTAGGACACCAGGTTTTCATCCTGGCAATCCGGGTTCGATTCCCGGTAAGGTCACCATGTAACAGACAGAAGACCTTACTGGTCTTTTTTATTTGTTTTTAATCTTGTAAGGAACTTATGCTTACTATAAAATGATGCTAAGATAGTAGTAATAGTAGGGCAGGGATCTAATGATAAAGAGTAGCGCGATAAAAACAAAACACGCAAACGTTAGAAAGGTCCAGAACGGTAAAAGATCGCCTAAAAACACTCTTGTGCAAAAAGTACACTCTAAACTAAAATCCACCCGAAAGCGTATATCAAAATTCTGGATTATAGCTGGAGTCGCTATATTAATAGCTGCTATATGCCTGCTCATCAATGGCGGTGCCTTGGTAGAGCAACATAAAATGGCGCAATACCTTAAGGAAAAGTATGGGAAAGAGTTTATAGTAGAAAATTATCGCATTGAGGGTGGCGGTATTGGAGTTGAGGGCGATCCGTATGTGGATGCTTATCCGGTTGATGATAGTAGCCTTAGGTTTGAAGTGTGGAATAGAGCTGACTATAGAAAAGGCGAGAGTGCTTACTCTGATACCTATCCAGATCGTATTTGGGAAAGAGAGTCTAGGAATGATATAGCTAACCTAGTTAGCAAGCAGTTTGGCGGTAGAGCTAGACTCAAATCAATAAGAATAAACAGCAATATAGAGGTTGGCAGAGCTATTACGAAAAACATACCCTCCTATAAAGATGCATTTAATAAGTTTGGCAGAAAAATATATATGACAATATCTTTAGAAAATGACGTTAATTTTGATGATTTGTCAGAGCATATATATAGATTGACTTCTGAAATAAGAAAGCAAATGGGCGTAATGCTGGCTATAGACTATCATGATTCACTACATGAGCTATGGCTGGAGGATCAGGACATTAGCAATATAGAATCTTCGAGTGACGTAGATAAATATATAAAGAGGAGGTGGAGTGAACATAACTAATGAGCAGTATTTGGCCTTAAGCGCGCTGGCGTATTCGGATATAAGCACATATTACAATAAGAAACAGACAACAATAGGCTATCTTATAGGTAATAATAGAATCAAGGACTATTTAGGTAAAGATGGTTCTGCCTCTTCGTAATTTTCTGCTTCCGAACAAGACTACAGATTAAGGCGGAGCCGATGATAGATGAAATCTAAGCCTTTAGCTAGGCACAAGCGGTATATATTGCTATACTATAAATATGAATAGTAACGTTGCCGTCGTAGACCTGTTTTGCGGCGTGGGTGGGTTGACTTGCGGACTAAAAAAAGCTGGATTGGACGTCGTTGCCGGTATAGATAATGATGCAACGTGCCGATACGCCTACGAAGAAAACAATCATACAAAATTTATTGAAGCGGATGTGTCTAAATTGCCAAGTTCAGATGTGGATAGTATGTTCGGAAATGCTGATATAAAGGTTTTGGTCGGCTGCGCGCCTTGTCAGAGATTTTCGCGTCATGCCAATAAATACCGCAAAAGTATAGACACCAAGACGGACGTCCGCTGGAATCTATTGAGGTCGTTTGCTCAGTATATTGAAGACATAAAGCCAGATATTGTATCTATGGAAAACGTTCCAGAGCTTCATAAGTACGACATATTTGAAGATTTTCTGAAGAAGCTAGATGAATTAGGCTATCATACGAGCTACAAAATAGTTGACTGTAGCAAATATGGACTGCCGCAAAAGCGTCGTCGGCTTGTCCTATTGGCATCAAAACACGGTGACATTCAACTAATTTCAGAAACCTCCATAGAGAAAAAACTTACCGTCAGAGATGCATTATTGGGACTGCCTGTGATATCTCAAGGACAAATTGACGAAAGCGACCCTCTTCATAGAAGTGCTGGATTAACCGAGATAAACCTCAAGAGAATTAAACAATCAAAGCCAGGCGGCACGTGGCAAGACTGGGATGAGTCATTATTGCCAGAGTGCTACAAAAAGCCGTCCGGCAAATCATTCGGCAGCGTGTATGGTCGCATGGAGTGGGACAAACCTTCGCCGACTATTACAACGCAATTTTATTCATTCGGTACTGGTCGTTATGGTCACCCCGAACAAGACAGAGCCCTATCTCTCAGGGAAGGCGCACTTCTGCAGACCTTCCCAAAGGATTATAAGTTTTTTGAAGATATTGATAAAATATCTATCAGTACGATTAGCAGACATATAGGAAACGCTGTGCCAGTTGACCTGGGAAAGATTATCGGGATGTCAATTAATGAGCATTTGGAGAATATAAAGACGTGAGCAATACAAAAGACAATCATTTTACTTTCAACATATCTTTAGCGGTACTAAATAGTTTGGGTAGAAATCTTTATAGAAATTTTGTAACTATCCTCGGTGAGGCTATATCTAATTCTTGGGATGCAGATGCAAATAATGTCAGAATAACTATAGACAAAGAAAAGTCAGAAATGATAGTCGTTGATGATGGTGATGGCATGTCCTCATCTGACTTTAGGAATAAGTTCCTGAGGATTGGCTATTCAAAGCGCACAAATGGATCTAATTCACAAAAAGGTCGCCCCTATATAGGCAGAAAAGGCATAGGAAAACTGGCTTTGCTTTCATGTGCTAATCGTATTGTTATTGTGACTAAAAAATCTGGAGAGGTGGCGACTGGTGGAGTAATAGATAACAGTAAGCTGGACGAGGCCATACAAGACGATAAGGATCATGAGTCTTATGAGCTAGGAAGACTTTCTGACGAAGATATAAAACTACTAGATGAGATGGAGCATGGAACTCTCATTAAATTTATCGGCCTCAAAAATGGTATAATTAACACGCTTGATAATATACGTAAGTTTATTGCGCTATATTTTCGCTTCTCTCTTGTCGATGATAGTTTCAAGATTTATGTCAACGGCAACGAAATAAATTTAGGAGATGTCAAAGATCTAACTGATAAAACTCAATTCGTCTGGCCGATAAACGACAATGGCCATGACTCGTTTATTCAAACGTTATCAATAAGATCTATCAGGAAGGACGATCTTACCATTACCAAGAATGTCAACGGCTTTATAGCTTCGGTCGAAAAACCGAAAGATTTAAATATATTAGGAGCTGGGGAGAAGGTCGGTGTAGATTTGTTTGTCAATGGTCGACTTCGTGAACGAGATATATTGAAACGTATTCAAAGCGCAAGAGTTCCAGAGAGCTATCTATATGGACAGATTCATTATAATGATCTTGATGGGGATGAAATAGATAGATTCACCAGTAGTCGTGAAGGTATAGTTTCCGATGATATCTTATTTATTGAGCTACTTGAAAATATTAAGCCCATTATCAAGTCTATTATTGACCAATGGGACAAGTGGCGTATTGAGATTAAGCAAGACGGAGATGATGATAATCGTCGTTTTTCGCGCAAAGAGCGTGCGTCAAAGAGATTATACAATGAAACAGCAAGCGAATATAAGCCATATCTATCGGATAATTCAGAGCCTACCGCTAGAGTTCAGGGGTGGATCAATGAGTTAGAGGAGGATGCTACATTTAATCTTCAATCATACACGGAGTGTTTTATATCAGAAAATCTTGTTCGGAGGCTAATAAAGCATAAATCTATTGTGCTTGATGAAAGTTCGGAGGCTAAGAAAAAAGCTATGCACGAGGTTGAGAGATGGAGAAGGCGCGAGGACAAGGACAAAAGGATCGGTAATATTGCAATTGATATACGTGGTAAGGACGATGATTTATTCTATCTTGACCTAGCGCATCTAGCCTCTATAGCAGACCCCTCCAGAAGCGGCGACGGATATCCAGATTACCTCACTAACGATGAAAAGGCTTTCACGCCGATTCGCAATGCAGTTATGCACACGTCAAGACTCACGCAGGATGCTAAAGACAGGCTGACAACAGTATACGCTAATATAAAGGCGAAGATTAAAAACTTACTTTCGATCTAAAGTCAACTTACTACTTTGATGACTTCTTATATCTATCCAAGAAATCATCCATATCAAACCCTTCGGTCTTACTTGCAACATGTGCAAATCGCTGCATGAATTTCAGAAATCTGACCGCGTATTCGCGATTGGCATTGTCTGGGTCGTGAAGCTCCAGGTAGTGGATTGTTTTCTGAATCGTTTCTTCGTCTTCGTACAGATGAAGATCCTTGATTGTATCCTCGTCGTCCATGATTATTTCGCCTCCATAAATTTATTTAAGCCGATAAAATCTATCAACATCTCCGCCTCCAGCGCGGATGTCGTCCTTCTCATTATCTCACAACTGTTACGATATGAGAGAATATTTAGGCTACCTTCGTAAATAATTTCTCTGTCGATGATGGCTAATTTGCGGTGATATTTGACTGCAAAAAGCACTTCGACGCCTACTGATTGTAGTAAACTCAGAGATTTTGGACTTATAGTCTGTATATTTCGTCGTGTTCTTCAAGCGGTTTGGTGTTAAGTAATGTTGTCACGCCGCGCTTTTTGAGTCGGTGAAGTATTGGAATAAATTTTTCGACTCGGACAGTTCTGAGAAACGAACTTTCGATGATAGCACTTTTTCGGGCCTTTTGTAAGTCATGCATAAATTGGTCGTCAAAAGTGCTTTGGTCATAGAATTTTGAATATGATCTTCGCAAATTAAACATCGCGCTCCTCCAAATCCGGCAAACGCACCTCGCCATTTTTGATAACCATACCAAGCTCCTTGAAGCGATCTTGCAGTACAAACAAATCGCGAAAAAAGAGTCCTAGATTTATATTTGTAAGGTCACCATAAAGAATATTTGGAATAGCTCGCTTATTGTGGCGAGATTTTTCATTGTTGCTTCGTAGTTTCTTTGGCGGCGGATTCATCGTCAGTCCGAGACGTCATTTCAGAATAGGCTTCAAGTATATCACTCTCCTTATATTTCGGTTTATGTGAGCGCTCGATTGCATACCAGATTGTTACGGGTATCAACAGGACGGTGTTTATGCAATATATCGTAATTGCAGCTTCTATGGATCCAACGATATTTATAAATACTCCAGTATAGAATAAAAAGAAAATAATTACAGTAGTTGATCCGAAAATAAAGAACAAAATTTTTGAGATAATATATTTATCTATTTCTGGCATAATATTTTTATATTCTAGTATTAAGGAAATGGGCAAGCTAGTTTATGTGGTTGTGTTGACCGTACGGATAGCTATCGGCTATAATAATGCTAACGGTAATTTTATATGGAATGTAATAATACGGGTGTTCTAGTTGCGCAGGCTGATAAGATTGATAACCTTGATTCCAGACCGATCGCTATCAGGGCTACAAATGTAATCAAGAAGTATAAAGTTGGCAAGCAAATAATTAGAGCTATCGATGATGTTTCAGCAGACATTCACGAAGGTGAATTTGTGGCTCTTGTTGGTCCAAGCGGCAGCGGTAAAAGCACTTTACTGCATTTACTTGGTGGACTAGATAAGCCTACGTCTGGTGAGATTGTTGTAGGAGGGAAAAACGTTTCCAGTATGAATGACCGTCAACTATCTAAGTTTCGCAACCAGACAATTGGATTTGTTTTTCAATCGTTTTATCTGCAGCCTTTTTTAACGTTGCGCCGTAATATTGAAGTCGCTTCAATGCCTCAGCGTATGGGGCGGGCGGAGCGCAAGCTACGTATTGAATCATTAGCTCGACAAGTTGGCCTGTATGATCGACTAAGCCACCACCCTCACGAACTTTCCGGCGGGCAGATTCAGCGCGCTGCTATTGCTAGAGCCTTACTCAATAGGCCGGCTATTATTCTGGCAGATGAACCAACTGGCAATCTGGATTCTGTTAATAGTCGCGATATTATTAGTTTATTCCAGCAAATTCGAGAGCAATATCATGCAACGATTGTTATTGCTACGCACGATAATGAAATTGCCGCCCAGGCTGATCGTGTCATTGCCCTAAAAGATGGGAGATTGTGTGATTAGGCTAGCCGATATAGTACTGTTGACCTATACGAAATTACGTGCTCGTAAAATACGTACATTTATTACGGTATTGTTGGCGAGTATGTTGTTCGGCGTCCTTATTTCAGCTTCTCTGATTGCTAATGGTCTCTTTCGTGGTATTGATTCGTTTCGTAAAGAGGGGTTGACTAGTCGTTACATCGTAAGTGTCACTAACGCACCATCAAATGTCGATGGGTTTTATAAGACTATTCGTGACCCTAATCTTATTGCCGAGGCGAAAAAACGCTATGAATTACTCGTTTCACAAAAAGCCGCCGAGTCAAAGCGACTTAATCTGGAATATTCCTATATCAATGATCGGCCGCCGTATTCACAGTCTGCTGACGGTACTGTGCAGCTATCTATTAATGACCAAAACGGTATTACCGCTCAATTACTAAAAGAGAAATATAGCACCATGCCGGCTTTTGACGATGCAAAACTCTCTCGTTTAGCTAAAGGATATGGTGCTATTAAATTTTTTACTGAAGAATTTTATAGTGTCAAAAAAGGCTCAGCACTAGTACCTCTTATTGATGGTAAAGAGTTGTTCTTTGACACTTCGGATGAAGCGGAGGTGAATGCTAATTATGAAAATCCTCCTGTAAATAGCTCAAGTATTGTTATTGCACCACCTGAAATTACAGATAATATTATGCTTCCTAACAATGCTGGTTGGAAGCCTGACGGGTCGAGTTTACCTATAATCTTGCCGCAAAATGTTATTGAGCGTTTACTGAAGCTGGAAAAGTTGCCGGCAAGTGCGAGTGCTGAGGCTAAATTTGAGCGCCTTAAAAATATTCGTGACAATATAACTAACTTGAGTTTTAAAATGTGTTACCGAAATAGCGCCTCGCTGGAGCTGATACAGCAGACCTTGCAACAAAATAAAGAGATCGCAGCAAATCAAAATAACAAGGACTATAAAAAGCCAAGCCTTTTGTATGGACTACCCAATCCTACAACATGTGAAAATACTCCTGTAATAAGCGACAAACGTACGGCAGAGGAGAAGAAGCAGGCGGCAAACCAAGAGCTGTTTGATGCAAGATTTGGTAAAGAAACAACTGCTGTAAGCAAATTTATTACTTTTAAAGTGGTTGGTATGTCTCCTGGTGATAGTGAAGTGCTAAATCCAGAACAGAAACAGCAGCGCGAGAAGGCTCGCACTACTAACGATATGATTTCTGGAGTATTACGCACGGAAGGTGTTGGACAGGTTATACCGCGCTCACTATACGATAAGCTACCTAATAAAGCCGATTATGCTGATTTATTTACATACGAGCCACTTTATATTATGGGCAATGAGGATAATAAACATCGTTTTGTTGAGTTTGCAAATGCCAGTGATGCGCAAAAGTTTATAGATGAGCAGGGCTGTACTGTCCAGTATGATAATTCTTGTAAGCCGATTGGTCGTTTATATCAATCTAATTTGGCATTTAGTAATAGTGTTGCTTTGGATGATATGCAGAATACATTTAAGCAGTGGTCGATCTATGCTATGCTGGTAGTTATAGTATTGGCTGCGCTTATTATGTGGATTACTATCAGTCGTACAATTGTGGATGATAGACATGAGACGGCGGTATTTCGTGCTATTGGCTTTAATCGTATTGATATCGTGTCGATATATATACTATATACGATAATTATATCTATATTAGTAGCTATGTTCGCTCTTGCTATCGGCTTTATCGGTGCGTATCTCCTGGATAAGCAATTTGCACCACAGCTTACGGCACAGGCGCAATATAGCTTCGGTTCTATTAATTCAAATAGAGCGATACGACTTATAGCCGTGGATATGCGACAGGTAATCTTTATTGTAAGTACGTGTATTCTCACTGGATTGTTTAGTGCTATGTTGCCATTAATACGCAACATGCGTCGCAGTCCAATTCGAGACATACGAGAGTTTTAGTAGCTATTTTTTTCTGTCGAGACACTATGTTGTTGATCTGCATTTTGCAATGGTGCATGTTAGAGGTCAGCTGTTTTTTTGTTTCTTCTGAATCTGCTATAGTTGATTTTATTAAACGTATTCTCGATATTGAACAAGTATTATAAGGTTCTCTGGCATCATTTTTCATCACTGTTATTTCGTGATATAATTTTAAAAATGAGTGATAATATATTTAAACGAACAAAAATATTAGCAACAATTGGGCCAGCAACGTTCAGCCAAGAAAAGGTTTACCAATTGTTGGAGGCCGGCGTTAACGGCATCCGTATGAATTTTAGCCACGGTGCTAACGAGGAGCGAATTGAGCAGATTAATTGGGTGCGTACAGCTAGTGAGCAACTAGGGAAGCCTGTGGCGATTTTACAGGATTTGCAGGGTCCGAAGATTCGCTTGGGCGTTTTGAAAGATAATATGCTGAATGTTAAGGTTGGCGATATGTTGGTCTTGGACTCAGAAATTACTGATCATGACGGCAGCTTCAATTTGCCAGTGCAGTACAATTTGGCGGAGAAGATGAAAGTCGGTGAGCCACTTTACATGTTTGACGGCAAGATCAGGACGGTTGTACGAGAAATTGTTAGTCCAACTGCAATTCGCGTAGAAGTTCAGAATGACGGTTTTTTGATGAGCCGCAAGGGTTTGAATTTGCCAGACACAGATTTTGGTGGAGACATTCTTACTCAGAAAGATATTAACGATTTGGAATGGGGCGCAAGCCAAGATTTTGATTATGTTGCATTGAGTTTTATTCAAAAAGCTGATGACATTATTGATTTGCGTCGTCGATTGACAGACCTGGGCTCGACAGCCAATATTATTGCCAAGATTGAGACTAAGTCTGCCGTTGATCCAGAGAATTTGGAGGAAATCGTTAAGGCTAGTGACGGTATTATGGTCGCTCGCGGCGACTTGGCGGTGGAAGCTGGTGCGGAAATTGTCCCAGTTGTACAGCGTCGAATTATTGCCTTGTGTCGTAAATATTGCAAGCTGGTGATCGTTGCAACACAAATGATGGGTAGTATGGTTGACAATCCAGAGCCAAGTCGCGCTGAAGTAAGCGACGTTGCTAATGCTGTAATTCAAGGCGCTGACGTGGTTATGTTGTCTGATGAGACTGCCAATGGTAAATATCCTGTTGAAACTGTTCGCGCAATGCGCAAGACTATTATCTACACTCAAGAACACAGTGAAGTGATGTTGGTAGAAAAGGCTGAAATGCGTGAAAAAACTGACGCGATTTTAAGCTACACAGCAGCTCAATTAGCAAGGAGAATTAAGGCTCGAGCTATTATTGCGGAAACACACACTGGCGCTACTGCAATTAACGTTGCCGCATATCGTCCGAACTTACCAATTGTTTGTGTGACCGAAGAAGTGAAGACTGCGCAAAAGTTGGCGCTAAGGTACGCTTCTCGTCCATATGTTCGACCAAACGACCCAAATGCAGCAACTAAGCTAGCTGATGAGTTGAAACAAGAAGGCTATTTTGGCGCAGATCCAGTTACGGTTGTGCTTGTTAGCGGACACAATCCAGAGCCAGGTAAAACTGACAATATCCAAGTCAAGACATTGTCGTAAGGAGAGTTTGGGTGGGCAGAAAATTTCCGAAGCAAACAATTCGCGATGTTGATCTACGTGGAAAAACTATTCTTCTGCGAGCAGATTATAATGTGCCACTAACAAAGCGTGGTCAGATTTCTGATGATCTAAGAATTCGCGCTTCGCTGCCCACACTCCGATATCTGCTGGAGCAGAATTGCAAGATTGTTATCATGTCTCATCTGGGGCGACCAAAAGGTAAGGATCTTAAGTTTAGCCTGAAAGTTGTCGCAGATCACTTATCTAAGTTGCTGAGCTGTCCGGTAGAATTGCTGGATGATTGTGTGGGTGAAGCTGTTCATCAAGCCGTTCGCCGCGCGCCACGAGGCAGTATTCTTATGTTGGAGAATTTACGCTTTTATGACGAGGAGGAGGCCGACGATTTAACATTTGCCAAGTCAATTCAGCGCGCTGTCCGAGCGGATTATTTTGTGCAGGACGGATTTGCGGTCGCACACAGGGCGCACGCCAGCACTCATGCGATTACATTGTGTGTTCCAGGGCTAGCGGGATTACTATTAGAAAAAGAATATGTAACTATCACCGAGGCGATGAATAAGCCAAAACGTCCATTGGTTGCGGTTATTGGCGGCGCGAAAGTTAGCGATAAAATATTACTGATTAAGCGTCTAATTAAAAAGGCGGATCGGATTTTAATTGGCGGCGCTATGTCAAACACGTTTTTACATTGTCGTGTATTTAATGTCGGCAAGAGTGTGTTTGAGCCAGGAATGGAAAAGGTTGTCGCGGAAATTTATGATTTGGTAGCGGCTAAGGTTAGCGTAGAGAATGTTGATGATTTTTTGGTATTGCCGATTGATGTGGCGGTTGCGCCAGAGATTTCTAAAGATTCTCCTCGTCAAGAAGTTAATATTGATAAAATAAAGAGCTCAGATATGGCGCTGGATATTGGAAGTCAGACAATTGAGAAATTCACGAAAATACTGGCTGATGCAAAGATGATTATTTGGAATGGTCCTTTGGGCTATGCTGAAATTGATAATTTTGCAATCGGTTCAGCGCGAGTGGCGCTAGCTATTGCCCAGAATAAAGGAGTAGTTTCAATAGTCGGCGGCGGAGATACGGCTGATTTTATATTGAAATGGGACGGGCATGACGGCGCCAATTTCACCCATGTTTCCACTGGTGGCGGAGCTAGTATGGCCTTGATGGCTAGTAAAAAATTGCCTGGAATTGAAAGTTTACTAGACGCATACGGTTTGAGGTGATAAACTAAGCATAAGGATTATCTCATGAGAAAAAAGTTAATCATTGGTAACTGGAAAATGAACTTCAATATGCAAGAGGCTAGCTTATATTTGCATAAGCTGATGAACGCGCTGCCGTCGCATAGAGATGTTGAAGTGGTGCTGGCACCTACTATTTTGACGCTGCAGAGTTTGAGCTTACAAATTAATCGTCGAATCGCTAAGTTGGCGGCTCAGAATTGCTATTGGCGAGATTCGGGGGCATACACGGGAGAAATTCCAGCGGCGCATCTTCGTGGAATTGCTGATTATGTGATAATCGGACATTCGGAACGTCGCTATATTTTCATTGAAAGCGAAAAAGACATTCGGCTGAAAGTTCAGGCGGCAATTCGAAATCGTATTCATCCGATTTTGTGTGTTGGTGAGACGATTCAAGAGAAGACTCTTGGTGAAACGAAGGATGTTCTGGCTGATCAATTGACTAGTGGTCTGGCTAACGTGACGGCAGACGAGCTGGATGAAGTAGTTGTCGCGTACGAGCCAGTTTGGGCGATCGGTACTGGCGACAGTGCTAAAGCGTCTGATGTAAAAAAAGCTACACAGATGATTCGACGACATATTTCTCATTTGTACGGTAAAAAAGCGGCGGAATCAGTTCGAGTTGTCTATGGTGGGAGTATTACGTCAATAAACGCCGCGGATTATTTAGCAATTGATGAACTTGATGGTTTATTGGTTGGGGCAGCCAGTTTGGATGCATATCAATTTAAGGAGATAATCTCGAAAGCACATAAAGGTTAAAAAATAGGGGGCATATGACAGATATTGATTTTGATGAGTTGGATAGAGCGGTAAGCTCTCTTATGGATAAGCAGCGAGAAAAGGAAGCTCCAGCGGTGGTTAATGAAAATAATAGCGAGGTTTCTGTGTCTGCGCCCGTAGAGGAAAAACCTGCGCCAGAGAACTCTATTAATACTAGTTTTGCGCCTCCAGTAACTCCATTTACGCCTTCGTCTGTTGCTTCTACTCCTTTATCATCGATCTCTCAGCCTGAAGTAAAAAAAGAGCCTTCTAACGACAATGCGACTCCTAAAGAGGCTGATAGTCCTACGAACGAGAAAGTTGCTAATGATTCAATAGCCAACAGAGCTCCTGGTGTGGCTGCTAGCGAAGTTAAAGCTGCGCCAGTAATCGCGAGACGCTCGACTGGTCGTTTCATGGATGTTGTTAGACCTTCATCTGTTAGTGCTGTCCAAAAACCTGCTGCTCCCGCTCCATCCCGAACTGGCACGACGATTCAACCTTCTCCTGATTTGGTGGACGTGATTAGCATAAATAATAGGCATTCTGCGGTAGGGAAAGAAATGTCTGATATGGTTTCTCGATCAGATAATCTTAGTGACGCCCCTGATCTTAAAGACGTGCACAATGAATCTACTTTTGCGGAGATTGAAGATGTGCCTGCTGAGGAATTGTCGTTGACTGATAAGATAGCTCAATCGTTAGCTGTAAGTAATAGCGAAGCTCCTGCTGCACCGATGACTACGCCACTGGAGTCTCCGTTTATTGCTAATGTTGAAGTGGAGAAGCGGCCGCTCGGCTCTGTTAATCAGGTCATGACTAATTCTGAGATGAATAGCGATGAAGATGCGTCTATGTCTGCTGATTCTGAGGATGTAAAATTGGAACATCAATACAATACCAATTTATCTAATTACAGCATGAGCGAAAATTCTTTGGGCGATGCACCCGACTCGCCAATGGATTTGAGTCCAGAAATTATAGCAATTGAGGAGGCTGGCGTTCCTGAAGATTCAGACGATAAAATGTCCACTGACATTGATAGTTCTTTGATTGAGTCTTCCGAATTATCCGAAAAAGAAACTATGGATTCTGAGCCGGCACCGATGTTTGCCGCCGTATCTACAGAAATAAAGCCTTCAGCCGACAAAGAAAAGAAAAAATCTGGATTATTAATAGCGTTGCTTATTGTTCTATTTTTGGCAATTGGTATGGCTGGCGGCGCTGTTTCGTACTTTTTGCTGATAAAATAGATATATGTCTAATTTTACTGACGGATTAAATAGCGAGCAGGCTCGAGCGGTGACGCACGTTGATGGGCCGTTGTTGATTTTGGCTGGAGCCGGATCTGGAAAGACCAAAACCCTGACTCATAGAATTGCCTATTTGATTGGCGAGTTGAAAATATTTCCTAGTCGAATATTGGCGGTTACATTTACTAATAAAGCCGCGAGGGAAATGCGTCAGCGATTGGCGCAAATATTGGGCGAGGACTCTGAAAATCGGCAATTTATGCCGTGGATGGGAACTTTTCACAGTATTTGCGTGCGAATGTTGCGGATGGATGGTGAAAATATTGGTCTGAATAAGCGATTCTTAATTTACGATACCGACGATCAAATAAGCTTGATGAAGCAAATTATGAAGGCTCGCGGCTTGACTGATAAAGATATTAAACCTCGAGCTGTACTTTCGGCTATTTCGAACGCTAAAAATGAGATGAGAAGTGCTGAGGATTTTTCGGCTTCGACTCGCGGCCCAAGAGAGCAGAAAATAGCCGAGCTGTTTTTTGCTTATGAAAAAGCTTTGAAAGATGCTTCGGCGTTGGATTTTGACGATTTATTGATAAAAACCGTGGAATTGTTGAGAAATAAGCCGGATATCCGTCATAAATGGCAGCAGCAATTCGAACATATTCTGATTGACGAGTATCAGGACACGAATGCGGTGCAGTATGCGCTAATTAAGCTGTTGGTTAATTCGCGCCGCAATTTATGTGCGGTTGGCGATGACGCTCAGTCGATTTATAGTTTTCGTGGGGCTGATTATACTAATATTCTCAATTTTGAGCGTGATTTCCCGGGCACGACGGTGGTTAAGTTGGAGCAAAATTATCGTTCGACTGGCGCGATTTTGAATATGGCGAATGCGCTGATTAGTCATAATATTTATAGAACTGATAAAAATTTATGGACGGCGAATGGCGACGGTGTTGAGCCGAAATTATGGCAATTATATAATGAGTCTGAGGAGGCTTTGGCGATTGCGAATGAGATTCAGGCGCAAATTGCGAACGGTCGTCAATATGGTGACGTGGCGGTGTTGTACCGAACGAATGCGCAAAGTTACGCAATTGAGCGAGCTCTGCGTCAGAGTTATATTCCGTATAAAATCGTCGGCGGTTTGCGATTTTTGGATCGAGCGGTCGTTAAGGATTTATTGGCGTATCTTCGATTACTGTATCAGCCGAGTGATCGAGTTAGTTTTTTGCGAATTGTGAATACGCCAAAACGCGGCGTTGGAGCAGTAAGTATTTCTAAATTTCTGGACTGGAATGATGCATCAGGGAAAGACATAATTAGCGGGTTGCTGGCGGTTGAGGAGGCGGATACTTTGACGGCGCGCGCAAAACGTCCGTTGCTAGAGTTCGGTCAAAAATTGCACGATTTGCAGCAGGAAATTGACGGATCTCCAGCCGAACTGATTGAAAAAATCATGAAAAGGACTGGCTATGAAGATTTTATAAACGACGGAACGCCGCAAGCTGAGGAGCGAATGGAAAATATCGGCGTGCTTTTGTCAGAGGCGAAGGCTTACGTTGACGTGGCAACGTTTTTGGAAGAGATGGCTTTGATGTCTTCGACGGATACGACTGCCGATCAGCAAGTAACGCTCATGACACTTCATGCGGCTAAAGGTTTGGAGTTTCCGGTGGTTTTTCTGGCGGGACTGGAAGAGGGGATTCTGCCGCATGCGAGAGTGTTTGATAGCGGCAACGCTGATGACGTCGAAGAGGAGCGTAGGTTGTGCTACGTTGGTGTGACTCGGGCGAGGGAAGAATTATTCGTTAGTTGTGCTAGTTCTCGGACGCAATTTGGTCAGATTGGCTATAATATGCCATCGAGGTTTTTGGACG
>ERZ773001.332-NODE-332-length-19625-cov-35.3929_pt1 | contig 19625 bp, 15 predicted proteins | sample MGYA00511673_ERZ773001 | MGnify/ENA primary metagenome ERZ773001 (study PRJEB29015, sample SAMEA2738091) | human oral metagenome | biome: human oral; feature: human-associated habitat; material: saliva | place: China | collected 2162 ... | reverse complement strand
AGTCGTAGGCGAAGGGGAACTTCTCGGACACGTAGGTGCCGCTCTTGCCCACCTGTCGCGCCAGAGCAGCGCCCTTGGAACTGTCGATCGCGGGAGTTCCGTGCAGGGCTCCCGAGAACGCGGGGTGGCTCATGTCCACGCCCGTGTCGATGATGGCGACGACCTTGCCAGCGCCGGTCTGGGAGATCTTGTCGGCCTTCATCATGACCTGGGCGGACAGGACGTCGCCGTGCTGCGCGGCGCGCATGGCTGCCATGGGGTTGCTCTCGGCGTCGGCGGCACTGCCGGAGTCGGCCGAGGCGTCGGCACCGCCGGTGCCCTCCGCGTCGGCGGGAGTGTCATCGCCATCGTCGCTGACTTGGGTCTCGTGATCGAGGAAGGCGCTCTGGACACCGCTCACGCCGCGGATCGCATCCATCGAGCCGATGGGGGCGCTCAGCGCGAAGCCCGTAAAGGCGTTGGTATACTCACGCGATACCTCGGCAGAGGCATCCGGATAGGCCGCAGCCACGGCCGCGTTAATAGAGGCCAGGGCGGCGGCGGTGTCGGTGCCATCCTCGAGCTGGACGATCATATCCACGACGGTCGAAACGTCTTCTTCGGTCGTGGCCGGGGCATCCTCGTCGAGAAGGGACTCGCCGTCGGCGGAGGTCAGCGCGTTGTCGACGTCGCCCACGGGGAGCTCGGGAGCAGGTTCGCTCGCCGCAGCCTCGTCAGCGCCCGACTGTGCGGACTGTGCAGCGTCGGCGTCAGAGCCGGCCTGGTGGAGGAGCGACCCCGGCATGGCCAGGGACGTGGGTAGCGCGATGGCAACCGCGCACGCGCCGGCGATAGCGAAAAGCTTCGCCGGTTTCTTCGGTGTCATGTGTCTAACTCCAATGATGTGTCGGGCGACCCGGTCGGGCCTGCCACAAACTTTGACCTAATGGTCATTGAACATCAGCGTACAACACTTATCGCGGAATCTAGAAGCCCTTTGGCAAAATTCCCAAGACTTTTTCAACAATGAAGCCGGGTTCGACTACCTCACGCAAGATACTATCAAACCCAGGATTTGCAGGATTTTCTCCCCTTAGACTACCTCACCAAGGCACCCGAAGGGTCGAAGGTGCAGGTCCGTCCATTATCATTTGCACATCGGTCAGCATCGTCCTGTCAGACTCTCCAGCCTATGTTATGTGAAGGGTTGTTGAGACAACTTTCTTTTGCCTTGTTGCGTGTTAGCTGCCTGCTTGTTGTGGTGCGATTCCACCGTGAGCGAGGGGCGGCTTGCGTCATCAAGCCAGTCAACTGTTTCACAGGCGACACGGCACCCGTCCATCAACAGGGCCTGGGCCCGGAAACGCCGTCATGTCAGCGTTTCCAGGCCCAGGCCGTGAGTCGTCAACGGTTGTCAGATCACTTGACCAGTGCACCCGAGTTATCGAAGGTGTAGGTCTTTCCGTCGATGTTGCGCGTGCCCGTGCACATCGAGCCACCGTTGCTGGGATCCAGGTAGTACCAGGTATCTCCCTGGTTCAGCCAACCGGTCTGCGCGTTTCCGTCAGGTCCGACGAAATAATCCTTGCCGCCGATGTTAGACCACTGGTTGCGAGGGAGGCTCTTCCCACCAACGCAGTTCTGCCACCAGCCGACCGGATCGCTCAGCCAGTATCCGTTCAGGAAGTCGCAGTAACCGGAGTTGCCGCCATGGCCCGGGTTACCACCGGGCTGACCGCCGCCGTTATCCCAGCCGTCACCGGGCTGACCGCCACCGTTACCGGGCTGGCCGCCACCGTTATCCCAGCCGTCACCGGGCTGACCGCCACCGTTACCGGGCTGGCCGCCACCGTTGCCCCAGTCATCACCGGGCTGGCCGCCACCGTTACCGGGCTGACCGTTGCCCCAGTCATCACCGGGCTGACCGCCACCGTTACCGGGCTGACCGTCGCCCCAGTCATCACCGGGCTGACCGCCACCGTTACCGGGCTGACCGTCGCCCCAGTCATCACCGGGCTGGCCGCCACCGTTACCGGGCTGATCGTCGCCGACACCGGGCTGGCCGCCACCGTTACCGGGCTTGCCGCCGTTCATCGTGACGGGCTCGGAGTGGTTGAGTCCGTAGTCCCACGCGACAACGTAGGGATTGTTGCTGGCGCCACCCTGAACCTGGTTCAGGTCGATGCTGGTCTTGTAGTGGTACCGACCGTTCTCGTAGGTCTGGCTGTTCTCGTCACGAGCAACCTCGAGGTGGATGTAGCGACCGCTATTCGGATCGTTCAGCGTGAAGCCGGCCAGGGGCGACTCATCGCTGAGCTCCACCGAAAGGGTGGAACCATTCACCTTGGCGCTGTCCACAACGGGGGCCTTGGTGTCGATACGGAAGTTGTACGTAATGGACTGTTCAGTAGACGAGGGGCCATCGTTGTTGGCGGCAATCGTCAGCTTGTAGTTGCCGTCAGGCAGGCTCGCGTACTTGCCTTCCTTCAGATCAATGGACCGAGGTTCCTGTCCCTCTTCAACCCAGCTCATCCGTTCTTCTTCAGGATCGATGGTGGACTTGAAGTTCTGGAAGGAGGTGAAGGAGGCAACGCTCTTGCCCGCCTCATTCGTGTACGTGGTGGTCATCTTGTGAACACTGCGCAGCGTGCCCGTACGAGGGCTGATCGCTGTGGGTGCACCCGAGACCGTGGAACGAGAGACCACGTAGCGCTCGGCGTTGGGACGACCCTGGCGTTCCCGCCCCTTGAGGAGGGGGTTGTAGCCGAGGAGGCCGCCCCGGTCACCGTTGTAGATGCCCGTGGGAGCAGCGTGGGCATCGCCCTCGGAAACGAGCGCGTCGAAGATCGCCGGCTTGGCCCAGGATCCGTAGAAGCCCAGGAAAGGCACGCCCAGGTCGGGCTGACCGTTCGTACGCGAGGTGAAGCGCACGAAACCGTCCAGGAAAGTGCCCGCAGGGGCGTTGGCGGAGACGTACTGGGCAAACTCGTTGCCGGGCTTGATATCAATGCCGACAGTGGTTTCACCCTTGGCAGGAACCGTCACGCTCGAGCCAGAGAAGGAGACGTTGACGCCCTTACCGTTCCAGTCAGTGGAGTGACCGGTGAAGAATCCGCCCTCAATGTTCTCGGACAGAGCCTGGGAAGAGAGCTCGTACGTAGCAGGAGTGTCGGACACGTTGTGCAAGGTGACGTCGAAGTGCCAGCCGTTGGTGCCGTCACCCAGGTCCGCCTTGGGGCGGGAGGCGTCGGCCGCGCCGTTGACGGTCGGGTACACGGACGAGGTCGTGGCAGCCTCAAGGTTAGCCAGGCCTGCGCCCTCCTTACGCGGGGAGTAGTAGGCACCGCCACCCTGTCCGGGATCCACAACCGGGACCGCAGTTCCCATGATCAGGTTCTGGACAACATCCACCTTCTGACGATCATTCAGCGACGAGAAGAGCGGGTCGTTCTGAACGCGCTCAAGCACGACGGCGCTGGCACCGGTCATCTGGGGCGTTGCCATGGACGTACCGGACATCATCTTGTAGCCGCCGCCGGGCACGGAGGAGTAGATGTTGCCACCGGGGGCGGTCACCTCAGGCTTGAGGCGCATGTCAGGAGACACGCCCCACGAGCTGAAGTCGGACATCTTGTAGGCGCCACGACCGCCGCGCGCGTTTTCGATGGAGGCAACCGACACGACGGGCGCGAAGGTGGAGGGCTCACCCAGGGTCGAGGAGTCCGGGTCGGAGGCGTAGGGCAGGTTCTTGCCCGACTTGTTGCCGTAGGCAGCCGAGTACTCGTTACCGGCGGCCACATCGACGATGATGCCGTTATTCTGCAGCTTCTCGTACACGCCTGCGAACAGGGTGTCGGCCGCGCTATCCATGCCGGCCGTGCGGCCGAGGGACAGGTTCACGACGTCGGGCTTGATGATCGCCATGTCATCGAGAGCGGCGAGCAGGGCGGAGTCGGGGATACCGCCGCCGCGGCTGCGCGCGACCTTGCCGACGATGATCTGAGCATCGGGGGCAATACCCGTGATCTGACTACCGTTGGCTGCGGTGATGCCGGCAACGTGCGTGCCGTGAGAACCAGCAGGTGATGCGTCGTTGTCACCGTCCGCGTAGTCGTAGGCGAAGGGGAACTTCTCGGACACGTAGGTGCCGCTCTTGCCCACCTGCTGTGCCAGAGATGCGCCCTTGGAACTGTCGATCGCGGGAGTTCCGTGCAGGGCTCCCGAGAATGCGGGGTGGTTCATTTCCACGCCCGTGTCGATGATGGCGACGACCTTGCCTTCGCCCTTCTGAGTAACCTTGTCAGCGTGCATCATGATCTGCGCGCTCAGGTTATCGGGGTGCTGCGAACGTGACGCAGTCGTTGCGGAACCGCTGCCCGCATCGTCAGAGTCGCCGTTTGCATCGTCGCTGACTTGGGTCTCGCGATCAAGGAAGGCGCTCTGGACACCGCTCACGCCGCGGATCGCATCCATCGAGCCGATGGGGGCGCTCAGCGCGAAGCCCGTAAAGGTGTTGCTGTACTCCCGTGTCACCTCGGCGGAGGCATCCGGGTAGGCCGCAGCAACAGCCGCGTTGATAGAGGCGAGGGCGGCGGCGGTGTCGGTGCCGTCCTTCAGCTGGACGATCATATCCACGACGCGCGAGGATCCGTCATCGGTGGAGGCCTGAGTTTCCCCATCAACCACCTGCTCGCCCTCCTCTGAGGTCAACGCATTTTCAGCGTTACCCACGGGCAGTTCAGGCTCGGGCTCAGGCTGCGCGACCACTCCGGCTGCGGATTGCGCAGCCTCGGGGTCAGAATCGGCCTCGGGACCAAAAGACCCGGGCAGCGCAAGAGACGTCGGCAGCGCGACTGCAACCGCGCATGCGCCGGCGATAGCGATGAGTTTCGCCGGTTTCTTCAGTGTCATATGTCTAACTCCAATGTTGGCGTCTGGGGACCCTTACAGGCCTACCTAAAGTCTGACCTATTGGTCACCCGGAACTAGAGTACAACACTTATCGCAGAATCTGGAAGCCCTTTTGCAAAATCCCGACACTTTTTCAACGACAAGGCCTGGGTTCGGTGATGTTCTCACGAAGCACCATCGAACCCAGGCTTTGTGCGGTCTTCTCCCCCTCACATCACCCGACTAACGCGCCCGAAGGGTCGAAAGTATAGGCGCGCCCATTGATCTTTTGCACACCGGTCAGCATCACCCCATCGGACCTCAGATAGTACCAGGTGCCCCCCTGGTTGAACCACCCAGTGCGCATCGCTCCAGTTGAGTCCAGATAGCACCAGGAGCTGCCGTACGTGATCCATCCAGTGTGCATGTTGCCGGAAGCTCCCAGATAGTACCAGGAACCGCGCTCGAACAACCATACGGTGCGCATAACCTTCGTGGCTGGGTCGAAGTAATACCAATAGGGTCCTCCATACGCTCCATCGCGGACCCAGCCGCCCACCAGAGCACCCTCGGGGTCCGCGTAGACCCACTCTCCGCTCACACGCTTGAGGAACCCGGTCATCATGTAGCCGGACGGACCGAATTGGTACTCCGAGCCATTGATGGTGAACCAACCCGCCTTCAGGTAGGTCACGCCGTCCGCGCAGCGGTACCACCAGCCGACGGAATCCTTCACCCAGGAACCACCCGCAGGATCGGCGCAGGGAAGCCGGACGTCCGGATTGTTATTGGTGGGCAGGTCCAGGGTCACGGGATCGGAGGGGTTCAGGCCGTAGTCCCATGCGAGCACGTAGGGGTGCGCGACAACTCCCCCGGTTCCGCCTTGATTCTCCCACGCCTGCATGATCGTCATGATGGGCAGCTCCACGTGGTAGCTGTAGATCCCATCCTCGCCGACGCTGCCCTCGCTGGGGGTGAAAATGTGGCGGTAGAACCACAGGCCGTCGGCAGGATCGTACAGGTCGACGCCAGCCAGGGGCGAGGCATCGGTGACGTCGAAGGAAATGACCAGGTTCGGCCCCTCACCCCCGTACGTCAGGTTGGAGATGACGGGCGCGGTCGCGTCGAGGCGGAACGTGTAGGAGATCGACTGCTCTGCGCTTGACGGCCCGTCGTTGCTCGCCTCAATCATCAGCGTGTACTCACCGTCGGGCAGGTCCTTGTAGGCGTCAGAGCGTGCGTCCAGCGCAGTGGACTCGTGGTAGGCCTCGACCCACGTGTTCTCTTCGGTGCTCGTCAGATACACGGACTTCCAGTTCCGATGGTTCGTGACGGAGGAGACTTTCTCCCCGGCCTCGTTCGTGTAGGTGCTGGTGAGCGTGTGGACGCTGCGCAGCGTGCCCGTGCGGGGGTCGAGGATCGTGGGCGCACCCGGAGCCCCGGAGCGCGAGATGACGTAGCGGTCGGCGTTGGGCCGACCCTCGCGTGCACCCACCTTGATAAGGGGGTTGTAGCCTAGCTGATTGCCGGTCGCGCCGTTCACGACCTGTGAGGCGTGAGTGTGCCCGTAGCCCTCGGAGGCGGCGCGTCAAAGATGGCCGGCTTGCCCCAGTCGCCGTAGAAGCCCAGGTAAGGCACGGTCAGGCTGGGCTGGCTCTCGGTGCGCGAGGTAAAACGGATGAAGCCATCGAGGAAGGTCCCCGAGGGGCGTTGTCAGCGACATACTGGGCGAATTCGGACCCGGGGGTAACGTCGATGCCGATGGTGGCCTCACCACCCGCGGGGATGGTGACGGTCGCCCCCTCCCCTGCTCCCGACGCCGCGCCGTTGTACGACACAGCCACGCCACGGCCTCGCCAATCCGAGGAATGCTCCGTGAAATAGCCGCCGTCGACGATCTCGGAGAGCGCCTGGGAGCCGAGCTCGTAGGTCGCTTCCGCGTCGGAGAGGTTGTGCAGGGTGACGTCGAAGTGCCAGCCCGTCGTGCCATCCCCCAGGTCAGCCTTGGGCCGGGAGACCTCAGAGGCACCCTCGACGGTCGGATACACAGACGAGGTCGTGGCCGCCAGAGCTTCAACGAGACCAGCGCCCTGCTTGCACGGGGAATACAGCACCCCGCTGTCCTGGGCCGCGTCGGTCAGGGGGCGGGCGGTGCCCATAATGAGATTCTGGACAACATCCACCTTCTCACGCACGCTCATCGAGGCAAACAGAGGAGCGGACTGAACACACTGCAGGACGATCGCACTGATACCCGCCATCTGCGGCGGGGTCGCCATCGAGGTGCCCGACGTCTGCTCGTACGCACCGTTCGGTATCGCGGAGAAAACGTTGCCACCGGGCGCAGCGATTTCAGGCTTGAGGCGCAGATCCGGGGAAACACCCCACGAGGAGAACGCCGAGGCCTCGTAGACGGAGGACTGCGGCAGAACCTGGCCCTCAGCCATCGTCAGGTGATGATCAGCGGCCTCCAGCATAGCTTGGCCATCCGCTTGCGAGATAAACGCGGCGGGCACATCCTGGGTCGTCAGGTTCATGATGATGAGGGAGCCGACCGAAACGTTGTTGTAGACGAGGATGCCCGCGGGATGCAGGTCGTACAGGTTCTCGACCTTCTTCTGGTAGGTCATGTTGCCGCGCGAGACAAGCGAATCTTGCCGGTGAGGCCATCCGGATACTTTTCCGTGAGGGCGGCGGCGTCCTCCTCGGAAGCGAATCCCGCATCCACATACTCGTAGGTGCCGGCGGGCAGGTCGGAGAAGTAAGCGACCTTCTCGCCATTCATGCCGCGCGAACGCTGGTAGCCAATATCCTTCCCAGCTGCCGTGAAGGCATTGCGGATGAGCGCGTTCTCGACGGAGGCGACGGCGACCACCGAGGGGTAGGTCGCAGGCTCATCAATGACCGAGGAGTCGGGGTCTGAAGCATAGGGCAGGCCCTTACGAGACATGTTGCCGTACCCGGTCGAAAAAGCGTTGCCCGCAGCCGCATTGACGGTGATCCCCACCTCCTGCAGCTTCTTGTAGACGGTCGCATAGACTGTGTCCGCCTCGTTATCCATGCCAGCCGTCCAGCCCAGCGACAGGTTAATGACGTCCGGATGCAGGACCAGCATGTCGTCGAGGGAGGCCAGCAGAGCGGAATCCAGCAGCGCATCATCCTCGGAGCGCGTCACCTTGCCGACGATGATCTGAGCGTCCGGGGCGGTGCCGACAATTTTGTCGGCGTTACCCGCCGCGATACCCGCGACGCGCGTCCCATGGAAGCCCGACCCTCCCTCACGCGGCGAGGCATCGTTGTCACCATCCGCGTAGTCGTAGGCGAAGGGGAACTTCTCATTCACATAGACGCCGGTCTTCCCCTCCCCCAACTGGGCCTTGAGTTCATCCACCCTGTCCTCCGACAGGGCGGGCGTGTCCGTGAGCGTGGGCGTGAACGCCTAGTGCGTCATGTCGACACCCGTGTCGATGATGGCGACGACCTTCCCCTCGCCCTTCTGAGTCACCTGGTCGGTGTGCATCATGAGCTGGGCACTCAGGTTCGCAGGATCCTGCCCCTCGATCTGCGAAGCCCTGGTGCCGCCCTCCGCGTCAACGGCGGCCACACCACTGACGTGCCCCTCGCGCTCCAAGAAGGCCGCCTTGACCCCCGCCACACCGCGAATCTTCTCCAGGCTGCCGGCGGGGCGCTCAGCGCGAAGCCATCCAGGACGTTTGGCGTACTCCCGCTCCACCCGGACCTGCACTCCTGGAAACGACGCGGCCACGGCCTCGTTCACGGACGCAAGAGCAGCGCTACGTTCAATTCCTTCCTCGAGTTGCATGATGACGCCGACAAGTCGCGCCGAGTCCCGGTCGACGACTTCGGCAACCTCCGGTGCCTGCCCATCCTTCGAGGTCAGCGCCGTATCAAGGTCGCCGACCGGCAGGGACGAGGCCGGGGTATCCTCCGCGGGAACCGGACCCGCGCGCAGCGGTGAGGCCACGGACGCCGGACCCGTAAACGCAAGCGCGCACGCACCGACAAACGCCAGGAGGACAGCTGGTTTCTTCATTGACATAAGCCTTCTCCAATTGGTGTCACAGACGACCACTGCCAGCGTAGGCGCTCCCACGTCGCAGCCGCCTAGCACAACGCTACCGGAAAAGACGCGACTGACAATCTTCAGATTACTAACAAAATAATTAAGACGATCTGAAATGTCAAAAGGGCCGGACCCGGAGACGCTTGGGTGTGACGTCCCCGGGCCCGGCCCGTGTTGTAGAGGCGATCAGGTCACTTGACCCATACGCCGTTGGCGTCCAGGTAGTACCAGGTGCCACCGAGGTTGATCCACCCGGACGCCATGGCACCCGAGGCGTTCAGGTAGTACCAAGTGCCACCCAGGTTCAGCCAGCCAGTCGCCATCGCACCCGAGGCGTTCAGGTAGTACCAAGTGCCACCCAGGTTCAGCCAGCCAGTCGCCATCGCACCCGAGGCGTTCAGGTAGTACCAAGTGCCACCCAGGTTCAGCCAGCCAGTCGCCATCGCACCCGAGGCGTTCAGGTAGTACCAGGTGCCACCCAGGTTCAGCCAACCGGTCGCCATCGCGCCGTTCTCACGCAGGTAGTAGTAGGTACCACCCAGGTTGAGCCACCCGGTCACCATGTAGCCATTCGCGTCGTGGTAGTACCAGGTGCCGGACTCCTCGACCCAACCGGTCCGGACGTAGCCGCGAGCATCGAAGCGGAAGACACGCCCGTCAATCGTGGCCACGGTGTCCTTCGGGTAGGAACCGTCAGCGTTGCGGTACCACCAGCCGATTGTGTCCTTTTCCCACGTGCCCGTGGGTGCGGGCTGAGGCTGCGGGTCCGGCTGAGGCTGCGGATCAACCCACGGCGCGGGAGCGGTCGCATCCTGCTTGACGGACTTCACGACGACAATCGTCGTCGCCGTCGCCTCGGTTCCGTCGGCCAGGGTGGCGGTCAGGTTGACCTGATCCCAGTCAAGAGAGTTACCGCCGGTAATCGTGGCGCTCTTGCCGTCATCGGCCGCCTTCAGGATGGCCACACCGCCATACTCCAAGCCCCAGGACAGGGTGGCGTCCTTGAACTTCTCGGGCAGCAGCGGCTTGAGGGTGGCGGTCTCACCCTCCGCCAGGTCCACGCGGAGGTGATTGACGGCGATCTCGTCCTCGCCCAGCTCGGTGACGCAGACGTTGACACTAGCCATCACCGGATCGAAGACCATCGGATCCGCGTAGTCGGCGACAGCCCGGACGTCCGAGCAGCCTTCCTTCTGAGCAGTCACGAGGCCCGACTTTTCATCGACATTCAGGACGTCGATGTCGTCGCCGGACCAATTGATCTTGGTCTTATTTGCGTTCTCAGGCTGGTGCGTGACACCGATGTTCGTCTGCTGGCCGACTCACAGGTCAAGCTTGCCGGACTCGATGCCGAAGTCAAGCGAGGTCATGGCCACGGGTTCGAGGGCAACATCGGCTCGCTTGGAGGGCAGGCCATCACTGCCCCACGCAACGAGCTTGACCGTAGCGGGCAGAGCATCCGTGTGGCCTGCCTTGGTCCAAGCGGCCTGGATGTCGGAGAACTTGATGTCGAACGTGTAGCGGTGGACACCGTCAGCCGAGACATTGCCAGGGAAATCGACGACGCGGCGATAGAAGATCGCATCGGTCAAGGGGTCGCGCAGGTCGATGCTGGACAGACCGGGGATATCCTCGACGGCGAAGGAGACCGAACCGCCGAGACCTTCACTGGTGGTTTCGATGTCGGAAATGGTGGGGCCGTAGATGTCGGGGTCGGGCGCCGCGAACGCGGGGGCACCGAAGGCTGCACCGGACGCCACCATCGCGCCGGTCGCCAGGGTCGCCAAGAACGCCCTGTGAACTAACTGGGACATACTCACTCCAATGTTGAATCAACGGACCATACCGGATGGTTAGGCTTGGGATCCGCATAACGAACACTACTGCGTAAATAGATACCTAGCAACGCGTTACTGACTTACCATCACGTAGCCACAAGTTAATTCGCGGCATTACTAATAATATTTTTGCGCGATTTTTGGCAGGTTTTCATTGGGAACCTGACCAATGAACAAATGTTCTACACCCGCCGCACGTTTTCTCACACACACTTTCCTTCAATCCCTTAACATCTCAATGAAAGTATCATCTATTTGCTCGGTAAGTCTGCGGGCGATCTGAAACTAACGAGCATGAAATGACCCGTCATCTGCGCATTTACGATTATTTTGCGATCCCACACCTGTCAAACACTTCGACTGCTTGGGGCCCGGGGACGAAATTGGTGCCCGGGGGCGGCGGCAGGGCCTGGCCGGGCTTCGAGATCGACCACTCCGAGCCGCAGGCTCGTAGCGCTTACTGCCGGTCGGACAGCTTCAGGTTCGCGCGCACGACAATGCCGATGCGTTCAACCATCGCATCGTCCACCCAGCTACCATCCAGCGCAGCCAGGCGCGGGTGCACGGGTGCCTCGTCGAAGAGGCAGTCAAAGCCGAGGATCGCGCACCACAGGGGGATGAGTTCTTCATGGTAGGTGTGCCCGTGCCCGCCGGGCGCGGTCCCGGCGACGGGCAGGTCGGCGAGGATCTGGATGTAGGTGGCGAAGCGCGTGAACTCCACGTCCCGCGAGACGTCGCGCCCGGCTCGCTCGCGCAGCCAGTCGGGCTGCGTCCAGATGAGCTTGTTGTTCCACCAGACGACCGGGTCGGAGGGGTGTTGGGCGTAGACGATGCGCGGGAAGCCCCACGGGCCGAGCTCGCGCCCGTACAGGTCTGTGCGCAGGTCGGAGGGCTCGTTGACGAAGCGCACGCGGTGCCCATTGTTGACGACGGGTGCGACCTCGGGACTACCCGTGTGCCGCGCGGCGGTGAGTGCCTCGTGCATGGGGGTGAAGGCAGGGGTGCCGACCCACAGCGCGCCGTCGACCTGGGTGAGCGCGTCTTCAACGGAGGAGAATACGGACTGCGACGCGAAGGCACCGAGGGACTCGCCGCAGACAAACAGCGCGGGGCGTGAGGCCTCGTCCATGAGGTCGAGCTCGGCGCGCACGGCGGTGAAGAGCGCGGCGGAGGCGTCCTGCGCGGGTTCGAGTCCGGTGAGCCAGTTGAGCACGGACGGCACGTAGGAGTATTGCAACGAGGCCGTGGCGCAGTTTCCGCGCGTAAGGAACTCGAGGGGCTGGACCTGCCATTCGTCGACCCACCCAGAGCCGGTCGACGCGGCGATGAGGATGACGGCACGATCGAAGGCGCCCGTGCGGTGCAGCTCGGCGACGACGGTCGCCGCAGCCGCCTCAATGCCGGTTCCACCCGTGGGCATGCCGGAGTAGACGCGGATGGGTTCCATGGCGTCGACGCCGCACACTTGCGTGATGTCGCGGCGCGAGGGACCTCGCCCGAGAAAGACACGCCCCTGCCCGCCGACCGATTCCCAGGTGACGGGCGAGGCCGGGGAGGCGGAGCGCTCCGGGACGGTCGGCTTGTAGATGCCGCGCGCGGTGCGCATGTTCAGCTGCTCTGCTTTGCGGCGGAAGAAACCGATGCCGCCGCGCAGGATGACTTTTGAGGTCAGGAAAAAGATGATGACGAAGAGGATGGCGACTCCCGTAATGATGGCGGCGGGTCGGGGCATGAAGCCCGCGAGGGTTGCGATGAGAATACGACCAAGATGGTTGAAGGCGCGCACGATCATGAGCAGTGTCCAGGCGACGGCCACTGCTCCTGCTGTCCCAAGGAGGTATTCGCCGATGGTCTCCCCCGGCATGTTGACGAGTGTGGCGGCGACGCGGTCGTGGCGATACGACTGGATGACAGCGTAGAACCACCAGATGGCGAAGAGGGCGGCGGCGGCAACGCGGAAGCCAATTTCGGCGGGATCGGAGGCCCTGATCGTCAGCCCCGTGAGGCGGATGACGAGCAGTCCCACGTTCTGCACGACGAGGCCGGCGATGTAGCCGCAGGCCACCAGGATGCCGGAGGCGACCACGTGCCACGTCCACGAGCGCGCCATGAGCGAGGGGGACACACTCACCGCATACATGGCGAGCGCCGCGATCACTCCCAGAAACGACAAACCCATGACACCCATTGTGCCAGGTGGTTGGTACCTGCTCAGGACTGGGACGAGGCCTGGGCTAACTCCCGTGTGTACGCTTGCCTGGATGCACCTGACAAATGGGTCAGAGCGCGATACTAACGGCTGGGATTTACACGCGCGAAATGAACGAGAAAAGGGCGGAATAACGGCGTATTCTTTCCACCAGGTTAACGTTTCATCTACAATGAAAATGCTATTGGCGGGAGGTGACAATGTCGCTATTCGAGGATGATCCCGGCCTGATTCGCCGTCAGGAAGGTCAGGTTCGAGAGCAAGCAGAGCGCGCCCACGCAATGCGTCGACGCATTGAATCTATCCACGGGGTGGGTGTCTCACCTAGCCGAGGCGTGACGGTCACCGTTGACTCCGCGGGTACCCTCCTCGCCCTCGCTATCGACGATGCCCCGACTGAGCTGTGCGATGCCATCGTTGCCGCCTATGCGGCCGCGCGCCGCGACGTCGGCGAACAGGTTATCACCGCCTCCCAGGACGCTTTCGGTGATTCCTTCCCGGGCATCGAGCGCTTGCGTTCGCTATACGGTGTTCCTTCCCCCGACGTCCCACTGGCCGAGGCCTCGGATCCCCGGGTGCATCAGCGGAGGCTCTGAGCGTGTCTGAGCAATTTCCCGCCGATCCGGCGGCCATTACGGCGCACGCTCTTCGGATTTTTTCCTACCAGAGCGACCTTGAGCATGCCTCGGCGACACTGCGTCAGGCGTCCGCCTCTGACGGCGCGTTTGGCCTCATGGCCGGTCCTCTTATTGCACCGCTGTTTCAGCTCGTAGAAGTGGGCGAGCATCTCGCGATCAGCGGTGCCGAGTGCGCCCTCGACAAGCTCGGTCAGACGCTCGTGGCCAGCGCGCGCGCCGTCCAGGTGGGCGAGTCGTCGCAGGTGACGATTCCCGAGGCCGGGGTAGCCCTGTGGGGAGACGGTTGTGACAGCTGACATGCGCCCTGTGACTGCACGGGTGCCGGGTGACGGTTCGGCGTTCCCTCAGGCGGGTGTTTTGGATGGAATCGCGGCACTAAGTTCGGCGATCGTCGACAAGTCGTGGGTGAGCGGTGACCTTGCTGGCGTCGTTATGGGAGCTGACATGCTTCCCCCCACGCCCGATCCTCGTGCCACCCTCATCTCCTGGGGGATGGGGTGGGTCTTCGACCTCATCGCGCCCTTGAAGGGGTGGCTGATTGAGCTGGCTGGGGACGCCGACCAGCTGCGCACCCACGGGCGTACGTGGAGGAACGTCGGTGCACTGCTGGAGGCCACGGCGCACAACATTGATAACGACGTCCGGCTCTCCTTCCCGGATGGCGCGTTCGCCGGTTCTGCCGTCACCTCGTATCTGGCGGCGTCGGGAGCGACGACCCGAGGCATCGGCATGACGGGGGAATTGTCGCGCGCGGTGGGTACCGCCTACGACGTGTGTGCCGTCATCATCCAGTTCGTGTACGACTTTGTGCGCGACGCGATCAATCAGGTCGTCGAGGCCATCACTCCCTACGCGGTCGAGCTGACCTCGTCCTTCGTGACGGCGTTCCCCCTGGTTATGGCACAGATCGCTTCGTCGGTTGGGGCACTGATCGAGGGGGTGGCTGCGCGCATCATCGCGTTGAAGGAATCGCTGTCGAACTTGGGCGTGAAGCTCTCCGGTGCCGACCAACTGCTGAAGTCTCTGAAAGAATGGCTGCACAACCTCTCCCACGGCGGCGAGCCGATGGGCGGTCCGTTCGCCATGGCTTGATAGCCTCGCAGTACACGCTCGCGCCGACGCGTGGCGGCCGTCCACAGAAAGTGTGACATGACCCCGGACTTTGAAGAGAGCGCACGCAATTTCCTGTCGCTCCTGAACAGGCTGCCCTCCACACCGTCGATCACGTTTCGAGGCTTCGTCGACACGTCCGTCACCCAGGCGCGCATCGTCGTCTCCCCGGCACTGACGGCGACCTCGCATAGCATCGCGATCGCCACGAACAACCTGCGCACGCCCCATGTCGGCGTGGTTGTGGGCGCGAATGGACGCGACTTGACGGCCCTCATGGCGGGGGCACCGACTGTGAACCTTCAGGAGGTCACCTACCTGCCGGGTACCTACTTCTGCCAGCACCCCGCACAGGAGTTCGCGGGGGTCACGATCCAGGTCTACGAGGAGATGTGCGTGAGCGAGGATGGCACGTCCCTGAACACCGCTCGGCCTCTCGACTCGTGGGATCCGATCCTCGCGGTCCTGGAACCCGCGCTGCGCGACGCCCGCGCGCGCTGCCTCGCCCTGCCCCAAGGGGCCTCGGACCGTTTCCTGGTCCCCGTCCAGTAACGACCGCCAGCGGTCGCCGGTTCGACAGCGCCACGCAGCCTGAGATTACCTTTCGGTAGTTTCAGGAGCACGTAGTCGCAAGGTGCTCACTCGGGCGTACATTCCCCAGCCACACGAGGGTCGTGTACGGGATAGCAACGTTCTCCCCCGGCGCGTAGGCGAGATGCTCGTAGAGGTACCAGCGCAGGTTCGCCTGCATGTGGTCCCGACCGGCCTGCGAGGCTCGGATGAACGAGGAACGGGTGGTCCCCAGGGTGAGGATCTGTTCGGGGGTCATGATGTCGTCCCACGTGACCTGGGTGAGGCGCATGGGCGTGAATCCGCCGCCGGGCGTGGGCGGACGGTCGGGCCGGTGCACGTCGCCGGAGCGCATGATGCGCGTAAGCCGGTGCACCCACGGGATCGACACGTCCATTTGGTTCCACACAATGCCGAGCGTGCCCCCGGGCGCAAGAATGCGCGCGGCCTCCCGGCCCGCTAGCTCAGAATCAACCCAATGCCAGGACTGAGCAAACACGACGATATCGAACGTTCCGTCCGGCAGTCCCGTGTCCTCGGCGACACCGCCGTGCCACGTCACGCTGGGAACCGACGAGGCCTGGGCACGCATCGCCTCCGAGGGTTCCACCGCGTCCACGACGGCACCCGCGCGCGCCAGGAGTTCACTCATTTTGCCTGTGCCGGCACCGATGTCGGCAACGCGCAGCAGCGCGGACGAGGTGGGGACAGCGGGAGCGAGAACGATGGAAGCATCCTCGACGAAGGGCGAATCAGTAGGATCGCCAGCGGCAGGCTCGATACCCCCCGTCACTCCACCACACGACCGAGCGGACGATAGCAGCGCGGCCACGGCCTCGTCGGGGTAGGCGGGGCGCACGGAGGCGTACGCGCCCCCCTCCCCCACGAAGGGATTCGCCTCCAGAGAAGCGGACGCTGCGTTCGATATTGTCATAGAATCCTTGTCCTCACGTGCACCTGATCCAGCGAACCCGACCGCGGCCTCGTCCCCGGAAGCACTCACAGGAGCGAGCTCCACAGTCGGCACACGTTGTCGACGTAGTGCACGTGCCAGGGCTGATCGCGCCACTCGCGGTAGGTGAGTTCGCGCGAGCGCTCACGGTTGCGTTCGTCGTTGCCGCGCAGCAGCTCAACCAGGTGCGCGTCGTCGGCGATGAGCGTGATCTCGTAATTCAGGCCGAAGGAACGCACGTCCATGTTGGACGAGCCAATCGCGCACAGGCTACCGTCGACGATCACGTACTTGGAGTGCAGCATGGTCGGCTTGCGGTACAGGTGGATGCGTACGCCCGCCCTGAGGAGTGCCCCGTAGTAGGAGCGCTGTGCGTGGCCGACCAGGAACTGGTCGAATTGCTCGGAAAGAAAGAGCTCGACCTCGACGCCGGATAGGGCGGCGTTCGTCAGCGCGGTCATGAGGGCCTCGTCGGGGATGAAGTACGGACTCGCGATGGACACGTGCGTGCGCGCCGAGGACACCATGTGCACGAAGGCGCGCAGGTTGGGTTCGCCGCGGAACGCGGGCCCCGAAGGGATGATCTGCATCGACGAGGCTGGGGTGTCCTCGCGCTCGTCCTCCTGCCGCGCGGTGGGCGGGGTGAGGTCGGCGGGGGTCAGGACTTCTTTGCAGGCGTAGTACCAGTCGAGGGCGAAGACGGCCTCGATCTGGGTGACGATGCGGCCGGTGAGGCTCACGCTGGTGTCGTCGTAGGCGATGCCGGCTTTCTGGAACGAGGGCGTGTCGTAGTCAGGGGCGACCAGGTTGTGGGAGCCGATGTAGGCTTCTCGCCCGTCGACGACCAGGAGCTTGCGGTGGTTGCGCAGGTCGGGGCGGCGAATGTGTCCGCGCAGGGGCGCGAAGGGGAGCATCTGGTGCCAGAGAATGCCCATGTCATCCAGGCGACGCCGGAAGCGCCTGTGCCCAGGTATGGTGCGCATGCCGTGGTGGTCGACGAGGAGACGCACGGTGACGCCGCGGGCCTTCGCGCGCTCGAGGGCCTCGTAGAAGGGAGCGGAGTATTCGTCCCAGGAGGTCTGAAAGTAGAGGGCGTTGACGTGGTGGGTAGCCCGATCAATGCTGGCGGCCATCGCACGGAAGGTGTCGGCCGTCTCATTGTGCAGGGCGACGACGTGGCCGCAGGAGTCGGGGAAGCCGCTGAGCGAGCCGGTCAGGCGCATGAGCGAGGCGGTGTCGTCGTCGGAGCAGTCGGGGGCCTCGTAGGCGGTCGGCTCGGGCTTGGCGGAGTCTTTCAGGATGGCCTCGACGAGGGCGCTGGCCTCGGGATCGTCATCGAGGCGTCGTCCCATGGCCCACCAGGAACCGAAGATGAAGTAGAGGGGCACTCCAAGGAAAGGCCACAGGAAGATGAGGAGCAGCCACGCGGTCGACGTGGAGGCGCGCCGGTGTTTGGGCACGACACCCAGCGCCACGATACGGATGGCGAATTCAACGGCTCCAAGGAGGAGCCACGCCCACAGCGGTGGTTCGGGGTGCGGGGCAAACATACACCTATTTTACAAAGCGCCCTTTGTCATGGTCAGCCCAGCGTTGCCAGTGTGGCGCGTAGGTCGCTCCGTCGCGCGCGAGGGCCCGCCTGCGGCGTTCGTCCTCCCCGGGGTCCTCGATCCAGATGGACAGGTCGGCGTCGGCGTCCCACGCGCCGCAGCCTTCGATGATCGTGGGGGCCACGGGCACGTCTACAATCACCCCGGGCGCGTCGGCCTCCCAATCCCAGGCCTCGTAGGAGGATGGGCACCCGGCGCGCAGATCCTCGCAGATGCGCCGCGCAACCTGCGCGCCGGCCGCCAGCCCGTCCCACCCCGGGTACCAGTCGTCCAGGTGCAGGACCTGCCAGCCCGGCAGGAGGGACGCGAGCGCGGCGGCCAGCGTGGACTTGCCCGAACCCGAGTACCCGTCGATGGCGACGACGGGGACGCGGCACGGCGTGATCGCAGGATCGGTGTGGGTGCCACTCCCGTCGGGGTATGCCTCGCCGGACGAGGCCGGGGCAGCCTCGTCAATCAGCGCGCGCAGGCGCGGGGCGAGGTCTCGCGCGGCCTCGTCGGGAGCGAGGGACACGGGGACGGTGACCCGCACTCCCCCGCCCGGTGCCCCTGCGGACGCACCCTCCCGGCCGCTCATCGGCCAACCAGCGCGAAGGTACCGGCCCAGACGCTGAGCGCCAGCGCGATGGTGGGAACGGCGATGGCGACCGCCATGAGGGCCGCGTCGGCGGCGCACAGGCGTGAGGGCCGCGCCCAGGTGCGCGCACCGGAAGCACCAAAGCCCCTCGCCTCCATCGTGGTCGCGAGCTTGCCGGAGCGCCGCAGCGCAAACACGAGCAGAGAGAAGGAGCCGCGCAGGAAAGAACGGATGCGCGAGGCGTCGCCCACGCCTCGGGCGCGGCGGGCTCGTTCGAGGGCCTTCCAGTCGGCGGCCATCAGCAAGGTCATGCGCGCGCCCACAAGCGCGGCCAGCACTGGCCGGGCGGGCAGGTGCAGGATCTGCGCGAGGCCGTCGCCCATGTCGGTCGGGTCGATGCGGTCGAGCAGGGCGATGGCAGGGATGACAAGTGCGCACATGCGTAGGGCGATGCCGAGGGCCAGCCACATCGAGTGGTCGGAAATCGCCGCAGGCCCAAAAGACCAGTAGACGTGCCCGCCGGGCGCGGCGTAGAGCAGCATCGAGAGGGCACCGAGAGGCGCGGCGACGAGCAGCGGCGTCGCTTTGAGGAAGAAGCTGCGCGCCGACACCCCCGACAGAGGGATGAGGGACAGCTCGAGAGCCAGAGCGACCCCCGCGCTGACAGGGTCGATGGTGATGAGCAGCGGCGTGGTCGCCACCAGGAGGGCGAGCACGCGGGCAACGGGATTCGTGCGGGTCAGGAGGCCGCGACGGGGCGCTCGGGCCGAGGCGGGCGCGCCCATCCGTGCGGCACCCGCGGCCGCCACATCGGCGGTCGCCGCACTGGCAGGCGCCTCGCCCGCAGGCGCGTCGTCCGCAGGCGCGTCGTCCGCAGGCACCTCGGTACCCGTCGCGTCACCGATCATCGTCGCACCGGTACTGTCGCTAGATTCCGACCCGACACTCGTGCGGGACGCGCGAACCGAGTCAGCCTCGTCAAGTGAGGAGGCGAGCGCGGACTCGGCGAAATCACGCGGCTCTCCCCCGCCTCGGCTCCCGAGCGACCCCAGGTCGACGACGCGCTGGCCCATCGCGGCCACGAACGCGGGGTCGTGCGTGATCGACACCAGGGTGACGCCGCGCTCGAGGGCGGCGCGCAGGAGGCGCACGAGGCCCAGCCACGTGC
>ERZ773001.329-NODE-329-length-19776-cov-65.7612_pt1 | contig 19776 bp, 15 predicted proteins | sample MGYA00511673_ERZ773001 | MGnify/ENA primary metagenome ERZ773001 (study PRJEB29015, sample SAMEA2738091) | human oral metagenome | biome: human oral; feature: human-associated habitat; material: saliva | place: China | collected 2162 ... | reverse complement strand
CGTGATCATGCGACCGATTTCGGGGTTCTGCTTGACCTGATCGTTGATCTGGCTGTGCACGTGGCGTGCGGCTTCGCGCAGGTTCTCGGTGGGTAGGGAGAGGTGCGCCGCCATGCCCACGTGTTCGAGGGCGGTGAGGGTGCCCTGCGGCAGGTCCGCCTCCGAAATGTACTGGGGAATGTTCACGCCGAAGCCGACGGTGTCGATTCCGTTTTCGGTGAAGAGCACTTCCAACAGGTTGGTGATGGTCGCGTGCACGTCCGCGCTGGGCTTCCACGGGGAGATGCCGTGAATCAGGTCCTTGCGGGAACCGTGCGCGGTAATCGGGAAGGGGCGGGTGTGCGGCACCGGCATGGGGAATGCGGAGACCAGCACGACCAGGGATGGCTTGACCCGCTGGGCGATGGTCAGCACCGCCTTTTCGAAGCGCTGCCACTGCAGATCCGGTTCGGCACCGGTGAGCAGCAGGAACGGCTTGTCGAGGCTATCTTCTACGGCGTAGAGCTTCAGCTGCGGGTATTGCGGCGTTTCGAAATGGTCTTTTTCGTAGCGAATGTAGGGGCGGCGGGCACGGTAGTTGTGCAGCTGGTCGCTGTCGAACTCGACGATTTCAATGTTTTTGAGTTCGCTGAGTAGCACCTGTCCGAGCTGGCCGGCGGTGGAGCCTGCGTCTTGCGGGCTGGAGAGGGCGATGACGAGGGTTAGCCCGTGCATCCTGGGGTCGTCCAATATTTTGGTGTTGGCTAAGTAGAGATCTTCGGGGTTGAGCATCGTGCCTCCTCACTTCTGTCTGGTTCGCGCCGCGCACAAACGTATCTCAGCAGTTCTGTGCTCGGGGCGAAGGGGCGTCTTCTGTTATCTGACGCTTTCCGTAGTCTTTCATTTTATGCCACTACGGCGCTGTCTCGACAGTGTGCGGGCTTTTCTCGCAGTAGGTGAACTTGTTGGACGCCTCGTCGACGTTCTTAAGACGCTGCATCTCGGCTTCTTGCGCGTTTATCTGTGCTGTCGGCTGTTCGGGGTGAGAGCTGAACCTCACGCTCTCCTGCATATCCGTGTAGAGTAGAAGCAGTAGTCCGCGCGGCTTTGCGCGGCGGTATTCATCCTCACTCTTCGAGGGCCTACAGTTGAGTTTTTCGGGCGCGAGGATGTGCCCTGACTATTTTGAGAAGACATACGCAAAGGAGTAACGATGTCTCTGTCTCTGTCTATTCACAGCACCGACCTTGAAGCGCTCGAAGCTGACGTTCTGGTTCTGGGCGTTCTGAAGGGTTCGGACGGCCCGTACCTGGCGCCGAGCTCCCTGTCTGAGGACTCTGTTGAGGGTATTAACGAGCTGCTGGAGGCGCTGGGCGCCTCGGGTGCACCCGATCAGCTGCTGCGTCTGCCCGGCCTTGAGGACACTGGCGCCGGCATTGTGGCGTTGGCGGGTCTGGGCTCTGATACCGCTGAGGGTCAGGAACGCCTGGATGCCCTGCGTTACGCCGCCGGTTCTGCGGCTCGTCAGCTGGTTGGTTCCGCTGAGGAGATTGCTTTCGATTTCGGTGTTTCTTCGGTCGAGGAAATTGAGGCTATTGCTCACGGCGCTGTGCTGGGTAACTTCGTTGAGGAGGGCCTGCGTTTCAAGACAAAGGATTCGGTTCAGGAAGAGATCGAGTCCATTCTGATTGTTTCTTCGATTGATCAGGAAGAGGCTGAAGAGGCTCTGGTGCACGCCCTGGTTCTGGGTGAGACCGCTAAGGATGCTCGCCGTCTGGTGAACCTGCCTCCGTCGCACCTGTACCCGGAAACTTTCGCTGAGTTCGCTGCTGAGGTCGCTGAGGATTACTCGAACATTGAGATTGAGCTGTTCCACCACGACCGCCTGGCTGAGGAGGGCTTCGGCGGTATTTCCGGTGTTGGTCAGGGTTCGCCCCGCAAGCCGGTTCTTGCCGTTGTGAAGTACACCCCGGAGAACCCGAAGGCTCACGTTGCTCTGGTGGGTAAGGGCATTACCTTCGATACCGGTGGTAACTCGCTGAAGCCTGCCGCTTCGATGATGACCATGAAGTGCGATATGGCGGGTGCTGCTGCCGTGCTGAACGCTGTGGTTGCTTCTGCTGAGCTGGATGTGCCGGTTGCTGTGACCGGTTACCTGTGCCTGGCTGAGAACATGCCCGGCGGTCACGCACTGCGCCCGGAGGACATTATCACCATGCGTGATGGCCGTACCGTTGAGGTGCTGAACACTGACGCTGAGGGCCGCCTGGTCATGGCTGATGGTATTGCCCTGGCTTCTGAGTCGAACCCGGACGTCATCCTGGATATCGCTACCCTGACCGGTGCCGCTATGGCTGCGCTGGGTCTGCGCACTGCGGCTCTGCTCGGTGACGAGGAGATTCGCGACCGCGTGATTGTAGCCGGTGCCGCTGCGGGTGAGGCGTACTGGCCGATGCCGCTGGAGTCCTACCTGCGTAAGAGCTTGGAGTCCCCCGTTGCTGACATCAAGAACATTGGTTCCCGCTACGGCGGCGCACTGACTGCGGGCCTGTTCCTGAAGGAGTTCGTGGGCGAGGGCATCCCCTGGGCTCACCTGGATATTGCGGGCCCCGCGTTCAACGAGGAGGCACCCTACGGCTTCACCCCGAAGGAGGGTACCGGCTTCGGTACCGCTACCCTGGTGAACTTCATCCAGTCCTACGCTAAGTAGTCTGCCTGGCTAGGCGCGCGTCCTGATTGGTGCATCCTAACTGGTGCCCCTTATCTGGTGCACCCCTATCTGGTGCGCGGCCGCACAGCATAGAGCTCAGCATAGAGCTGATCAGAGGAGGGCTTTTCGGTATTTCTACCGGGGAGCCCTCCTCTGCGTCTTTTCTTGGCTGCGTCTTTCCTTGGCGTCTTTCCTCTACGTCTTTTCTTGGCTGGTTCTGTGCGACCGCTGTGGTGGCCCTGTCACCGCACTGTTCTATGACGCACCGCTTTTCTTGAGTGGTAAAAAATTTGCGCTGTTTGGGTGATTAATCAGCTAAAACCGCCCTGAGTGAACTTAAACGACCCTCAACGGGGGTATTGTTGTATTAAGTGTTTTTCTGCGTACGCGGAGGGGCGCGCGATTTTTGTGAGTCGCGGGCCTTTCGCGCATGCTGGGGAAACCTACCAATAAATTGGTAAAGAACTCATTGCAGGGGTCTTTAGCCCCCACAACTATGCAAGGGAGCAATATCGTGGCTCAAGAATTCGACATCCTCATCCTCGGCGGCGGTTCCGCTGGCTACTCTGCAGCTATTCGCGCACGCCAGCTAGGCTTCACCGTCGGCCTGATCGAGAAGGAAAAGGTCGGCGGCACCTGCCTGCACACCGGCTGTATCCCCACCAAGGCGTACCTGCACGCTGCTGAGCTGGCTGAAGAGGCACGCGAGGCGTCCAAGGTTGGCGTTAACGCTGTTCTGCAGTCCATCGAGATGGGCAAGGTTCGCGATTACAAGGACAACATCGTCTCCGGTAAGTTCAAGGGTCTTGCAGGCCTGCTGAAGATGAAGGGCGTGGAGGTTATCCCCGGCGAGGGTAAGCTGACCGCTCAGGACACCATCACCGTCGGTGGTGTTGAGTACAAGGGTAAGAACATTATCCTGGCATCCGGCTCGGTCTCCAAGACCTTCGGTCTGCCCATTGAGGGTCGCGTTCTGACCTCCACTGAGGCACTGGAAATGGACTACCTGCCCAAGAGCGCTATCGTGCTCGGCGGCGGCGTGATTGGTTGCGAGTTCGCATCCATGTGGAACGCTATGGGCGTTGACGTCACCATCATCGAGGGCCTGCCGAACCTGGTTCCCAACGAGGACCCGGCAATCATCAAGGTTCTGGAGCGTGCGTTCAAGAAGCGCGGCATCAAGTTCAACACCGGCACCCTCTTCGAGAAGGTTGAGCAGGACGCTAACGGTGCTAAGGTCACCCTGGCTGACGGCAAGGTCTTCGAGGCAGAGATCGTTCTGGTCGCTGTTGGTCGTGGCCCGAACACCGCAAACATGGGCTACGAGGAGCAGGGCATCCCCATGGATCGCGGCTTCGTCCTGGCTAACGAGCGCCTGCACACCGGCGTTGGCAACATCTACGCTGTTGGCGACATCGTCCCCGGCGTTCAGCTGGCTCACCGCGGTTACCAGCAGGGTATCTTCGTTGCTGAGGAAATCGCTGGCCTGAACCCCTCCATCGTTGAAGACGTGAACATCCCCAAGGTCACCTTCTGTGACCCGGAGATCGCTTCCGTTGGCTACTCCGAGCCCAAGGCTAAGGAGAAGTTCGGCGCTGAGAACGTTGAGACCGCTGAGTACAACCTGGCTGGTAACGGCAAGTCCGCTATCCTCGGTGCTACCGGTATCGTGAAGGTTGTCCGCCAGAAGGACGGCCCCATCGTTGGTGTTCACGCTATTGGTAAGCGCATGGGTGAGCAGATTGGTGAGGCTCAGATGTGGGTTGCTTGGGAAGCATTCCCCGAGGACGTCGCTAAGTTCATCCACGCACACCCGACTCAGAACGAGTCCCTGGGTGAGGCTGCAATGGTCCTGAACGGCACCCCGCTGCACAGCGCATAATTTTTGCTGACTGGCGTTAGCGCGTCAGCTTAGTATTAACGACCGTTGGTCGTTAGCGGTTGCCGGGCGTATCCGCTGAACAACGCCCCTATCCGGATGCGCGTCGACGTGCTTCAACGCATACGGCGCGCATCCGGGTCACCGCTCACATTTTTCTAGTTCAAGCATTCACAAGGAGAACGGGAAAGATTATGTCCCACACCGTAGTACTGCCCGCACTGGGCGAGTCCGTGACCGAGGGTACCGTTACCCGCTGGCTCGTTGAGGTCGGCGACACCATCGAGGTTGACGCACCCCTGGTTGAGGTTTCCACCGACAAGGTTGACACCGAGGTTCCCTCCCCCGTAGCAGGCGTTGTCGAGCAGATTCTCGTCCCCGAGGACGAGGACGTCGAGGTCGGCGCTGCTCTGGCTATCATTGGCGACGGTTCCGGTGCTGCTGCTCCGGCTGCTCCCGCAGCTGCTGAGGCTCCCGCAGCTGCTGAGGCTCCCGCAGCACCCGCTCCGGTTGCTGAGGCTCCTGCTGCTCCCGCAGCACCCGCTGCTGCTCCCGCGGCTGCTGCTGCAGGCACCGAGGTTCTGCTGCCCGCACTGGGCGAGTCCGTCACCGAGGGCACCGTTACCCGCTGGCTGAAGGAAGTTGGCGAGCAGGTTGAGGTTGACGAGCCCCTGGTTGAGGTTTCCACCGACAAGGTTGACACCGAGGTTCCCTCCCCCGTAGCAGGTACCCTGCTCGAGATCCGCATCCCCGAGGATGAGGACGCAGAGGTTGGCCAGGTTCTGGCTATCATCGGCGACGCTTCCGCTGCTGCTGCACCGGCTGCTCCCGCTGCTCCGGCTCCGGTTGCTGAGGCTCCCGCAGCTCCTGCAGCTCCTGCAGCTCCCGCTGCACCTGCCGCTCCTGCAGCTGCTGAGGGCGAAGCATACGTGACCCCGCTGGTCCGTAAGCTCGCTAAGGACAACGGCATCGACCTGTCCACCGTCAAGGGCACCGGTGTTGGTGGCCGCATCCGCAAGCAGGATGTTCAGGCTGCTATCGCTGCTAAGGGTTCCGCTGCTCCCGCCGCCGCTGCACCTGCAGCTGCTGCTCCGGCTGCTGGTTCCGCAAAGGCACCGCACACCTTCGAGGTTTCCCCCAAGCGTGGCACCGTCGAGAAGACCGCACGTATCCGCCAGGTTATTGCAAAGCGTATGCGTGAGTCCCTGGACGTCTCCACCCAGCTGACCCAGGTCACCGAGGTTGACGTGACCCGCATCGTTCAGCTGCGTGCAAAGGCTAAGGACGGCTTCGCTGCTCGTGAGGGCGCTAAGCTGACCTTCCTGCCCTTCTTCGTCCAGGCTTCCGCTGAGGCTCTGCAGCAGCACCCCGCTCTGAACGCTTCCATGACCGAAGACTACAAGCAGATTACTTACCACGGCTCCGAGAACATCGCTATTGCTGTGGACACCCCCAAGGGTCTGCTGGTTCCGGTCATCAAGAACGCTTCTGACCTGGGCATTGCCGGCCTGGCAAAGGCTATTGCCGACCTGGGTGGCCGCGCACGTACCGGCGACATCTCCCCCGAGGAGCTGTCGGGTTCGACCTTCACCATCACCAACATTGGTTCCTTCGGTGCACTGTTCGACACCCCGATCATCAACCAGCCGAACGTTGCAATCCTCGGTACCGGTGCTATCGTGAAGCGCCCCATGGTTGTTAAGGATGTTGACGGTAACGACGTTATCGCTATCCGCTCCATGTGCTACCTGTCCCTCACCTACGATCACCGCGTGGTCGACGGTGCGGACGCTGGTCGCTTCCTGCACACCCTCAAGACCCGCCTGGAGGAGGCAAACTTCGAGTCTGAGCTGGGCCTCTAAGACCTGCAAAGATTCAAGGAAGTTTCCTTGTGGCGGTGCCCTGATGGGTAGCCGAGCGTAGCTCTCCGGGTTTTCCCGGACGGTGAGCAAAAAGCGGCGGCTCCATCCACTTCGGTGGGTGGGGCCGCCGCTTTTGTCGTATCCGAGTTTCTACAGCGCCCGCATTTCTACAGTGTCAGCTGCGTCAGCTATACAGCATCAGCTATGCCGGGACGGGTTCGGCACGGGCTATCTCCCAGCCTTTCTCCCCGCGGTGCAGGTCGAAGATGACTTTCTGGCGGATGACGCCGTTTTCTTCGCTGAGCTTGCGGGCTTCCTGCTCGGTTTTATCGGCGCGGTAGCCGGGTGCGGAGACCACCGCCATAACGCGGATGTTCTCGCTGTCGCGGCTGAGTTCTTCGGCGGTGTCGACAGTGAGCTCGGCGCCGCCTCGCATGCGCCGTTCATGGTTCCGCTGGTCGATGAGGGCTCGCAGAATCTGCTCGCCCTGCGATGCCTTATCCTGTACGCTCTGATCCTGTGTTGCCGTGCCGTCGGGTGCCTGCTCCCCCGCTGCGTTTACGGCTTGAGCGGATACAGGCTGTGCCGTTGCCGAGGCGTTCTGCCCGTAGAGGGTGAACCCGAGAGGCAGCGCAATAGCCCCCAGCGCGAGCGCGGCGAGTCCCAGGCGTGCCCCCAGTCCCAGTTGCGCAGTGGGACGGGTGAACGCACCGCGTAGCGCCGCCAGGCGGGATGCGCCTGCCGCATCTGCACCCTTTGGGGTGGGCGCTGTCCTTGCCGGGCTCGTTGCAGAGCTCAACGGTTTAGAACCGGTCATAGCTACGCGCCCCGCTTTCTTCACGCCCTGTTTCTTCCCACGAGGCAAACGTTCCGCTAGGTAGCGTTGCGCTTTCTGCGCCTTTGAGAGCTTCTGTACCGGTGCAGGTTCCACTGCTGCGGGAATTAGGGCGCGGGCTCTTTCTGAACAGCTCAGGTACACGTTGAACGGGCGAGGCGGCACCTCCTCCGCGAGGGCGACCACGGAGCCCAGTCCAGCGAGCGCCGCCTCCTGGGCGGGTGCGTCCAGCAGGTATTCGAGGGCTCTGCCGAGGCTCTCAATCCACTCGCTGCTGGGTGCCCCTTCGGTTGCGGTGCCGGTGGCTCCCATACGCGGTGAGACCATCCGCAATGAGAGGGGTACGCGGGCGGCGGAGGGTTCCGGTGTGTGCCCGCAGGCTGCTTGCCAGAGCAGGGCTGCTGCGGAGCGTGCGTAGACGCCCTGGGCGGCGGTGAGCTGTTCCGCGTCTAGGGCAGCCGGTTCACGATAGACGGCATCAGGTAGCAGGAGCTTGGGCACTCCGGCGGCGCTCAGAGCAATATATTCGGCGCTGAGTTCGGCGCGCCCCTCCCCCACCTTTTTGAGGCTACCGAGCGCCCGGTGCAGGGTTCGCGCCAGGGTCATAATCTCGGCAGGTGTCAGGGTACGGGCGCGCAGGAGCTTGTCGAGGGTGCCCGCATCGAGGGGCTCGTACCAGAGGCACAGCCGATCGGCGCTTTCACCAGTAACAGCGTGGAGCTTGGCGAGTCCGGGCGCGCTGCGTAGGGCGGCGGCTACCTGCGGGGTCTGGGCGTGCCGCTGAACGGATGCATCCGTGTTTTCCTCGAATCCGTACCCGTTGACTGCCGCCCGCAGGGTGGGCGCGGTAGAAGCTGGCGGTGTAGAGGGAGCAGGCTGAGGAATGGTGCGCAGGGTGTAGCGTCCGGGGTACGCAGAGGATCCGGGGTGTACGGAGGGTGCGCTCTCGGTGGCCTCTCCCCGGTACTCGACAATCTGCAGGGTGGGTAGAGCCGGGTTGGCGATGCTTTCCAGAACGTGTGCTTCTTTGCTTCTCATACCAACATGTTATCAAATTACATTAAATAATATCTTTAAGCACGCTAAAATACTTCAAATATCTCAAAGAATCCCATGGATAAATTCAGGCATTTACCTACCCATTCGTCCTTCCTATCCCCGAGCACGCCCTCACGTAACATTCCGGCGTGTTCGCTCATCACGTGATTCAGGGCGCCCTAATTTTCTTCCCTCCACCAGCAGTACTAAGGTAGAAAGTATGTCTGTGACGATTGAACGCGTGGGCTTCGCCCCGAACTATGTGAACTATGTTGAGTGCCTGGACGAGCAGTACCGCATCCACGATGAGGTGGCTAACCGCACCCGCCAGAATACGATTCTTCTGCTTGAGCACGAGGCAGTGATTACCGCCGGTAAACGCACCGAAGACCACGAGTACCCCGCAGACAAGTCCACCCCCGTCGTCAAGATTGACCGCGGCGGCAAGCTGACCTGGCACGGCCCCGGACAGCTGACCGGCTACCCGATTCTGCGCCTGCCCGAGCCCATTGACGTGGTGGCGTACGTGCGCATCATCGAGGAAATCATCATTAACGTCCTGGCTGGCCTGGACATTAAGGGTGAGCGCGTTGAGGGCCGTAGCGGCGTGTGGATTCTGGGCGACGGCATCACCCAGGACAAGAAGATCGCGGCACTGGGCATGCGCGTTTCGCGTAACACCACCATGCACGGCTTCGCGATTAACTGTTGCAATGACACCGTGCCTTTCCAGCAGTTCATTCCCTGCGGCATTAGCGATGCGGGTGTTACCACTATTTCGGAGCAGCTGGGCCGCACCGTCACCCCCGCCGATATTTTGGAGCCGCTGGAGGCGGAGCTTCTGAAGTACCAGGACCGCCTGGCGGAGTCTTTCGAGCCCATTGCGGCGCAGGACTAGACACCGGAACCTAGACACCGGAGCTAGGTACAGCCGAAAGGCACTGAACGAGCCGCGCATCCGGGTTTGTTCGTCATATACGAAAATCAGTTTCACCTACGCCTGAGCGGGCGTAAAATAGAGGGTGGCCCACCTGCACAGAGGGCACACCGAGACCAAGGAGAAGACTTTTGAGCACCGCACCTGAAGGACGCAAGCTACTGCGTGTGGAGGCCCGCAACGCTGAGGTTCCCATTGAGAAGAAGCCTCACTGGATTAAGACCAAGGCTATTGTTGGCCCCGAATACAACGAGATGCGCGAGCTTGCTCGCGGTCAGGGTCTGCACACCGTGTGTGAAGAGGCCGGCTGCCCCAATATTTACGAGTGCTGGGAAGACCGTGAGGCAACCTACCTGATTGGTGGTTCCGAGTGCACCCGCCGTTGCGACTTCTGCAATATTGCGACCGGCAAGCCCGTTGCTGTTGACTACGCTGAGCCGTTCAAGGTTGCTAAGAACGTGAAGGTCATGGGTCTGCGTTACGCAACCGTGACCGGTGTTGCCCGTGACGATCTGGAAGACGGCGGTGCGTGGCTGTACGCAGAGACTACCCGTCAGATTCACAAGATGTGCCCGAACACCGGCGTTGAGATGCTCGTCCCCGACTTCAAGGGTGTTCCCGAGCATGTTCAGAAGGTGATTGACGCTAAGCCTGAGGTGTTCGCGCACAACCTGGAGACCGTCCCCCGCATCTTCCGTCAGATTCGCCCGGCGTTCCGTTACGAGCGTTCCCTGGATGTTATTACCCAGGCTAAGGAAGGCGGCATGGTCACCAAGTCCAACCTGATTCTGGGTATGGGCGAGACCGATGAGGAGATTTACGAGGCACTGTGCGATCTGCACGACGCTGGCTGTGACATCATTACCCTCACCCAGTACCTGCGCCCCGGCCCGCTCTTCCACCCGATTGAGCGTTGGGTGAAGCCGCAGCAGTTCGTGGACTTCGCGAACATGGCTGAGGAAATTGGTTTCGCCGGCGTTATGGCGGGCCCGATGGTTCGTTCTTCGTACCGTGCAGGTCGCCTGTGGGCTCGTGCAATGCGTAAGAACGGCTACCCGATTCCTGAGAACCTTGCCCACATTGAGGGTGAGGGTGCAGCCCTGCAGGAAGCCTCCTCCCTGGTGGCTGCGGGCTACTAAGCCTTTTCAGAATCTTTCTGAGAGCGTTGAGGCTCCTCGAACCCGGTGTTCGTCCGGTGTTCGGGGAGCCTCCCCTTATGCCCCGCCCCTTGTGTGGGTAGGGTAAACTAGAAAAATTGCAGGCATACACTGCATCGTTACGTCACTATGGTTCCGTGAGCGTTTGAGGCGCTTCTCGGGGCCGCGGAAGAACCAGCCGAGGAAGAATCGTGGCAGATAAGCGCGAAGAGAAGAAAAAGAAGAAGGAACGCACTCCGGGCACTTTCGCCCAGATGAAGCAGGTCTACCAGATGACCAAGAAGTCCGACCCGAATATCGGTTGGATTCTGAGTCTGTCGGCTCTGGGTACCCTTTTGGTTTTCCTCCTCATCGGTATTGCTCTGGGTAACTGGATTACTTTCCTGATTCTGGGTCTGGGCGTTGCCGCTATTGTGGCGATGCTTCTGCTGGGTCGCCGCGCGCAGACTGCGGCTTTTGCCCAGATTGAGAACCAGCCCGGTCGTAGTGGTGCGGCGATGAACTCGGTGCGCCGAGGTTGGATTGTTGAGGAGCAGCCTGTTGCTGCGAACCGCCACCAGGATCTGGTGTTCCGTGCGCTGGGCCGTCCCGGTATTGTGCTGGTGACCGAGGGTCCTCATAGCCGCGTGACTTCCCTGGTGAACACCGAGAAGAAGCACCTGAACCGTGTGGCTCCCGGCGTTCCGGTTCACGTGATTGAGACCGGTCACGAAGAGGGTCAGGTTGAGCTCAAGGACGTTGTGAAGACGATGAACAAGCTTCCGAAGGCTCTGACTCAGCAGGAAATGCAGGCTATTTCTGGTCGCCTGAGCACCCTGAATACCATGCGTAACCCGATGAACGCTGTTCCTAAGGGCGTTGACCCGATGCGTGCTCGCCCGGACCGTCGTGCGATGCGCGGCCGCTAAGCGAGACGCTGAGATAAGGTTTTGAAGGCTCCGGCTCTTCCCCAAGTGGGGAGGGTTGGAGCCTTTTGTTACACCCGGTTATTGCTCTGTTGTTGGCGCTGCGGCTAGCGTTACTAGAGGGCGTGAACATCCCTGCTGTGTTTCATAAGGCAACGCAGATGTAGCTCCTTTCCAAGATTTGTAACATTACCGAAACATGATAGTCACGCACGCGCAAAAAATAACCACTATGCTTGATATGTCACAGGGTTTTGCCCGCGGCCAAAAACTAAACCACAGACTGAATGCTATGAGGGAAGATACCCTCCTTCACGGTCAGTCAAACAAGGAGCAGTCCTCATGTTTACCAGCCCCCAGGAAGTTCTCGACTTTATCAAGAACGAAGAAGTAGTCTTCGTCGATATCCGATTCACCGACATGCCCGGCGTGCAGCAGCATTTCAACCTGCCCGCTAAGGCGATTGATGACGATTTCTTCGTCAACGGCCAGCTTTTTGACGGCTCCTCCATCCGCGGCTTCCAGGGCATCGCAGAGTCCGACATGCAGCTGATCCCCGATGTTCAGTCCGCGTACGTTGACCCCTTCCGCATTGAGAAGACCCTGGTCATCATCTGCTCCATCGTGAACCCCCGCACCGGCGAACCCTACCACCGTGACCCCCGCGGCGTCGCTGAGCGCGCTGAGGCTTACCTGCAGTCCACCGGCATTGCAGACACCGCATTCTTCGCATCCGAGGCTGAATTCTTCGTCTTCGAGGACGTCCGCTACCAGGTCGAGCCGAACTCCGTATTCTTCAAGATCGACTCTGACGAGGCTCCCTGGAACACCGGCCGCAAGGAAGAGGGCGGCAACCTGGGCAACAAGACCCCCATCAAGGGCGGCTACTTCCCCGTCTCCCCCGTCGACAAGCAGGCTGACCTGCGTGACGCAATGTGCGTAGCAATGGACGAGGTTGGTCTTGAGGTTGAGCGTAGCCACCACGAGGTGGGCGCAGCCGGCCAGGCAGAAATCAACTACAAGTTCGACACCCTCACCAAGGCAGCGGACGACCTGCTGAAGTTCAAGTACGTCATCAAGGGCACCGCAGACGCATGGGGCAAGTCCGTGACCTTCATGCCTAAGCCCGTGTTCGGTGACAACGGCTCCGGTATGCACTGCCACCAGTCGCTGTGGCAGGACGGCGAGCCCCTCTTCTACGATGAGCGCGGCTACGCTAACCTCTCTGACACCGCACGCTGGTACATTGGCGGTCTGATTGAGCACTCCTCCGCTGTTCTGGCGTTCACCAACCCGACCGTGAACTCTTACAAGCGTCTGGTTCCCGGCTACGAGGCTCCCATCAACATGGTGTACTCGCAGGGTAACCGTTCCGCTGGTATCCGCATCCCGATTACCGGCACCAACCCGAAGGCTAAGCGTCTGGAGTTCCGCGCACCGGACCCCTCCGCTAACCCCTACTTCGCGTTCGCTGCTCAGCTGATGGCTGGTCTGGACGGTATCCGTAACCGCATTGAGCCGCCGGCACCAATCGATAAGGACCTGTACGAGCTGCCCGCCGAAGAGGCTAAGGACATCAAGAAGGCTCCGGCTAACCTGGAGGAGGCGCTGGCTGCTCTGGAGGCTGACCACGACTTCCTGCTTGAGGGCGGCGTCTTCACCGAGGACCTGATTCAGGCGTGGATTGATTACAAGCGTAAGAACGAGCTGGAGCCGCTCTCGCTGGTTCCGCACCCGCTTGAGTACCAGCTGTACTACGGCGTCTAATCTGAAAACAGGCAACGGCCTATACGTTCCTTGGGGAGCGTATAGGCCGTTGTTGTGTGCTCTGAGAAGTTTCTGCGGAGGGGTTCTGCTGGGTCTGCGGAGGGGTTTCGCGGGTTTCTGCGGGGTGGCAGGTTCACCGGGCTACGTTTGGTGACGGTTCGTGTCTAATATTTTTCTGCCTCGGTGAGCCTCGTGTATCCTAGTTGCGCTTAGAGCGGCTCTAAGGGCTAAGCTGTTGGTGCTGGTGTTCCTTCCCTTTTTGTCGTGCAACCGGAGGGAACGCCAGTCTATTTTTATGCCCTCATGTCACTTGCGGTATATCAGCCGAGCTAAGTCAGCCACGCTTGGGTAATTCACGCCTGGGTAATCCGTGCCTGGGTGATCCGTGCAAGGGTCACATCATAAGATGTCGTACCCGCTAGTCCCGGGGTTCTTCCTGCACGGGCGTACAATGAAAGTGCGTGCGCCCGGCCGGCGGCACCTACGAATTCCGCGAGAAACGACATCGAACGCCGTGTTCTCCCCGCCGCCCTTCATACTTTCAGCATCTGCTGGGGCGAGTATCGCCGATGACCGACCGACCCGTCTGACGCCGCATCCACTGTAACGAGGAGAAATCTCATGGCATATCAGCCGACCATCCTAAACGGTGAAACTGTTTTCCGTAACGAAGTTTTTCAGACCGGCCTCATGTCCCAGCTGCTCGACGGCATCTACGATGGCGAGATGACCATCGGTGAGCTCCTGAGCCACGGCAACTTCGGTGTGGGTACCTTCAACGGCCTCGACGGCGAAATGGTCGTCCTCGACGGCGTCTGCTACCAGGTGCGCCACGACGGCTCCGTATCCCTGCCCGACCTGCGCCAGCAGACCCCCTACGCCGTGGTCACCAACTTCGTGCCCATGATTAAGCGCGAACTGCCGCTGAACCTGCTGCGCAAGTCTGCCTCGCACATTCTGGATGACTTCACCGTCTCCAAAAACTACATGTACGCCATCAAGATTTACGGCGAGTTCGAGTGGGTCCGCACCCGCACCGTGAAGAAGCAGGAAAAGCCCTACCCGAAGATGGTTGCCGCCACCGAGAACGAAGACATCGTCCAGTTCGATAACGTGACCGGCACGATCGTTGGCTTCCGCACCCCCATCTATGAGCAGGGCATTTCGGTGCCCGGCTGCCACGCCCACTTCATCGATGACGAGCGCACCCGCGGCGGCCACGTGGTCGATTTCAAGCTGCGCTCCGCGAAGGTCGAGATTTGCCCCGGTACCGGTCTGCAGCTGCACCTGCCGCTGACCCCCGAGTTCTCCTCCGCTAACCTCTCCCCCGAGGACCTGGCTGAGCAGATCTCCAAGGCTGAAAAGCACTAAGCTTCTCTCTCACCCCCCAGCGGGATATAGCAACGGGATATAGCTAGCAACGAAGGAGCCGCCCTCTACAGATCTGTAGAGGGCGGCTCCTTCGTTTTTATACGCGCTGTAAACGGCGCCTACGCCTCGGGCACGAACTCGCCGTGGCCGCGCTCTCGCAGAGCGGCACGCACCTTCTCAGCGGCCGCATCCAGCTCTTCGGCGGTTGCGTCCTTCTTCGCGTTAGCGGGATCGTAATCAGCCATGCCGTCAGACGGGAACAGGTGGATGTGGGTGTGCGGAACGTCGAAGCCCGCAATCATCAGAGCCACACGGTCCTTATCAAACGCCTGATCCAGGGCACCAGAAATCTTATGCGCCACAGCGAACAGGTGCGCTGCCAGCTCCTCGGGAAGGTCGGGCCAACGGTCGACCTCAGTGCGGGGAACGAGCAGCAGGTGACCTTCCGACAGGGGCATGATGTCCAGGAAGGCGACGCAGTGCTCGTCCTTCCAGACGAAGCGGCCGGGAATCTCGCCCTCAATAATCTTGGTAAAAATCGTGCTCACAATATTCTCCTTCATGCGCCGTCATCGGCGCGGTTGAAGCTCAACGGTCAGGCTTACGCCTCAACCTCAATGCTCTCACCGGGGTTCAGGTGCTTCAGCTCCGTGCCGTACTTCGCGCCGAAGTTCGTCACCAGACCCTCAATAATGCCGGTGCCGTTCTGGTTAATCATGCCGTTGTGAATCGGAATCACACGCTGAGCGCCGGTCGCAATCACAAAATCGATGACTTCCTGAACCTTCGACCAGGGGGCGTGAATCGGCACCAGAACGGTATTCGCACGCACTCGGTGAGGAACCACCAGCGAATCGCCCGGGTGGTACACGGCACCGTTAATCAGGTAACCAACATTGGCGATGGTCTGAATCAGCGGGTGAATCAGGGCGTGCTGACCGCCGTAGGTCTTCACCTCAAAACCGGGGATGCTGAACTCAGAATCAGAGGAAACAACGGTGACCTCGGCAGCGGGCACAGCCTCCTTAATGACCTGGGCAACAGCCTCGGGAGCCCAAATCTTCAACGGGTTCTGCGACTCGGCGCGCTGAGCAATCAGCGGCAGCACCGACGGGCCATCAAAATGATCCGGATGCGCGTGGGTCACGAACAGGTAATCGGCGCCTTCTAGCGCGGTGGCATGTTCGCCTTCTGCGGCAAAGTTGCCGGGGTCAAGAACGAGGGTGCGCCCCTCATTCTCAAGGCGGATACATGAGTGGGTGTACTTCGTCATTTTCATAGTTTTAGTCTACCGTTAACCCTCATTCGTGCCTGTTGGTGACTTCAATTTTTGAGATAAAGCGCAAATCAACCACCTTTTGAACGCCTCTAGTGTAAAGTCGTAAGACAAGATCGACCACACAATGGGGCGGATCTCCACCCCGAAAGGTTCAGCAATGGACACTCATATTCCCGTACGGAGAATTACGAAGCCCGCCGAAGCCCGAAATACCCGCCAGCGTCGCATCATCAAGGCGACCATGGAAGAGCTCGGCGATTTCATCTCAGCACAGGATCTGCACCTGATCCTCGCGAACCGCAAGGAACAGGTCTCTCTCGCAACCACCTACCGTGTGCTGCAGTCGCTGGCTAACGCCGGTGAGCTGGACTCGGTCAAGGGTATTGAGGGTGAGACTCTGTACCGCCATTGCCGGGTGAAAGATCACCACCACCACCTGCTCTGCCGCCGATGCGGCACCGCCATTGAGCTGGAAGCACCCGCCCTTGAGGATTGGGCACTGGCGATGGGCAAGCAGCACGGCTTCTCGGAGCTGGAGCACGTGGTTGAAGTGACCGGTTACTGCCCGGACTGCACTTTGGCACGTCGCGAGGAAGAATCGCAGGGCGGCACTGCACGCTAACATTGCAGGCTAAGCCGCAACCCCTAAGCCCCTCATTCTGAGGAGCTCTCCCCCACCGGGGAATCCCTTCTGCTCGAAGGATACGGCGCTTTCAAAGATTGGTGCTTTCAAAGATTTTTGACGCCGCAACAGCACGACACACAGGGCATCTAGACTGGACATATGGACGGGGCAACACAACCCCACACAGACTAAGCCCACGCCGCACCGGGACTTTCCCCTTTTTCACCGCGGCACCTATGCACGACAACAAAAGAGCCCCACCTCATTCCCGAGGTGGGGCTCTTTCTATAAGTCTTATGCCTTCTCAGCCAGCTGGCGGCCCGACGCGCTATGGCGGCGCTTCACGCCACCAATCACACGGCACACCACGTAAATCAGGAAGGAAATGCTGGTCACGTAGGGGCTAATCGGCAACGAACCGGCAAGAGCCAGCAGAATACCGCCCACAATGGACGCCTCCGCGAACAGCACCGACAGGATCAGGGTGCGCACCGGAGAGGCAGTCACCTGCATCGCCGCAGCCGCCGGAGTAATCAGCAGCGCCAGCACCAGCAGCGAACCAACCACCTGCACCGACAGCGCCACAGCAATACCCAGAATCACCATGAACACCAGGGATAGGAAGCGCATCGGCACGCCCTTAGCGCGCGCGACCTCCGGGTCCAGGGAGGCGAAACTCAATGGACGCCACACCATCACCAGCAGGCTGATAATAACCACCGCACCAATAATCATGGTGTGCAGCTGGTCGGCATCCACGGACACGATCTGACCGGTCAGCAGACCGAACTTATTCGCGCTACGGCCCTGGTACAGGGAGAGGAAGAGAATACCCAAGCCCAGGCCGAACGGCATGAGCGCACCAATGACCGAGTTCGAGTTGCTCGCTTTAGAGCCCAGAAAGGCAATCAGCAGAGCCGAGGCAATCGAACCGACCATGGAGCCGGTCACCACGTCATAGCCGAGCAACAGGGCAAGGGCGGCACCCGCGAAAGACATTTCAGAGACGCCGTGCACCGCAAAGGCATGGTCGCGCATCATCACGAAAATACCGACGAAACCACCGATAAGGCCCAGAACAGCGCCAGCAAAAATGGAGTTCTGCAGCATCTGCAGCAGCTCGCCGTAGCGGTCAAAGACGAAAATGCGGGAGAGCAAATCGTTCTGCGCGGCGGCAACCGGAGCCAGGGCGGGGAGGGAAGCAAGAATGGTCATCGAGTGGTTCCTCCCGGAAGGTGTAGGGTGCGCTGCGGTTCAGAAAGACCAGACTTCAGGTGGGAGCCGTGAATGTTCTGGTCGGTGCCCTCAATATGGCAGTGGTCGCTGGCGTGAGTCTCACCCACCACCACGTAACGGCCATTAGACTTGAGCACGCTCACCGGGGTTCCGTACAGGGAGGTGAGAGTCTCGCTGGTCATGACCTCTTCCACCGAACCGACCGTGAAACGGCCATTCGCCAGGTAGAGAACGCGATCCACATGCTCAATGATGGGGTTGATTTCGTGGGTCACGAACACCACCGCCACGCCGCGTTCACGGTTGAACCGGTGAATCAGCTCAGCCACCGCGTACTGGTGGTTGAGGTCCAGGGAGAGTAGCGCCTCGTCAGCCAGCAGAATCTTCGGGTCGTTCGCGAGCGCCTGAGCGATACGCAGACGCTGCTGCTCACCGCCGGAGAGCAGACCCACCGGCACGTTTGCGTACTCGGTCGCGCCGACGGCTTCGAGCAGCTCGTCCACCTTGGCGCGGTATTTGCGGCCGTGCAGGCGGATGCCCCAGCGGTGCCCGTCCACGCCAAGTCCCACCAGGTCGCGGGCGCGCATCGGGGTGGAGGTGGGGATGGACTTCTGTTGCGGTACGTAGCCGACGCCGGCGTTGCCCAGGCGTGCGGGCTTGCCGAGCACAGAGATTTCGCCGGCGTTGAGTCCAGTCAGACCGAGAACGACTTTGAGGAAGGTAGACTTGCCGGAGCCGTTGGGTCCGAGCACGGCGAAGTATTCGCCTGCGCCGATGTCGAGGGTTAGATCTTTCCAGAGGGTGCGGGCCCCGAAAGCGAGGCTACCCCCGCGAATGGAAATCGCGGGGGCGGCACCGTTATTGTTGTCAGTCACTTAGGAGAGCGCCTTTTCGAGGTTGCTGACGTTGGTCTTCATCCATGCCAGGTAGTTGGTGTTCTCCGGCAGGGTTTCGGTGAAGGATACGTAGTTCACCGAGGCGTCCTTAGCGGCCTGCAGCACCTCGTTAGTCTGGGAGGTGGAGGTCTGCTCGTTGTAGGCGAGCAGCTGAACCTTCTTCTCGGTGACCATGTCCTTGGTTTCCTTCAGGACGAGTGCGGGAACGTCGTTGCCGGCTTCGGCAGCCTCAGCGAATTCGCTGGGGGTTGCGTTCTCTGCGCCGGTGGAGGAAATCAGGTAGTCCGGCACGGGCTCGGTGGACAGGTACTTCTTGCCTTCACCGGCGATTGCCTTAGCTGCTGCGTTCAGTGCGTCCAGTTCCTTGGAGAAGGTGGATGCGTTGGTGCGGAACGCCTCAGCGTGTGCGGCGTTGATGCCTGCGAGCTCTTCAGCAATCTTCTGGGCGACCTTCTTCATGGTTTCGAAGTCGTACCAGAGGTGCTCGTTGAACTCGTGTGCGTGGGCGTGGTCGCCGCCGTCTTCGTGGTGTTCGCCGCCGCGGTGATCCTCGACCAGGTGGGTGTATTCGGCGTCGGTGAGCTTGCCGCTGACCTTGACCGCGTTCACGATTTTCTGGGAGGTGTTGTCCTTGCCGGCGAGGTCTTCGAGGAACAGGTCGTAGCCTGCGCCGTTGATGACGATCAGGGATGCGTCCTTCGCCTTGAGGCGGTCGGCGCTGGTGGCTTCGTAGGAGTGGGGGTCGGTGCTGGTGGAGGCGATGAGCGCGGTGACCTCAATGTAGTCGCCGCCGACCTGCTTGGCGATGTCTGCGTAGACGTCGGTGGAGGCGACGACCTTCACCTTGCCGTTGTTGGAGCCAGCCGAGGAGGACGAACCGGAGGAGGTGCCGTTCTCGGTTGCGCAGCCTGCCAGCAGCAGGGAGGACGCGGCGAGTGAGCCCATTGCGGTGAGGAAGTGCTTGCGGGTGATCTTCGGGTGCGACATGAGGGCTCTCTTTCGGTTCGTTCTAGTCTGTAGGTTTCTTAACTACATCATGCGAACACCCGTATAAACAACTCTTTATTGCTCTCTTTTAAGTGGTGTTAGGCTACCCTTTTCCCTGTCAATAGCTTATGGTGCATGGATGTTTAGCTATACCTACTCCGCTCCCCTGCCGCCGCTTCATGCCGCCGCCTGAGCCTGCCGTCTGAGCCTGTCCCTTACGTGCGCCCATCAACCGTTTTTGATAGTAAAACAGCCCGCCCCGCGCTCTCTTTCACGAGAGTGCGGGGCGGGCTGTGTTCAAGATTCCCCCGTT
>ERZ773001.322-NODE-322-length-20031-cov-6.95945_pt1 | contig 20031 bp, 42 predicted proteins | sample MGYA00511673_ERZ773001 | MGnify/ENA primary metagenome ERZ773001 (study PRJEB29015, sample SAMEA2738091) | human oral metagenome | biome: human oral; feature: human-associated habitat; material: saliva | place: China | collected 2162 ... | reverse complement strand
GCATTCATAGATCCTTCGGAAATAGTCGCCAGGATTTCACGAGCAACATAGTCAGCATATGTAGCATCAAATACTTTCTCAGTAGCCATTACGTCGTTGACACAGTATTCAACAACAGTATCTACTAATTCGTCAGGTACTGGCTGATCCCAAGGGATTTCCATTTCGACGTGGTTAATTCCCAAATCAACTTCCCAACGTTTAAGCGACTGTTTCTTCTGCGCGTACTCATAAATATCAGCATAGCTCAATTCATAAGCTGCGGCATACATACCAGTCTTCGCGTTCTTCTCGTTGATAATTCTTTGGGACTGTCGGAATAACTCCATGTTTGTCCCTCCGAGCAAACGAGCGTAGAGAATATGGTTATCGTATCGACGGTTGTTGAAACCGACTAATGGGAACGAACACAAATATTCAATTTGGTCTGCAGATGGATTTACCCAACGAACATATTCGTCTTCGCCATACTTTTTCCAAACAACGACAAATAGATTTGGATAGACCTCAATATCGAAGAATACGATTTCTTCTTTAGCAACTATCTTAGTTCCGGTTGTTAATTCCGTTTCGGTCTTTCCGTCATCATCTCGCATCGAAGACCAAGGGATCTTCATAAATACGTCCAAGCAATAATCTTTATTGTTCGTTGATTGTAATGCTCGAAGAAATACTGAATGTTTAAGATCCGATAAATCGTATTTCAATCCCATGTCATATGCTTTATGCATCTCATGAGATATCCAATCGATTGTTGGTTTGGTATTTGCATGACTCGGTTTCTCTCCTGGAATAAGTCCCAGTTGTTTCTTAACAAATTTACGGAGAGTCTTCTCGGTATAGGTAATATCTTTTACGTTTTCATACATCGCTGTCTCCTTCTTCTCTTTCATCGGCAGTCCCGACGAAATATGAGATACTTCAAGATTGTTCGATGCATTATCAATCCGCCGTAAAGACGCCTTTCCCTTATAAACTTTAATTTCGACATTGTCTTCAACGACGTTGTCTAATAAATTCACATCACCATCATATAAATAATGCAGGTGAATACCTTTTCCGGATTTAGATACTTCAGCATATGTCGGGGGATACTTCGACGCAGCCTCTTTATTTAATTCCAGACTTTTCTCTCCGTTCTCATCCTTGATATCAAAGTCGAGAATAATATGTTGTAGTGGGACTTTGACCCAGTGCAATTTACGCGTATCAATTTCTTTTAGCGTTGTAACAACATCATCCCATTTCTGAGATGGATTTCCATTCTCCAAAGATGGTTGAGCAGGATAATCGGCAGCCAATTTATTGAATACCTCATTGTGGTAAGCTAAATCGAGCCAATCCTTAACTTCGTCTTCGGGAATATCCATACCATCGACCAAACCTTCAGGAAATGCTACAGACCATCGGAACCCTTTGAAGAAATTCTTAATACGAACGCCATCGACGATTGTGTCTTTAACCATCGTATCGAAGTATCTTAGAGCTTCGCGTTTAATCGTAGCTTTATAACCCTCGGTTTTCCATCCCATGTCTTCAAGATAATTCTTATAAAGCTCTGAAATTTGTTTAAGACTAATACCGTCTTTCATTTGCATTGCTTCACTTCGAACGAAATCGAAGATATGGTCAGTCTGCTCGGCCATATCGACATCAAAGTAATCATCAAAGAAATCGAATCCTAATTGTTCAAAACGTTTAATAGCCATGTTAGCGATATAAGGTAATTCGTATTTGATTTGGTTCATCAAAGAATTATATTCCTTATGACTAACTTTGTTTCCACTTGGATTTACAACCACAGCACGTCGAGTAATACCGGAGTCGACGTTTCGAACTTTATATCGTTGGTTTGATGCAGTTATAAGTAAACCGCTAAATGTAACATCGTATTGTTCTTTATACTTTTGGTTGACCGAAATGGTTTCATGACTTGTCAGTTTCAATAACGGAGTATCGTTATAAATATGACTGATGTCAGTATCCTCATCGATCAACAATGGAACCTCTTTAATTTGTCCTGTTGCAAATGGGTCATTACTTGTCAACAGTTTCAAATCGATAGTTCCACAATATTCTTCAAACAACCATCTGAATATCTTGAGTACAGTTCCTTTACCACTACCTTTCGATCCATACAAATACATGAACTTCTCTACCTGGTACATATTATTGGTGAATAATGCCCCCATAAACCAAAGGATTTTATCAAGTTCTTCTGGATCATATAACGTACCAATCAATTTCTTGAAAGCTTCTGGTTCACCTTCAGTCGGAGAATATGTCAATTGAGTTGTTGCATAATCTCTTCGTTGCATTTTATGATCCGCGAACAATACTTTTTGGTTAAATGGAATATCACATTGTTCGGTTACTTTACAATAGTCAATAAATAATCGGAACTTACCAGCAGATGCTCTCCGAATTTCTTTTACTTCAATTCGTAGTCCAGGACTTTTCTCTTGAAGTTCTCTTGCTTTACTCCACAATAGACTATCAATATCGTGAAATAAGTTTCTCTGTAATGTGTCCCATCGGTTTCCATTCCAATAAGCATAGAATTTACCACCTTTTACAACTAAATCCTTGGCATCGCCAAAAACGAAGTCTGGTGATACCTCATAATCACATGATCTGTTATTGGAAGTGAACCTTTTGACGGAAACGTCTAAAAAATCCATTTATACCTCCTGTTGCTATTATATGTCCCCCGTGATCCCAAATTTCGCCCCCAAATACCCATTGTTTTATATATAAGTTAAAATTTTAACTGGTTCAACAACAATATACAGTACACCCAGTTTTTTGGGATTTTGAGGTATTTTCGACCATTTTACCCCATTTTTTCTAGACAATCTTCTCGACCGACTTCCAAAATACTATAATAAAAATGGTGGGACAGTAAAAACCCCCAAAAAATCTTGGGGGAATTTCCTACCAAATAATCCTAAATTCTAGCCCATATTCGCTAGTTTTTTCGTCCAAATCATGCCAAAAGTCCCTCTCAAATACCAAATCATACTCGAATCCAAGGACTTCTGCACGGAAATATTGACCTTTTTCATACGTATCTTTCAGCTTTTCAGGCCCTTTATACATGAATTTGAACCCTTGGATCTGTCCAATACTGTCTTTAACATACGCAATACCAACCCAATTATGGTCTTTAAAGACCTTGAAATCAATACTTTTTGACATCTCGTCTCTCCCATCTACGACCCATTTCTCCAATATGAGGAACTCTCGGTATTCCATCAGTCCCTCTAAGTTTATTCGGGAGCGAATCCTCAACATATACAGTCACACCATTCAACTCCATATATGGTACTGATGGTATTCTGTTATCAACAGTCATCTTCCTCACCAGCCTTTTCCCAATATGCTACAAATGATCCATCACCGTTATCCACAACACGACTCACGAGTTGTCCACTAGCCATAGCATCTAACATCATATCGATATCTTCCCGAGATTTCTTTAGAGCAGCGTTATGCTCAGCAATTAACTCATCTATAGGTTTATAACCAACCTCTTTTTCACGACGCTTACGCATCTCTTCAAGATATGGTTCTAGGTCGAGTTTGATTTTAGGAACCAAAGACAGATTATGATCAAATGGATGTCGGCGAACAATTTTCTTATCGATCTGACCACCAGTCTCTTTCCTAATATCTTCAAGGATAGCATCAATACGTGCGCTGATGTTGTCTTTTTGGATATCCTCAGGAGACTTAGGTACGAGGTTACGGACTACGACATTCTTAGATCCAATATCAACATTACCAGTATTGATTTTACTAGCGTCAATTTTGTGGTTGTCCAAGGCATTAGCTAAAACACGACTTTTCTTCATGTAATGAATATGACGTTCGATAACCCCAATAATGAAATCACGAAGAGGAACAGGTATATTAGCATGTTTATGCCAATAGTTACTAATGATACTCATATATACGTTACGGCTAATATTATTATCGATAATACATTTAGCCATTCTTCCAGCATCATCCGAAATGTCCATATATACGACTAGTTGATCTTTGTTTTCCTTCATTAATACAGTATCCGTAATTGCGTTAATACAATCCCGAATAAACTGTTTTGGATTCGATACTTTTTTCGGCATAACAACGATATCGCCTGTCTCAATATCAAAAGATGAGACTCTGTTTTGACTAGAAATACCTGATTTAATTTTAGTCGCACGAACAGCATGATCAAGCTCTTTTAAGCGAGTATCCTTCCAATCGTCCACCTTTTTACCCTTCAAATAACACGCAGCCATCGCAGCGTAATTGGACAGGTCTTCTAAGGTGTCTACAAGGCTCTCAGAGCCCACCAGAGCGTCTTTATCGCCCCGTGTGAGTGATAATAAGCGCTCGAATTTGTCGTTCATACGGACGATGCCAGCCACCAATCCGAACGTGTCTAAACTCTTCTCAAATGAGTTCCCATAGTCGTGATTTTTGCGTTTGAACGTCTCAAGTTGGTGTTTGTATTGGTCTTCCATTGATTTTGGTGTTAGTTTATCAGTCATTTCTATATGTTCCTCCATTTACATTTATAACAAGATCTTCGTGATCGGTGCGTTGGATAATGAATTTACTAATATCTGATTCGGGAATGATCATGATTTTATCAATATTACTAAATCCGTCTACGAAAAATACAGTGAACGGTTTATTGTTATAGTAATTCAACGAGTCGATCAACTCAAATACATAAGAACTAGCCGGATAATGATGAACTACTCCATTCGTTAACACAACGTGTAATTCGTTTCCGACGAATTCTATTTTATCCACCTTGTCATGAATTGTTTCAATACGTGGATCTCCGACCTTACGAATAATTACAAGTGTATAGTGATTAATCATGTTATTGTTCCTCCCAATAATCGATCATACCAAGTGACATCATATATGAGTAAATGCGATCTTGTCCCCAAGGACGATACTCAACCCTAAGCATTTCTCGTCCATCTGGAGAATCAACTTTCCTATAACCACATACGTTTGGAAATAGATTTGGGAATTCATCGTGACGCAATTTAACCGATAGTGTCTTCCCTTTACCTAAGAATGATTTTGTAGTCAATTCTGTATCGATTATACGGAATGTTCGATGACGATTACCTGGTTCTTCAATACTAGGATAGATAAAATAGAAATCACCCTCAGTACGAATACTAACCACATTAGGGATTCGGTCAACACAAACCCCAGTTTTGCTATCATATACTTCTACTGTAAACGGCATGTTATTACTCCCCTTTCTCATTAGCATATCGAAGAATGTTTGCAACAGCGTGAAGATGTGGGACGACGAAATCCAATGAATTTTTATTATCGTCATCATGACGATGGTTACAGTCAAATCCAATTACGGTATCATCTTCGTACTTCAAATAAGTGATTCCACCATGGATGAAATCATCAACATCTTCAAGAGCGTCAATGGTTGCTGTGTGGAATTTGTCTCCTTGTGGAATATAAACGTATCCGGCATACCACCAAGTACGACCAGACATATCAATGCCTTGGTTCATACTCATAAATTCTCGGATTTGCCTTGGTTCATAGGAAATGCGTTTAACCACACATTTGTAGCCGTTGCTTGTGAATTCTTTAATAATATCGATACTTGCTTTACTCATTACTCTATTCTCCTTCTTCCATCTTTTTAACTACTGGATATGCGTTTAGGAAATCGGTTTTCTTAGGGAAAAATTCAATCAAACCGACATTACTTAGTGGAATTATAGTGATCTTAGAATAACTCTCATTCCGTACATCAATATAAACTACTTTAGATTCTTTATCTATATCGAAATCATAGACATCAAAGAAAACATTAACCGCATGTCCATTAATTCCATGTGAGATTTTTTCATCCACATAGTTAATATAAACTACTCCCTGTCCCTTAGTCATTATAGGTTCCTCCTATTTAGTGTTAGCGCTATACATACCGTCATTTGTAACAAGATCGACAAATTCCTTGTTTACAGCACCTAGGTCCAACATATCATTCAAATATTTTTCACCACGCGCAATAGTTTCTTTATTGATAGCTGCTCTTGTAGCACACATTTTATCAAGATGTTTGTATGTAAAGATGTCCGCGTTAGGTTCCATTAGTTGTTTACAGAAAATAAGCGGGAATTCAATAGTTTCATCATCTGAAATCTTCAATTGTGACAATACATCAATATCCCAACCAAAGAAATGGTCTTTAGATTCAATCTTCTTACCTGCCATTTGGCGCAGCATAGCAACAGTGATTTTACCACCGTATTTAAGGTAGTCCATCATTGTGCTGAGGTTCAATTCAAGTTGGTCGTATTCATTTGATCCATAAGAACCTGGGTTGATTGCGTTAATGAATTCTGCTTGCTTTTTGAAGTGTTTGGTTTTCAATACTGGTACGCGAGTGATGTCAAGTTTAATTGTAGTCATTATGTTCTCCTTTAACAATGTCGATGCATGTGTTTAAAATGTCGTGCTCCATAAGTAATAAATCCTTAGGAGTATAGTGTAGACTGCTTTTTGTCTTGGAATATAACCCGTAGTGACTATTGTAGTCAATATCAGATACATCCGGCCAATTAAAGCGTCCGTCAATACGTGAGTTAAATAACTCATCTGTGATTTGTGAGTGTGGTGGAATCTTATATCCACTAATATATGGGATCTTGTATCCGTGCTGAGGTACATAACAATTTGAAGTACTGTCATGTTGTAGACGAACTGAGATGAAATATCCTTTACCAAGACCATCAGCGATGTAGTTATCGAATTTGGTTTTGGAGTTTCGAATATCCATCAAGAATTGTTTCATTGCGGCAGCCTCAGAGAATATGAACATTCTCAAGTCGCGGTTACGCTCAGATAACAATAGATAAGGAAATGGAATTCGCCAAAGCTTGTTTGTGAAATATCCAATCATCACATTACAATACCCAGGAACGTAAATGTTTACTCCTGGAGAATTCCGAATTCGATGTAAAATCCCACCCCGGGCAATTTTTGATAAATCGATTTCTGGATCAAGTGGTTTAAAATAGACACACTCAGTCAGAGCCTGCATAAGAAAAGACCCACGGTATTCGAGGGCCTTCTCTGTGTAGTCAGGTTCACTAAATGGTTTGAGGATCCCAATGTTTTCAATACCCATATCGTCCTCCTATTTAAACATCTTCTCAGGAATATATAATCCCAGTCCCTCAGTAACTGTGTTGTTATCTCCAAAAGTATATACCGCAGGAGCATTGGTTTGTTCTTGACGGAACATGGAATATATATCACAGTATGAATTGATCCAATGGACAATATGAGCGTTATTAACATTCATAAGCGTAACCAACTCATCAAAGGAATGATCACGATCACGAATAACACAGATGACAGGATCTTTCAACTCTGGAGTCTTAACGCAGAAGAATTTATGCATGCTCATCATGTCCAACTTATCCTGCAGTACACCGGTAGCATTATGTAGAATAACCATACCGTTGAAGTCGAAACGTTCTTCAGAACCCATTAAATAGTGCAATACACCATAGCATTCTGAGTAATATCGTTTCATACCATAATCAATATGGTTATCCGCTGGAATATTATCCCACCAGTGTCCACCCATCTTAGGTTTAACCCATTGGTTGAGGATCAATTTGTTTTTCCAAACCCAGTTAACTGCCCATTTACTTACTTTCTTTTTAGTTTGCTCCGGCAATTTCTCATGCCACTTCTTACGAAGAATAAAGAGGGCAAAAGAGGTCATAAGATTCTTAAACCCTCGCACGATACCAGAGACGATATTATTCATCGTCATCTTCGTCCTCCATGTCGTACACATATAGTTCTGGTTCCAATTTACCATTCAAGATATCGCCAATAGCTACGCCGCATTCACGATATAGTGATTCGGCTTTGTCGTAGTCTTCTTTGGAGATATGGAACAGTCCATAAGTACCATCATCATTTGCCCGCTTGCTTCCACGGTCATGCTCAATATATGAGACAAGAGTATCGTGGATTACTGGATCAATATCAGACTCGAAGTCTAAACCAAGAGTCTCTACAATCCAACCTGCGAATTCTTGTACAGTACCGACATCACCAGTGTCTGTGGATAAGCGGTCAGCGTATTCGAGAATAGCCTCAGCAACAGATGCGAAGTCAATGTATGTGTTGCCGAATGTGAAGTACTCAATACGACGAGCAATAATATCTTCACGACGTCCCCAGTCACCAACCTTAGTCTTGCTAGGAAGGAATTCCCATGAGAACAATGCGATAAGATCCCGACGGAGATTCTTATCCGTGATGCCGTAGCGATCTAGGACGAGTGCTTTGTAGTAATCGTACGCATCGGATGTGTTTTTGTCGTAAATAAGACGATCGTGTTCCATATCTGCTCCTTTCAATGTGGCAATTTGACGTGCCATGTCTTCAACTGACTCAAGAATATCGCGGATAGGACGATCAGCCTCACGATAATTATAGAAACGAGTCTTGTCTACGTCCAATTTCTGAACGTATTCAAATGTTTCACCATCAAGATTCATTTCTTGGATGATTTCCTCAGTAAGAGGATCGTATTCAGGGCCAAAGTTGATCTCGTATGGGCTCAATGTACGACGAATAAATCCGTCTTCTGTCTTGAACCAATCTAGCCCGTCATCTGGAAGACCTTCTAATTCACGGAGGTGTTTCTCGTTTTCGATCATACGAGCCTCACGCTCTTTAGCTTCCTCTTCCAATTGCTTAGCTTCGGCTGCAGCTACGAGTTCGTCATAAGATAAACCGTCAGCCTCAAGCTCTTCCTCTTCTTTCCACCATTTGTAAATGCGGTAGGCGCCGTAACCGACGCCAGCTGCACCTGCAACACCTAATAATACTTTGACCAATTTATTCATTTTATGCGATCTCCTTTCGACCAGGAATTAGATCCCGGAAGTTTGTAGTTGCGTATAAGTTACGAGGGCATTTCCAACGTACATAAATTTGCGGTTCATGCATTTGTTCTTCTGCATTCCACACTTCCATAATATCGTATTCAATATAGAATCCATCAGTGTCTGTCCAACCAAATGGTAGAGCAGCCTTAGGCACATCAAATCCTAGTTGATCCAACATGTCAGAGAAATTCAACACACCTTTACGTGCAATCTTCTCTTCCAATACACGAATAGATTCACGGATCCATTGTTCATTGTATTCTGGACTATCTGATGCGTAGTTCGCAGAATATTTGAACCAGTTACCGTACATCAATCCTTCTTTAGGAACGAATGATTGTGCTTCTTTACCATCTTCTTCAATAGTCACTTGCTCCATTGGTGTGTCAATTTTCTTAAATGTTTCTTCATCTAAGACTTCTTTACATTGTAGACGGTAGCGAGCATGTTCTTCGGTAACTGCAGTAAGGGCAGCAGATACGGCTTTAAGACGGTTTGTTTGAATAGCAAATCCTAATCCAATAGCAGCAGTAGATGCAACAGCAATAGCAACTGGTACAGCAACGTCTTTAGTTACGTCCTTGATAACTTCCATGCGAGTGTATTCTTCGCCAGAAGCATCTTTAGCTTCGTATTTTGCTTTAGTAGCTTCAAGTTTCTTACCAGATTTGATACCTTGATATACGGCAACACCATAACCAACAAGTCCAGTAGTAACTAGAACAACAGGCGCATACTTTTTGCCCAAGATTTTAGCAGTATTATATGTAGTTTTAGTAGCAGCTTTAATAGCTTTCATATCGATTTTAGGTAATTTCATTTTGTTTCTCCTTTTCTCTTAACCACGATTGATTCGAACATTTTCCTTAAACGATTTATAGTCTTCGCTATTCTCGTATAGAAATGTGAGTCCTGAACTGTTGACACTTGAAAAATGGCTTGTAGCTACACATGCTTTGTTTTTGTTAATATGATCAATATGATTGAATGTTACACTCCAATCATGCTGATGAATATGTAGATCTACGTTTTCTACTTTTTCAAATAACAACGGACGCTGATCCCCTTTGGGATAAATTCTAAGTCGCATATAACTCCTCCATTAGCTTATCAACTGCGTCATTGATAGCCGTTTTCCTTTGATGACTAAATGTGAATTCAGGAATATCGTAGAACGGATAAACCTTGAACCCATCAGTAATTTTAAATATGTAATTGTGTCCGTCGACAGCAATAGTATATACATTACCATCGTCCGACTGTGAAATATTGTCTACGTCATGGAATGTGTCGATGTAAATATCGTCCATTAGTAATATAACATTAAGTTTTACGTCTACTTTCATAAGCAGCCTCCAATACTAGTGCAGCGATTGTCAGCTCAAATAAGAAGAATAGCCCGAAAATAATCCACACGAATGTCCATGCTTCAAAAGCTTTAAAGAAAATAAAGCCATAGAACAATATGATGTGGGTTAACATAATAGGTAATGAAAGTAGTAAAGCTTTGAAAAACTTTCTAATCATTTACCGACCCTCTCTTACCCAAAGATAAGCCAGCACGAACCAACCGAATGGTGGTGTACACAATAAGAATAAAGTTCCCAAACAACTACGCATAGTTACGCCTCTTTTCTTCTAAATTTGCAGCATATTTCCCATTTAGATCCATCGTGTAATGGTCTAATGTCTACTTTAGATTTGAGCCAGATATAATCATGATCTCGCTCATCAAATCTGTCTTCTGGAAAATCCAGAAGTACCTTAAAATCACGTAATGTCATCTCGTCAATGGTATCCATATGACCAACAATACGTTTAAGCTTAGCAATGTCCGCAGTCACTAGACCTTGTGACATTATCCTATTCCAATGGTTACTCATCGTTTTCCTAATTTCCTAATCCTTTGTATTTCGCCAAATTCCACGGCGATGAAAAATGAGGTTAGTAAGAATCCGCAGAACCATAATGCTCCGAATGATACTTGTAAATATACATAACCTTCGGTTAGACAAATACCTCCGTACATTAAAGCACCATACATTATCCATACGATAACGTAGAAAACAATGTTTACCAAAGGATTAAAATATGGTTCGAATTTCTTCATCTTACACCTCCACTGGTGGTGGGAATTGGATTTTGTATCCTCCACCACGCGCAGCAACAATACGTGCTCCGTTTAGACCACCGCTAGATACAGACCAGCCGTATGAGTGATCAGTAAATGACGCAGCGTTATCTGTGAGTTCATAATAATCCCCAACAGTAACTACATCATATTGGTTGAGGTTTGCCAGAAGTACATTAAATACTTCCTGCGCCTCTTGTCGAGTCTCGAACGCAATATCATTTACAATATTACTAGCTCGAGTATTCCGACGTGCAAAGTTTTTAGTGTAGTCGGTTTGCTTACCGCCACGATATGTGTCCATACGGGTTACGTTATTACCACGTCCCCAGAACGATCCTACATTTGCTCGACGGTGAATATAGTCATCACCAAAAATAGCTCTCTGTACGGCTGTGACCAATACATCGGCCACGGTGTTTTGAATAGATGGTACAATAACTTCTTGTACCATATGTGTAGCAGCTCCACGGAAACCTTCTTCACCAAATAACACATTGCTAAACCATTTACCTACGCCAGGCTTTTCAATTTTACCCTTGGCTACTGGTTGAATATGTTTCTCGGTAAGTTCTTGGTCTCCGACATTAGCTGTTCGCAATTTGACTTTATCATAGTCTGTCTTTTTACCCATCAATTCTCCTACTTTCTATAGTTGCGATCCATCGTGCATCATCCATTTCCATGTGTTTCTGTACTCCGGATACAGCATAATATCGCTCACCCTGGAACATCATCATATTATGATAGACGTTCAGCTCAGTCGCAATATCCGCCAACGCGATATCGCGAGGACCATCCAAAGGGATGACAAATGTGTAATGGTTTGGTAGATGGTTTTTAACCTTTACCACTCCATAGTCCTCTAAAATTACTGCCATAAATTATTTACTAGCGTTATTTTTAGCCATGTATCCCCACATGAACAAAATAATGCCCTGAATAGAGCCGGTGAAGCAAACTGCAAATCGAGGATCCAGTTCAAAAAATACAATAAACATTGTATAGATCATTGCGCTTAGTAGCGCCCCAACAACAGCTAACATAATGGCTCCAGCTAAAACTCTCATTCGCTAGATTCTCCTTTCTTTTAAAACAAAAAAGAATAAGAGGTGTGTAAACCCCTTATCCTTTGAAACTTTTATTCTTCGTCGTCCAATCGTGTAAAGTCGCCATCAATAACGTCTTCGTTATCTGTTTGTTTAGTAGCGTTGTAAATAGCTCCACAAACAACCGCAACAGCAGTTACCTCCAAGACACGGATCAACGGTTTGCGGTATTTAGCGAAGCGATCAGCTTGGCGTTTCCAAAATGATTTCTTCTCAATTTCCCCAACCGTAATTTCCGGTTCTTGATTGGTAACAGCTTCTTGAGCTTGTTCCACAGTATCTACAACTGCCTCTTTGACAGTTTCCTCAACATTATTTTTTGAAACTTCTTTTGACATTTATTTGTCCTCCTTTAATTTTGTTTCATTATGGTGCGTGTAATTTCTGCGGATCACACACCCTCAGCTATCCATTGGATTCGTTGTGAGATCATTTCGGCATTGGCGATAGCGGTAGTAAGATCGTTCATTACCTGTAATGGATTTGCTTCAATGAATTTGTTTACAATATCTTCAAGATCTTGAGCGACAGCCGTAGTCTCAACAAGGTTTCGCCAATTCACAAGAATATATGTAACGCACGATTTCTCAATAGGATCCAAATCGGCATACATATAGTCGTATACCATCGTCTTGAATAGAAATACAATTCCCAAAGAGTCTTTATCTTTCAACAAAATAGGGTCTTTAATCCAGCTACGCATATAGTTTCTCCTTTAATATAAATAGTTCGGGTCAACTACTTCCCGAATCCAGCTCAAAGTGTCATGGCCTTTATCAACTCGGCCATACACAGTATCCAACACATCTAAGAAATAACGAACCTTATGGTCGTCAACCTTAGCATCCTTATGATGATTGAAAGGTTCGAAGTGAATTTTCTCGCCAATAACACTCTCCATCTCATCATAGTAAAATCCCTCAGCAAGAGATATAATTAATTCATCGACGATCTTTCTGACAACGAACCATAATAATAGATCAATATCTAATAGTTGTACATTCTTAGGTACCGTAAGCAACCCTGCGATATACTTACGATACTCAGAATATAAACTCGTCCTTCGCCAATTTGTAATCAGTCTATCAATATACCAATCGTCGATGAAAAATAACTCTTTGAGAGGAAGTTTACGAATACTCGTAACAATATAGTCATCGAATTCAACCTTAGTCAATACCAGGGTAGATTTTCGACAACCCTCCCTTTCACGCATCCTCTAGTACCTCCGAATAGTACTTCTCAAACTCCTCACGGAGCTGTTTGGTATTCTTAAATACACGGCTACCATCTTGATTTTCCTCAATTCGATCAAGGAGATCTGATGTAACCTCGTAAATAAGATTATATTGTTCCTTCTCTGCATCTGCGTATCCAAATACAGATTTGTAGTACGATGTCTCGAGCATCGCCAATAGGATATTATCAACAATGCGTCTAGCAACCCGTAAGAAATATAAGTCCATGTCTAAGACGTGCATTTCAGGTGGAATGGTCATAATGAATTGGTAATAACATTTATAGTCCTCTTGTGCAGGACATACGTCATTCTCACCCCTTTCTAGCCAGGCATTTATGCCATCCTCAATATATGACTTAGGAACAAGTAAGAACTCGTCCAAAGCCATCGCTCTAATAATCGACGTCACAGTGTCTTTGAATTCGGCAGACGTCTTAACAATTGGTGTCGCCATTATTCTCCTCCTTTGTAGTGGTCAAGGATAGCATGAAAAATGGATTTGTCATTTGGTACTTCCATAGTCTTAGCATCGAAGACATAAAGATATTTGTCATCTTCATCGATTTTGTCGATAGCGCTGATTTCAGTAATCAAGAATCGACGAGTTTTGAATTTGTGACGATCCATAATATGATCTGGGATAAATGCTTTACAATTATGCATCATATATAACCAACGTTCACGTGTTGTTGAAAGTAGTTTTTCATCGTTGCTGAACACTGTTAGTGAAAGGTCGTTGTTTTGTACAATTTTGTAATGAGGTTTAGACATTATAGTTTCTCCTTTTAGAAAAAAAATGAAAGGGGCGGTAAACCCCTTTGGTGATTATTTGAATAATTTTTTCTGGATAGGATTCCAGAGTTTAGAAGCGATGATTCCCGTGTGCTCCACACCAAGAACCGCAATACCAGCAAGACCATTAACCGCTACATTGAACAAGTCAATTGGTTTAACCTTGTGCTTCATCTCTTCGTTACGAAGCGCAATAAGTCGTGCCAATCGCTTTTCAATTGCATCTTGTTCTTCCTCAGTTGCGTCTCGGAGTTTGAGTTTTTCTTTCTCGATCTCTCCTTCTAAACTGTCGAATGCTACCGCATAAATAAATTCATCAATATCTTTCATATTGTTTTACCTTCCTTTCACTAAGAGCCTTGTTTTTTCTGCGAGATTTGTTATGCATTATGTTGAATTGAATAGCAACATACCTTTCGAATTCTTCGAAATTATGTATTGTAGACATATTAACTTCGAATCTAAAAGAATATTCGTCGTATACAATAATGATATCGTTGAATATCCTATAGTTCCTCTCCAATAATCCACCATCGCTGCTACCGAATGACTTGTTGTGTAATAACCAAGTTAAGTCATATGGACTATCCATATCAGAAGATAACAACCATAGAGTGCTACCAAATTTGGTTGTGTGTATGTATGGAAATACCGTAATATATCCATTAGGTTTTTCTGAGGACTTAACATAGTATTTACCGCTACCGATTAATATGTATTCGACTGAAGAACATCTAGTTTTCCAATCCAATTGACAGTATTTGGTAGGTAGCATAAATAATAGATTGTTTTCTTTAGGCTCCTCCGCAATGTCATTAATAAGTATAGAATATACCTTATCACCAGTGTCGACAATATATCTAATGATTCCATACTCATCCAATTCGCACATATGTCCCTACCTCCAGAAAACATCCTTCTACACGTAATCGAATAGTATCACCGGCATCTCCGTATTCAAACACGGTTTGATCTACGTGATATCGTTTGTCCCCAATACAAATATATTGATTCATGGTTATTGAGTCAATATAACCATGTGTATGTACACTTCTTGTATAATCGTCGGTTATTGTCATTTTACCACGTAAAGTAAAATCTTCCCATTTACCGAATCGTTTCACCTCAGGATTAAATGTGAGGTAGCAATTGTCCAATAGAATCGATGTTACCGTACCCTCAACTATCTGTATAAGGCGTACAATACCACTATCAATTTTTTAAAATATTTACTTGACCCATGGTTTGTCTACCTCCGCAAAATATCCCTCAACGTTACCCTTATAAAATCTAAACGGTAATGGTTTGTTTAACACAATGCATCCGTCCAGACGAGTATCGTCGACAATAAGCTCGTTAGAAAACAACATTACATATTCATGGGGCACATAATATGTCTTACCAGCACTTAAATACATCTTTGTTCGATTACCTTTACGGAATAGATCTTTGATGATCTCATGACGTTTTTCAGTATATAGAAGTTTGAATTCCATTTCATACGTTTGAATATCGTTTGGATAATCAAAATCGAAAGTCATAAAGCAATCTTCCAACAGTAACGAAACCACTTTCCCATCTTCTTTAACACAGATGAGTCTCACAATCCCTAATGACATAATATTGTCCTCCTATTTATCGTCTTTCAAAAGTTCTTCAAATGCGCATTCAGCCGAATAATTAATTCGTTCGCCCTCTACGTCAGCTAATACTTCCTTCATACATTCATTCTTAAGGAAGCGTTCGTTAATTTCTTTGTTCCGTTTGTTTGTAGCACGTCGAACAAATGTGTATGCGAGTGTAGTGATACCCGCACCAAGTATTGAAATATATGCTGCGTTTAGTTGTTCTTGATCAACACCATCTTGTTTACCTTTACGGTATACAGCATTAGTGAATTCATCACCAAAGTCAATATTGTCTACTTTACTTAATTTATCAAAAAGTCCCATAATTATTTACCTCCGAAAAAGATTTCTTGAAATACATTGTGTGCACGCTCGTCGTTGTGAATTTCACGAAGAACTTCATTAGACGCTTCCTGACGCAATTTACCAACGTATTTGCTAACTCCATAAGCAATACCGCCAGCTATTAATCCAGCTACGGCAATGTTCAACGCGCCTTTCTTAGCTTCCTTCTCAAAGGATTCGAGAGTACTAATATCATCGAATTTCCCTTGGTATTTAGAAACCACATAAGCCATGTCTTCTTTATCGATAGACACTTCCAACCCTAGATTATTTTTAATAATCATCACAATACTCCTTTGTTTAAAATATAGAACTAATTGATAGCTCCTATAGACATATGATCCGATCTAAAGGAGATTTTGGTTTTTATTGGTATCAAACGGTAAATATGAAAAAGATATTTTGAAAATGAAAAGTGATCCGATCATATGCCCGTAGGAACTATCAATTGTTGAGTTTATAGCCGGCTTCAGACTACATACAGGCTTTTTGAAAACACGATTTAGAGGATACTCCTTTTTTAAATTATTTTGTACCTGCTGTAGACTACCGCATAAGTGAATTCTATTTGTATAAAACGTTTATTTTTATACTGTATGCAGTCCGAAACCGGCTATGCCGATTGTTTTTAAATTGTAAATTGATTCAATAACGCCGAATTGTAAATTGATTCGATATCGGTTAACCAAATATTACGATACCCAGTAACCAAGTTAATCAAATCTTGCTTGTGATGAATATCATACATGGTCGCATCTGGTATTATGGTAGCAATATTCATAGGATCATCTGTTCTAACCAATCCAGCGAATGCTGTGCCACCAACTACTGCAAATTTTACATAGAAATCGCCTTTTAAAGGATACATATATACCTTCAAAAGATAATCATGTTTTATACAAATAGGATTTTGCCTATTGATTTGTGTTGGTCGGGTGTGAAATTTGATTTCCATTCAAGTCCTCCTTGATACTAATAAGCTCATTCTCCAATGTATCTATATCTTCCTGTTGTTTAGATATAGTACGCTCCAGATGCTGCAATCGGTCTTCCTCAATCTGGTGCTCATGAATAACCTGAGGAATCATATATCCTATGGTTAGCAACACACCAATTATGACTATAACGATTGACCAATTGTATCCACGATCATTTTTGTTGTGATCCATTCTTCGCTCTTTCTAACTCGAGTTGCTGTTTATAATAAGTTGCCGCCTTGTCTCGAGTTTCCCAGCGGGACTTATACATTTCTATTTGGTATTCCAAAGAATCCACTTTCGTTTGATAATATCTAGCAATGCTAAACATCGTACTAACCATACACAAAATCAAACACACCAGAAAAATATACTTTTCGTAAAAACGCTTAACCATCTCTAACCTCCGACAGAAAAAAATATTAGGAAGTGTTTAACTCCCTAATATCCTTCGTTTCTCAATTTTTTCAAAACCTTATGAACTACATTTAGCCTTTCTCTGTGTGGGCCCTCGTCTGATACCATGTATCCTTGCTTAACGAGTCGTTCTATATGTGACTCCTCAAGCACTGCGTATACAGATAAGCAGCGAAACCCTAACTCACGAAAAATTCTACGTAACATAATTGTTCCTCCTTAAATATCTTTTCATTATAGAACGTGTAATTTCTGCGGAGGCATACCTTCCCAGCAGTCCTCTAAAGGAGCTCCAACCGGAACCGCCAACAATTTATACTTCTTACGAATATCATTGATCTGTCTATAGATCTCACGAATCCGCCATCTTGCCCAATCGCTTGGTCTAAATACCCATCGAATCCCATTCCACCGATGGATTGCGCCACTAATAGTATCATAATATACATTAGTACTATCAAACAATAAATAGATCATATCAGTGTCATTCACATTAGTATACTTCACTACGCTCATATTACCCTCCTGGAAATTGTACTTTACGATTGATATTAACCAATACATCATTATGATAGTCTAACAGCTTTTGTTGAGCCTCTATCTTATATTGTAATTCCTTTATTTTTATATCTTTATCGGCAATCATTGCAGCCAATACTAAATATAGTATAAGGAATCCAACAGTAGTTAAATGTATTAATTTGCGATTACTGTTTTCCATCTCTAACCTCCATTCTCAAAAAATAAAGCTAGGTGTATAACCTAACTTTATTCTTGATTTCCATTTGCATATCGTAACACATTAGCAGCTACAACAACTACTGCTCCGATTACAAAAGTTCCGTCGATAGCACCTTGGGCTGCTCCCTTAAGACAAGCTTTAAGATAGCCGTCTTCTCGAGTTACCTCAAGTTTTGTACCTTCGTAACTATATAATCCGAATAGTCCTTTATTGATTCTGAACATAATGTTGTTCCTCCTTTAAAATATCTTTTCATTATAGCGCTTGTAATTTCTGCGTTATTTCTTTTTGAATAGTTTCTTAAAGAAATCGAAAAGATTAATTTTCGGAATGTCTCTATCAACGTAAATCTTTTTGATAGTTTCAAGTTTGTTTTTATCCATAATATACCTCCTAGTATACCTTCGCAAAATCGTATAAGTCACTATCTGACATATACTCACCTTTGTTGTTAACGCTCAACCTAGGGAATTCACTAGACCCAGAGTCGACAATATCCCCAAGAGTATCTACATACGCCCTAACCACCATTAGTAAGTTAGGAGCATCTTTCTTAGATACAAATGCCGTCTGAGCCGTTAGATTTGGATTAGGATTTGGTGTGTGAATATAGATACCATCGAAATATGATCGATCTGGATCCACGTAACCACGCAACACAATCAGTTGGTCATTAACTGTCATGTTAATATATAACTCAACCCTGTCTAACTTTTCGTTATACTCGCCCATAATATACTTGTATTTAATTGAGTATACAGTTGGGATTCTTTTGATGTTTCCTCTCGGCTTTCCTTTAGTCTTCTTTCTGACTTTGCTTACTGCCATTTTACCTCCTTCAACGAAAAAAAAGAGGACAATTACGTCCTCGTAGTGTTAGTTACCCATATTGAATAATTTAGCGACTCTGACTTCAATACCTAAAAGCCAGTAGCAATAAACCTTCAATAGAGGCATTGCTTCATCCGTGTCTTGATAGTGGAATATATTTGCCATTACTCGACTCATATCGTATTCGATCTTTGAAAGAATTTTGAATTCTTTTTGACCTACGACATGTGCCTTGTTTAGTGACATATTAAGTTCCTCTGTCGCCTCATGGATAAGTACCATTGCCTTATCATGTTGTTTATTTTTCATAGCTTTCTTGATTCTCTCAGAATGCTTATTAACAATACGTTTAAGTAATAAACCTACGCGTACATAATTGTCGTCCTTTTTAAAAGTTTGTGTGTATAGCATAATTGCTACCTCCTTTATATCTTTTTCATTATAGTGCGTGTAATTTCTGCGAAAGAAAAAAGAAGGAGTATATGAATATACTCCCTATAGCGTTTTAGCAGTCGTACTTCTTAATCATGTATGCCCAAATCCCGATAACAACAGCTCCTAATGCTCCTGCAAAAATCGGCTTTTTGATCATAGTATAATCAACCACGTCTGCAATTTTACGTTTAGTTTTATCTGACATATAAGTCTCCTCCTTTCTATATAGGATATGTAAAATATGCGAACAAAAAGAAAGGGACTTGTGTCCCTCAACTCTATAGTGATTTATAGAAGTTAACTAGTTCATCAGCATCTTTATCAAATTCTTTAATACGTTGATTAATTTGCTTCATGAGTTCTTTTGCTTCCTCTTCATCAATATCGTTGATTTTCACAAATCCCATTTCTAAATTTGTAG
>ERZ773001.320-NODE-320-length-20128-cov-136.108_pt1 | contig 20128 bp, 17 predicted proteins | sample MGYA00511673_ERZ773001 | MGnify/ENA primary metagenome ERZ773001 (study PRJEB29015, sample SAMEA2738091) | human oral metagenome | biome: human oral; feature: human-associated habitat; material: saliva | place: China | collected 2162 ... | reverse complement strand
GGCAGGCCCCGACCCCATGCCAACACCACCCCCACACCCCAAAATGCGAAGAGCCCGTTAACCCCTTGATGCGCAGCTGGGCCCGACAGGTGGAGCGTGGGCGAGCCCGCCCACGCTCCACCCAAGGGGTTAACGTGCGCATTATGGGGCCCACGCAGCCAGCTGTGGGGTTTGGGCCCCACTCCTGACGTGGATGCGTAACGTCTGGGCTGGGCGCGTGATAGCGGCGAAGTTGGCGCGGGAGATGAAAGGGCAGGTCACGAGGTCCGCTTTCTCAACTGGCGTTAGCGCCGGTGACGCATGGCTCCCGCTTTCTCAACAGGCGTTAGCGCCGGTGACGCAAGGAGGGTCCGGAACCCAACGGTTCCGGACCCTCCCAGCGTGAAGAGAATCAGCGGGCGCGGCGCGCCAGGCGATCAACGTCGAGAAGCGTCACGGCGCGACCCTCCAGGCGGATCCAGCCGCGCGACACGAAGTCGGCGAGCGACTTGTTGACGGTCTCGCGAGAAGCGCCGACCAGCTGGGCCAGCTCTTCCTGCGTGAGGTCGTGGGGCACGTGGACACCCTTGTCGGTCGCGGTGCCGAAGCGGTCGGCCAGGTCCAGGAGGGCCTTGGCGACGCGGCCGGGGACGTCGGAGAACACGAGGTCAGAGAGGGACTCGTTGGTGCGGCGCAGGCGCTGAGCGAGGGCGCGCAGCATGTGCTTGGCCAGGGTCGGGTTGGTGTCGAGCACGTGCATGAGATCCTCGTGCTCGAGGTAGAGGAGGGACGCCGGGGACACGGCAGTCGCGGTGGTCGAGCGCGGACCCGGATCGAAGAGCGTGAGCTCACCGATAATCTCGCCGGGGCCGAGGACGGCGAGCAGAGACTCGCGACCGTCGCTCGAAGTGTGGCCGAGCTTGACCTTACCCTCGGTCACGATGTAGAGACGATCGCCAAGATCGCCTTCGTCGAAGAGAGTCTCTCCGCGGCGCAGGGCCGTATGACCCATCTTCTGCTGGAGGGACACCTGTTGTGCATCATCAAGGCCACCGAACAGCGGCACCTGGCTGATGAAGTTGCCGTCACCGATCATGGTGCGGAGCTCCTTCCGCTCGTGCCCGATTGCTCGGGCGTTCCGATTGAGGCTGCGCGGCGAGTCCCATGCGTTAGACCGATCACTAGGAGGTACCGCGTATCACACCATTATGCCCTATCTATCAGGTGAAACATGTTTCATTCTATGATTTGTGTGAGCTGTCTAATGAAAACAAGCTAAATTGCGTGCGCTGCGACGTGTTGCGCCAGGGCCTCGGCGACTGCTGGGGGTGCTTCCTCGGCCAAAAAGTGCCCGGCCTCGCGAATAACAATCTGCGTCAGGGGCGCGTCGACAAACTGCGCGTCAGCTGCGTGATCGAGGGTGGACCACGCGCCGTCGTCGCGGCCGACAAGAGACAGGACGGGGACCTGTACCGGCTCAGCCAGGGTGCGGCGCAGTTCCCGGGACAGCGATCGGGTGGCGGTCAGCCCACGCAGCGCCGTGTGCGCGGCGAAAGGACGCCGCAGGGCTGCGCGATAGGGGCCAGACTGGGAGACGAGCCCGTCCACGGACCCGGGCGAGGCCCACGCGCGGAACACGGTCGTCACGAGCGAGCCGGAACGCAGGGCGCGTTCCCTCCCCGTCGGAAGGGCGAGGCGACCCTGGAGGACGCGGCCGCCCGCCCAGGGAACGTGTCCAATGATGGGCTGCGTGCCCAGGGGGTGGGGCGCCGACAGGACGGCGACCGAGCGAAGTTCGAGTGGCGCTAGAGCGCCAATCATCCACGCGACACTCCCGCCCACGCCAAGCCCGGCCACCGAGAAAGAAGCAATGCCGAGCGCGCGCACGACACCAATCACGTCGAGAGCCATCTGCTGCAGATCGCACTCTCCGCGCGTCAGGTCGGAGGTGCCAAAGCCTCGTAAATCGAGAGCGAACACGCGCGACGTCGACTCGGCTAGCAGGGGCAAGACCTCGCGCCAGGACCACCAGTGCTCGGGGAAACCGTGCAGCAAGACCAGGGCATGGTCCACGCCTGCGCCCATGTCTGCGACGTGGAATACAGCTCCGCCAGCGCTCACGTGCCGGTGGGTCCACGGACCCTCGAGCTCGATCGCGCTGGCGGGGATGAGGGTGTTCACTTGCGCTTCAGATCCTTCGCGGCCTTCTTACGCGCGCCCTTGGAGTAGAAAGCGCCCGCCGGGTTGATGGCCTCGATGGAGGTGCGCAGCGCCTCCTCTGCGCGGCCCTTGCGGCGCGCCGAGTGGGACACGTAGCCCAGGCCCATCAGGACGATGGCCAGCAGCGCGAAGCGGCCGGAGTAGCCGGAGGCCTGCAGGTGGTGTGCGAGGTTCGAGCCGAGGGAGCTGGTGTTGGCCAGGGTCATGAGGGGATCCAGCATGGTCGAGGCCGTGATGCCGGGAGTAAGAACCCACGGCAGGCCCGCGAGCAGCGTGATGACGCCCATGAACCACGCGCCCAGCGAGGAGCGGCGCGCCGTGGCGCACAGGATCACGGTGATGACGATCGCGCCGAGGAGCTCGCCGAGCGCCAGGATCGAGGCGACGCCCGTGAACATGGGGGCGGCCTCGGACAGCGTCATGCGCGAGCCCGCGTCGGCAGCCAGGTACCAGCCGACCGGAACGAGGATGAGGAACAGCAGGAACGACAGGAAGTGGGCACCGCTGCGCGAGGGCATCTCGGTGATCTCGGGCGTCGCGCTAAACAGCTCGTCGTCCAGACGGGAAGTGGGTGCCTTGTCCGTGCGGTTGCGGCCCTGGCTGGCGATCGCGGCCAGGGTAGCGGCGTCGCGATCATCCTCGTCGGTGCCCAGCAGGGAGCGGCGCTGGGGACGCTCCTCCTCGGCCAGCGCCGACGCGCCAGCCACGGCGGCAGCTCCAGCCACGGCAACGCCGGCAGCGGCCGCGGCACCAACGCCGGACTCGGTCCGTGCGCTCGTCTTGTCCTGCTCGTCGAAGGAGTACGAGGGGGTGGTGGCCGTGCGCTCAGACAGGCGCGTGGACAGCTTGCGCGTGGGCACGTCGGTGTAGGCGGACTCCTCCGCATCCGTGTCCGTGTGCTTGGGCAGCTTCTTGGTGGGCACGTCGACCGTGGAGGAGGCCTGTGCCTCGTCCTCGGCCTCCTGTGCCCTTTCGGCTGCGCGCGCTTCCTGCGCGGCGGGGCTCAGCGCGGGGATGGAGGGGGAGAAGGGCTCGTCGTCGCCGAAAATCATGGAACGACGCGAGGGCAGCAAGGTGGCAGCCTCGGCGGCAGCGCCACCGACCGCGGAAGCCTGTTCGTCGTCGTGGGACGAGGCCTCGGCGGGATGCTCGGGGGCGTCCTCGATGGGGGCGGGCTCCTTGGCGGCGACGGGTGCCGCTGCCTGCGGTTCAACGCGATCCTCGCGCACCGAGTCCAGGTTCAGACCGAGGGCCGCAGCTGCCTGGGCGGGCGTCATGATGGAAGAGCGCGCGGGCTCGGACGAGGAGAACTCTTCCTTGGCGGCGGGTGCCTCGTCGGCAGGTTCCTCGATGACGCGAACCTTGACGGTGGGAGCGTCCACCTGCGAGGGCTCCGCGATGACGCGAGCCTTGGCGGTGGGAACGTCCACCTGCGAGGGCTCCTCGACGGCGCTCTCCTCGACGGCTGCCTCAACCGCGCTTTCCTCAACCGTGCTTTCCTCAACCGCGGGCGCCTCCACCTCCGAAGGCTCCTCGACGGCGGTCTCCTCAGCGACCGGCGCGGAGACAGCGTCCGCCTGGGGGGCCTCAAAGGACGCATCCACAGGCTCAACCTCGGAAGCGGAAGCGACGTCGGCCTCGTCGGAGGGAACGCTCGGCGCGGAGACGACGGGCAGCTCGCCCGTGGAAATCTTGTCCTCGATCGTGGGCTTGAGCGGCGCGGCGCCAGGGACGCGGCCCGTCAAACCGCCGATCGCCACCGACTCGATCTCGCCGGTGTTGATGGGCTCGCTGGCCTCACCGATGATCGCCGCTGCGTCGGAACCGTCACCGGGCAGCTCAATCTCTTCGCCGGTCAGGACCACGTTGTCGCGGGCATCCTTCTCGTTGCCGCGGTGGACGTCAAACTCGTTCTCGGACATGCTTCCTCCTTATATCTGCCCACATATTACGTTTTAAGCGCCCCTGCGCGCGCATTAGACCGCGGCAGGCCCCTCAATGTGAGTCGAATCCTCAACCGAATCGAGTCGGCGCACCGCACGCAGCCGCGCCCACAGGATGCCCAGCGACGCGCACCCGGTCGCCATACCCAGGGCCGCCAGCATCGGCGAGGCCAGCGCCACCTTCGTCAGGATCGACGAACCCGGAACAATCACGTTCCCGGTCAGCGACTCCCACACGGGAAGAATCACATAGCTGGGCAGCACCAGGATCAGCCACGTCGCCAGCTGCGCTCCCGTAATCGACCATCGGGCGCTGACTACCAGAATGGCCAGCGCCAGGCCTGCCGCCAACGCCAATCCGTGGCCCATCCTGTGCCCCACCAGGACGCCCTCAAGCCCGAGCGCGGCCACGTTCGTCGTATCCGAGGGGGCCGCCGCGATGATCAGCACCGCGACGGCGAGCGCCGCAGGGACCGCGATCGTCGTGCCGAAAGCGTGGCGATGTACCCGCGCGAGCGGCATGCGTGTCGTCTGACCGGCACGCACGCGCACCGACTTAATCGTCAGCGCGCACGCGCCCAGCATCAGCGACAGGCACACCGGATACAGGCCCCACACCACGCCGGCGAACATGTCGTCGGGTTCGACCGAGGACTTCATCAGGAAGGGGATGCGTGCGACACCCAGGAACTGTGTCGCGCCCACGACGAGCGACCACACGAAGGTGACGACCATACCCGCGCTGGACTCCTCGCAGTTCAGCGCGATCAGCGCCAGGAGGAGGGACGCCAGCGCCAGGCCGATGAGGCCTTCGACCGAGGCCAGGGGCTGCCCGACGGCGGCGAGCGCCTGCACGTCCACCATCGAGGAGCCCAGGAACACCAGGGCAATGGGGGCGAAAACGAACGCGAACAGGCCCGAGCGCAGGCGCGCGGAGAAGTTTCGATGCTGCAAAAGCGTCATGCCCCTAGTGTAGAGGCGTGAGTATCGAAGCCCTCATCGACCCCGCGCCCTCCGTGTTGCGCGCCGCCGCCGCACGCCCCGATGTCACCGCCGCCATGGACGAGGCCCACGCCGCCCTCGCGGATCTGCGCTTCGCCGAGGGCCTGCGCCGAGGCTGGGAGGAAGCCCGCGCCGAGGCCGCTGTTCGAGAGGCCGCCGCCCTGTCCATCGTGGAGGGCGCGCGCACCACCGTCGACGACGTGCGCGCCCTGTCCATGGCTGACGCGGGGGGAGCGGCCTCGGATCCGGGGGCCGCGCTCGCGCTGGGGATCTGGCGCTCCCAGTGGAATCTCGCCTCGCGCTTCCCGGCCCTCAACACGCGCTCCCCGGGCGGGCCTCGCGTGACCCCCACGCCCCTGCCCGCCCTTCTCGCAGGACTGCACAGGGATGCGTGTTCGGGGCTGATTGCCGCCGGCCTCGTCGAGCCTCGCGCGGTCGCCGTGCCCACAGACCCCGCCCTGCTGGCGCCCGCCCGTGACTACGCGCGCTGTGACGCACCCGCTCTGGCCGTCGCTGCCGCGCTCACCGCTCACTTCCGATTCCGGCGCGTCTTCGCCCCGGCCTCGTCTGTCGTCGGCGCGGGGCTGGCCCGGTGGATCCTGGTCACGCGGGGCGTGGACCCGACCGGCGTGTGCGTGCCCGGCGCCTACGACGCGCTCGACCCGGCGCGCGCGGGGCGTGCCCTGGCCGGGTGGGTCAGCGCCGACGAGGCCGGCCTGGCCAGGTGGATCATCCACTACTGCGCGGGGATCGTCTACGGCGCCCAGGTCGGGCGCGACGTCGCCCGCCACGTGCAGGCGGGCAGGCTCTCGTAGGGGCGCTTAGCGGCGCAGCAGCGCGCACGCCGCCACCCCCACCGCCACCCCGGCCATGAACGGCACGGCGACCTTCGCGGGCGTGGGCACCCGGCGCGGCAGCACCCGCACGGTGGACAGGAACGTCAGGGTTGGCCAGCCCTCGCGCTCGGCCATCTCGCGCAAGGCGCGGTCCGGGTTGACCGCGTACGGGTGCCCGACCAGGCGCAACAGCGGCGCGTCCGAGATCGAATCCGAATACGCCGAACACTCCGACAGGTCCCAGCCGCGAGCACGGGCCAGGGCCTCGCAGGCGTTCGCCTTGCCCTGCGCCTGGTTGAAGTGGGTGACCTCGCCCGTGAAGCACCCGTCCTCATCCGTGGCGGCTTTGGACGCCAGGACCTCGTCCGCGCCGAGCATCTTGGCGATCGGGCGCACCACCTGTTCCACCGATGCCGACGCGATGACGACGATGTCGCCGACGCTCTTGTGGTAGGCGATGCGGCGCAGGGCCTGCGCGTAACAGACCGGTTCGATCGTGCGTTCGAGCGCGTCCTCGACGGTCGCCTCCAGGAACGCCGCGTTCCAGCCGCGGGCCATGCGGCCCATGGCCTCGGCCATTTGTTCCATGCGTGACTCGTCCGCGCCCGACAGGAGGTACGGCAGCTGCACGAGGAAGGAGGTGATCGCGGTGCGGCGATTCATGAGGCCCGCCTCGATAAAGGGGCCCGACAGTGCCACGTTCGACGAGGTATCTAGGACCGTCTTGTCCAAGTCAAAAAATGCCGCGCGTACCATTCGTTTACTCCAGCGTCGGGATTATCCACAGGGTCCGCCATCGGACCGCTCTATGCACAGGGTGGCATTTCGTGTCGGTGTTGTCCACAGGGGAGCGCGTGCCGGTAGACGTCCGCGCGTGTGGCGGCGCACCGTTGAGGGATGAACACCATCGTCGAATGTGTCCGCGGTCCGGTCGCCCTCGTGGGCCTGACCGCGCGCGATCTGTCCTACGCCCGCGATGCCCTCACGCTGGCGGGCGCACGTGCGTGCTCCGAGCCCTCGCGCGCTGCCCTGGTGCTCGCCGCCCCGGGCGCGCCCGTTCCCTCGCTGGTTCCGTGCGTGCGCGTCGGCGAGGGCGGACAGGTGAGCTTGCCCGGGGACACCGCCTTGCTTGTCTCTCTTATCGCCGAGGCCTCCTGGCGCTCCTCCCGATCCGGTCCCGTCTGGATGGTGGCCGGGATCGCCGGGGGAGTGGGGGTCACGTCGCTCGTGCGCCTGCTCGCCAGGAGCGGCGCGCGGCGTCCGTGGTGGGGGCGCGTCGCTGGGTGGCTCGGGCGAGTGTTGCCGGTGACGAGGCCTGGGCCGGGTCGGTTGCTGTCCGACGACAGAGGGAGCGGTGCTGAGGATAGCTTTGGTGCGCAACGAGTTTCTCTTGCGGATGACGTCCCCGTCGTCATCGACGCCTCCGGGTCCGTGCCGGGCTTTGCCAGGTCCGGCGATCACGACCTGCCGGGCGTGCGCTGGGCGGACCTGGAGGCGAGCGAGGACTCCTACCTGCCTTCCCTGCGTGACCACCTCCCCATCATCGGCGGCGTGCGGGCACTTGTCGGGGACTGTCGCGGGGGAGCCAGCGCCGATGACCCGCGCGTGGCGAGCGCGTGCCGTTCGATTGGGGCCCCGCTTATCGTCGACGCCGGCCGGTGGGACGCCCGGGCCGCTCGCCTCGCCGAGGTGATACGCGCCGACGCCATCATCCTCCTGACCCACGGTGACATCGAGGGGGCTGCATCTGTCGCCGCGTCCCTGGCGATCGCTCCCGCCCCCGTCCCCGCGCTCACGGCCGTGGTCGGGGATCGAGCGCGGCGCAGCCCCGGCCTCGTCGAGTGCGCTCCTGCGCCCATCCTGCACGCGCCCACCCGCAGGGGGCGAGACCTGCGCGCGCTACTGCGAGCCCTGCACGCGTGCGGGTCTGCGAGCGCGAGCGGACGGGTCAACGCCTCCTTCGATGAGCCCGAGGGCCCCGACTGGCTGCGCGCGCTGGAGGCCTCCCATGCGTAACACCCTCCGGTTCCTGGCCCGCGGCGATCCACCCGCCCGCGCCGTCTCGCGCGCCGCCCGGCCCGGCTGCGGGGCTGCCGAAGCCGCGCGCACCCTCGACGACCTGAGGGCCCGAGCGCGCGGCATGAACCCCGCCCTGGCCTCGGTCATCGAGGCGCCCGGAGTCACCGACGTCCTTATCAATGGGGGCCAGGCGTGGGTCGACCGCGGCGGGGGCCTGGCGCGCGTCGACGTCGGTATCCGCGAAGAGGCCGACGCCCGGAGCGCTGCGATCCGCATGGCCAGCGCGTGCGGGGTGCGCCTGGACGACGCGAGCCCCATCGCCGATGGGACGCTGCCCGGCGGCGTGCGCCTGCACGCGGTCCTCGCACCCGTGTCCGACTCGGGCACCCTCATCTCCCTGCGCGTGCTGGGCACCCGCCGCCTGGGCGTCGCCGACCTCGAGGCGTGCGGCACCCTGCCCGGCCCGGTCGGCCACCTCCTGCGAGGCCTCGTCGCCGCGCGCGCGAACGTCCTCATCTCCGGGGCCACCGGCAGCGGCAAAACAACCCTCCTCAGCGCCGCGCTCTCGCTTGTGGGGGCGGATGAGCGGATCGTGTGCATCGAGGAAGTCCCCGAGATCGCGCCCGCCCACCCGCACTGCGTCCACCTCGTCGAACGCAAACCCAACATCGAGGGCCGAGGCGCCATCACCCTGCCCGACCTCGTGCGAGCGGCCATGCGCATGCGCCCCGACCGGCTCGTCCTGGGCGAATGCCGCGGCCCCGAAGTGCGCGAGGTCCTCACCGCCCTCAACACCGGGCACGACGGCGGCTGGGCCACCCTGCACGCCAACAGCGCGGCGGACGTGCCCGCCCGACTCGCGGCACTCGGCGCGCTCGCGGGCATGAGCGAGGCGGCGCTCGCCGCCCAGGCCTGCGCCGCCCTCGACTCCGTCCTGCACATGCGACGATCCCCGTCAGGACAGCGCTGGGTCTGTGAAGTCGGCGTCCTCACCAAGGACCGCGGCCCCCTGGAGTGCGCGCCCGCGCTTCGCGTCACCTCCGATGGGCGCGTCATCAAGCACGAGGCCTGGGCCGGCCTCGCCGAACGGGCGGGGCTATGAGGTGGGTGTGGCTTGCGTCGGCGGGGGTCCCCGCCGGGGACGGCGCGCGGCGGCCATGCCTGCTTGCTGCGCGTGTCCTTCCACCATCGTGGGGCGAGTGGGTAGCTGGCGGTCCAGTCGGGGAGGGCCTCGCACCGGTTAACCTCGCCGGAGGAGCAGGGAGCCACCGCCTGCTCTGCGTCCTTGTTGCCGTCGCGCTCGCGGTTAGTGCGGCGCGGATTGCGGCAGGAATCCTCGCACGGCTCCTGCGCGCACGCCGGGAACGCCGCGTCGTGCGCGCCTGGGCGGGCTCCCGCGGGGCTCCTGTTCGGGCTTCTGGGCGGGCTCCCGAGTGTGCTCCCGAACGCGCTTCCGGTGAGCCTTCTGGTCGGGCTTCCGGTGAGGTCTCTGGTCGGGCTCCCGGTGAGGCTTCAGGTCGGGCTTCCGGTCGGGGCGGGACGTCGCCGCGCCCCCGCGCTCGCTTCGCTGCTCTTTCGCGCTGTGCCGTCCTTTCGCGCTGTGCCTCCTCCACTCGCCGAGGCGAGGCTGCCCACCACCGAGGACGCGCACAGGGACCTCCCTCAACGCGCGAACTCGCCCTCCTGACCGCCGAGGTCTCCACGCGACTGCGCGCCGGCGCCCCGGCCTCGTCCGCGTGGGAGCGAGCCCTGGAACGCATCGGGGTGGGCAGCGCGGTCGGGACCGACGACGTTTATCCGCGCGCCCTCGACGAGTGGGCACGCGAGCCGCCGCGGTGGCGCTCCCTCCTGATGCGCGCTCGCAGCCCGGACGCGGCAGCCGCCCGGGCCAGCGCCGCCTCGGTGGTCGTCGCCTGCCGATTCAGCCACGGCCTCGGCGCGCCCCTGGCCGACGTCCTCGACGCGATCGGGGACGCGATCGACGACGCCCAGGCCGTCGAGGAGGCCCGCCGCGTCGCCTCCGCCGGGCCACTCATGTCCGCGCGCGTACTCGCGGGGCTGCCCCTCGTGGGGGTCGCGGCCGCGCTGGCGCTCGGAGCCTCGCCGTGGGGCTTCTACACGAGCGGAGGACCGGGGGTCGTCTGCGCGAGCCTAGGCGTTCTCGCGTGGGTGGCGGGCGTCGCCTCGTGCCGACGGATCCTCGCCCGATGCCGACGTGCGGATGCGAGCGGCGGCGACACGGACGCGGCGCTCGCGTGCGACCTGATCGCCTCCGCCCTCGCGTGCGGGGCCTCGATTCCGCGAGCCCTGGACGCCCTCGCCGACGCCTGCGCGCAGGATTCCCTCGCGTGGACCGCCTCCTCCCTGCGCCTGGGGGCGACGTGGAAGGAGGCGTGGGAGGACGCGCCCACATGGGCCGGTCCGCTCCGCGACGCGCTCGAGGCCTCGTGGACCGTCGGCACCGCGCCCGAAGGCATGCTTGCGCGCTGCTCCTCGTGGGAGCGACGCGCGCGCCTGGTCGATGCGAAGACACGCGCCGAAGAACTCTCCGTGCGCCTGGTCGGCCCGCTCGGCGCGTTCTTCCTGCCCGCGTTCCTCCTCCTCGGTATTGCGCCCCTCCTGGCGCACCTCATGGGTACCGTCACGGGGTAGGAAGCGTCGCGGGGTAGGCAACGTCGTGGGAGACGGGTCGTCGCGGCGTACCTGTCGTCGCGGGGAGGGGCGCGAGGTGGGGGTGACGTGTAAGAGCCCAGCGCGTTTGTCCGCTCATGCCGTCGCGGGGAGGGGCACGAGGTGGGGGTGACGTGGTGCGGGGCCCTGACGCCACGATACCGGGGTGCTGAGGTTCCGGGGTGCTGAGGTTCCGGGTGCTAAGGTTCCGGGTGCTGAGGTTCCGGGGTGCCGACCGCACAATCGGGGTGATGCTGGAGGTGGTGCAACGCTGGGGAGATGCTCGTCGGGGGGTCAGGCCTGGCGACTCGCTGTCCACAAGTGCGCGCTCGATCCCACTTATCCACAGCCCCTCCTCGTGTCGCGCCGCTATCCACAGGGAAGCCAATCCGGCTGGAGTGCGGCCACTCGAGGCGCGCACACTGGCCCTGCGCGCACCCCGCGCGCACGACGAAAGGACAGATCAATGACGATTATCGAACGCATCTACTGCGCCGCGACCAGGGCGCAGCTCGCCGCCATGGGGACTCTGCGCGAGGCCGTTCAACGCCTCCAGGCGACCAAGAACGACTCTTCCTCGGGCGACCCCGAGGAAGGCGCAACCACCGTCGAATACGCGATCGGCACCATCGCGGCCGCCGGATTCGCCGGGCTGCTCATCGTGATCCTCAAGTCGGACGCGGTGCGCTCAACCCTCGAATCCGTCATTCAGGAAGCGCTCAACACCCGATGAGACGCGACGAAGCGGGATACGTGACCGTCGAGCAGGCCGTGTGTTTCGCCGCTGTCACCCTCGTCGTCGGTGTCATCGCCGCAGCCGCCCAGGCAGGCTTGACGGGATCCTCCCTGTGCCAAGCCGTACGCGAGGGTGCCCGCGCCGCCTCGATCGGGGAGGGGAGTCCGCAGGAGGCAGCCACGGCCTCGTACCCCCAGGGCTCCTACACGGTTGCGCGCGGCGATGGACTTGTGACCGTCACCGGAACCGCCCCCTACCGCGGTGCCGCCGGGTGGATCGGGGGACAGGCGCGCTGCGCGGTCACGACCATCGACGAGGCGGACCTGCCGTGAGGCGGTCGGGCGAGGCTCCCGCGAGGATGGGTGAGGAGGGGTCCGGGACGGTCAACAGCGTCGGGCTCATAGCCTTGGCGCTCACCCTCGCAATTCTCCTCGCGGGAGTCGGCGGCGCTCGCACCGCGTCGGTGCGGCTTCAAGCCGTCGCGGACCTGGCGGCGTTGGCTGGGGCCGAGCGCTCCGCGACCTCTCCCTGGGAGGATGTTGGCTCGCGCCCCTGCGAGGCCGCCAGCGAGGTCGCAGCCGCGAATGGGGTGAGCGTCGAGTCCTGCGAAGTGCTCGGAACCAACTGCCGCGTCGTCGTGAGTGGGTCCGCGACCGTCATGGGAGTGTCGCTCGAGATACACGCACGAGCGCGCGCCGGAACCGAGGAATGAAAAACTCACAGGAAACTATCAGGTTCGTTCAATGCTTCCCACAGGTGGGCGCTCTACATTAATAGTCATCAAGCTAAAGGAATCGCTTACAGGAGCGATCCGGGAAAGGGAATGCATCGGGAGACTTGCACTGTGTTGATGGGATGCTCGAAGGGGTCAGCCGTGAGGCTGGCCCCTTCGAGTTTGTTGTGTGCGGGCTTGGCTGATCGTGCTCCGATCAGTGGTTAGAAGACACAACGTGTTGCTAGCAGGGTGACTTTTCGGCGTGGTGGTGCGCCAAAGTCGGTATTGAAGATCGTGGTGACCAACGTGGGGCGTGGGCAAAACGTGTTGGTCGAACGACTTGTCGCTGGGCGGGTGGTTCTGTGCTGACTGCCGGTGTCACCTGGGCCCGAGATGTGGCAGTACTAGCCCGATGATGCACAGCTGGGCCCTATAGGTGGAGCGTGGGCGGCCCCGCCCACGCTCCACCTATAGGGTTAACCTGCGCAGTAAAGGGGCCCAGGCATCCACCTGTCCGGCCGATCATGCCACCCCGCGTCGATCGCACCCGAGCCCATCACACCTATCCGTCGCATCTGGGACTTACCCCAGCAACACGACATGCCCGATCGCCCGGATCAGGGGGTGCACTTCGATTCGAGGGGGCAAGGTGTGGGGCAGGGGGTGCGCTCCGATGCGCGGGTTACGTGCGGGGAGGGGCCTAGCCTCCGCGATTGAGTTTGTTGCCCCCGCACGCGGATAGGAAACGAGCACGCGGATAGCTTATGAACATGCGGATAGGCTTATAACCTATCCGCAAGCGACTAACCTATCCGCGAAGGCGCAACCTATCCGCGAGCGGCAGGCCCGTCAGCCGCCGCCACGCTCACCCGTTGTGCTGTCGATCGGGCTGGGTGGCTGGCGCCCGTTCGCTCAGGTAGGTCAGCAGTGTGATGGCGCCCGCCTTGGACAGGGGCTCGTTCCCGTTGCCGCACTTGGGGGATTGGACGCAGCGCGGGCACCCGTCCTCGCAGTCGCAGGAGGATACGGCCTCGAGCGTGGCGGCTACCCACGAACGAGCGCTGTGAAAGCCGGCGAGCGCGTGGCCCGCGCCGCCCCGGAACGCGTCGTGAATGAACACGGTGGGCGCGCCCGTGTCGTCGTGCAGCTCGGTGGACAGGCCGCCCAGGTCCCAGCGGTCGCAGGTTGCGACGACGGGCAGGATCCCGATCATCGCGTGCTCGGTCGCGTGCAGCGTGCCCGCCAGGTCCGCGGCCTCGATCCCCATCGCGGCAAGCGCCGCGGGGGTGAGGGTGAACCATGTGGACTTCGTGGGCAGCGTGTGCGTGGGTAGGAACAGCTCGATGTTGCGGATGAACTCGAGCCCGGGCAGGCGCAGTAGGTCGTAGTCGGTGACCCGCGTCGACACGTTCGTCGGCCCGTGGTGCCAGGTGACCGTGCCGTCGGCGCTCACCCACGTGTCTTCGACCGCGCACACCTCGACGCTCGTGTGGGTCGCGGAGCGCGTGCGCAGGGGAGTGCGCACCTCCTCCACCAGGGCGACACGCGCATCGCCCGCCCGCGCGGGCGGGATGATGATCGACGAGGCCTGGGCCCCCTCCCGCTGCCCGCCCCCGAGGTGCTCGCTTCCCCGGGCGCCACCCCCGGCCTCGGGCAGGAGTGCGCGCGGCCACCCCTGGGCGGCGGGCGCGGTGGGCGTGGTGAGGGAGCTGAGACTCAGGACGTGGAACGTGCGCCCCTGGTGGATGTAGATGGCGCCGGGGAAGACGTGGGCGTCGGCCGAGGCCTGGTCGATCGTGCCGATGACGGTGCCGGTCGCGGCGTCGACGATCTGGACGTCTCCGGCGGCCCCGCGCAGGTCGGTGAGGTCGCTGGGGTGCTCGGGGCGAGTGGCGTCCCAGAAGAATCCGGCTGGGCGGCGCTTGAGGTATCCGTCGGCGACGAGGCGCCCCACGACTCCGCGTAGTTCCGGGCCAAAGTAGGTGATATCGGACGGCGTGATCGGTATTTCGGCGGCCGCGGCGGCGACGTGCGGGGCCAGGACCCACGGGTTGGAGGGGTCGATGACGGAGGCCTCGACCTCGCCGAGAATGTGCTCCGGGTGGCGCACCAGGTACGCGTCCAGCGGGTTGTCGGAAGCGATGAGCACGGACGTGCCCGGCGCGCCCGCGCGACCCGCGCGCCCGATCTGCTGGCGCAGGGACGCGCGCGTGCCCGGCCAGCCGACCGTGATCGTCGCATCCAGGCCCGAGATATTCAGGCCCATCTCCAGCGCCGACGTCGTGGCGAGCGCCCGCACGCCTCCCGTGCGGATCGCCTCCTCGAGCGCCCGGCGCTCCTCGGGCAGGTAGCCGCCGCGATACGCGCCGACCCGCCCGGCCAGAGCCGACCCGCGCGCCGAGAGGCGGTCGCGCACCTGAGCGGCCACGGCCTCGGCCCCCGCGCGCGAGCGCACGAAGGCGAGGAGGCGCGCCCCCTCCTCGACGAAGGCGGTGGCCAGGTTGGCGGCCTCGACCCCGGCGCTGCGCCGCACGATCGGGACCTTGAGGGTGGCCGTGCCCGGCGGCGCGTCGAGGGCCTCCAGGAAGGACGAGATGTCGACCTCGGACTCGTCGGCCATGATCGCGCCCTGCCACAGGACCAGCTCGTGGGCGCCCGCCGGCGAGCCGTCCTCGGTGATGGCGACCGCGTCGCGCCCCGTCAGTGCGCGCCCAACAGACCCAGCGTCGCGCACCGTCGCGCTCAGCATGACGACCCGCGGCTCCGCCCCCAGGTGGTGAGCGACGCGCAGCAGACGGCGCACGACCAGCGCGATGTGCGAGCCGGTCACGCCGCGCCAATGGTGGGCCTCGTCGATGACGATGAGGCGCAGCGACGCCAGGAAACGCGACCATCGCTGGTGCGACGGCAGCATCACGTAGTGCAGGAAATCAGGGTTCGACAGGATCAGGTCAGCACCCGCGCGCGCCCACTCCTTCGCCTCGCGCGGCGTGTCCCCGTCCACGGTCGTCGCGCGCACGCGGCGCAGCCTCTCATCGACGAGGCCGGGGCTCCCTTCCGGGGCGGACTTCCCTCGTGCGACGTCCGGTTTGTCGTCCTGGCCGAGCAGCGCCATGAGCGAGGCCAGCTGATCCGCCGCCAGAGCCTTCGTCGGAGCCAGGTACAGGGCGGTTGGGCGGCGGTGAATCGCGGAAATGCGCGACGAATCCTCGGCCTCCACCAGGTCGGAGAGGATCGGCGTCCACGCGGCCAGCGACTTGCCCGACCCCGTGCCCGTCGCGAGCACCACGTCGCGGCCCTCGCGAATCGCATCCATGGCCTGACGCTGATGCACCCACGGGCGCGCCACGCCCCGGCGCGCCCAGGCGTCCACGACCGCAGGCGACACCCACTGCGGCCAATCCGCGATCCGCCCTGAACGCCCCGGCAACGTCACGTGGCCGAGCAGCCGATCATCCCCGGCGCTCAGGCCCTCCAGCACGCCGAGCAGGTCTGCGGGGGAGGGAGACGGCAGGGGCGCGGCGCGCCCGGTGGGCGTGCCTCCCGCCTGTGTGCGGACGGAGGGGGCGGCGCCGCGTTGGGCAGACGTGTGCTCGCGAGAAGAAGGGGCGTCCTCAGAGCGCGCGTGATCGGGCGAGCCCGCCACGGCCTCGTGCGAGGAAAACTCAGGAGAGGAGGGGGAAACAGAGCGCGCGGAATCCGCAGAATCCGACGAAGACGGCGAGCCCTCAGCGCTCATCCGACTCCGGGTTCACCCACCCCAGGGCCTCGGCGGCTGACTCCTTGACGTACTGCATCGCCGCGATACCCGTCGAAATGCCCGAGGCAATGACGTCGCGCAGCTGGTCGTTAGACAGGCCCGCCTTCGTGTCCACCACGAAATCCGCGTACACGCCCAGTTTTCCCTCGGGGGTCGTCGCCGTGTAGACGGTCGGGAAGTACTTCTCGCGATTCCAGTTATCCGCGGTCGCGAACATCGCGTGCTCGCCGGTCTCAGCCGGAATATCCGGCTCCCACAGCGCACGAATCGACAGGAAGCGCCCAGCCGCGTCGAAGGACACCAGGAAAGGAACGCGGTCGAAGATCGCGCCGCCTGCGCGCCCCTCCTCGATCACGTCCAGGGCGTAGCCCATGTCGCGAATCCCCGCCACCACGCGCTCAAAGTCGGCGGGGTAGGGCGTCGTATCGTCCTCGGGAACCACAAAAGGAACGTTCATTGCTGCGCCTCCGCACTCTCGCCCGCCCAATCCACGAACCCGGGCAGCGTCACCTCAAGGTCCGCGAAGAACCCCATGATCATCGACATGGAGGTCTCGAAAAAGTGATCCAGCTGCGTCTGCGTCAACCCGGACAGGACGACGATGTTGCACTCGGCGATCAGGCCGTACTGCGTGCCGTCCTCCAGTGGAGCGAGGTAAGCCTTGGGGCCCGTGCGGGTCGCGTTGCAGGCTGCGACCTCGCGCGCGAGCTCACCGAACTGCTCGGGCGTGCGGGCGATTCCGCGCCACTGGGCGCGCAGCTGCAGGATCTGAGGGTTCGTCGCATTCCAGAAAAACGCGGCGTTGGGCGTCAGGTACGCCAGCTCACCCTCGTTGTAGTCGCCGAAACGTACGTCGCGAGACCGCAACAAATCTCGAATACGGTCAGTGCTGACAGGTGAAGAAGCGGCCACTGACAACTCCCGAGTGAAACGTGCAGAATCGGACACACCCACTCTAACCGAGGCCCCTCACGTGCGCGCGCCCACATCCGCCTCACCACTCGCCGAGAAATTACTTGTGACGAGGTCGTGGTTCGATCGTCGGGTAGCGGCCATTACCGCTGGTCCGGGCTTTGAAACGCGTCTCCAAGCCATGATCGGCACCGACTAATCCGTGAAGTTGCGCCACACTCCACTACAGTGTGTACCGACATCACCGCATCGACACGAATGGAGGATAGTTTGGACGACCCTAATTCCGTGCTGCCCTCCGACCCGACCGTCGACGAGTCTTACACGCGACACTCGCGCCCCGTCAAGCCTCGCGCACGCTCCGGCGCTCGCGCCGCAAGCGAGGAGCGTGGGTCCGCGACCGGCGCTGCCAACGCCGCCGGGGCCAAGGGGCGTAAGGCCGCCACGGGCGCCGCCTCCAGCAAGGAACGTCCCGCTCGTGGGCGCACGAAAGGCGACCCGAGCGTCACCAAGGACGAGGCCGGGGCTGAGCCCACGCCTCGTCCCCTGAGCGCCGACGGGTGGTACCGGCGCAAGCTCTGCCGACGCCTCGTCGGCGTCGTCTCCTGCATCGCGGCGACCGCGCTCATTAGCTACACCGCCCTGAGAGACGCGTACGGGCAGGTGCTCGACACGATCCTCATGGAAGGGACGATGAGGTCGGCCCGCCACTATGAGGCCTTCTCGATGCTCGTCACCGGCCTCGTGTCCGTGCCCGCCCTCGTCGGCGTTGGCGTCGGCGTCGCTCTCCTTGCGGCCGCCCGGCGGCGCGCCACCCTGGCCGGGCGAGCCCTCGGCGCTGTCATTGGCGCCAACGTCACCACCCAAATCCTTAAGGATTACGTCCTGACGCGCCCCAGCCTCGGCGTGACGACCGGCGTCGTGAACTCCCTGCCGTCTGGCCACACGACCGTCGCTGTCACCCTCTCCCTGGCGCTCATCGTCGTCGCGCCCCAATGGTTCCGCGGCCCCTCCGCCTGGATCGGGTGGGCATGGACCTCCCTCATGAGCGTGTCCGTCATGATGGAGGGCTGGCACCGACCCTCCGACGCCATCACCGCCGCCCTCATTGCCGGCGCGTGGGCCCTCGCCCTGTCGCCCATTGAACGGCGACCCCGCCACGGCGTCAAGATTCAGCGCGCCATGGTGTGGGCGTGCCTGGGGCTCATCGTCATCGCGGTCGTCGCGACCATCGCGGCCATGTGGGGTTTCAGCATGTCCGCCGCAGCCCCCGGATCCGGCTACGGGTTCGAGGACTTCCTGGAAATCCGCCCCTGGCGCTCGCGAGTCCTCGGCGTCGCCGCCGTCGCGTGGGTGAGCGCGATCTGTGGCCTCATCATCCACGAGGTCGACCGCCTCGCGGGCGAGTAGCCGCCGCTGTCTGCGACAGCCCGGGGTCCGCGTTTTCTCGCTTGCCTGCGTGTGGTGCCTGGGGGGCGGCGGCCCGCCCGCGAGATCGCCACACGCGAGCCTGCGGCTCGGAGTGGTCGATCTCGAAGCCCGGCCAGGCCCTGCCGCTGCCCCCAGGCGCCGTGCTCGGGCTGCTCGCGGGTGGACTGTCTGCATGCCCGGCCAGGCCTTGCCGCCGCCCCCAGGCACCCTAGTTGGGCTGCTCGCGGGTGGACTGTCGCATGTCCGGACGCCGCCGTGGCCTCACTCCTGGGATAATGGGCGGGTCCAATCCTGCCTCCTGAAAGAATCGCCATGGCTCCCGCCTCTGCTGTTGTTACGTCCAAGCCTGCGCGCCTCATACTGGGCCTGCTGCGCCTCTCGGTTGGCTTCATCTTCCTGTGGTCGTTCCTGGATAAGACCTTTGGGCTTCACTATTCGACCGGCCCGTCTCGCGCGTGGATTCGCGGCGGCACGCCCGCGCAGAGTTACCTGACGGGCGCCACGACCGGCAAGCCTTTGGCTTCCTTCTTCGAGTCCCTAGCCGTGCCCGCGATCGACTGGGCGTTCATGCTGGGTCTGCTCGGCATTGGCGTGGCGCTGGTGCTCGGCATCGGCACGCGCCTGGCGGCCTTCGCAGGCGTCGTCATGCTGGGCTTCATGTACGCGGCTGTCGCCCCGTGGGTGTGGGGCTCGCTGAACCCTGTCGTTAACGAGCACCTGGTCTACGCGCTCGTCCTGATTCTCATTCCGCTGACGAGCGCGGGCGACACACTGGGGCTGGGGCGGTGGTGGAAGGGCCTGGGCCTGGTGAAGAAGCTGCCCTTCCTCATCTGATCGCTCTCATCCATCGACGAGGCCGTGGCCGGTTTTTCCGGTCGCGGCTTCGCTGTGTGTTGGGGGGCTGCGGTGTCGATGGTCGTTGTGCCGTGGTTTTCCAACAATCTCGCACGTAATTCCCTCGCACGTCTTTCAAATATTGAAATCCGCTCGTTGGAATTGCAACGTTTGTGGCGGTTGTTGAATTGTCAAGCAAACGAATTACGTGCGAAATTTCCGGGGCGAGGTTGGGGTGAGGCCGTGGCCGGTTATCCGGTCGCGGCTTCGCTGTGTGTTGGGGGGCTGTGGTGTCGATGGTTGTTGTGTCGTGGTTTCCCAACAATCTCGCACGTAATTCCCTCGCACGTCTTTCAAATATTGAAATCCGCTCGTTGGAATTGCAACGTTTGTGGCGGTTGTTGAATTGTCAAGCAAACGAATTACGTGCGAAATTTCTGACGCGGGGGCTTGGGGGCGCGGGGAGTGGGCTACCCCGTCGGTCGGGGCGAGGTCGGGGTGGCGGGACGTTGGTCCCCGAAAGTTTCCGAAAAAGCGCGCGCGTGATGAGCGGAACTGCTCGTCGCGCGCGTTGCGCTTCTGACGCACGTGTGACACTAGATATTGTGGACACTGTTCGCGTTGAGCACTACATCTAGTGATCGATGGGCATGTTCCCCTAGATCTGGGGGAGCCTCATGCCGGGCGGAGGGCAGCGCCTCCACCCACAGTGCCACGGCCTCGTCCCCACGTGGGCGAAGCGTCCATGACGTGTCGAACACGCCCGCGCGACGCCAGTAACTCGGCGCCCGCCGCCCGCAGTCGAGACGGGCGGGCGCCACCGCAACGGCCATACAACCCACATCACCCATACAACGCGACAACGACAGCGCACTCAGCGCGTGCATCGCACGCGCCGCGCACCCCGCACCAACACAACCCGAGACAGGACAGGGACCATGACCGCACCTCGCTACGACGTCGATGCCATCGCAACCGTGCAGGAGTACCTCGACCGCTCCGATTGGCGAGTCAATGCCAACGCGAACCAGGGGTATTCGCTCGGCGGCCTCATCCTGAACTCGGCGGGCA
>ERZ773001.318-NODE-318-length-20177-cov-8.91566_pt1 | contig 20177 bp, 19 predicted proteins | sample MGYA00511673_ERZ773001 | MGnify/ENA primary metagenome ERZ773001 (study PRJEB29015, sample SAMEA2738091) | human oral metagenome | biome: human oral; feature: human-associated habitat; material: saliva | place: China | collected 2162 ... | reverse complement strand
CATAGTTTATACATGATTGATCGGTATATTTTTTCTATTCTATTTTCAAATTCAGATAAAATGTTTCGTTTGTTTTCTCATTTACTATTTTCTAACTTTCCTCTATTATAATCTCTTTAATGTTTATTTTCTTTCATCTAGTACTTAGTAGAACAGGGATCATTTCTTTTATGGCTATCATATACATTATAACCACTCTAAATAGTATAATAGAGGACATTCCAATTTCATAGGATTTTCAATTTCACAACATATTTTCCGTTGTTTTTTTACAGATATTACACTGATTACAAGCTGAAAACAGATTGACAATACTTGACATTTTCTATATACTTTTTCATACAATATGGTAATTTACAATTCATGTTAAATAAAGGAGGAAACTATGGCAAAAATTTTATTTAGTCCAAGTAAATATGTACAAGGTGCAGGAGAGCTTGCTCGATTAGCAAGTCATATCGAATCGTTGGGCAAAACTGCTCTTATTATTATTACTGAATCAGGTTTCAAAAGAGTTGGTGAAAAGATAGAAAGTAGTTTCAAAGAAAGCAATTGCAGTATGGAGGTTTGCCATTTTAATGGAGAGTGTTCTGAAGTAGAGGTAAATCGTATTATCGATAAATATGTTACAAACGGTTCTTGCGATATTATTGTTGGAATCGGTGGAGGAAAGATTGCTGATACCGCAAAAGCTGTTGCATACTATACTAAAAAACCCGTTGTTGTATGTCCAACCATCGCATCTACAGACGCTCCATGTAGTGCTTTGTCTGTATTATACACAGAAGAAGGAGTATTCGATAAATATCTCTTCTTACCTCAAAACCCTAATATGGTTATGATGGATACCGAAATTATTTCAAAATCTCCTGTAAGACTTACCGTGGCAGGAATTGGCGATGCATTGGCAACCTACTATGAAGCTCGTGCTTGCAAAATAAGCGGTGCAACTTCTTGTGCAGGCGGCAAAACAACTCAAGCTGCTATGGCGCTTGCTTCTCTATGTTTAGACACTCTGTTAAAAGAAGGATTGAAAGCAAAAATTGCTTTGGAAGCTGGCGCTTGTACAGAAGCGGTTGAAAATATCATCGAAGCGAATACACTATTGAGCGGAATTGGATTTGAATCAGCTGGACTGGCAGGAGCTCATGCAATTCATAACGGTTTAACTGTATTAGAAGAATGTCACCATATGTATCATGGTGAAAAAGTTGCTTTCGGAACAGTAACACAGTTAGTTTTGGAAAACGCTGAAAAAGAAGAAATTGAAAAAATCTACAAATTCTGTATTGAAATCGGACTTCCTGTTACATTGGCTCAATTAGGAGCAACTGATGTTACAAAAGAACAACTGTTAGAAGTAGCAAAAGCTGCTTGTGTTGAAGGTGAAACAATTCATAACATGCCTTTTGAAGTAACTTCTGACAAAGTTTATAACGCATTGATTACAGCAGATGCATTAGGCAAATATTATTTACAAAAATTTGCACAATAATTTTTGCATTATATCGTAAACAACACAATGTTGTGTTTCTCAAAAAGAACTACACTCTTTCTGCTTGAAAGTCTGTAGTTCTTTTTTCTTGTCATAAATTGTATTTTTTGTCCGAATAACAAGAACGATACATAATCTTTTTTTCTCATTTTTTTCATAAAAGCTTGTATCATTCGAAATGTTAAAACTTATGATGTCTATAACTTGACGAATATAAGGAAAAAGGGGAAACAATAAGCTATAATATTTCACTTCATCCAGTATTCCATCAAGTCATGGATATGCTAGACAGAGAGCGTTTTGTCAAGTACCTTTTTTGATTTATTGACGCTTTTATTTTGAAAAAATAAATAAGAAAAAACAGTAAACCTTTGTGATTTACTGTTTCTAAAATTATTCTATTCAATTAGACAAACTGAGAGTTGTTCTAAGTCTTCTCGGTTGCACCTTCCTGCCCTTCGGACAAGAAGTCTCCCTCTTCAAAGAGCTCAGTCACTTTCTGTTTAACGATTTCTTTTTCCGGTATTTTCTGTCCCTCGGATTTCCTCATGATAGAAATAATCCACAATCACCGGATGTCCTTGCGTGACCCTGCCATAAGGCATTTCATTATCCACAAAGAGACAATCATACTTCTTAGCCATTTTCTCAGCTTTTACTTCAAGCGCTTCAAAGTAGCTGCGGTTATGCTTGTTATAGATCTCATCGTAAAGCGGTACAAGATCAGGATATCTTTCGGCGATATAATCCATAATCGTCTTTTTGAAGTCGCCCCGAAGATTGAGGTTTTCGAGCCAGAACAGATCGCACTGATCCTTTACCCTCTCAAAGATGGCTTCAAAGTCCGTAATCCCGGGGAATACCGGGGATACGAAACAGACTGTACGGATTCCTGCGTCATATACCTGCTTCATAGCAGCGATACGCCGCTCAATGCTCGGAGCAGAGTCCATATCGTTCTTGAAATTCTCATCCAGTGTGTTGATCGACCATGAAACTGTCACTCGTCCAAGCTTCTTCAGCAGATCAATATCCCTTACCACAAGATCAGACTTTGTGCAGATCAGAATATCTGCGTCACTGCCGATCAGCTGCTCCAGAAGTTTTCTGGTATTCCCGAATTGCTCCTCCTGTGGAATGTAGCCATCCGTTACAGAACCGATGACCACCCGCTGTCCGGCATATTTCTTCGGATTTTTAATTTCCGGCCAATGCTTCACATCAAGGAAAGTGCCCCATTCCTCCGTGTGTCCAGTAAAGCGCTTCATAAAAGAAGCATAGCAATACTTGCAGGCATGTGTACAGCCCACATAGGGATTGACCGAGTAACCGCCTACCGGCAGACCGGACTTGGTCATAATGTTTTTTGTTTCTACCTCATCAATGAGGATTCCATCGATTACTTCTGCCATCTTTTCTGTACCTCCAACACTTTATTGAATTCTTCCGGCATTTCCTGAATCATATTTTCATCCCCTATGATAGGGACAAGGTCTTCCTTCATAAACACCGGAACACCGAGCTTATGTGCCTGGTCCGTTAGAGACCATGCCCATTCCGGCTCCGTATGAATCTTCCTGCTCTGAGCTCCGGTCATGGTGCCGACAACGATCCAATTGATTCCGGAAAGGTCAACTATGCCGGGATCGTCGAATAACGGTTCAAAGGTAACATGGTAGTGTTTTGCTCTGACATTTTCCCGAAGCGCATCAATACGCCACAGTTCTGCTTTCCTCGTCACCGTAACGCCAAACCATGCGTTTTCCAGATCTGTATCAAACTCCAGCAAATCAGGTCTCTTGGTAAGGAACAGGAACTGATGCTGTGGATTTTCACGGATCTTTGCAAATACCTCTTCTCTCCATTCCGGCTTCCATCCGGATAGATCGCTCATGCCGGTAAGAAGAAAGTTCTGCGGACGTTTCTTTTCCATCATCTTGAGCTTACCCGGAAAGAATTCAGGGTCAGCGAAGTCATCAATCATATGCCAGCGTTTCACATTGTTGCGGGCATAGCAATATGCACACCCCACTGTACAGCCGATGACAATATTCATGTTTTGAATCTGATCTTTGATACAAATACTCATGACTTCTACCACTCCTCAAGATTCTTTCTGATACGGTCGAGGCATCCCTCAAACTGGGTGATTTCTTCCTCTGAAAAACCTTTATAGTAAATACTGCCCATCTCATCAGATACAGAATTGTACTCGTCCTTTAAGGAATGTGCTTTCTCAGTCAGAAACAATAGTGTTTTCCTTTTGTCCGTTTCAGACGGAACGCGTCTTATCAGCCCTTGATTTTCCATTCTTTCCAGCATTGTAGTAAGAGAGGTTATCGCTAATCCACATTTAATCGAGAGTGACCCAATCGGGATTCCATCCTCCTGCCACAGCACATAAAGAATACGCCCCTGGGCTCCATTGAACGCATCAATATTCTTTTCGCTGAGAATCTTCTCAAAAATCCGGTCTCCAAGTTGTTTTATTTTGGTGATAAGAAATCCACCATTTGTTTTCATGTAAAAGCTCCTATATAGTATTTTATTTTGAATAATACCATATAGGAGTTTTGTTGTCAACAGTTTGTATATCTAAATAGAGATAAATTCCTGTTCAGTTAATATTATGCAACCCAAGGCTTTTGAAAAGATTCCAAATAAAGATGAAACAATTCTACATTCAGATCAAGGTTGGCAATATCAAATGAAGATATACCACATTTTAACGATGAAATTTTAATGTGTTTAGAAGTTTTTATCAACACTTTTTGTCCTATAGCCCTAAAAAAAAATTAGAGGAGGCTAAACCTCCTCTTTTGCTTTTATGAACTTATTAGTGTCTTAGTTCAAAACCTCGTAGTCTGCGAAGTCTACACCAATCATCTCTTCCTTCTCTGCGCTTAGGCTTACAACGAAGTCCATACCGTAGTCCTTAGAGATGTTCTTTAGTCTTGTCAAGAACTCTGGTAGATCTCCGAGTGAGAAATCAGCATGCTTAAGTATGCTGTCTATGTAAATAGTCTTGATATCGTGATCAGAACTTATGATTCCATATAAAAAGCCGATGTATTCGTCGCTATTTGTTACATGCTCATAATCCTCCATGCAAACGACTCTGATCTTATACTTAAGGTCATACATCAGACGGGCATTCTTGTTGATAAAAATGATGTTGCCATCACTCTTTTCAGCTTCAGTATTTGCAAGTTCAATCATCATTTTGGTCTTTCCTGTTCCCTTGTGACCAATCAATAGTTTAACCATAATGCAGTCCTCCTATCATTTTATTATCGCTATTATACACTAAGTATCATAAGTATTCAACGACAATTTTGTAAAACAATTTTGTAAATTTAATAATATTTTTTCATATAATCAAAGATAGTCATTATGTTTTGATATGCTGTCTAAAAACTTTTGGTTTTACTAGCTTATAACTTGCTCAAAAATCTTAAAGCGGATTTTCTACCCTTTTCAATTCTTGCTTCATCAACATCCTCTACTGCCGAGTAACTCACCCACTTTTTGCCATATAGTGTCTGCACTGATTCCAAGATAAGTCCACAGGCCTGAATATCCTTTTCGTCTGATAATACCTTTGCAAATGCATCCTTTGATGCTTCACATACTTCTTCTTTTGAAACCCCATGAAATGACATCTGCATGAGACTTGAAGCCGACCAAACCCTGCAAAGCGCATCATCATCGCTGAGCATCTGTCTAGTCAGAAATCCTATTTCATTTGATGTACCAACCCAGCCAAGGGCTATGATTAGCTTCCTCCTTAGAACTTCATCACAAGTTTTAATCTCAGATATTAGAATAGGAATAAGCCTTTTGCAAAATCCTGTATAAAATTCCCTATGTCTTGATTTTGATAGAATCTCAGCTATCAAGTATACTGTTAGAACTTTGATAACTTCATCTTCGGCTTCGGAAATCTTTTTAAATAAAAATTCAAGTCCATCAGGTCCGTGCCTATCAAAGCTGTTTTCTAGGTAGAGTCTTCTGCCTGATTTCCATGAATCACAAATCAGCTTGTAGTGGTAGTCTATATCATCGCTTGCACCGAGTTCTGCTATAAACCTAATTCTATCTCCATCTGGAAAATCTTTTTCAGCTAATTCCTTATATGCTTTTTTTAAAACTTCTCTTACATCACTCATTATTAAGCCTAAGCTGCCCGCAAGCAGCGTCTATATCATCACCTAATTCTCGCCTTATGGTCGCAGGGATTCCTGCCTCTTCCAAGACCTTTTGAAACTTGAAGGCCTTGCTCTTACTAACTGTGACAAAACCGCTATCCTTGACCTCGTTAAGAGGAATTAGGTTGACATGGCAGAGCTTTCCCTTTAGCAGCCCAGCAAGTCTCTTAGCGCTCTGCACGCTGTCATTTACTCCACTTACAAGAGTATACTCATAGGTTATTCTGCGCTTTGTCTTCTTGGTATACTCATCACAAGCCGAAAGCACTTCTTTTATGTCATATCTATTGTTTATTGGCATTATGGCACTTCTATCTTCATCGCTAGATGCGTGAAGCGAAATTGCAAGATTAACCTGATTAAAGTCTTCTGCAAACCTTAAAATCATAGGAACTATTCCGCAGGTTGAAACTGTGATATTTCTCATCCCGATTCCAAGCCCCTTTGGTTCGTTAACTATATTGAGAAACTTTGATAGGTTTTCGTAGTTATCAAAAGGCTCTCCACTTCCCATGACAACGATATGACCGATTTTCTCTCCGGAATCCTCCTGAGCAGCCATAATCTGTGAAACCATCTCACCAGCTGTCAAATTTCTTGCCAGTCCCTTAACCGTAGACGCACAAAATTTGCAACCCATGCGGCAGCCCGCCTGCGATGAGATGCAAATTGAGTTTCCGAACTTATATTTCATGAAAACGCATTCTATGGTGTTTCCATCTGAAAGCTCAAGCAGGTACTTGCGTGTGCCGTCAAGCTTTGATTTTTGGACAGTTCGTATATTTAGATTTTCGATGTATGCCTTGTCTTCGAGCTCATAGCGCAAAGCTTCCGGAAGATTATTCATCTCCCGAAAGCTTTTTTTGCCTTTATATATCCAGTCAAATATCTGCGCGCCTCTAAATGCAGGCACGCGGATACTGCTGGCGAAGTCCTTCAGCTCATTTAAGGTCATACTCCTCAAATCAACTCGTTCAGACATTCTATTTCCTCACTACGCAGATTCCTGTCTTATGACCATTGATGTCAAAGCTCTCCTCTGCCTTTGCAAATTCAACTGTGTCTGCAAGAGTTTCATCCTTGATGTATGCATCAAACTCCTTAACAGCCTCGCAAACCTCTTCGTCTGCTTCAAGAACGATGTCGATTCTATCCATCATCTCAAAGTCATTCTGCTTACGGAGCTGCTGTACCTTTGATACAACTTCTCTTGCAAGGCCTTCCTTAACTAGCTCTGGTGTTAGAACTGTATCAAGGATTGTAAATACATTGTTTTCCATAGCTACTGCAAATCCATCCTTAGCGCTGATTCTAACATCAACAAAATCCTTAGAAACATTTACAGTTTCACCAGCTACAGTCATTTCAAGCTCACCCTTTGCTTCTAGCTCAGCTACAAATTCAGCAGCGTCTAGCTTTGCTAGCTCATCTCCAAACTGCTTGATGTTCTTTCCTAGAACTGGTCCAGCAAGCTTGAAGTTTGGCTTTAGAGATAGGTTCATATACTCACCTAGCTCATCTGCAAATACAACATTCTTTACGTTAAGCTCTTCCATTACTAGGTCTGTAAGGTCAGCAACAAGTGGCTTGTACTTACCATCTACAAGGATCTCGTTAAGTGGCTGTCTAACCTTGATTCTCTCCTTCTCACGAGCACCACGGCCTAGAGTTACGAAGCTTCTTACAAGGTCCATACGCTCCTCAACTTTGTTGTCTATGAGAGCTTCATTGCATTCAGGTAGGTATGCTGTATGTACAGTTTCCTCTCCTGTTAGCTTTGTATAGATTTCGTCTGAGATGAACGGTGCAAATGGTGCAATCAAAAGTGATACGCCAACCAATACCTCAAAGCTTGTTGCATATACGCTCATCTTATCTTCAGTCATCTCGCTTCCGTAGAATCTCCTTCTTGCACGTCTGATGTACCAGTTTGAGAAGTCCTCGCTGACAAAGTCAGTAAGCGCTCTTACTGTCTTCATGTGGTCATAGCTATCCATATGCTCTCTAACTTCTTTTACAAGCTTGTTATATCTTGAGAGTATCCATCTGTCTAGCTCAGGTCTCTTATCATATGCAACTTCTAGATTTGCCACATCAAGATCATCCTGATTTGAATATAGTACAAAGAAGTTATATACGTTTCTAAGTGTTCCAAAGAACTTGCTTACGACGTCCTTAAGTCCATCTTCGTCAAACTTTGTTGGAGTCCAAGCTGGTGATACTGAAAGCAAGTACCATCTTGTAGCATCTGCTCCGTACTGGTCAAAGAGTTCAAATGGCGAAACGGTATTTCCCTTTGACTTACTCATCTTCTTACCGTTCTTATCAAGGATGAGGTCGTTAACAAGTACATTCTTATATGGCGACTTACCCATGATGAATGTCGAGATTGCCATCAGTGAATAGAACCAACCTCTTGTCTGGTCGATACCTTCACAGATGAAGTCAGCTGGGAATAGCTTCTCCTCAAAGTGCTCCTTGTTCTCAAACGGATAGTGCCACTGTGCAAATGGCATCGCTCCTGAGTCAAACCAGCAGTCCATAACTTCTACTATTCTTGTCATTTCCTTTCCGCAGTGTGGGCACTTTAGGTGTACATCATCAACATACGGACGGTGTAGCTCTATGCTCTCATCGATATTTTCTACAGCCTTCTCAACTAGCTCTGCACGACTTCCTACGCATTCGAGATGACCACAGTCGCACTTCCAGATTGGGATTGGAGTTCCCCAATATCTAGATCTTGAGATTGCCCAGTCCTTAACATCTGCTAGCCAGTTTCCGAATCTCTTCTCTCCTACGAAAGGTGGATACCAGTTTACTGTATTGTTATTTGCAACAAGCTGATCTTTAAGTTCGCTCATCTTGATGTACCAGCTCTGTCTAGCATAGTAAACTAGAGGTGTTCCGCATCTCCAGCAGTGTGGATAGTTATGTTCTATCTTCTGCTTAGCAAATACCTTATCATCTAGGTACTTGATAATTTCTACATCAAGACCATCCTCCATGATGAAGTGACCCTTCCATGGAGTTTCTGTATAGCAACCCTGCTCGTCGACTGGCTGAAGGAATGCAGCGCCGTACTTCTTACCACACTGGTAGTCATCTTCACCAAATGCAGGAGCTGTATGTACGATACCTGTACCATCCTCGATAGATACATAGTCCATGCATGTAACAAAGAAGGCCTTTTCGTTTTCCTTAACCTTGCAGAATGGCATGAGCTGCTCGTACTCCATGTACTCAAGATCCTTACCCTTCATGCGCTCAACTACCTCGTAGTTACCCTCGCCTAAAACTCTATCTGCAAGAGCCTCAACTAGGTAGAAGTAGCTACCTTCGTCCTTGCCGTTTAGCATCTTAACCTTGACATAATCAAAGTCAGGACCAACTGTCAGCATTGTGTTTGCTGCAAGTGTCCAAGCTGTTGTTGTCCAAGCTAGGAAGTACTCATTATCAGCACCCTTCTTCTTGAACTTAACGATTAGAGTGTTTACCTTTACTTCCTTATATCCCTGAGCTACTTCATGTGAAGCAAGTCCAGTTCCACATCTTGGGCAGTAAGGTAGGATTTTGTGTCCCTCGTAGATGAGTCCCTTATCAAAGAATTTCTTTAGGATCCACCATCCGCTTTCAATATAGTCGTTGTTAAGTGTTATATATGGATCATCAAGGTCAACAAGATATGCCATTCTCTCTGTCATCTCTCTCCACTTATCTGTGTAAGTGAAAACAGACTCACGGCATTTTTCGTTAAACTCCTTGATTCCGTACTTTTCTATATCCTGCTTACCATTCATGTTGAGCTGCTTCTCAACTTCGATTTCTACAGGAAGTCCGTGTGTATCCCAACCAGCCTTACGATTAACCTGGTAACCCTTCATTGTCCAGTATCTACATACTGAATCCTTGAGTGTTCTTGCCATTACATGGTGTATTCCTGGCATTCCGTTAGCTGTTGGAGGTCCCTCGTAAAAGACATATTTTGGTTTCCCCTCGCGTGCTGTTACGCACTTCTTTAGTAAATCCTCTCTTTTCCACTTCTCAACCTGTTCCTGCTGAACTTCAGCTACAGGCTGTTCGGATAATCTCTCAAACATACTTCTCTCCTTCAAAAAATTAATCCCTATACAGAAAAAACTGCATAGGGACGATTATCAAACCGCGGTACCACCCTAGTTGCTTACCTCTGACAAGGTGCCTCTCATTAAAGTGTCAGGCTCCAGAGTGATATTCGAATTTAGGTTCACCGCAAATCTCTCAGCAATTGATCTACTCTCTGTAAGGGTCTTAGCCTAAACCTACTTTGTCTCCTTCATAGCCTAAATATTAAGCTTTAGCCGAGCTCAAACTCGACTATATGCTATATTAACATCTCATAGATAAGAATTCAAGTTATTTTTGTAAAAAATCCTAAGATATTATAAAAATATTTGTATGCCCTATATAAGCTTTATAAGCAAAGTAAAAGCCCTGATAATCACAGGGCTTAAATTACTTATTTATTTTGCTCTCTCAAGATTGATACGGTTCTGCTTGTCGATTTCGTAAACTCTTACCTTTACTTCATCTCCAACATTCATAACATCCTCAACCTTCTCTACGCGGTGGTCTGCCATCTTTGAGATGTGCAACAGACCTTCCTTACCAGGAAGAATCTCGATGAAAGCACCAAAGCTCATAATCTTTGTTACCTTACCCTCATATGTCTGACCAACTTCTGCGTCCTTAGTTAGAAGCTCAATCTCACGCTTAGCAGCCTCTGCTCCAGCCATGTCTGAGCTGTAGATGCTGATAAGTCCTGATGCATCTTCTGCGATGTCAATCTTAACACCAGTCTCATCGATGATTCTGTTGATTGTCTTTCCACCAGGTCCGATAACTATTCTGATCTTATCAGGATCAATCATCATATTGATGCTTCTTGGAGCGTACTTAGACATCTCCTTGCGTGGCTCAGGAATTTCCTCAAGCATTACATCTAGGATGTGAGCTCTACCTTCCTTAGCCTGTGCAAGAGCCTTCTCTAGGATTTCTCTTGAAAGACCGTGAATCTTGATATCCATCTGGATAGCTGTTACACCAACTTCTGTACCTGTTACCTTAAAGTCCATATCTCCTAGGAAGTCTTCCATTCCCTGAATATCACTTAGGACAGCGATTTTCTGGCTACCGTCTTCTTCTGTTCTTGAAATAAGTCCCATAGCGATACCTGAAACTGGTCTCTTAATTGGAACACCAGCATCCATAAGAGCAAGTGTTGATCCACAAGTTGAACCCATTGAGCTTGAACCGTTTGATGAAAGTACATCCGAAACAACTCTTAGTGCGTATGGAAACTCTTCAACTGGTGGAATTACCGGAAGAAGCGCTCTCTCAGCAAGCGCACCGTGTCCAATTTCTCTTCTGCCTGGGCTTCTTGGTGACTTAGCTTCACCTGTACAGTAGCCTGGGAAGTTATAGTGGTGCATGTATCTCTTCTCTGTCTGCTCTGTGATACCATCGATCATCTGAGCTTCGCTAGAAGGTGCAAGTGTGCATGTTGACAGTACCTGAGTCTGGCCTCTTGTGAAAAGTCCGCTTCCGTGTACTCTTGGAAGAAGTCCTGTCTCACACCATACAGGTCTTATCTCCGTAGTCTTACGATTGTCAGGTCTTATACCTTCATCAAGAATCATATTTCTTACGGATTCCTTAGTTATATTGTAAAGAACAGCTGCTATATCCTTCTCATTGTCAGGGTAGATTTCAGCAAAGTGTTCCTTTGTCTCTACTTCTACAGCATCCATGTTATCTAGACGCTCAAGCTTATCAAATGTGTGGATGGCTTCCTGCATTCTGCCTGTCGCATATGCTCTTACTGCAGCATCTATATCCTCTGGAATCTGCTTTAGCACGAGTTCCTTCTTAGGCTTACCAACCTCTGCTACGATCTCATCAATAAACTCAACAAGCTTCTTAATCTCTTCGTGTCCGAAGAAGATAGCATCTAGCATAACTTCTTCAGGAACTTCGTCAGCTCCAGCTTCTACCATCATGATAGCATCCTTAGTTCCAGCAACTGTTAGGTTGATGTCTGACTGCTCTCTCTGCTCAAGTGTAGGGTTGATGATGAATCTTCCGTCAACTCTGCCGACTCTTACTGCAGCGATTGGTCCTTCCCATGGAATGTCAGATGTAGCGATAGCAACCGATGCACCTACCATAGCCATGATATCAGTCTCGCAGTCAAGGTCAACTGACATTACAGTTGCAACAACTACTACGTCGTTGTGGTATCCCTTAGGGAAAAGTGGACGAAGAGGTCTATCCATAAGTCTTGAGCTTAGGATTGCCTTCTCGCTAGGTCTTCCCTCTCTTCTGATAAATCCTCCAGGAATTTTACCTGAAGCATACATCTTCTCTTCGTAGTCGCATGATAGAGGGAAAAAGTCTATATCCTCTCTTGGTTCCTTAGAAGCGCAGACTGTAACGCTGACAACGGACTCACCGTACTTAACCATAACCTGGCCGTTTGCCTGCTCACAAATCTTTCCGAGTTCAAACTCTAAAAGTCTTCCTCCAACTGCGGTCTTAAATGTTCTGTAATCTGTAAATCTTGCCATTAATAAACAACTCCTTCCTGTTTATCCTATTCCAAGGCAATAACTTCTGGCATCTCATTCACTTTATCTGATTTGCCTAAAAAAAGCGAGGTCTTAGACCTCGCTAACATACTTAGTATAACTACTTTCTCAAGCCTAGACGAGCAATAAGATTTCTATATCTTTCTATATCTACGTTCTTGAGGTAGTTAAGAAGGTTTCTTCTCTGGCCGACCATCTTAAGTAGTCCGCGTCTTGAGTGGTGGTCCTTCTTATGAACCTTAAGGTGCTCGTTCAAATCGTTGATTCTTGCTGTTAGTACAGCTACCTGAACCTCTGGAGAACCTGTATCTCCTTCTTTAGTTGCATATTCGCTGATGATTACAGCTTTCTGTTCTTTAGTTATCATATCTTTTCTCCTTTTTATTAAATACGCTTTTGTCGAGAATGCGTTGGAGTGTCGCAAAACCAAACAAAAGTAAATTACTAAACAATGTTATCACGTTATGTGACAAATTGCAAGTGATTTATTTAGCCTTAGCTCATTAGCTATAATAGCGGAAAACTCCCTTAACCTTACCGAGAATCTTGACGTCTCTAACGATTATTGGGCTCATATCATCGTTTTCAGGCTGAAGTCTAATGTGATCCTTCTCCTTGTAGAAAGTCTTGACTGTAGCCTCGCTCTCAAAACCATCTACCATTGCAACAACGATCTCACCATTGCGAGCAGTCTGTCTCTGCTCAACCAAAATAAGATCTCCATCAAATATACCAGCATTGATCATGCTCTCGCCCTTAACCTTAAGCATGAAGTTGTTACCAGATACATATCTAGCTGGAACTGGGAAGCAGTCATCTACATGTTGCTCTGCAGTTATAGGTGTACCTGCAGCTATAGTTCCAACAACTGGTACATTGATTATCTCTTCATTGACCGGCTCTAGCTCTGGCTCCTTGACAGGCTTATGTGTTTCTCTACCCACTATTACAAGAGTTCTAGGCTTAGCTGGGTCCTTCTTAACATAACCCTGCTGCGCGAGACTCTCAAGATCGTTATGCACTGTTGATGTAGACTTAATATCTAAGGCTGCGCCTATCTCTCTAACCGTAGGTGCATATCCTTTCTCATCGAATTCCTTGCGCATAAAGTCAAGGATTCTCATCTGCCTTGCCTTTGCTTTTTCCTTTGCTTTGGACATATCAAACTCTCCTTTTTATCTATCCCATTGATAATATCATATTTCAAACAAAAAGTAAACATCAGTTCTTTATTTTTGATAAACAAATATTTATTCTTTTTATGTTCATTTTCATGCTCACGCGATTTTCACATAAGTATTGACAGAATTATGATATAATATAGGAGCCATTTTTGATAGAGAGGAGAAATTCATGCTAAGACGCAATACTTCTAATGTATTAACAAAGAAAGTAAATTCAACCCGAGGCATACTTATAATTCTATCTATATTCATTTTATTATTCACAAGTATTCCATCCCCTAGCTATGCTAAAAGTGCCAAAACTCTACCGCTCAGCAAAGAAACTATCGACGGAAGCCCTGCAACAGGCAGTTCATTGGCTGTGGCAAATAGCAAGGGATATTCAATAGACCAAAGATATTCACCAGCTGGTACGATAATAACTGAAATCAAAACTGGACAAATTCTATGGGACGAAAACAGTACGGTAGAATGGACCCCAGCGAGTATGTCCAAGCTCATGACAATAGCGCTAACCTACGACGCAATTAAAGAAGGAAAGCTATCTATTGACACAGTTGTTCCAGTTAAGGAAAGACATGCAAGAGTTTCTGCAAATTCAAATCTCAGCAATAACAAGATGCAGATAGGAGCCTCATACACTGTCGGTGAGTTAATGGAGCTAATTGCAGTTCCCTCTTCAGCGGCAGCAACCTACATGCTCATGGATCTTCTAGCGCCAGATATTGATACCTTTGTTACAATGATGAATAACAAAGCTAAGGAACTTGGAATGGTCAATACCAAGTATGTAAATCCTATCGGTGTCCTAAATGTTCTCCTAGGTAAAGAGGGCCCTTCAGGAGACCCTTATGCTGATAACTACACTTCCGCAAAAGACTACGCCTGTCTTTGCACCTACCTCGTAACCAACTATCCTGACCTTTTAAACCATACTATAAACGCAAATCTCGTATCAAAGCCCGGAACTATATACGAGGAGCGCTTTGAAGGTCATAACTACTCTCTTCCTGGAGAAAAATATGCATTTCCTGGTGCAGATGGCATCAAAACTGGCTCTGCCAGAAACGGCTATAACTACAGCCTCACGGCAAAGCAAGGCGACACCAGAATGATAGAAATTGTCCTCGGCGTGAGCGTTTGGGGCGACACACAAGCAGAATCCATGAGACACCTAATCGGTAACTCAATACTCGAAGACGCCTTCGCTAAATATGAATATCGCAAGGTTCTATCTGCAGGTAAGTATTCAGTCAAAGGCAAGATAATAGAAGTAAAAGAAGACTTCTACGACTGCGTTCCAAAGGACTATAAACCGAAGTTCATCTGCGACTTTAAAAACAAGAAGTTAAAGCTCAATATTTCAAATAGACAGTATCTCAATGGCTTTGCAGAGCCTAGTGCAAGCTTTGAACTTATAAAGACCGTAGCATCTAAGAATGCAGATGAAAAATCAAAACCTATCAGCATCGGATCAACTTTGATGTCCATACTCGTTATAAGCTTAGCTGCCGCTATTTTAGCTTTAATATACGTTAAGAAAAGAAACAAAAGAGCTCATGAAAGCAGACGCAGACATAGGCGCAGATAATAAAAATTCACATAAAAAGCCTGCTTTTAGCAGGCTTTTATAATTTATGAAATTCTTATAGCTTGAATGTCTGGAACTTCTCTTCTGTTCCGTCATCCTCACCGAACTCGTAATCGTTACCTGGCAAAATTGCATTTACTAGGATACCAACGATAGCTGCGATAGCAAGTCCTGAAAGTGTGATTGTTACACCTTTGATTGTGAAGCTTGCTCCACCAACTGAGTTAAATCCAAGTGCACAAACGAGTATCAAAGCTGCGATGATTGTGTTTCTTGACTTTGTAAAGTCAACCTGGTTCTCAACTACGTTTCTGATACCGATGGCTGAAATCATTCCGTAAAGGATGAATGAAACTCCTCCGATTGTTGAAGCTGGAATGCTCTCGATTAGGAAGCTCACTTTAGGAATGAATGAAAGTCCTACTGCAAAGACTGCTGCGATTCTGATTACTCTAGGATCGTAGATCTTTGTTAGAGCAAGAACTCCAGTGTTTTCTCCGTATGTTGTGTTTGCAGGACCACCGAATGCTGAAGCTAGGCAAGTTGCAAGTCCATCTCCAAGAAGAGTTCTGTGAAGACCTGGGTCTGCAATGTAGTTTCTCTTTGTTGTAGCACCGATTGCTGTGATATCTCCTATGTGCTCCATCATTGTAGCAAGAGCAATAGGCATGATTGTTAATATAGCTGAAACGTCAAACTTCATTGTCTGGATTGGAGGAAGACCTATCCAAGCTCTTGATGCTGCTGCGCTAAAGTCGATTTCTCCCATGCAAGCTGCTACAGTGTATGATGCTGCCACACCTAGGATGATAGGTATAATCTTGAGCATACCCTTTCCCCAGATATTGAAGATGATAATTGTTACAACTGCTACTAGTGCAACCACCCAGTTTGTCTTGCAGTTAGCGATAGCCGAAGGTGCAAGGATAAGACCGATAGCAATAATGATAGGTCCTGTCACAACTGGAGGGAAGAACTTCATTACGCGCTTAACACCAAAGCCCTTAATCAGAGCTGACATTACTAGATACACAAGTCCTGCACAGAAAACTCCTCCGCAAGCATATGGAAGCATTTCCTTGTTAGATGCTCCATTTATCATCGGCGCAACAGCTCCATATCCACCTAGGAAGGCAAATGATGAACCGAGGAATGCAGGAACCTTTCCCTTAGTTAGAAAGTGGAAAAGCAAAGTTCCAAGACCAGCCATGAGAAGTGTTGTGCTTACGCTTAGACCTGTCAAGATAGGAACTAGTATAGTAGCACCAAACATGGCAAATGTGTGCTGCAAACCTAGGATTATCATTTTAGGAACGCCTAGCTGTCTGGCATCGTAAATGCCGTTTTCATTAACATTTTTGTCTGACATATATTTCTCCTTCTTAATAATAAAATAGCTAATAGAACATCTATTAACGATTATAGATGTTTACAACGGGCCTTGTTCCCGTCTCATCAAAGTCAATCCTTATTGTCTCAACATGCGATGTAGGAATGTTCTTTCCTACATAGTCGGCTCTTATCGGTAGCTCCCTATGTCCCCTATCTATTAAAACTGCAAGCTGTATGGTGCCTGCCCTTCCAAAATCTGAAAGTGCATCAAAGGCCGCTCTTGCGGTTCTGCCTGTGTAGAGCACATCATCTACTAAGACAACATGCTTGCCGTTGATATCGCAAGGAATCATAGATTCGCTGATCCTCGCATCATCAATCTGATTTGGCTCGATATCATCCCTGTGACCGCTTATGTCAAGCACGCCCGTAGGAATACTTCTCTGCTCAATCGTCTTGAGAAACTCGCTGAGCTGATTTGCAATTGGAACACCACCCTTGGCAATTCCGACAATTACAACATCCTCAGTACCGTTATTTCTCTCAGTAATCTGATGTGCAATTCTGCGAAGCGCTCTCATAATTTCATCTGTTGTCATTAGCTGTGATTTGAATTCCATGCTCTTTCCCTTACTTTGGACACAAAAAAATCCTGTCAAGACATGCTGACAAGATGCGCAAAAATCATATGATCTATCACTACCTTATCGGCATCTCTGTACCGACTTAAAGATGTTCTTTTCACATAGAATAATATAATATCTATGGACTTATGTCAAGCAGGTGTATATAATAATTCGTATCTAAATAAGCTAGAAAAAAGGAGAATTACTATGGATTTGAGCTATGTAAGCTCCCTTTCTTTTCCACTCCCAGAGGAACTTGAGAAACTAAAGGGCGCAGGATATTTTGACGAGTTTAAAGAGAGAGCAAAGTATCACCTTGATAGAGAAAACCTTCCAGAGGAGGTTAAGAAGAGAATCATTTTAGAGATGCACAATGCCAATGTCAAGCTCAGGGAATACACCCTAACAGAGAGCGAGCTTATCGAGCAGATTGCTGAGTATGCCCCGGGGTTTTCTAGCGAAGATTTCAAGAAGCTTGCCGGAGATACAGACTATATCTTCGTTAATGGTGAGAAGCGATATGTTGACTTTAGCGTTGCTTCCCTCTTCATCACAAGCGTACTTTTGACAAACTGGCCAGGAAGCACCTACCCTGACGATAAGAGCCCAGAAGTATCTGAATCAAGAGACCACATGAGAATCACAGGCTCGGCAGAGGTGTCTATCGACCTAGAATTTATTGCAGATGTGGATCCTGAGGCAGCAAAGAACAAGAAACTTTCTGTTCACCTACCTTACCCTTCACCTAATGGAATAGGTATGAGCGATATAGAGCTTGTAAGTACATCAAAGGAATGCGAAATCGCACCTGAGAGCGCACTTCAAAGAACAGTTCACTTTAGCGCAGACGGAAATGAAGAGCAAAGCTTTAAGGTAAGATGCAAGGCAAAGATGACTCAGACATATATGAGCTTTGATGATATTGTTTCTGCTGGAGCAAAGGTAAGCGAAGCTGAGGAAACTGAGCTTCAGAAGCAGATTCTAGAGAGCGATCTTACTGAGAAAGCGCCTCACTATGTATTCACACCTTTCATAAAGGAGCTTTCTGCTTTGATAGTTGGTGATGAGACTGATAAAACTGTAATTGCAAAGAAGATTTTCGACTTTATCACTAACAAATATAGATATGCTTATGTTCGCGATTATGCTGCTATTGACTGGCTTCCAGGCTACTTTGCACTGAGAGGCAGAGGCGACTGCGGACTTCAGGCATCACTTTTGATTACACTTTGCAGATATAATGGCATCCCTGCTAGATGGCAGTCTGGTGTTGTAACTGATGGAGAATGCGGTGGTGCTCACGACTGGGCTACTGTTTACTTTAGAGGCGTAGGTTTTAGACCTGTTGACCCATCATTTGGTGGCGGTGCTGTTCGCAGAGGTTCAGAAGAAGATTGTCAGTTCTACTTTGGAAATATCGATCCATATAGACTTGTTTTCAACACTGACATTCAAGAGGAATTCACTGTTCCTAAAAAGTTTTATCGATATGACCCATACGACAACCAGTATGGAGAAGCAGAAACTGAAGATGCAATGGTAAAGAGAAGCGATGTTAAGCTTTATAGAGTAATCCACTCAAAGACATTTAAATAAAAAATAGCAAAACCCTGTTAATTGACTTAACAGGGTTTGATTATCTTATATCCTAGTTTGATTTTATGATTTTTGTCTTAGGTACTAGGAAGTAAAGTGGAATTAAATTTAATATGAACGTTCCAACAAACAGAGCCAGGTCTTTAAGTTCTACAGCCTTTGAAGCTGAAATTGCATTTATTATCTCGCTATAGTAATAGCCTGGGAATATCATCTGTATCTTACTTATAATTGTCATGAAGCTTCCTTCAGCTCCAAAGCTTGCAAACGGTATAACAGTCATTGCAGCTAATATTATAAGTGGAAAACTAACTGTATCTATAATCTTAGGCTCGAGTCTAACACCAACTACGAATCCAATCATGCTAAAATAGATTCCCATGATTGTTAACAAGAAGAACTGAATTGCAAGTTCTCCAGTTATTTGAAATTTAAACAAGGCAACTGCTACTGCAAGCACTACTAGAAAGATCAATGTGTTCAGAACTACCTGCACTATGGTCTGGTCTAATAGATATCTCTTAACACTGTACTTTGTGAACTTTGATTCAAATGAGAAAAAATCTATGTTAGATGAAATTCTCTTACTGAATGTAGCCATGCTGTTTCCGATAATACCGATGAAAACTGCAATACCAAACATGATGTTTGGAACTATTCCCTTCTGCACATTGTAGATAAAAATATACCATATAACAGGAACAAAGATTGTAAATATTAGAAATCTCTTGTTTCTAAGGACTTGCCTTAGCTGTATTTTCATAATCATGATTATGCCTCCTTTTCTACATTTTCTCTATAATACTGCTCTATGGTCTTGCCATCTGCATGAATCTTATCGACTGCATCACTTGCTGCAATTCTGCCATCTTTCAAAATTAAAACCTTTGTAAAGAAATGGTCAATTTGATTGAAGTCATGTGTGACAATTACCGATGTAAACTTCTGCTCATCAAGCAGTTTCCAAAAATTATCGACTGACTCCAAATCCATTCCTGTTGTAGGTTCATCTAGGAATATAAGTTTAGGTGAATTTAAGATTGTTAGTAAAAGAGAAAGCCTTCTTTTCTGACCACCTGATAAGCCACCTACATTCTGATTTCTATGCTCCCCCAGGTCCACCATATCAAGTAAGGCGTCATAGTCTACATTATTGAGCTTATTCATCTGTGTTTTTAAGATAACTAAATCTAAAACCGTAAGATCATCAATCAAAATATCACCTTGTGGCATCATGCCAATCTCGGTCTGGAAATCTAGCTTTGTGCTCACGCTTCCAGAATTTGCTATGAGTTGTCCGGATATTATCTTAAATAAAGTACTTTTTCCAGCACCATTGTTACCGAGCAAAGCAATTCTATCACCTTCTTCTACAGAAAAGCTTACTCCCTTCAGAACTTCTTTATCTTTAAAGGATTTCTTTATTTCTTCAATCTTAAACATATATCCCTCCACTTCAAAATTTTTAACTATTTTATTATATACACAGGTTTATGATTGTCAACAAAAAAAGGCAGAC
>ERZ773001.317-NODE-317-length-20198-cov-96.9454_pt1 | contig 20198 bp, 17 predicted proteins | sample MGYA00511673_ERZ773001 | MGnify/ENA primary metagenome ERZ773001 (study PRJEB29015, sample SAMEA2738091) | human oral metagenome | biome: human oral; feature: human-associated habitat; material: saliva | place: China | collected 2162 ... | reverse complement strand
AAGGTACCGGAGGTTTTCTGTATCTGCATGACTTAATCAGCGCAATAATACGACGCTGACTAGATAAAACATACCGCCTAGTGGTCCAGCAGAAGTGCAGGCTCCTCAAGGATCGCAGCCACATCAGCCATGAAACGAGCCGACAGGTCACCATCCACCACACGGTGATCGAAGGAACCGCCCAGGGTCGTCACCCAGCGAGGAATAACCTCACCATCAACCACCCACGGCTTCTGCTTGATCGTACCGAAGGCAATAATCGCCACCTCACCAGGGTTAATAATCGGGGTACCCGTATCAATACCCAGCGAACCGATGTTCGTAATGGTCAGGGTGCCGTTCGCCATCTCAGCAGGCTGAGTCTTACCCTCGCGGGCGCGAGTGGTCAGGTTGTTCAGCGCAACCGCCAGCTCACGCAGGGACAGCTCCTGCGCGTCCTTAATGTTCGGAACCATCAGGCCGCGCGGGGTCGCCGCAGCAATACCCAGGTTCATGAAGTGCTTAATCTGGATTTCGCTATCGGTCCAGGTCGCGTTGACCTGCGGGTTACGCTCAGCAGCCCAAATAACCGCGGCGGCAAGCACCAGCAGCGGGGTGACCTTCACGCCCTCAAAGTGGCGGGACTTCTTCAGACGCTTCACGAACTCCATGGTGCGGGAGGCATCAACATCCACGAAGATGGACACGTGCGGGGCGCTAAACGCCGAAGCAACCATCGCCTTCGCGGTAGCCTTACGCACACCACGCACCGGGATGCGCTCAATGCGGTCACCCGGAGTGGTTGCGGGCTGCCAGAAGGGCTGGCGGGCGCCGCTATGCTGCACATCGCTCAGGTGCGCCACATAGTTCATGAGGTCCTGCTTGGTCACCTGGCCGCGCGCACCGGTAGCGGTCACGTTCGCCAGGTCAACACCCAGTTCCTTTGCGGCAAGACGCACCGGAGGCGGCGCGAGGGTCGGGCGGTGCGGAACCTGCTCGGGAGCCAAAGTCGGCGCGGGAGCCGCTACGGGCTCAGGTGTCAGACGCTGCACCACCGAGTTCAGCGGGGTGTTCTCCACAAAGCGGGAGGCGCGCTCAGCCAGCTCGCTCAGCAGGCCCTGGTTGCGGTTCACCGGGTCGGCGGGGGTGTGCGCCACGGGTGCCTGAACAGCAGGTGCGGCCGGTGCTGCTGCGGCCTGTGCGGGCTGGGTTGCGGAGGCGGGGCGCTTGCGGGCGCGACGCTTCACCGCATCCGCCTTGGGGCCGGAGCCAACCAGCGCGGTACCGGACTCAACCTCTGCCTCGGCGGGTGCTGCCGGGGTTGCGGGTGCGTTGTCGCCGCCGGAGATACTGATGATTGGGGTGCCCACCTCAACGGTTTCACCTTCGGCAACGAGCAGCGCCTCGACGGTGCCGGCGAAGGGTGAGGGAAGTTCCACGACGCTCTTCGCGGTTTCAATTTCGACGAGCACGTCGTTGATGGCGACCTCGGTGCCGACTGCCACCTTCCAGCTGAGGATTTCTGCTTCGGTCAGGCCTTCACCCACGTCAGGGAGCGGGAAAATCTGGGACATTTTTACCTCTCACTAGGGCATATACCCTATACGGAATATTCTGTGCGGGCTTTCAACCCGCCATAGCGCAACATGCTGATACGTCAGATCAGGGAATGCCTAGTAGTCAAAAGCGCGGTCAACCGCCTCAAGGATACGGTCAATATCGGGCACGTACTCTTCCTCAACACGAGAAACCGGGTACGGCATGTAGTAGCCGCCCACACGAATCACCGGCGCCTGCAGGCTGTAGAAGCAACGCTCCGTAATCGCCGCAGCCAGCTCACCACCCATACCACCGAAGGTCGGCGCCTCGTGCACAACAATCAGGCGGCCAGTCTTCGCCACCGAAGCAGCAACGGTCGGTACATCCAGCGGCGAAATCGAGCGCAAGTCAATGACCTCAATCGAGCGGCCATCCTCCACGGCAGCCTCCGCTGCAGCCAGAGCAACCGGCACCAGCGGACCGTACGCAACGATAGTCGCGTCCGTACCCTCACGCACCACCTGGGCGCTAAACGGATCAAAGGAAGTGTCGCTAAAGTCCACTTCACCCTTGAGCCAGTAGCGGCGCTTCGGCTCAAAAATAATGACCGGGTCGGGGCACTCAATCGCCTTGCGGGTCATCCAGTACGCCTCGTGCGGGGTCGAGGGGGTCACAATACGCAGACCCGCGGTGTGGGCGAACAGCGCCTCCGGGGACTCGGAGTGATGCTCCACCGAACCAATCACGCCACCGTACGGAATGCGGATGGTCACCGGCACCGTGTACTGCTTATCGGTGCGGTTGTGGATCTTTGCCAGCTGGCTCGTGATCTGGTTGTAGGCGGGGAACACGAAGCCATCGAACTGAATCTCCGGCACGGGGCGGTAGCCACGCAACGCCATACCGATGGAGGTGCCGATAATGCCGGACTCGCCCAAGGGCGCATCCATGACGCGGCGGTCACCGAAACGCGCCTGCAGGCCCTCGGTCACACGGTACACACCGCCAAGCTTGCCGATATCCTCGCCGAGCATGACGACGGTGCGGTCAGCTTCCATGGCGTCTTCCAGGCCGCGGGTAATCGCCTTGGCGAGGGTCAAACGTTCAATTTTCTCGCTCATGCTTACTCCTCTTCAAAGCCTGCAACGTAGTTACGGTAGAACTCGCGGTCGTCTTCCACCTGCTGGTGTTCCTGCACGTAGACGCGGTCGAAGAAATGCTCAAAGTCGGCAACTTCGGAGTTCAGCACTGCCTCACGCACGCCGGATGCGACCTGCTGCGCGGATTCTGCAACCTCTTCGAAGAAAGCATCGTCGGCGTAGCCGTTATCGCGCAGGTGCTTTTCAAGGCGAAGCATGGGGTCGCGGCGCAGGGGACCCTCCAAGTCGGCATCGGTGCGGTACTTGGTGGGGTCGTCCGCGGTGGTGTGCGGGCCGAGGCGGTAGGTCTCAGCTTCAATCAGCACGGGGCCTTCACCGGCGCGGATCTTCTCCATGGCGTAGCGAGTTGCGGCGAGCACCGCGAGAACGTCGTTGCCGTCCACGCGGATACCTTCAAAGCCGTAGCCTGCGGCGCGGGTGGACACCGGCACGCGGGACTGCACCTCGAAGGGCACGGAGATAGCCCAGCGGTTGTTCTGCACAAAGAAGAGCACCGGCGCGTTATAGGAGGCGGCAAAAACCATGGATTCGTGGGCGTCACCCTCGGTGGAGGAGCCGTCACCGAAGTAGACCGCCACGGCGGGCTTCTGGGTGTCCTCGGCGGGGTCGGTTGCCTGGCCCTGACCGGTGCGGCGGGTGCCGGTTTCAGCTTCGATGTCGGCATCGAAGTTCAGGCCCATGGCGTAGCCGACGGCGTGCAGGGTCTGGGCGGCAAGCACCTTGGTGTAGGTGTGAAAGTTGTGCGCCTTCATGTCCCAGCCGTGGGTGGTGGAGCCGCGGAAGATAGTGATCAGGTCGCGGAAGTCCACGCCACGCGTCAGGGCGACGGCGTGCTCACGGTAGGAGGGGAAGATGTAGTCATTGGGTGCGTAGGCGAGTGTGGAGCCGACCTGTGCGGCTTCCTGGCCTCGGCTGGGTACCCAGAGGGCGAGCTGACCCTGGCGCTGCAGGGCGGTTGCCTCGTCGTCGAATCGGCGGGTGGTGTACATGAGGCGGTATGCCTCGCGCAGGGTGTCTGCGTTGACGTCTTCGATGTACTGGCTGTAGGTGGGGTGTTCGTGTACGGTGCCGTTTTCATCCATGAGCTGGATGCGTTCGGGCACTCCGGGGTACTTGTCGTTCTCGTGCATCTAACCTCCACACGTGACGAGGGCTTGGCCCTCAGCGGCTTGGGTTTTAGTCTCAACATTCACCTGATGGTGTAGGGTTTGAGGTGTTCCGGCAAGCCTGTGAGGGTCTGGGCATATGTAGTTACCAGTCTACTCTTTTCGGCTTTATCTCGCGGCAGTTACGCTGATAACACAGCGTATTATGCCCTGTCATTCACTATTTGAACATCATTAAATTAAACCTCCTATATATTCTTTTTGCGGAATATATAGGAGGTTTAATTTAAACTCTTGAGAGCTTTTTTGAGCCATCATTTTTCCTGCGCGAGAACCATTTGAGAAGCCTAAACAAATCTCGACAAGGGAAAATAGTACATTGTTCAATTAGGGCAGGGTGGGCGCCCCCACCCCTTCACACGAGAGTCTAGAGCCCCTTCGCGAAGACCTCACAGAGCGAGAGGAAACGGTCATTCGCCTCCACCTCGCCAATGCTCACGCGAACGCCCTCGGTACCGAACGCACGCACCGACAGCGCGTGCTCAGCCATCAGCTGCACAAACTCACCCGTGCGCTCCCCCAGGGGCAGCCACACGAAGTTTGCGTACGTGCTCGGGAAATCGTAGCCCAGCTCCCGCAGTCGAGCGGTCACGCGCTCACGCTCAGAGACCAGGTGGCTCACACGCTCCATCACCGCGTCCTCATGCTCGATGGAGGCGATAACCGCCGCTTCCGCCAACGCCGTCACGGCGAACGGGGTTGCCGCCACGCGCAGGTGCTGCGTAATCTGCGGATGCGAAATCGAGTAACCCACGCGCAGACCCGCCAGGCCCTGCGCCTTGGAGAAGGTGCGCAGGATGATGACGTTCTCGTAGTCGCGGTAGATGTCTAGGCCGTTCAGAGGGGCTTCTTCACCCTCCGGCACGGTGGAGGCGGCACAGAACTCGAAGTACGCCTCATCAATCACCACGGGGATGTGGGCGGGCACCTTCGCCAGGAACGCACGGATCTGGCTCTCGGTGACGGCGGGGCCGGTCGGATTGTTGGGGGTGCAGACCAGAATCAGGCGGGTGCGGTCGGTGATGGCTGCCGCCATGGCGTCCAGGTCGTGTGAGCCGTCGGGCAGGTTCGGCACCTGCACGCTGCGAGCGCCCATAATGCCGACGAGGATCGGGTATGCCTCGAAGGAGCGCCAGGCGTAGATGACTTCGTCCTGCACGCCGTCGGCGTTTACGCCGGCGAAGGTTTTGAGGATTTGGTTGAGCGCACCGAGGCTTCCGGCACCGGTGACGATGTCGTCAGCGTCCACGCCGAGCCGTGCGGAGAGCTTCTGGCGCAGGGCGGTGGAGAGCGGGTCGGGGTAGCGGTGCGCGGTCGCAAATTCTGCGAGGACGCGCGCGACCTCGGGTACGGGACCCAGCGGGTTCTCGTTGGAGGAGAGCTTGTACTGGGTGAGGCCTTCAACGGGTGCGGGTGGCTTGCCTGCCGCGTAGCTGGGCAGGGTGTTGAAGACGGGGCGGACCGGGATATTGGCGTGTTCAGCTGACTGGCTCATGGTTCCAGTATGTGCCTGCGGGCGGCTCGGGGGCTAACGCTTCTCACCTGGAGAGCAGGTCGCAAGCAAGCTGTAGCTGTGCAGACAGCGGATACTAGCCGCGAGCGCTGTACACAAAGGCAGCACGCAAAGAAGCACTGTACGCACAGACTATGCGCGCAAAGGCTGCACGCAAAGTTGGAAGGGCACCACCGGGGTTGTTCCCGGCGACGCCCCTCCTTTTCTCTTCTCTACTCTACTTACCCCTCCACCCTCCACCGAGCCGTCAAGATTGGTTCTTGAGACTGGGTTTTAGACTGGTGCTTTTAGACCATCAGGGGTTCACGCTCCTCGAGGGGGTTCAGGTCCTCGGGAGGGCCTGGGGCGCGGAACCCGGGGTCGATATCCTCGGGCGGAGCCGGTGCGAGGAACCCGGGGTCAATGCTCTTGGGCGGGAGCATGGGCGCAGGCTTCAGGTCCGGCAGGGTCGGGATGAGCGACTCACCACCGTCGTAGTCTCCGCCCTGTCGGGGCCCGAGGAACGGATCCCTGAGCACAGAACCAGCATTAGGGAGCTGCAGACGATCGATGATTGGCTGAGTAACAGCCTTTTCGATGTGCGTATGCAGATCTGCGGGTTTGGGCAGAATATCTGGCGGGATTAGACCTGCAGGGGGCAGCGAACCCTCTGCCTCGATTCGGGCAGGCAACTTGATGGGCGCAGGCTCCGGACGGTTCAGATCCGCCGGCATATTGATGGCGGGCGGAATATTCTGCGGGTTGTATCCCTGCAGGAGGGGCATCTTGGGCATCTGCGGCACAGGGGTTTCGGGCCATGCAGGCTTCGGACTCTGAGGCTTTTCCTGCGGAGTCGGCTCGGGGTGAGGGAGGGTCTTTTTGACGCCCTCAATGATGGCGGGGATTTGCCCAGCAGCCGCCTGTACGGTTTCTCCAGCTTCTCGCTGGAGGCCCTCGGCCCTCTGCTTGGCAATCTCCATGCCCTGCTGGACATCGGAGACGGTATCTTCGATTTTCTGCCGAGTATTTTCGACGTTGCCACGCACTACACTATCTACTCGGTGTAGTTCTCCATCTGTATATTGGTCTGCGGCCTCGTAATAAAATCGAGGATCAAGTTGTACCCCAGCATCAAGAGCCTGTTGAGTGTACCTAGCCCCACGTAATCCATACTCGTTCAGACGTTCTTCAAACGTGTAACCATCTGGCATAGCGGAGCCCGAGGTGACCTTTTGTTCCCCTTGCACATAATCCTTGTCGCCCATGGCTGCTCTGAGAGCACCCAGAGTTTGGTGTCCATATCCTTCGCGTTGCAGGGTTTCCCTATATGCCCCTCCGTCATGTTTGAAATTTGAGACCGTAATTGCGGTATCGCGTTCATCGGGGCTCCATCCACCCTCTCTCAGAGCGGAGTCAGGAACCGGGTCTCCATCTCCTTCCACGTAGTCAACTCCAAAGTCACGACGTTTAGCCGGTAGACCTCGTAGCGGGGAAGCTTGAGCGTAGACACCCACAATGTTGATCTCTTTAGCGACTTCAGTACTATTCGCCATGTTGTAGGCAATCATGCCTCCCTGGCTGAAGCCTTCCATGTACACACGGGCGCCCTGAGGTGCTCCGGCTTCACGGAGAGCTTGCAGAACCATCTGATAGGCGGGGTTCTCCAGAGTATCGTTACCCAGTGCTTCGCGAAGAGCCCCAGGGACATCCATAGGAGACCCACCAAAGGAAGAAAAGTTAGTGCCCGGAATACTCACGACGTACAGGGCATAGGCGGGATCGCCTTCGTGTCCTGCTTCGTACATGACGGTGACGAGCACGGCACCGCGTTCACCCTTAGTCGGGTCCTGTTGGGAGCGTGCAAACTCCTGGTCCTGCGCCTTAGCGGCTGCCTGCAGACGTTCAGCACTAGCATCCACTGTGAGACGGTCTTTCTCACCGGAATGTGCGCTAACCCCGTACTCATCAGCTGAGGCTGTGCGCATGTTATGCGCTTTCTTATCAGAATCCGGATCACGGAGGGGACCGACGATTCCAACTCCGCCTACTGCCAAAACTTTTTCAATAAATTCCTGGGGTATTTTTGTCACGGCGGAGAGCCGGCCAGCAATACGCTGACGGGCAATTTCGGGGTTCCATACGGCATCCATATAGGCGGTGAAACCGAAGATAATACCCGCGACGATAGGCGAATACGGCAGCATCCGAGAGGCCGAGAAGTACCCGAGCTCGGGAATGGTGAGCTTCAAGAGGTATTCAGCTTCGCCAGGTTCTCCGGCGATGAGGCCGCGGAAGTGGTCTCGGGTGCTGCGTCCGTCGGGCAGCTTGCCGTCCTTTGCAATGCCCATGGAATCGAACCAGCCTGCGACGGTGTTTTCGACCTGCAGGTAGGAGCTGTGGGCGGCTCGGACGGCGGCTGCGGTGACGCCGAACTTTGCGGCACTCATACCGAGGTCTGCGGCGAGGCCGGTGCAGAGGGCGGCAGCCTGCTGGGCACGTCCATTGATTCCGAGGAAGAATCGAGTTTCAGTGGCGATGCCGAGAATGGGCATGGTGCGGTCGGCGCAGGTGCGGCTGACGGTGTCGAGGCCGTCGGCGATGGCGGGCATTTCTTCAAGCTCAACGCTGATGGTGCCTGCGGTGGGCCCTGCGGAGTCGCTGAGGTCACCAATGGGCGCAACGGTGGGTCCGGTAATCATGGTGTCTCCTAGGGTGGGGTTAGTGGGTTCGGATGAGCGAGCTCAGCCCGTCGGGCAGGTTCACGTGCATGAGTGAATCCAGCGTTGACTGGGCTTTTTGCACGCCTGAGCGGGCGATGATTTCGCCGGGGTTGAGTTTTTCGAGGGCGTCGGCGGCACTGTCGGCGAGTTTGCCGAGTAGGTTATCTACGGCGGAGGCGGCGGCTTGGATTGCCTGCGCTTTGGCGGTGAGGTCGTTGGCGAGTTCTTCACCGGCGGCGGCGATCATGGCGGCGGCGCCTTCGGCTTGTTCGGCTTGGTTGCGGATTTTTTCGCGGTGTTCTTGGAGTTGTCGCCGGTAGGCGCGTCCGGCTTCGGATGCCCAGTGGTTGCCGTTGAGTTCGTTAGCGCGTTGGTGTGCGGTGCGGATTTCTTGGGCTTCGGTGCGCATCCGGTGGGAGAGTTCTGCGCCTTTGGCTCGGGCGAGCGCGGCGGCGGCCATGAGCTGGCTGGCGAGGGCGTGTCCGGCTGCGGTGCCGATGCCCATGTGTCCTGCTGCGCGGAGGATATCGGTTGGTTCGATCCGGGGCAGGTGGGGTGCGGGTGGTGGTGTGGTGTCGACGATGGTGTTCATGGTGTGTCCTTTCGCGGCGGGTTTGTTTTAGGCTAAATCTGCCGCGGTGACTGTGCAGGCCGAGTGCGCCAACCTGTGGATAACTCAGGCTTGTTTCGAAAAATTCGCACGTTTTACGCCCTCAAGACCCGAAAAATACTCCTTCTGCGCCCCCTCGTTTTGTCATATTTCTGCAGCTAACCGAGCTACCCATCACGTCCATATGCTCTGCCCGCCTCTTTTTTTCAGCGAATTCATGCAAAAATAGAGTTATGTCTCACACCAATAACACCTTCTTGCCTTCTGGCCGTATTGACCTGGGCACCGGCGAACTTGCGCTGGGCCCCCTGGACGGACGCTACGCATCCGCCACCGCACCCCTGACCAACTACCTTTCTGAGGCGGCGCTGAACCGCGACCGCATTCACGTTGAGGTTGAGTGGTTCATCTACCTGTGCGAGCACGAGGTGCTGCCGGGTCTGTCCCCGCTGAGCGAGGAGCAGAAGAAGGGCCTGCGCGCCATTGTGACCGATTTCAACGCTGATTCTGTGGCGGAGCTGGCTGAGATTGAGGCAGTCACCGTTCACGATGTGAAGGCTGTCGAGTACTACATTGGCCGCCGCCTGGAGGGCATGGGTCTGGGTCACCTGGTGCCGCTGGTTCACTTCGGTTGCACTTCTGAGGACATTAACAACCTCGCGTACGCGCTGGGTATCAAGGATGCTGTTGAGAACGTGTGGGTTCCTGCCGCTGAGAACCTGATTGAGGTTCTGCTGAAGCTGGCTGAGGAAGGGCGCAACGTGCCGATGCTGTGCCGTACTCACGGTCAGCCGGCTACCCCCTCCACCCTGGGTAAGGAGCTGGGCGTGCTCGCGTACCGCCTGAAGCGCCAGGTTAAGCATGTGAAGGCGACTGAGTTCCTCGGCAAGATTAATGGCGCGACCGGTACTTACGCGGCGCACTATGCGTCGGTGCCGAGCGCTGATTGGCAGAAGATTTCTCGTGGTTTTGTGGAGCACCTGGGTCTGACCTGGAACCCGCTGACCACTCAGATTGAGTCGCACGACTGGCAGGCTGAGCTGTACTCGGATATCGCTCATTTCAACCGCGTGCTGCACAACCTCTGCACCGATGTGTGGAGCTACATTTCGATTGGTTTCTTCCGTCAGATTCCGGTGGCTGGTGCGACCGGTTCGTCGACCATGCCGCACAAGGTGAACCCGATTCGCTTTGAGAATGCGGAGGCTAACCTGGAGCTCTCCAACGCTCTGCTGGATTCGCTGGCTTCGACCCTGGTGACTTCTCGTTGGCAGCGTGACCTGACTGACTCCTCGGCGCAGCGCAATATTGGTGTGGCGTTTGGTCACTCGGTGCTGGCTATCTCCAATGTGGTGAAGGGTCTTGAGCGTCTGGATATTGCGACCGAGGTTATTTCCGCTGATCTGGATGCGAACTGGGAGGTTCTGGCTGAGGCGATCCAGATGGTGATGCGCGCTGAGGCTATCGCGGGTGTTCCGGGCATGGAGAACCCGTATGAGCGTCTGAAGGAGCTGACTCGCGGTCACCGCGTGGATGCCGCTCGCCTGAAGGAGTTTGTGGCTACGCTGGGCCTGTCCCCCGAGGCTGAGGCGCGTCTGTCGGCGCTGACTCCGCACACCTATAACGGTATTGCGGCTCAGCTGCTGGATCACGCGAAGAACGCTTAGTCCGTAGCAAAGATATAAACAAAAGACCCCGGGTCCCTGCATTCAGGGATTCGGGGTCTTTAGTGTATTGGGTCTTTAGTGTGTTTGGGTCTTCGCTATGTTCTGTTAGCCAGCGGGTTTAGCGGCCGAGCATGCGGCGGTGGCCGGTTTCGGTCTCGTTGCCCTTGCCGCGGGTGAAAACCTTGCCAGCTACCTTACCTGCGTCCTTGACTCCCTTGAGCAGGGAGCCAGCCACGCTGGAGGAGCCTTCCGAACCTTCGCCGCCCTGTACGCGCGGTGCACGCGGGGTAATCATGAGCTCAGCGGGGAAGTATGCGGGTGCGTCGCCGAAGGCTCGGCGGGTGTTGCGCACGACGTCCTTGCCGAGTGCCAGGTTTGCGCCGCCGCCAACGACTGCGCCTACGCCGAAGGGTAGGGCACGGCCGAGTAGTGCGCCGGTCTGGCGGAAGAGGAATCGGCGGATGAACAGGTTTCGGATGGTACGTTCGACGCTGAACATCTTGCCGCCGGAGGAATTACCCAGCAACATGCCCCACTTGTTGGAGACGCCGCCTGCCTTGCCGGTCTGCAGCAGCACGGTGTTCATGAGCTGGGAGCCTTCTTCGCCGAGCATGATTGCCATGACCATGGAGCGGGCGGTTTCAGCGTCATGTACGTGCACGCCATGCAGTTCTGCGACTGCCTGGGCGTAGAGGGCGGTACGTTCGAGGTAGCCGCCGACGGCGAGCGCAGACAGGCTCATGGAGGTGACGGTACCGACGCCAGGCACGAAAGCGGATGCGCCGGTGACGCCGCCGATGGCGGTAATATCGCGCAGGTAGGTGCGGTCGAGGCGCTTGTGGATTTGTTCGGGGGTTTCGTCGGGGTGCGCTTCACGCAGTTTTTTGACGATGGACAGCGCGAGCGGTCGTTGCATGCGCAGTACGTTGTCGAGGGTAGTGGTCAGTGCGGGACGGGGGTTGCCGTCTTCATCGAATAGAGACTTCTTCGGGTCAAGCATGCTCTCAGTAAATCACGGCTTGGTGAATATTTCCTGAATATGGGGCCCGTGGTGGGGTGTGGGGGTGAAATTTCACCGAGGGCGTGGAGGTTTTTGGCGGGTTGTTAAGGTGTTTTGGTCTTTATTTGCGCCGGATTTTAAAGCGCGTAAAATTGTCGTAGATTACACACTATTCATTGTTTGCATAGTGCGTGACCTGTTTCACAAAGATTCGGGTTGCGCCTGATAACAGATAGCGGCTGACACCTCTTCTGGACTAATAAGGATTGCTATGACTTCTTCCACCCATACGCCCAATGCTGCGCGTTCCCCCCTGGCGACTCAGGGTCTGGGTGTTGCGTACGCGACCGGCGCGATTATTTCGGCGCAGTTCGGTGCGGCTCTTGCCAAGCAGCTGATGGGCGATTTGGGCCCCTGGGGCGTGGTCACTCTGCGCCTGCTGACCTCCACCATTTTGATGTGGGCGTTCTTCCGCCCGCAGATTCGTTCGTGGACCCGCCAACAGTGGCTGACGGTCATTGTCATGGGTATTGCGCTGACGGGTGCGAATGCATTCTTCTATGTGGCGATTGAGCAGGTTCCGCTGGCGATTGCGGTGGCTATTGAGTTTATGGGTCCGCTGGTGCTGGCGACGGTTATGTCGCGCCGCAAGCTGGACCTAGTGTGGATTGCGCTGTCCTTTACGGGCATGGCGATTCTGACTGCCGAGTCGCAGGCGAAGCCGGAGGATTTCGCCCTGGTGGGTGTGTTCTTTGCGGTGCTGACCGCTATTTCTCGTGCCGCCTACATTCTGGCGACGGAGAAGGTGGGCGCGCTCATCCCGGGTATGGGTGGCATGGTCATGGGTAACGCTGTTTCGACCCTGCTGGTTCTGCCGTTCCCGTTTATCCTGAGCGGCAATAACCTGCTGAAGGTCACTCAGGATGTGAACCTGCTGGCTATTGGCTGCCTGATGGGCCTGTTGGCTTCTGCCCTGCCGGCGCTGGGTGAGGTTTCTTCCCTGCGCCTGCTGCCCGCGCATATTTACAGCGTGGTGCTGTCCCTGGAGCCTGCGATTGCGGCGGCTGTGGGTATTGTGATGCTTGGTGAAGCGACCGGCCTGGTTCGTTGGACTGCTATTGCTCTGCTGGTGACTGCGAGTATCGGCATTTCAATTTCTCACGCTCGTGCGCAGAAGAAGGCGCAGGAGGAGGGCACTTTGGAGGATCCTGATCGTTATCTGCCCGGTGCGGTGGATGCTCACGGTGTGGATATTGCGCATATGGCGACTAGCTCCATTACGATTCCTTCTGCCGAGCAGATTAAGGCTGACCGTGAGGCGAAGGGCCTCTAACGACTGAGCTTTAGCCGTGTCAACGGTTTCTAGCACCCCCGGGTAACGAGTAGGATAGTATCTCGTGTTGCCCGGGGGTGCGCTCTTTAACTGCGCTGTTCAGGTTCTTGCCCCCGCCCAAATCGATACGTCATGTGTACACCTTGAGAGATGCACCGCCTCCTCGTGAGGCGCTGGGAGGAGAATCATGCCGCATACTTCATCTCAACGCCCCGCGCTGGGCATCATGTTTGTGCTGATGTCCTGCTCCTCATTGCAGTTCGGCGCCGCCTTCGCGGTCACTCTTTTCCCGCTGTTTGGTGCGCTGGCTATTAGCGTCAGCCGTCTGGCTATTGCCTCTATTGTGGTCGGTAGCGCCGTGTGGTTGGCTGCGCGTTGGCGTACCCGCCGCGGCGGCGAAATGCCGCCGGGTGCGCTGTCTTGGTCGAAGGAGCAGTGGCGTGCCGTCATCATTTTCGGTATGACTTTCGGTCTGATGAACGGCTTCTTTTATTGCGCGATTGACCGTATCCCGATCGGTTTGGCGGTTGCGGTGGAGTTCTTGGGTCCGCTGGCTTTGGCGTCTATGCTGACTCGCAGGCTCCGCGACGCGGTGTGGGTGCTCTGCGCCCTGGTGGGGATGCTGGTGCTCGGTTATGAGGCTGCGGTCGGCAAGGATACCGACTACCTGGGTCTGACGTTCGCGCTGATTGCTGGCGTATTCTGGGCGCTGTATATTCGCTCCAGCGCGAAGGTGGGTGCCCTGGTTCCGGGTGCGAGCGGCCTGGCGGTGGCGATGCTCGTTGGCGCTGTGTTTATTGCCCCGGTGGCGGCTGTTGTTCCGGCGCCTCAGCCGATCTGGAATGCGGCGCAGGATCCGATGCTACTCCTCATGATTTTTGGTACCGCCATGTTCGCCTCGGTGATTCCCTATAGCGCGGAGCTGATGGCTCTGCGCAACCTGCCGGAGCGCGTATTTAGCGTGCTGATGAGCATGGAGCCCGCTATTGCGGCGATTGCCGGTTGGGCGCTGCTGAATCAGGAGACCGGCCCGATTCGTTGGGTGGCGATTTTCCTGCTGATGACCGCGAGCGTGGGTATTACGCTCACCACCACGAAGGGTGGTTCCTCCACGCAGAAGGGTGAGGGCGAGGACCCCGTTCCCGTGCCGCTACCTGAGTAGAACCAAAATTCCACCGGCACGTGGCATATAGAAAATCCCTATAGAAAACTCATAGAGAAAACTGTTGAGGCGGGTACCTAGTTGGTACCCGCCTCAACGGTTTTGTATGCCGGGTTTAGCTTTCAGCCAGCTCTTCCAGCAGGTCGCGCAGCTCATCGGTGGTGAGCACCTCCGCCGGATGCGGGCCCAGGGCGTACAGCCGGTCCTGGGTGTCCTCGTCCAGCTCGCGGGAGGTACCGATCAGTACGAGGTTGCCTTCGTTCTGCCCGCTGATCATGGAGCTTTCGCACAGGCACCACACGTGGTCGAAGACTTCCAGCATGGCGGTTGCTTGCAGCTGGAAGAAGGGCAGACCCGCGTCGTCTCCCACATTGATGGCGACCATGCCGCGCTCGCTCAGGGCGTCCTTGAGTTCGCGGTAGAAGTCGCGGTTTGCCAGATGGGCGGGTGCGTCCATGCCGGTGAAGATGTCGAGGATGATCGCGTCGAAGCCGGGCACGCCCAGCAGTTCGGGCAGGTTCGCCAGCTGCTCGCGGGCATCCCCCACCACCAACCGACAGTCGGTACCGGCAGGTAGCGGCAGGCGGTCCGTCACGAAGCCCATGAGCTCGGGCTCAATATCCACGGCAACCTGACGGGAGCCGGGGCGGGTCGCCTGAATATAGCGCACGAGGGTCAGCGCACCGGCGCCCAGGTGTGCGGCGGTGATGGGTTCGCCGGCGGGTGCGAGCGCATCCACCGTGTTCGCGATGCGGCGCAGGTACTCGTAGAACACGTAGCCGGGGTCCGCAATATCCACGTGGGACTGCTCGGCGCCACCGATTTCGAGAACGTAGCCGTGGTCGCTGAACCCGTCGGGGTGGATTTCGGCTCGCTGGCCGCCGGAGAGCTGGATGTGCGCCACTACTTCACGCCAGCTTCACGCTTGAAGGTGCTGACCAGGTCGTCCACCGAGGAGGAAGAATCCAGGCCCTCAACGACCTTGTCGTTCACGGCGAAGGTGGGGGTGCCCTTCACACCGATTTTCACGGCGTGCTCGTAGTCGCGCTGAATGGGCTTGACAGTGTCGGAGGCGAGTAGGACCTTGTCGAATTCTTCGGTGTTCAGGCCCAGTTCCTTGGCGTAGTCGTTGAAGAGGGTGCGCAGCTTGTCGCGTTCCTTGATGTTCTTCCAGTCGTTCTGGGTGTTGAAGAGCTTGTTCGCCATTTCGAGGTGCTTACCCTGAGCGGCGGCGGCCTCCACGGCGAGTGCGGCGGGTACGGCGTTGGCGTGCATGTTCAGCGGCATGTGGCGCACGGTCACGTTCATGATGCCGTCGAGCTTCTTGGCGGCTTCTTCGAACTTGGGTTCTGCCTTGGCGCAGTAGGGGCACTGGTAGTCGGTGTACAGGGTTGCGGTGCCTGCGCCGGGTACTTCGCGGTTGAGGCGGTAGCCGACGTAGCCGTCATCGGCGGTTGCCGAAGCAGTACCCGAAGGGTCAGCGGATGCCGAAGCGCTCGCGGATGCACTTGCCGAGGTAGCGGCGGTGCTTGCAGATGCGCTCGCCGAACCGCTCGCAGACGCCGATGCGGAAGGCTGGGAGGAGCTGGAACCGCATGCGCTCAGCCCCAGGGCGGCGGCGGGCACTACGCCCAGTAGCAGGGTGCGGCGGTTGAGGGGTGAAGTCATGGTGGTTCCTCTCTCTACGGGTGGCGGGCTGGCCTGTTTGCTACATCTGTGGTTGATTAATCTGTGGTTGATGTGCACTCTGAGGTGCTGTCAGCCGCCGTGGGTATAGGGTTTATTGTATGCCTCTGCCCTGAACTTTCCCTATCTTCGGGCGGGTTTGCGGGGTGAATGCAGTGCACACCATAGCCGCCCTGTCGCCTGCTCCCAGCTGCGGGGCCGGTGTTGAAAGTAATTAGCCTCTCCCCCGCCTTTTTGGTACTATTGCGGGGTATGCACTGTTCACCGGTTGCTTTCGGGCAGTTGAGAACGGCAGCATATGCGCCTCTATAGCTCAGGGGTAGAGCATTTCCCTCGTAAAGAAAAGGTCGTGGGTTCGAATCCCACTGGGGGCTCCACATCCGCCGTAACGCGTGCCGGTTTCCGGTGTGTTGCGGCGGTTTTTAGCATCTGAGAGTTGTCGTTTTCTCGAAGATGTCACCGTCGAACTTTAGGAGATTCTCATGTCTTCTCGATCCGCATCCGCTAAGCGCCAGAGTGGCCGTGCGCAGGCAGGTCGCGCCGCTGCGGGCTCTGCACGCCCGATGAGCCCCACGATGCGTTTTGCTCTGGTGTACGTGCTGGCGCTGGTGGTTTCCCTGGCGGTGTGGTTCTTCTACCGTTCCGTGTATGAGGATGACACCTCGTTCCTGGTGCCGATTGTGATTTCCTTGGTGACTTCGTACGTGTGCGCTCATGCGCTGACGGGCGGCAAATCGCCCCGCAACTAGACCGCCGACCAGCAGCCCGCCAGGCTGTAGCCTCATGAGGTTTTAGGCAGACAAAAGCCGCGCATCCGATTCCCCATTCAGGGTTCGGATGCGCGGCTTTTTACGCGTGTACTTTACGCCAGCACCTTACTTGGAGGCACGCTGGAAGTCGCTGTCGGTCTTGCCCCACAGGCCGTAAACCTTGGCGAGTTCCTTGACCTTCTTTGCACGCAGGTAACGCGGCAGGTAGGAGCCGTCGCGGGGGCCGTCGAGGGGCACGTCGAGCATCTGGTGTGCTTCTTCGATTTCGATCTCGCTGGGGGAGAATGCCGCGTTGATGGTCTCCGTCTGGCGGATGTCCAGGGTGATCTTACCGGTCATGCCGTGGTCGTTCGCGTAGCCGCATGCCTTGGAGAGGTCAGCGCCGTATGCGCCGAGGGTCGGGCCGTCGATGGGGCCGGGCAGACCGCCCAGGGTGGAGGCGATGACCAGCTGCGAACGCACGTAGGCGAGCGCCATGGGGGTTGCGGAGGAGCCGGTGTCGCGGCGGTAGTCGCCTGCGCCGAATGCGAGGCGGAAGGTGCCGATTGCGCGGGCAATTTCGACGGAGTGGTGCACGCCGAGTGCGGACTCAATCAGCGCGATGATGGGGGTTCCGGGGGGCAGCTCGGCTGCGGTGCGGTCAATGTCGGTGGCGTGCTCTGCGGTGGCGAGCATGACGCCTCGCAGGCCCTTCACGTTCTTGAGGGCCTTGACGTCCTTCCACCAGTGTTCGGTGGTGATGGCGTTGATTCGCACCCATGCGACGACGCCGGAGTTGAGCATACGGACGACCTGTTCGCGGGCGGCGTCCTTCTCTTCGGCGGGGCAGCCGTCTTCGAGGTCGATGATGATGGAGTCAGCCTCGGATTCGAAGGCCTCTTCAAAAACTTCTTCGGAGGAGTTGGCGCGCACGAGGAGCCAAGAGCGTGAGAGGCTGGGGCGCAGCTGACGCGCACGCTCATTGCGGTGGAATTCAAACATGGTGTGTGACTTCTTCCGTGAATTGTATATGCATTGGGTTGTGCCGTAGAGGGGCAGGAAAAAGCCTGCGGTTCTTCCGCGCGTACCATCGCATTGTGTCGTCACCTCCATTGTGACGGAACCGCATAAGAAGCGTCCTACACCTCCTCTTTAAGCGTATCGCCTGTTGAGGTGCACATCAAACTAGCTTGCCTGTTGACCGCAATTTAGGCCCGGCGCCATACCTCAACCGGCGCTATGCCTCAACCAGTTGGGTGCGGCCCACTGGAATACCGTCGTCGAAGGTCAGCTCGCCGGAGGCTTCCTTCTGGGCGCGCTGAATCAGACGTTCGGCATCCTCAATGTGCTGGATGACGGTTTCCACGCGGCGGTGCACGCTCACCTGGCGGTCGCATCCGGTGGCACAATTGCCGAAGCAGCGTGCCATGGCGAGCGCTTCGGCGCAGAGTGCCACGGCGTTACCTGCCTTGGAGAGGGCGCGGTTCAGGTCGGAGTAGGTGCCGAACGGGGAGGCGGGAATATCGCCGTCGCTGGGGGCGAGGCGGTGCGCTTCCATGGCGACTGCACGCACGCGCGGGATGAGGTCGGCGAGCGCGTTTGCATCCGGCACGATGAGCTCGATCATGGAGTCGGATGAGTCGGTTGCCGCTAGGCGTTCGAGGACCTGGTGGAAGCGGTCGATACCGCGAATGAACCGGTCGTGGGATCGGCGCCAGATGCCTTTGCCGAGTTCGGCGTCGTCGCGGCGTGATTGCAGGTAGCTTTTAAGTCCCATGTGTCCTCCTCTGCGTGGTGTGTGTGCCGTATTGGTTGGTCTGTGGAGGTTACCGGCGTTGGGCTCTGTGGCGATCCGCAAACCTCCCTACACTTAGGTTACCCTAAATCTCTTTTAGTGACGAGATGTCAGCAGTCAGTTAATCATTTCGACCCAAATTTTCATCACGCCCCTCACGCGACACTCCCCGCGGCACCCACCTGATGCGACGCCCACCTGATGCGACGCCCACCTGATGCGACGCCCAGATGATGCGACGCCACGGGGAGCGCAACGATTTCTAGACCATGCGCAGCACAACCTTGCCGCGATGCTGACCCGAGTCGAAGTACTCGTGGGCGGCAGCCGCCTCCTCCATGTCGAAGATACGGTCGAGCCCCACGCCAATCCTGCCGGATTCGATGAGTGGCAGCACGTGTTCGCGTACGCCGCGCAGAATCTCAGCCTTCTGCCGATCCGAACGGGTGCGCAGGCTCGTGGCGTGCACCGACAGGCGGCGGGTGAGCATGTAGCCCAGGTTCACTTCTGCTTTGGCGCCGCCCTGCAGTCCGATAATGCACAGGTGCCCACCGTCGGCGAGGGTGTGCAGGTTATCGTCCAGGTACTTTCCGCCCACGACGTCGAGGATGTAATCGGCGCCGCGTCCGCCGGTTTCAGCCAGCAGAACTTCACGGAACGAATGTTCGGTATAAATAATGGGTTCAGCACCTAGTGAGCGCACATATTCTGCTTTTTCCTCGGTGCTGACGGTCGCAAACACACGAGTACCCGCGGCGAGCGCCAGCTGAATAGCGTGCACACCGATACCGCCGGTACCGCCATGAATGAGCACCACCGCGGGTTCACCGTCTTCTTTAAGGTTTTCGGCGGGGTTCATGCTCATACCGCAGGTGAGCACCAGGTTCGAGTAGACGGTTGCCGCGACTTCGGGAATGCCGGCGGCTTCAGCGAAACTCAGCTGTTCGGGTACGGGCAGCACGTGGTCGACGGGGACGGTCACGTAGTCGGCGTAGCCGCCTCCAGCGAGGAGCGCCATGACGGGGGTGCCGCGGTTCTCCACGGAGGCACCCTCACCGACCGCTTCAATAACGCCGGCTACTTCGAGGCCGTAGATGGGGCTTGCCCCGGCGGGCGGCGGGTAGAATCCGCGGCGCTGTAGCGCGTCGGCGCGGTTGATTCCGGCGGCGTGAACGCGGATGAGAACTTCGTGGGATCGGGGTACGGGGGCGAGGACTTCGCTGATTGTCAGAGCCTCAGGTCCACCGTGACTGTTCTCAATAATTGCTCTCATGAGTCCTCCTCATTGCCGGAAGCACCATCGTTGGTGCGCGATTTACAGAAAGCTTATCGCATGAGATAATCTCGTAGTGCCCTGCGGCACGGTATTGCCATAAAATGCCGGTCTCTGGTGCGTATGGATGGTTGTCCGAGCGGCCGAAGGAGCTGGTCTTGAAAACCAGTAGGCGGTAACCCCGTCTCAAGGGTTCAAATCCCTTACCATCCGCGTTATAGCTTCTGCTCCTCGTGTGGAGCGCAAAGAGCCCCGTTCCTCGTATTGAGGAACGGGGCTCTTCACATACGCCGTTTCGAGTTACCGGTGGCGTTGTTAATTGATGTGCGACAAGGCGTTTGCAATCAACATGATGAGGAAGGCAATACCAATGAAGAAGCATAGCCCCAGCCCGTTGAGAATACGACCTCCTAGGGCGCGCACACCGTACCGCTGCGCTACCCGCCCCTGCCAGATGCCCAGGATGTTCAGCACCGGCGCAGCGAGAGATATCATCAGGCTGCTTGGTCCAAGACCCTGGACAAGCAACCAGAACCCTAGAAAGAAAGACAGCGGGCCGAGGAAGCCGAAAAGCAGGGAGAAGTTCGCTGCCCTTTCACCGTCTTGCGCCCCTTGCACCTCGAGAGGTAGTTCGCTTGCAGGTTGCTGCCATTCGTCCGTGTCCTCAGCCTCGGACTGCAGGCTGTCATCCGCCTGGTAGAGCTTGGCGTATTCGGGATCGTAATCGAAATCTTCGTTGTTTTGGGGTAGTTGCGACATCGCATCCACAACCTTTCACATTCCACACACGAGGGGCGTTAACTTCACCCTAAACCTTCCCCCACACGGGAACAAGCATGTCAGGACCAATCCGCAAAACATACGGCA
>ERZ773001.308-NODE-308-length-20540-cov-55.4068_pt1 | contig 20540 bp, 19 predicted proteins | sample MGYA00511673_ERZ773001 | MGnify/ENA primary metagenome ERZ773001 (study PRJEB29015, sample SAMEA2738091) | human oral metagenome | biome: human oral; feature: human-associated habitat; material: saliva | place: China | collected 2162 ... | reverse complement strand
TTGCCGTTTTGAGTATGAAGAAGAGGTATAAAAATGGACTTAATCCAAACCCCGAATAAGCAATTTATCGACGGCGACCGCCGCACGCCAGGTACGCCCGTGCCTGCATGGTGGCTCAACCAGTTGCAGGGAGAGCTGTCGGCAGTGGTTGCTGAAGCCGGGTTAAGATTAGATAAAAACAACCAAGAACAGGTGGTGGAAGCAATTAAAAATATTGCCGAGCGTCAAGGTAAAGGCATTTTAGATAAAGCCCCTTTGGTTATTTACGCAAAAGACCGTGCCGAGTTTGTTGCCAAGAATTCCGCAAACGATTACCAGTCAATACCCGATGGCGCTATTGCTATTGCCGAGGGTGCTTTCTATCAACGTTCGGCGGGTACAAGAAAAATCTCTGACCTAACCGGCTGGATACCTGCGCGCGGGCTGGAGAGTATCGGTAACTACCGTACAGGGTACGATGTTAATAAAAAAACCACCGTTACCATTACTCATAAACGTGACGTCAGCACCGTTGCGGATGTTGTCTGCGTTAAAAATCCTAAAATTAATACAGTACGCAAAGTTTTTGCCGATAGAAATGCCTCTTCTTATGGTCGTAAGACTCCGCGTGAATTTGCGCGTCAAAATGGTTATAAGGTCGTTATTAATGCCGACGGTTGGGCGACAAACGGTGCCCCATATGGATTGCAAATAGAGGATGGCCGAGTTGTACAAGATTGGGGGGAATCATCGGCTGGGATGTGGAACAGCGCAATTTTGTTTATGGGCGATGGCTCATTGAGACACGCAAAACGCAGCGACGGCATCACCGCCCAGCAATGGGTTGAGCGCGGCGCGTTGTGGTCGGTCTGTTTCGCCGGAGTGATCGTTGAGGATGGTCGAAAAGTCATTAATACCTCCCCAGAAATTGCCAATGCTGTATCCGCACGAACAATTATCGGGCAAAAAACTGACGGCGAATTGATTATTATAATGGTGGAGGGGCAGTCAGGAAAATACGGCATGACGCTCGATCAGGCAGCCGACTACGCTATTGCTCAAGGTTGTGTAATCGCCTATGCCGCAGACGGTGGTGGCAGTACACAGTGTTGGTGGGGAGATTGTTATGCTGTTCCGTCTTCAGACGGTAATTTTATGGACGAACGGCCATTGTCTGCATTTTTGGTGATTGACGCGGATGTTGCCCAGTACGACACGGGTTATATACCGCTGCGGCTTGCGGAGAAAATGACATCATCAAAGCCAATTGGTGGTGTGGTATTTAGGCAGGTAGGAAAACAAATCAATGTCGAAATTGAGTGCGAGTCGAGTTTCGTGTCAAATAAGGTGACTCCCCTGTGCACTACTGTGCCGATGAGATATCAGACTAAGCGATTAACCGAGATGAAAGGAATAGTGGTCGGCGCGGCAGGTGTTATCGGCGGAATTTTTGCAGGGGCGACACATCTTTCGGTGAATATGTTGGCCGCAACCAGCTATGTGGCTGGAAACTTCGGCTGGATTGGCGTTAACTCAAATTAGGTTCTAATATGTATATGTTATTTAATAATAACGGTTTTTTAGATGCACGGCTTGAGAAAGAGCCAGCAATCATACCGTTCGGATGGTTCGCGTTACCCTATCAAGATGTTGACGGAGTCTATGTATGGAGCGATGGTAAAAACATCTACGGCACAGATGTGCCGCCGCCAAGTATTTATCACGCATGGCAAAATGGAAAATGGGTGTTGACAGAAAAAATGCTGGACGGTTTAAAAGATGAAAAATTAAAACAACTCAACATCGCCGCTCAAAATTATATCGACCGGGCAACTGGTGTCGACAAATTGCCCGAGTTTGAAATTCAAACATGGGCGACTCAAGCCGCTGAAGCAAAAGCTTGGCAGTTAGATAGAAACGCGCCAACTCCGGTGCTTGACAGTATTGCCACAGCCCGTGGTATTCCAGCTGATACGCTTAAGGCTGCTGCGTTGCGTAAAACGCTGGCCTATGAACAACTTGCCGCCCATGTGGCAGGCCAGCGCCAAGCGCTGCAAAGCAAGATTGAAGCAGCCAAGACGCAGGCTGCGCTGGATAAGATTGTGATCACATTTACCGCACCGGAGGCTGTCTGAAATGAGCAAAGTCTATCTGGCTATGTACAAGGGACGGAAAGACGGGCGAGGTGTCAAAGTTTGGGCGGCACGAATCGCAGACTGGGTTGTACGCACTGTAACCCGCAGCCCTTACAGCCATTGCGAAATCGCGGTAGAGCATCCGCGCGACGGCCTGTTTGATTGTTATTCGTCCAGCGCGAGAGACGGCGGGGTGCGCGTTAAAACCATGTCTCTGCCTGCTGATAAATGGGACTTAATCCCGCTGCCGCAATCTGTTGCCATATCGGCCAGCCGCTTGTTCCACCGTACACACGGGGCAGGTTACGACTGGCTAGGTGCGATTGGCGTGGTACTCAAATCACCACACAGCAAAAGCCGCTGGTTTTGCAGCGAATGGTGCGCATATGTAATAGGCTACACCAACCCGTGCCGATACAGCCCGCAAGCCCTGTATGCCGCGGTATCAACTAAAGATAGGCCGTCTGAGAAAATGGGGAAACAAAGTAATTTAGAAAGTTTTAAATAAAGAGGAGCGGCGACGTGCCTGCATTGCGGGCGAAGATTGCCGAATTGGAAGCAGTCGCCGAAAAACAATCTAAACAGGCAACAAAAGACGGCAAAGGTGTATCCATTCGTACCAACTATGATAAGCCTAAAATCGACGTATCCTATTCCGTTTACTTGTATGTCGAAGAGTGGAATGGCTAGTTAAATTTAAAGCCCGTTTAAATCATCTTTAAACGGGCTTTCTTGTGCAAAAGCTGACGGAATTTTAAAATCTCACAAAGTGCAAAAGCTGGCGCGAAATTGTGCAAAAGCCGTCGCCGCCTTACATAAAAGGCCGTCTGAAAACCTTTCAGACGGCCTGCCGTTTAAATTTCGCTACCGCCGACGGTCAGCCCGGCATCAATCCTCAGGGTCGGTTGTCCAACGCCGACAGGAACGCTCTGCCCCTCTTTGCCGCAGACGCCGATGCCGCTATCGAGCGCGGTGTCATTGCCTATCATGGAAACATGTTTCAGCACTTCGGGGCCGTTGCCGATGATGGTCGCACCTTTGACAGGATATTGCAGCTTGCCGCCTTCCACCCACCATGCTTCGGATGCGCTGAACACGAACTTGCCGCTGGTAATGTCCACTTGTCCGCCGCCGAAGTTGGCGGCATAAATGCCTTTGTCGATGGAGGCGATGATTTCTTCCGGCTCATAGCCGCCGTTTTCCATAAAGGTATTGGTCATGCGCGGCATAGGCGCAGAAGCGTAACTTTCACGGCGGCCGTTGCCGGTCGATTGCGTGCCCATCAGGCGGGCGTTGGTTTCGTCCTGCATATAGCCGACCAAAATACCGTCTTCAATCAATACAGTGCGGCGGGTTTCGTTGCCTTCGTCGTCGATATTGAGCGAACCGCGTCTGTCGGCAATATCGCCTTGATCCACAACGGTCACGCCTTTGGCGGCCACGCGCTCGCCGATTCGGCCGGAGAAAACGCTGGTTTCTTTACGGTTAAAATCGCCTTCCAAACCATGCCCGACCGCTTCGTGCAGCAACACGCCCGGCCAGCCGTTGCCCAAAACAACGGTCATCTCACCGGCAGGCGCAGGACGGGATTCAAGATTGGTCAAGGCTTGTTTGACGGCGGAATCGACAAACCGATGCACCAAGTTTTCATCGAAATACGCCAAATCATAACGTCCGCCGCCGCCCGCGCTGCCCTGCTCGCGACGCTCGCCCTGCTTGGCAATGACGGTTACGTTCATGCGTACCATCGGGCGGATGTCGGCAGCGTGTTTACCGTCCAGACGGGCGATGTACACCATGTCGTATTCGCAGGTCAAACCGGCCATCACTTGCACGATACGCGGATCGGCGGCTTTGGCCAGCGTTTCGACTTTGTTCAACAGCGCGACTTTGGCAGCGGAATCGAGGCTGGCAATAGGGTCAATCGCCATGTGGACAGGCTTGCCGTAGGCAGGTGTCGGCACTTTGACGCTGGCCTCGCCGCCGGCCGCACCTATCACGCGCACGGCTTTGGCAGAGCGGTTGATCGAATCGATACACAGGCTGTCGGCGTAGGCAAAAGCAGTTTTATCGCCCGAAACGGCACGCACGCCCACGCCCTGATCGATTTGAAAACTGCCCGATTTAACGATGCCTTCTTCCAGATGCCAACTTTCATAGGCAGTGCGCTGACAATAGATGTCGGCATAATCGACATGGTTGGCGCCGATAATGCTCAGGCTTTGGGCGAGCAAATCGGGGGAAAGATGGTTGGCTTCGAGCAAATCTCGCTGTACGGCGGCGTAGGTTTGTTGCATAATTTTTCAGACGGCCCGACAAGCAGGCAAAGTTAATTTGGCCTTGATTATACGGTATTTTATATGGCTTTGGATATGTTGATTGCTTGGGTTTATGAGTGATTGAAACAAATCAAAAGGCCGTCTGAAATATAGGGTTGAAATGTTTGCCTTACCCTATTTCAACGTCAGCCACGTAATGAAGATACGAAATCATCGTAGGATTGATGCAGCGCAGGCTGATAAAGATTCAAATAATAAATAGATTGGAATTGAAATGAAAAAGTTACTTGTTGTATTGCTAGGACTGGCAAGTCTTAATGTTTATGCCAACGGCTGTGGAGGTGAATATCAACCTGCAACTGGAACATGCCGTATTATCGACAGCTCGGGCAGACAAATTTTATATAACGTTGGCAGACCACAATCTTCCAATAATGGTTATTCTCAAAACCAACCAAGCGTTGTCAATATCGATGTCCCTTCAAAATATGGGGCTTGGGCAGTTAATACTAAAACCGGCATTTCGGGAGATACTATTAATGCACCTTCTCTTGAGGTGGCAAAAAAAGGGGCTATCAAAGCCTGTGAGCAAGGAGGACGAAATTCACCTTGTGTAGTAGCTGCATGGGTTAGAAATGGTTGTATTGCCGTTTCCCAAGGGAAAGTAGGAAAAAAATTAAAAACTTTCTATGGAATTGAAGCTCCAGGACAGGCAGAGATGTTAGCACTAAAAAAATGTCAGGCTTCAGGAGGAGTTCAATGTAAAATTACTACGCCTGAAGGCTGCTCTATGCCTGAATTCTAATAAACAAAAGGCCGTCTTTATTCAGACGGCCTTTTCAATTACGGCAAAGCCGATACCGAAATTTAATTTCCATAAAAAACAAAACATTACAGCAAAACCCATTATTTTTTCAATTTTGCTATTGATAATAGTTATTATTAGCGTATAATCAAAACCACTCGGAAGACGTCCTAATCCGAGCCATTAAACGACAGATTTTATCCCCCTCTTCCCCATTATCTCTTGATACTCGGAGTGCGCATATACGAAACATACCTGTTCCCCTTTATATCAGATACTCAAAACCGAAAAACATGAAACCCACTGCCGATACAGTGGGTTTCGTGTTTTGTGGTGTTCGGTTTATCAGGCCGTCTGAAACCGAATAGGCCTGATTATCGGCAGGTTTTCATGTTCAATTTGCCATAACGGCCGACAATATTTCTGATGTCTTGGGCATCGCGCTCATCAACCGCCATAAAGACCACAGTCATGCGCGCCACGCTCAAACCGGTATCGGGTGCGCTTCTGTCTTCCTGTTCGACAATGCGCGCGCCGCCGAAACCTGCGCTGGACAAGCGTGAAATCAAAACTTGGGCGGAAGAGCGGCTGCGTGTTACGTCAACGCTGATTTCGCCGTTGTAAATGCTGCCGCTAAAGCCGCGGCTGCCCAAGGCATCAAGCTGGGCGGAAGTATCGCCGTCGGCAGGCAAGACCACGCGGAAGGTTTTGGAAGCAGTCTCGCTACCGGATGCACCGTTGCGTTTTTCGATACTGCGGCTGGCCGCATGAGGCCATTTGCCCAACAGGCCTTTGATGCGGTGGTAATCGTCTTCATCCATCACCACGGTGGCGCTGCTGGTACACAAGCGTTCCACACCGGCCGCGCCCATCTCTTCTTCAGCGGCGCGACGCTCTTGTGCCTCTTTCTCGCGACGTATTTTTTCTTTTTTCTCTTTCAACTGCTGCGCTTCTTGCTTTTTACGCAAGGCTTCCGCTTCTTCGGATTCAGGTTCGGCCATAATCAGGCCGTCTGATTCGACCACCACCCAATCGGGTTGCGATGCCTGCAGAGGCTCGGCTTTAGGCGCGTCCAAAGAAGACGGGCGCAATAATTCGTGCGTGCCGCCTTCCAATGCCGATTCGGGTTTGGCGGTTTTATGTTGTGTCCGATAGGCAACCATGCTGCCAAAAACAATGATGTTGAGTGCGACCAAGACCGCAAACAGCCATTTCATGATGCGTTTTCCTTTTTATTGTCCGTTGCGATGAGCAATCCAATGCAAGAGCCCGTGAATCACGAGATTATCGACGATTTTCACTTGATTGTCATGAACGAATGACTCCGGCAGCGCCTGCACGACTCTGGCCGCGCCGCCGCCCGTGATAATAATATCGACCGGTTTGCCCTCGCCCGTTTTGTCTTTCAGACGGCCATGCATCATCATCAACGCGCCGCAAACGGCATCCATCATGCCGCTGGCAATGGCGTTCGGCGTTGTGGTCGGGAACGGATATACCTTGCCGATGGGGCGGTTGAGGTTGGCGGTTTTGAGCGCCATCGCCTCTTTCATCAAGTGGAAACCGGGCATGATGGTGCCGCCGAGATAATGATTGTCTTCCGTCAGCGCGTCAGTGGTTACGGCGGTGCCGCAGCTGACGACGACGCAGGCATTTTGCGTAAAGCGGCGGCTGCCCAGCGCATTAAACCAGCGGTCGGAGCCATGTTCTTCAGGGCGGCGGTAATGGTTGCGGATACCCAAAGCCTGCGGCATGGAAGACAGCCATTCGATCGGACGGGTTAATTGTTCTTCTACCATCGCTTTTTTTACCGAACCGCACACGGCGCAACCGACAATCTTCACATCTTCATCGGCAAATTGCAGCCATTCTTCGCCCAACTGGGTCAAATCACGATACGGCGCGCGGCCGACTTCGGAAAATGTGCCGTTCTCTACCCACGCCCATTTCAACTGACTGTTGCCGCCGTCCAGCAGCAAAAAGCGTTCCGGCTTGGCGACGGCAGGTTGCGCCGGACGGTTATCCGGACGCAAGCTGATCTCGCCGCTGACAATGGTTTTCTCGCCATTGTCGGTCAACAAACGCAACGCGCCTTGCGCATCCACGCCTTTGACTACGCCTTCGTGTACAACGCGTCCTTCCTGAAGCAGCAACACAGGCCTGTCCGTGTCACGGTTGGCGGCATTGTATTCGCCGATACATGACGCAAATCCGTTTTGCGCGTATTCGTTCAACAGCGCATCAAGTTGCGCCAACACTGCATTTAATAAAGTTTTGACACTTACGCCCTGCTTAGAGGCCGTCTGAAACAAGGCCTGCACGGAAGTGGCGTTTTCAACTTCTTTCGGCAATACAAAATTGATGCCGATGCCGATGACGGCGACAGTTTTATTCTCTACCCGCGCCGTTTCAATCAAAATGCCGGCCAATTTATCGTTGGCCACGACCAAATCGTTCGGCCACTTGATATTTACGTCCAAACCGATATCGGCAAGCGCACGGCGGCAAGCCAATGCCACCACCAACGCCAGCGAACCCAGCTCATACTGCGGCTTGTCAAACGCCCAGCCCAAGCTGAACATCAGACATTCGCCCTGTCGGTTGACCCAGCTTCGCCCTTGCCGTCCGCGTCCTTTGGTTTGGAAATGCGCCACGCACAAGGCCTTATGCGCCAAATCTGCCGACTGGCGCGCCAACGCCATGATTTCATCGTTGCTGGACGAACATTCGTGTTTCAACTGCGCACGAAAACCCTGTTTTCCGGCCATTTGTTGCAGAGATTCTTCGGCGAACACAGCCAAAGGGCGCACCAAGCGCCATTGCCCGTCATGCTGGCGCAGCAAACCGCGGATATGGCCCGGCATCTGCTGCCAGAATCCATTTAATTGTTGCGGCTTCATCCCGACCACACGCGCCAACTGAGAAACGTGTTGCGGCAGGCCGTCTGAAAGCGCGGCGAGCAAGGCCCAATGGCGGCTGTTCAAATCCGTCATTCGCCTCCTCCGGCTTCGCGGATTTTCGCCAAAGTTTTGGTGGTCGAAGTCTGGTGTAAAAACGGAATCGAAAATACTTTGCCGCCACGCGCAAACGTCTCGGCCGCACCGACAATCTTATCCACAGGCCAATCGCCGCCTTTAATCAATACATCGGGTTTGACCATTTCAATCAACGCAGCCGGCGTATCGTCATCAAACCATGTGACCAAATCCACGCTCTCCAATGCCGCTGCCACTGCCGCGCGGTTTTCCAAAGGATTAATCGGGCGGTCGTCGCCTTTGCCCTGACGGCGCACCGAAGCATCGGTATTCAACGCCAACACCAAAGCCGCACCGGCCGATCGCGCCTGCGCCAGATACGTTACATGGCCTCGGTGGAGAATATCGAAACAACCGTTGGTAAACACCAGCGGACGGGGCAATGCCGCCAAACGCTCCGCCAGCTTTTCGGGCGGACAGATTTTGGATTCAAATTCTGGAGCTGACCATTCGGACATGATGCGGTTCCTTTGGGAATGAAACAGAAAATAATCGGGGTATTATAAAGGATAACGGCGAAACGCCATAAAAAGATACCAAACGGTATAATATTCGGGTTTGACTGCGTACTCATTGACATTTGATAACACAGCAAACGCCATTTTTGCCGATGCCATGATGAAACGGTTTGACAAATACTTTTTTGAAACCCAATTAAATCTGAAGTAAAATTCGGGTATAAACGGAAAAAAGCCTGCATACAATATGCAGGCTTTTATCTGGGGTGGCTGATGGGGCTCGAACCCACGACAACTGGAATCACAATCCAGGGCTCTACCAACTGAGCTACAGCCACCATAAAAATTGGCACGCCCGACAGGAATCGAACCTGTAACCCCCGACTTAGAAGGTCGGTGCTCTATCCGGTTGAGCTACGGGCGCTCATGCCGATTCGTGCGAAGAATTTTGTGGTCGGGGCGGTGGGATTCGAACTCACGACCCTCTGCTCCCAAAGCAGATGCGCTAACCGGGCTGCGCTACGCCCCGACTGAAGACCTGAACTATACAGACCCTTTTCAACCCGGTCAACACTTACTTTGCTTTATTTCTTCATTTTTTAATTATCTTGTTATTTTTAATCGTTATTTATTTTTATATTTCGTAATCAGGCCCACTCTTTTGTGTCAGGCCGTCTGAAAAATGCGATAATTTAAACGCAATATTTGTCCCTATTGAGGAGGAAAAATCATGGCTGCACAACTTATAGACGGAAAAAAAATCTCCCAGCAACGCATCGAGGCGGTCGCGCAGGCGGTAAAAGCGCGTCAGGAAAAAGGTTTGCACACGCCTTGCTTGGCGGTGGTATTGGTTGGCGACGACCCTGCCAGCGCGGTTTATGTACGCAATAAAAAACTGACCTGCCAAAAAAGCGGCATAGAATCGCGCTCTTATGAGCTGCCGTCTGAAACCACGCAAGACGATTTGCTGAAACTGGTGGACGAATTAAACGGCGACCCTGCCGTCGACGGTATTTTGGTGCAACTGCCGCTGCCGGCTCACATCGACAGCCAAGCGGTTTTGGAGCGTATCGAGCCGCATAAAGATGTGGACGGCTTCCACCCTTACAACGTCGGCCGCCTGGTCGTCAAAATGCCGCTGATGCGCCCTTGCACGCCCAAAGGCGTGATGACTTTGTTGGAAGCCTACGGCATCGACCCGAAAGGCAAAAAAGCGGTCGTCGTCGGCGCGTCCAATATTGTCGGCCGCCCGCAGGCATTGGAATTGCTGCTGTCCCGCGCGACGGTAACCATTTGCCACAGTGCCACGCAAAACCTTGCCGAAGAAGTTGCAGCCGCAGATATTTTGGTGGTCGGCGTAGGCATTCCGAATTTCGTTAAAGGCGAATGGGTCAAACCCGGCGCAGTCGTTATCGATGTGGGCATCAACCGTTTGGACGACGGCAGCCTGTGCGGCGACGTGGAGTTTGATGTTGCCAAAGAACGCGCGTCCATGATTACGCCCGTTCCCGGCGGCGTCGGCCCGATGACGATTGCCACTTTGTTGGAAAACACGGTACACGCGGCCTCATTGCACGATTAATCGCTGTCATTAAGTTAGGCCGTCTGAACATGGTTTTTCAGACGGCCTGACCTGTTTTTTTTGCTTTTTACCTTATTGGCTTCACATGTCCTTACTCTCTTCCCACACCGACAACCCAACTTTCCGCAACGCTTCCTATATCCTGATGGGCTTGGCTTTGCTGATTGTCTTGCACTACCATTTTCTGCCGCTGCTGCTGTCGGTTATCCTGACCTATATCTTTATTACGCGCACCAATGGCGTGATCCTCAAACTCCGCCGCCGCGTTTTACCGCGCAACACGCGGCTGCATAAATCGCTCAACGCGCACAATATCAACCTGATTTCCACCACGCTGACGCTGGCCATCGTGTTCAGCATCATCACAATGATGTCTTTGGGCATTTACCACCTGATACACGGCGGCCATGTCGGCTTTATGTTGGCCAAGCTGGCGGCAATTTTGGAAGACACCAAAAACAGCCAAGACCTGCCTGCGGCCATTCTCAATATGCTGCCCAACAATATGGCCGAAATCAAAGCCTCGGCGATCAAGCTGATTGAAGAATACCGCGCCGCGCTGACCCGTATCAGTAAAAACAGCATCACATCCTTCGTGTACATCCTCATCGGCATCATCATCGGCGCCATGCTCAGTTTCCACCGCCTGAAAATGCGCAAAAACCGCCACAAAATGCCGCTGTTTAAAGCCGAACTGATGCGGCGCATCGTCAATTTTGAAACCAGCTTTGAACGCGTGTTCCTCGCCCAAGTCAAAATCTCGCTGATCGACACCTTCCTGACCGGCCTGTATCTCTACCTGGTTTTGCCGCTATTCGGCGTTGACCTGCCGTTTAAAATGACCGTCCTGATCGTCGCCTTTATCGTCGGCCTGATTCCGGTGGCGGGCAACCTGATTTCCAACACCATCATCATTATTTTGAGCCTCGGCGCATCGCTTTACGTCGCCCTCGCCTCGTTGGTTTTCCTCGTCGTCATCCACAAGCTCGAATATTTCCTCAACGCCAAAATCATCGGCTCGGAAATCGAATCCAGCGCATGGGAATTGCTGGTGGCGATGGTCGTCTTTGAACGCATTTTCGGCATCGGCGGCATCATCGTCGCGCCGGTTTATTACGCCTACCTGAAAAACGAATTGAAACTGAGAAAATTGATTTAATCAGTTGCGTTTATACACATCAAAGGCCGTCTGAAAACGACAATCGGGTTTTCAGACGGCCTTTGCTTTACCTTTTCTTACACTTTACGGCATAATGGCAGCCACGCATTTCTAGAAGAAAGATAAACAATGTCAACCAAAACCCCTTCCCTATTCGGCGGCGCGATGATTATCGCCGGTACGGTTATCGGCGCAGGCATGCTTGCCAACCCGACCGCCACCTCCGGCGTATGGTTTACCGGCTCGCTGGCCGTGTTGCTGTATACCTGGTTTTCCATGCTCTCCAGCGGCCTGATGATTTTGGAAGTCAACACCCATTATCCGCACGGCGCCAGCTTCGACACCATGGTTAAAGACCTACTCGGCCCGGCTTGGAACGTCATCAACGGCATTGCCGTCGCTTTTGTTTTATACCTGCTCACCTACGCCTACATCTTCGTCGGCGGCGACCTGACCGCCAAAGGCATTGGCAGCGCGGTAGGCAGCGAAATCTCGCTCACCGTCGGCCAACTCGTCTTCTTCGGCATTCTCGCCTTTTGCGTTTGGGCATCCGCACGCTTGGTTGACCGCTTCACCAGCATCCTCATCGGCGGCATGGTATTGACCTTTATTTGGGCAACCGGCGGCCTGATTGCCGATGCCAAAATGCCTGTCCTGTTCGATACCCAAGCCCCTACCGGCACCAGCTACTGGATTTATGTCGCCACCGCCCTGCCCGTTTGCCTTGCCTCATTCGGCTTCCACGGCAACGTTTCCAGCCTGCTCAAATACTTTAAAGGCGACGCGCCCAAAGTGGCCAAATCCCTGTGGTCGGGTACGCTGATTGCCTTGGTGATTTACGTCCTCTGGCAAATCGCCATCCAAGGCAACCTGCCGCGCAGCGAGTTTGCACCGGTTATCGCCGCCGAAGGCCAAGTTTCCGTCCTGATCGAAACGCTGTCAAAGTTCGCCCAAACCGGCAATATGGACAAAGTGTTGACCCTGTTCTCCTACATGGCGATTGCAACGTCCTTCCTCGGCGTAACGCTCGGCCTGTTCGACTACATCGCCGACATCTTCAAATGGAACGACAGCATTTCCGGCCGTACCAAAACCGCCGCGCTGACCTTCCTGCCGCCTTTAATTTCCTGCCTGCTCTTCCCTACCGGCTTCGTTACCGCCATCGGCTACGTCGGCCTGGCCGCAACCATCTGGACAGGCATCATCCCCGCCATGTTGCTCTACCGCTCGCGCCATAAATTCGGCGCCGGCAAAAACTACAAAGTTTACGGCGGATTCTGGCTGATGGTTTGGGTCTTCCTCTTCGGCATCATCAACATTGCCGCCCAAATACTGAGCCAAATGGAGCTCGTTCCCGTATTTAAAGGTTAAATTCCCTTAAGGCCGTCTGAAACACCCTCTTTCAGACGGCCTAATTCATTATTTTCCGCTACAATACCCCCTTTCCCCCAACGAACACCGTCCATGTACGACAATATCCGCTTCCATCTCGACGAAGATTACCCCGACCAGCTCCCGCCCGAAAACGCTGCTACCCATATCGGCATGTACTGGCAGTGGGCGGCGCAGGCAGGCCTCGTCAACCCCGTCTGGCAAACCGCCCCCGAAACTGCAGCCGACTTCGCCGCCATGACCTCGGGCAAAATCAGCGGACGGCACTTCCTGCTCAAACACATGGACGGCGCATTGACGGCGGACGACTTTACCGAACTCGGCCAACGGTTTACCGAGTTCTACTACACCGACGAAGAAGACGGCTACGGCGCATTTATGGAAGACTACGTCCTCGCCCTCGACACGCCCTCGCTCGGCGGCTTCTACCACGTCAAAAACACCCCGGAAACCTTTGCCAAACTGACATCCGTTTTTCAGACGGCCTTTGAAAAATGGAAAAGCAGTTTGAAAGCAGAAAAATATTCAAAAGAATCCACACAATGAAGCCGAACTATTCTATCGACATTGCTATTAACTGCTTCCGTCCAGGTGGCGGCATGGAAAGCTACACTTTCGACTTGGTCCGTGGTTTAAGCGCACACGGCATCAAACCTACAGTCTTTGCTGCACAAATTGATACAACGGTTCCTGAATACCATCAAGTTGATACGCATCACATCAATCAAAAAAAGATTCCAAAAAAGTTGCGTCCCTTTTTCTTCAGCATGCAATTGGCCAAACTCCGGCAAAACAGAAATATTCTCCTTATTGCCTGTAATCCTAGTGATTATGCTGATATCTTTGTCTGCGGCGGTACACACTTAGGTTACCTGCACAACATGGGTAAAACTCCAAACCTACTTGATAGACTCATCATTCGGCGTAACCGTACCAACTACTCAACGGCAAAATTGATCATGGCGCATTCACACCTAATGCAACACGAGTTGATCAACCTCTATGGGGTGCCTTCTGAAAAAATCCGTGTTATCCATCCACCTGCCGATACTGCACGTTTCTACACCAAACCGGAAGGAATTCCTGCAACTCGCGCGAGATACGGATTTAAAGACGACGAAACTATTTTCCTATTTCCATCAACCGGACACACCCGAAAAGGTTTAGATTTATTAGCAGAATTTTTCGAGCATACCGATTTGCCCATCAAACTGGCTGTTGCCGGATCGCCATTACCTCGTCCGATAAACAACGTCATTGAGCTTGGTTTCTGCAAAAATATGCCTGAACTTTACCGAGCTGCTGACTTCACCATTATGGCATCACTGTACGAACCATTCGGACTGGTTGGCATAGAATCTATTTTGTGCGGAACCCGAGTTGTTTTCTCCGACAATATGGCATGTGCTGAAGTCATGAACGAAAATGCAGGCTTCTTTTTCTCACGTAAAAATCCAGAAACACTGGTTCAAGCCATCACTCAAGCGGTTTCTCTCAAACAACAGGGAAAACACAAAATTACCTCTCCTATGCAGGCATTAACCTATAATCCCACCTTAACGCATCATATCGACCAGACTCTCAATATGTTTAAGGCCGTCTGAAAACAATATTTAGGAACACCATGAAACTCATCATCCTCGACCGCGACGGCGTCATCAATCAAGACCGCGACGATTTCGTCAAATCCGTTGACGAATGGATTCCCATCGAAGGCAGCATGGATGCCATCGCCTTTTTAACGCAGGCAGGCTACACCATCGCCGTGGCCACCAACCAATCCGGTATCGGCCGCAAATACTTTACCGTACAAGACCTGACCGAAATGCACGCGAAAATGCACCGTCTTGCCGTTCAAGCAGGCGGTACCATCGACGGCATTTGGTTTTGCCCGCACACTGCCGCCGACAACTGCGAATGCCGCAAACCCAAGCCCGGCATGATTATCGACATCATCGAACGCTTCAAGGCCAATGCCGCCGAAACCTGGCTGGTCGGCGACAGCCTGCGCGACCTGCAAGCCATTGATGCCGCAGGCGGCAAATCTGCACTTGTTCTGACCGGCAAAGGCAAAAAAACGCTGGCCAAACACGAACAAGAACTGCCCGAACATACCCAAGTCTTCGACAACCTGCTGGCTTTCTCGCAATACATCATGCGTGAAAACACACGAATCGAAGAAGCCGCGCAAGCCATCCTATAACCGACAAGGCCGTCTGAAAACTGCCGACAACGGCGTTCAGACGGCCTTCAAACGACAGACTTTTCCCCGATATGCTGATTATCCGCAACCTGATTTACTGGTTCATCCTTTCCTCCAGCATTATTTTGCTGTTCCCCTTTATGCTGCTTGCCCTGCCCTTCCAAGGCGGTGCGCACAAAATGGCGCAAATTTGGGTGCGCATCCTCAACTGGTCGCTCAAGCACATCATCGGTTTGAACTACACCTTAAGCGGCGCGGAAAACATTCCCGACCACCCTGCCATCATTTGCGCCAAACACCAAAGCGGCTGGGAAACCCTCGCCCTGCAAGAGATTTTTCCGCCGCAAGTGTATGTTGCCAAACGCGAACTGTTCAAAATCCCTTTCTTCGGCTGGGGCTTGAAGCTGGTTAAAACCATCGGCATCGACCGCAGCAACAGCCGCGAAGCCAACAAACAACTTTTAGAACAAGGACTTGCGCGTAAAAACGAAGGCTATTGGATTACCATTTTCCCCGAAGGCACACGCCTGCCGCCCGGTGAAAAAGGCCGCTACAAGCTCGGCGGCGCGCGCATGGCAAAAATGTTCGAGATGGACATCGTCCCCGTCGCGCTCAACAGCGGCGAATTTTGGCCGCGCAACTCCTTCCTCAAATACCCCGGCACGGTCAGCGTCATCATCGGCAAACCCATTGCCCACAACAACGGCAATGAAGCCAAACTCATGGCCCAATGCGAGCAATGGATTGAAAGCCAGCAGCCCCTGATTACCGGACAAGGCCCGTTCGCGCCCCAAACCAAATAAATCATTCCATCGGGTGGGCCGCTATGCCCGCCCTTTCCATGCCGTCCCCAATATTTCCATTAATATCATGCCCCGCCTCCATACCCACACCCTTTCAGACGGCCTCACCATTTATATCCAGCTCAAACGCAGCGCCAAGAAAAACCTCATCTTGCGCCCCGTTTCCGCCGATACCGTCAGCATCAATATCCCTCCGTTTGTTACCCAGCACACCTTTACCCAATGGCTGAACGACAACGAAGCCATCCTGCGCCGTACCTTAAACAAAACACCGGCCCGACAAACACCCACCGACTCGCTTCCCGAATGGATTTGGTATCAAGGCGTTCAGACGGCCTTGTCCGTCCACGCAGCAAACTACATCCAAATCAGGCCGTCTGAAATCCTGTTGCCCGAAAAAGAAAACGCCGCCCAACTCACCTATTTGCGCCGTTTCCTACACGAGCGTGCGCACGAATATCTGCTGCCACGCCTCGAAGGCCATATCCGAACCACCCGTCTGACCCCGAGCGCCATTTCCCTTTCCAACGCCAAAACTTTCTGGGGCGTTTGCCGCCATACTACCGGCATCCGTCTCAACTGGCGGCTCATCGGTGCGCCCGAATATGTCGCTGACTATGTCTGCCTGCACGAACTTGCCCACATGCGCCATCCCAATCACAGCCCTGCATTTTGGGCTCTGACCCACTCGCTCACGCCGCATGTTGACCAAGCCGAACAATGGCTGAAGGCGCACGGCAGCGAATTGTTCCGCCTCGGCTAAGTCTTATCCGGCAGCATTTTTCTGCAAGCAAACACCAGCCCAAAGCAAAGAACCAACGCCCTCCAAATAAATCATGTAGCCGCACGTAAAATCAAGTTTATCCGCTTGCCGCCCTCATACCTGCCGATAAGATGATGTCGTTCTCAAAACCCTTTTCAGAAAGGAAAACCGATGACCAAAGCAAAATCGTTACTGGCCACCGGCATTTTGGCTCTTTTCTCCGCCACGGCATTCGCCTCCCCGTTGCCTTCCGAAATCTACCGTCCGGATGGCGCGCACACCATCAAAGCCGATCATCAAGGCAACGGCGAATTTGAATACGAAGCCGAACTTTCCGGCCAACGCAATTCCATTCCTTCCTTGGCCAAGAAAGTGATCGCCCACGCGCGCAGCAAAGGTTTCCATGTGGTTGAGTCTGAAATCAAACACGACGATGCCGATCTGAAATTCAAACGCGGCAAACAAGAGCTGGACGTTTCCATCGAAGACAAAGGCCAAGGCCGTATCGAATACAAAGCCGATTTGGACTTGGACAAAAACTAAATCCGACTCGCAAACAAAGGCCGTCTGAAATCCCATCGGGTTTCAGACGGCCTTTTGTTGTCTTTATCAGATAAAATGGCACTCGGTTTGCAAAATTTCCGGCTCAAAACATTGTACAATCTGCCCACTTATACCGATAACATTCCAAACATTGCCATGAAAAAACGTCTGCTCCTCCTTACCATCCTTCCCCTTTCCCTTCACGCCGCCGATGTGCCGCCCGACGTGAAACCCGAGCTTCAAGTCAACACCGCCGAACCCCACCAACCCGAAGCGCACAACATCCCTGCCGAGCAGACAAACAGGCCGTCTGAAAAAATCATCAACGTCGATGCCGACACCCTGCTTGCCAACACCGAATTACTGGCACGCGCCATGTATTCCGCCGTCGTCGCCCACAATATCCCTGGCATCAAAGCTGTTTTGCCCATTTACGAACAATGGCCCGAACACGACCGCGCCATGGCGCGCTATGCCAAAGGTTTGCTTGCCCAATCCGAAGGACGCGCCGCCGAAGCCATCGGCCATTACCGCCGCTTTATCGCCGAGCAGCCCGATGCCTCCGCCGTCCGCTGGCAGCTTGCGACCGCCTTGTTTGAAGACAAACAAAACGAAGCCGCGACCGACCAGTTCGACAAACTGCAAACCGAATCCCTCCCGCCTGCCTTGCAAGAACGCATCGAAACCTACCGCAAGGCCCTGCGCGAACGCGACTCATGGCAATTCAATGCCGGCTTAAACATCACGCGCGAACAAAACATCAACCAAGCCCCCGGCCAACGCCGTCTGGGCAACCACCTGAACGATGAACAATGCCACGCCGTGCGCCTTGCCTATCCCGACGACGACTGCTTCCGAGGCTGGACATTCCCCGAACCCATCGATGCCACCGCCATCCACTATCAAATCGGCGCAGAAAAAAAATGGTCTCTGCCTCGCGGCTTCTATGCCACGGCAGGCGCAGACCATTACGGCAAAATCTATCCCAAACACACCAACTACAACGACCTCACCACACGCTTTTCGGTGGGCATCGGCTATGCCGACCAGCGCAGCGACGTCGGCATTATCCCGTTCCACGAACGCCGCTTCTACGGCAACGATCCTTACACCTACACCAACGGCGCACGCGTCCATTACAACCATTGGTGGCAACCCAAGCTGCAAACCCTCAGCGCATTTGAAGCAGGCCGTCTGAAAAACAGCCGCCGCGAGCATTCCAACAACACCAGCCAACTGCTCAGCAATTCCATCGTGTACTACCGCAACGCGCGCCAATACTGGGTAGCCGGTATCGACCTCTACCGCGAACGCAACCGCGACGACAAAGGCGACAGCTTCAACCGCTACGCCCTGCGCACCACATGGGGACAAGAATGGCCCAAAGGCCTCTCCACCGTCCTACGCCTCAGCGCCGCCCAACGCCGTTACCAAGCCCCCGGCTTCTTCAGCAACGAACAAAACCGCCGCGACAAAGAAGCTTCCGCCTCCCTGAGCGTATGGCACCGCTCCCTCCATTTCAAAGGCATCACCCCGCGCCTGACCATTGCCCACAACAAAACATGGAGCAACGACAAGTTCTACGAATACGGCAAAACCAAAATGTTTGTCGAATTGAGCAAAACGTTCTGACAAATGGAACCAATCTGTGGATAAAGCAAAAATGCCTGTCTTGCATACTGATTTACAAGACAAATTCAAACTTTTAAACTTTTACAGATACCGGATAAATAGATTTTTTAAGGCATAATGTCTTATTAAATTCATATTTATCAAATAGATGAAATTTAAGCCAATATTACTTTATCAACGTAACGTACAACACCGCATAACGCTACAAAAAAATCAGGCCGTCTGAAACCCGACTTAGCGTTTCAGACGGCCTTAGTATTTGTTATCATATCCTTTCACACCTCTTCAGAAAGTATGATGATGAATGCCCTGAACAAAACCCTCTTATCCGTTGCTGTCGCACTGGGATTGAGCGCCTGCGCTTCCGTCAAAACCGCAGACACCTACGACCTAGACTTCTCCAAACAAAAATACACCGAACAAAGCATCGAAGTGAACGGTCAAGCCGTCAAATTCCGCGCTTACGAAGGCGTGGTGTACGTCCGCAATCCTGTCGATACCCGTTACGAAATCATCAATATTTATGTACCCGAAGCCTATTACAACGGCGGCGAGATAGACGGTTTCAACGCCGAAACCGCACCGATTTTCCTGCCCAACCAAATCGGCGGCTATATGCCTGCCGAACCGGGCAAACCTGCTTTAGAAGGCAAACGCGACGAGCCTGAAGACGGCCAAAAATCGCCCAACGCCGCCCTGGTTGCCCTCTCCAAAGGCTACGTCGTCGCCTCCCCTGGCGCACGCGGCCGAACAGAGCCCACCGGTAAAGCACCTGCCGCCATTGTCGATTTGAAAGCCGCCGTCCGTTACCTGAAAGCCAACGACAAAGTCATGCCCGGCGATGCCGAAAAAATCATTTCCAACGGCACAAGCGCAGGCGGCGCGATGTCCGCCCTCTTAGGCGCAACAGCCGACCAAAAAGATTACGAAAAATATCTGAAAGCCTTAGGCGCGGCAGACGGCAGCGACAAAGTTTTCGCCGTATCCGCCTACTGCCCAATTACCGACTTGGATCATGCCGACATGGCTTACGAATGGCAGTTCAACGGCGTTAACGACTACAAAAAAATGAACATTTCCATGCTCGACTACCGCGTCAAACGCGAGCTGGTCGCCGGCACGCTGACCGATGACGAGAAAAAACTGTCCAACCTCCTCAAACCCTTATACCCCGCCTATCTCAACAGCCTGAACCTGAAATCCCCCGAAGGCAAACCCCTGACGCTGGACGCCCAAGGCAACGGCAGCTTTAAAAACCATATTGCCGGTTTACTTGCCAAATCCGCACAAGCCCAGCTTGATGCAGGCAAAGACCTGAGCGACCGCACTTGGCTGACCGTCCGCAACGGCAAAGTCGTCTCCGTCGATTTCGATGCCTACGCCAAAGCCGCCGGCCGCCAAAAAACACCGCCCGCCTTTGACGGCGTAGATTTAAGCGCAGGCGAAAACCAACTCTTCGGCACCAATACCGTCGATAAACGCCACTTCACCGCGTTCTCCATGACACACAACACCGCCGCCAACGCCGAAATCGCAGATGAAGAAACCATCAAAATCATGAACCCGCTCAACTACATCGGCAAACCGGGCATAAACCTGCCGCAAAACTGGCGCATCCGCGTCGGCACCAACGACCGCGACACCTCACTGGCAGTCTCCGCCGTCCTAGCCGCCAAACTGCAAAACAACGGCCAAACCGTCGACTACGCCCTGCCTTGGGATGTCGGCCACGGCGGCGATTATGACTTGGACGAACTGTTTGCCTGGATGAA
>ERZ773001.306-NODE-306-length-20596-cov-10.7261_pt1 | contig 20596 bp, 17 predicted proteins | sample MGYA00511673_ERZ773001 | MGnify/ENA primary metagenome ERZ773001 (study PRJEB29015, sample SAMEA2738091) | human oral metagenome | biome: human oral; feature: human-associated habitat; material: saliva | place: China | collected 2162 ... | reverse complement strand
AGATGCTAGACAGTTTATCTTTTTTACACAGTTCTCCGCCCGTATTCAGTTCAGCAAATACGGTTAACCCTTCCTTTCTGTGTATATTTTTTTATTTAGAAAAGCTTTCCGCTCGTGTTCAAATTAGAACACACGCTCTACCTTTTTTTTTATTTAGTTTGTTAATGAATCCAAAAATGCGTACAATTTGGCATTCATTTCATGATAATCGTAAGCTCGAATGGCTTCCGGTTTTTCGACAAATGGCAATGTTTGACTTTGGGCTTCCAAAACAGCTTCACCATCTGCAGCAATTAAGAGATCGACTGCTTCTGGATCAAATTCCAAGTGGGCTTGGAAGGCATAGTGCTTAGGACTGAAGCGTACAATCTGCCGTGGACAACCTTGACTGGTCGCAAGGACAACTGCAGCCTCCGTCAAGCCCGGCATATCGCCATGCCAGTGTCCTGAATCAAAGCTTGCACCAAATAAGCCGACATGCGGATCGGCTAATCCTTCAGGGGTTAGATCCACCGGATAAACACCAATCTCTCGTTCTGGACTATGTTCATACTCTGCGCCATAAGCAACAGACAGGAGCTGCGCACCAAGACAAACACCAACGATGTAGCAATCCGCCTTCATAGCTTTTTGAATTAGTTCAATCTCAGCTTGCGGATCATAGTAAGGGAAGGTTGCGCGATCCTCATCTGGCGATTGTGGTCCCCCCATGATAATTAAAAAATCGATCTCATCCACTGTCTCAGGTAGAGCTTCTCGCTCGTAGACCTTGGTCATTGTCACCTGATGACCACGCTCCTGCGCCCACTTTAGATAGGCGCCAGGTACTTCAAAAGTCTCGTGCAAGACAAAATGCACTCTCATCATTTATTCTCCCATCTATTTTGAATCATATAGGACACACCAGCAGATAGTGCCAGTGGTAGAATCAAGGCCCAGCTCTGTCCTGTAAAACCAAGGCTTAGGGCAATAGCTGTCAAAGGAGCTTGTAAGGTCGTCCCTAAAAAGACTGTCGCTCCGAGCAACATTCCTAGAGCAGGATCTAGATGAACGCCAACTGCAGAAAGAATCATGGTCACTAAGTAACCAGACCCTATTCCTAAGGCAAATGATGGCGTCAAGGTTCCCCCATAGGCACCATTGCTCAAGAGGAGATAGACTAAAAGCCCCTTCACTGCAAGAGTCAATGGAAGATAGGGAATCGGCTGACTAGACAACAAGGCCTGGGCTAGTACCTGACCATTTCCCATAAAGATGGGGTAAAAGGCTACTAGGCTCCCCAGCACAAGAAAGGCTAGAGGAAGAGCCCAAAGAATTGTTCCATCCTTCCGTCGCTTGCGACCCGCGCGTTTAGCTAAAGATCGAAAGCCTAGCGCAAATGGAGTAACCAATAAAGCAATCAGAAACGCCTGCAAGAAACTGCTAGCCGACCAATGGACTAGCGACATATGATAAATAGAACCGTGCCCAACGATAGGCTGGGCCACCCAAGTCGCCAGATAAGTACTGGACAAAACCAGCAGAAGGTTTTGCCAACTGTAGGCGAGTCCTAAGGTCTCAAAGACAAACAAGCTACTAGCAAAGGGAACCTGATAGACTGCAGCCAACCCAGCTCCTGCACCACAGGCGATTAAAACTTTTCGCTCTTTGATTGCCAAGGAGAAGGCTTTGCCCAAACGACCAGCCAGAAGAGCCCCAACCTCACGTGGGGCTCCTTCTTTTCCGACCGAAGCGCCGGCTCCGACAATCGCAACCTGCATAGTCGCATGAAGGAGATGGGCTAGGGGCGCTGGATCTCTATCTCCAGCCAAGTCAATTTGGCGTCGAATGGAGAGGATTTTATAACGCCCTTGTAGGAGATACCAGAAGCCTGCTGCCAAAATCCCTGTCACACATAAGACAAGAAACCTACGAAGCCCTCCAGCTTCCTGAAATAGCTGGAGCAGATCAGCCCGTTCTTGGCCGAAAGCCAACTTTTGTACGCCATCTAGTAGAAAATGACAGGCGATTCCGACCAGGCCCGTTCCTATTCCCAAAGCGACAGTCGCTAAAAGCAGACGCCATCTGTAAGGCATGCTTTGGAGTCGTGCTTTCATCATCTTACAATTCAGCAAGAATCGCTTTAAGCAAGCCTTTGAAGTCTCCTTTAACGCGTTCAGTGACTTCTACCACTTCTTCATGGTTAAGCTCTTCTTGGAAACCAGCCGCAAAGTTGGTAATACATGAAATACCAAGAACTTTCAAGCCAGAGTGAGCCGCAATGATGACTTCAGGAACAGTCGACATACCGACAGCATCAGCGCCAAGTGTCTTATAGGCACGGATTTCAGCTGGAGTTTCGTAGGTAGGACCTGTCACACCAATATAAACTCCATCATCCAATTTGATGCCAAGTTTGTCAGCTACTTTGTGGGCGATTTCCCGGTAGACTGGAGTGTAAGCTTTCGACATATCAGGGAAACGTGGACCAAAGTCATCCAAGTTTTCACCAATCAATGGGTTTTGACCAGTCATGTTGATGTGGTCAGTAATAGCCATCAAGGTACCAGGACCGAAGCCGATACCACCTGCAGCGTTGGTTACAAGAACCCCTTCACATCCCAACACCTTCATGACACGAACTGGGAAAGTCACTAATTCTAATGGGTTTCCTTCGTAGAAGTGGAAACGTCCTTGAAGGGCCAAGACTTTACGTCCAGCAAGATCACCGTAAACCAATTTACCAGCGTGTCCAACTACTGTTGATTGACCCCAGTTTGGAATGTCAGAGTAGTCTACTACGACTGCATTTTCGATTTCTTCAGCTAATTCTCCAAGACCTGAACCAAGGATCAAACCGAACTCAGGAGCTTCGATTCCTTTGCCCTTCAAAAATGCTGCTGTTTCATTGATTTTTGCTAATAATGTCATTGTGTTTCTCCTTTTATTTCTTAAGTAATGTACCAATTTTGTCAAAGGTGTTAGCGTTGCGAATAGTGATCTGGCGATAGAAAGGCATCTTCATCAGATCTTTGTGGTAGGCGGTTTTAGCGTAGCTGTCTTCTGAGAATTTCCCCCAGAAAACCGCTGTTTTGCCAAAGTGAAGCACCTCTTCTCCTAGCTTCAAAGCAAGCAGCTTCTCTTCTACAGATTCCCTATCCAAACCTTCCGTATAAAAGAGCACATCCTTGCGCGCCATTTCTTCTGTCCACCATTCCGGTAACCGCGCACATTCCTCCTCGTAGTCTTCACGACTCAGGAGAGAAAAGCACTGAATGAAGGGATAGTGATGCTCAAAGAAAGTCGACAGGCACTCTACTAACTCAGAGCGAGAAAGATCCGTTGTAAAAAAGATGTTGCCACTGTTGATGTAGGTTTCCACTTGGCCGAGCCTTAACTCTGTCATTTCCTGACGGAGTTGAGCCATGACCACCTTGTTCTTGCCACCAACATTGATTCCTCTTACGAGTAAGGCAAAACGCGTCATCTTAGACCAATTTATCTAAGAAGCTTTCACCGATCATGGCTTTCTCAACACCGAAGTTGTCCGCAATTGTTGCTGAGATGTCGGCGAAGTGTCCAACTGGAAGCAAGCCACTACCTTTGAAGGATGGGCTGTAAGCCAAGAATGGGATGTATTCACGCGTATGGTCAGTACCAGCGTAAGTTGGGTCATTCCCATGGTCAGCCGTAATCATCAAGAGGTCATCTTCGCGCATGGCTGCGATGATTTCTGGCAAGCGCTCGTCAAACTCATGCAAGCAATCACGGTATCCGTGTGGATCACGACGGTGTCCGTAAAGAGCATCAAAGTCAACCAAGTTGGTGAATGAGAAGCCATGTTTAAACTCTTCTGATTTCATCGCTTTGATCAAGTTATCAATACCGTGGCTGTTTGATTTATTGTGGCCCATATCGTGATTGATACCAGCACCGTTGAAGATATCGCTGATTTTACCAACTGAGTAAGTATCGATACCTGCTTCGTTCAATTTGTCCAAAACAGTTGGAGCAAATGGTGAAACTGCCAAGTCGCGACGGTTAGCCGTACGAGTGAAGTTTCCTGGCTCACCAACATAAGGACGCGCAATGATCCGACCAAGAAGGGCTGGACGTTCCAAAGTGATGGAACGAGCGTATTCACAGATACGGTAGAGTTCATCCAAAGGAATGATATCTTCGTGAGCTGCGATTTGAAGAACTGGGTCAGCGGATGTATAGATAATCAACTCGCCTGTTTCCATTTGGCGTGGTCCAAAGTCGTCGATAACAGCTGTACCAGAATAAGGTTTGTTAGCTTCGCGGATGACCTTGCGACCTGAGAATTCTTCGATTTTTGTCAAGATTTCTTCTGGGAATCCATTCCAGAAAGTATCAAAGGGTTCTGTAATATTAAGCCCCATGATTTCCCAGTGACCTGTCATAGTATCTTTTCCAAGAGAGACTTCTTCTAACTTGGTTGCGTAACCAGTTGGATTACTCTCAGCTGGAACAGTCTTCAAGGCTTGTTCACGAGGAATATTTCCAAGACCAAGTTTTGCCATGTTTGGTACATTCAAACCAACTGATTTTGAGATGTGACCAAGAGTATCTGATGAGCCATCAGGTACACCAGCATTGACAAAGTTATTAGCATCTGGAGCTGCTCCGATCCCTACAGAATCTAGTACCACCAAGTGAATACGATTAAATTTTGACATAAACTGCCTCTTTCCTTTATTAAACTAGCTATATTATACCACTTCCCTATAAGAAGAGAGCCGTTTTAAACCCGGACCCTCTTTAGAGAAACCTATTTTTCGATGATGACAGGGCCTTCTGGTGTCCCTACGATCACTTTTGAAATCATGTCCAAGAACAAACCGTGCTCTACAACCCCTACGGTGTGATCCAGTTCATTGGCCAGAGCTTCCGCATCCTGAATCACCTTGAGATCCAAGTCAATGATATAGTTGCCTTGGTCGGTGACAAAGCGTTGACCATCCTTTTCACGATAAGCTGGAGAATAGCCCTTCTTCTCAAAATGACGGAAAAGATTCTCTGCTCCGTATTGAACGACTTCTACTGGAAGTTTAAAGGCACCAAGTGTCTCCACTTGTTTTGACTCATCAACAATCCAGATGCAGTCTTTTGAGTTGGTCGCAACGATTTTCTCCATCAAGAGGGCACCGCCTCCACCTTTGATCCCGTTCAAAGCTGGGTCTACTTCATCCGCACCATCTACGGTTAAGTCCACCACTTCTACATCGTCAATCGCTTTTAGCGGAATTCCCAAGCCTTCTGCCTGCTCATAGGTCACGCTTGAGGTCGTAACAGCTGTAATCTTCAAGCCTTCTTCCTTGATGCGACGCCCCAATTCAGCCACAAAATAATAAGCAGTTGACCCTGTACCGAGACCGACAATCATGCCGTCAGTGACAAACTCAGCCGCCTTAATGCCGACCTGTTCTTTTAGGTTTACCATCTTAGACCTCCATTTCTGTTCATATTTAGTATAGCATATTGGCGGACAGATTTCACTACTTAACTGAAAACCTTTTCAACTCCTCCTTCTAAAAGCAATATCTTGCCCCTCTTGCTAGTTTACGATAGAATAGAAGAGAATACACAGGAAAAGAGAAGATAGATGATTACTAGAGAATTTGACACCATTGCTGCTATCTCGACGCCTCTCGGTGAGGGAGCGATTGGGATTGTCCGCCTAAGCGGGACAGACAGCTTTAAAATCGCGCAAAAGATCTTTAAAGGAAAAGACTTAAGCAGCGTTGCCAGCCACACCCTCAACTACGGCCACATCGTGGATCCAGCTAAAGATGAGATTCTGGATGAAGTCATGGTCGGTGCCATGCGCTCGCCTAAGACCTTCACTCGTGAAGACATCATCGAGATTAATACCCACGGTGGGATTGCGGTGACCAACGAAATCCTTCAATTGGTGATTCGCGAAGGCGCTCGATTAGCTGAGCCTGGTGAATTTACCAAGCGGGCCTTCCTGAATGGTCGTGTCGATTTGACCCAGGCTGAGGCGGTCATGGATATTATCCGGGCCAAGACCGACAAGGCTATGAACATCGCAGTCAAACAGTTGGACGGATCCCTATCTGATCTCATCAACAACACGCGCCAAGAGATCCTCAATACTCTGGCTCAAGTCGAAGTCAACATCGACTATCCTGAGTACGACGATGTCGAGGAAGCTACCACTGAGATCATCCGTGAGAAGACCACCGAGTTTGAAGCCCTCTTGACCAATCTCCTCAAGACAGCTCGCCGTGGCAAGATTCTCCGTGAGGGAATCTCTACTGCCATCATCGGGCGACCAAACGTCGGCAAGTCTAGTCTTCTCAACAACCTTCTTCGCGAAGAAAAAGCCATCGTGACGGATATCGAAGGAACAACCCGTGACGTCATCGAGGAATACGTCAACATTAACGGCGTTCCCCTCAAGTTGGTCGATACGGCTGGGATTCGTGAGACCGAAGACATCGTCGAGCAAATCGGTGTCGAACGTTCGAAAAAAGCCCTCAAGGAAGCCGATTTGGTTCTCCTGGTCCTCAATGCTAGCGAGCCTTTGACGGATCAAGATCGCCAGCTCCTTGAGATCTCTCAAGATAGTAACCGTATCATCCTCCTCAACAAGGTCGATCTCCCGCAACAAATCGAATTGGACGAGATCCCAGCTGATCATATCAAGATCTCTGTCCTAAAGAATCAAAACATTGACCAAATAGAAGATCGCATCAATGCCCTCTTCTTTGAAAATGCTGGGCTGGTCGAGCAAGATGCGACTTATCTCTCAAATGCCCGTCACATCTCTCTGATCGAGAAAGCTGTCGAAAGCCTGCAAGCTGTCAACGAAGGCTTGGCTCTAGGTATGCCGGTAGACTTGCTTCAAGTCGACCTCACCCGCACTTGGGAGATCCTCGGAGAAATCACAGGGGACGCTGCACCAGATGAGCTCATTACCCAGCTCTTCAGCCAGTTCTGTCTTGGTAAATAACAAAAATGCGTATGTTTGCACACATACGCATTTTTTTATTTTCCTTGTTCTAATTGCTCGACGATTTGGTAAGCTTGGTAGATCAAGAAGAGACCGACCGCATTTAGAAGAGGAATTGTAATCGGCAACTCGGTCACAATTTGTGAGAATGGGGAATTGCCTACAAAGTGAAGGCCAAAACCAGCAGCTAAGTATCCCCAACCTGCTAGACCTAGATCCTTGCGACCTCTACTTGCTTGAACAATCAAGTAGAAACCGAGCATGACAAGGCCTGTGTAGACCCAGTGAGACATAGGCGCATTGGCCACACGACCGAGAATCCCTGACACCGTGTAAGAGAAGCCTTCCGGCAGATCCTGACGAATATAGGCAAAGTCCTCCACAATCTGGAAACCAAGACCAGACGCAACAGCTAAAAGGAAGATGGACTTGATACGACGGACACTAAACAAATAGAGGACAAAGAAGATTGGAATCAACTTAAAGGGTTCCTCAAATAGCGGCGCAGCAATGGCACTCTCGTACTGGTTCCAAAATTCGCTATTTGGAGCGATGGATTGGATCATCTCATGGAAATAGGTATTAGCAAAGCTAGACAACCAACCAGCCACAAAGCCCCCTCCTAGCAGAGAAAAGAGAACCGGTACCCAAGACAACTTCCACTTCTTGGCAAAATGAAACAATGCCCAGACAGCAGGAATCGCATAGACCAAGAGGATCAGGGTCGAAAGTCCTACAATCCCGTACTGGCTACCCGACATCCAGCCTTCAGTCAGTGACTGGGTCTCATAAGCCAACCCAATGGTCAGTAACAATAAATAAAGAAACAAAATCGATTTGCGTTTCATAAAAGACCTTTCTATAAGGAAATGAAAAAGGCTGGAAGGCCAGTCTTTTTCTTGTGTTTCTATTGTATCAGGATCAGCTTAAAAAAACAATAAACTGAGCTCTTATTTTCTACTTCTACTGAAGAGCGGCTAGGATCTGCCGAATTGCATCAGGATCCCCATCTGGCAATGTCACCGTCTCCGCATGGTCCAAGATTCCTTGGGTGAACTGCGTCATGTATTCTTGGCTGTTCAACTCATCCGCAGACTGTTGCCAGTGACTCGGTACAGGATAAATCGTCACCGTTCCATCACCGTTGGACGCATAGGTCACATTTCCCTCAGCAGAAAAAGAACCATATAAATGATGGACCGTCTTCGGATAGGTCACTCCCATTCCCCCTTGGTAAATATAGGTACCAGCAGCACTTTCGTTGATATTCAATTCCTTAGGAACAGATTGAATCACATAAGCCCAGACACGCGCAGCTTCGACCTGGTCAGACGAATAGCCTGGGAAGCTATCCTTATCTGATTTTTTCGAAGACTTGGTATCTGATTCTTGACTGCTAGCCCACTTCTTGGCCTTACTCGTCTTAGACGTACTACTGCTATCCTCTGTATCTGCTCGCTCCCGATCTTTGGGTTGCTCTTTCTTGCGATAGTAGAAATTGTCATTATCGCCATAAGCCGGCGACTGACCCGCCCAGATCCGATCCTTGGACTTATCTGAAGCATCGTCCTTGCCAGCTTTCTGACCTTTTGGAAGGAGCAAGAGACCGTAGCCTCCAACACCCGACTTGGCACTGACCGTCATCTCAGCAATCTGGTACTTCTGCTTAAAGCTCGATGCATCCAGTTCAACATCCTCGCTGACCAAGCCCTTATCATCAAAAACCAGCTCATTGCCACGACCATCGACCCAAGTCCCCTTGATGCTCGAGTAGTCCTTAGCCTTGATCGCTTTCAAGTCCATGCCAGACTGTTTCTTTTCCGAAGTGCTGGTCTGCTTGGTGTCCGAGCTCTTAGGTGTTACCGTCCTCTGAGGACGACCACACGAAGCCAAAACCAAAGCAGAAAGCACAATCACAAAACCTTTTTTCATATCAATCTCCCTTCACATACCTGCTATTTTAGAAAAATAAGAAAGAAGAGTCAAAGAAAAAGTGGAGGGGGATAGGGGGATCTGTAATATCTCAATTTATTTTAAATAAATTGGAGATCCACCACCCCGTTAAGAAATCAAGAATTTGCATTGATGGTAGTTCAAGATTAAATCTGATTTCAATCCACGCCCCCGTGAAGGGAGCGACCGTATTTTGTAGCCACAAATGAAAAGCTATCGCAATTTCAATCCACGCCCCCGTGAAGGGAGCGACCAAAGGCCTATATGGTGACATTATCATCAACAGATTTCAATCCACGCCCCCGTGAAGGGAGCGACCAATAACTTTCTGATTATCGTATGACATCTCTAATTTCAATCCACGCCCCCGTGAAGGGAGCGACGAGTCATTTATTAAAACGTGGGCTGGAGTAACGAATATTTCAATCCACGCCCCTGTGAAGGGAGCGACGCTATGAAACGACTGTGAAGCCTACGACCTACCAATTTCAATCCACGCCCCCGTGAAGGGAGCGACTTTCTTTGTCTTTTTCGCTTTTGCTTTTTTAACATTTCAATCCACGCCCCCGTGAAGGGAGCGACTCAATGAAGGTGATAAAGTCACAATGACTTTCCCTATTTCAATCCACGCCCCCGTGAAGGGAGCGACATAACGGCTATTGGCTACCCATTCGCGCTATATATATTTCAATCCACGCCCCCGTGAAGGGAGCGACGGGAACTCTCAGGAGATGCTATAGACTTAGTAAATTTCAATCCACGCCCCCGTGAAGGGAGCGACATAACACAAATTATGACTTAAAATAGTATTATCAGATTTCAATCCACGCCCCCGTGAAGGGAGCGACCTTCAACTGCTTTCGCTTGGGCCTCCATCGCGTTTTATTTCAATCCACGCCCCCGTGAAGGGAGCGACAACTACAGGATCAAATGACCACGAACATCAGAGAATTTCAATCCACGCCCCCGTGAAGGGAGCGACTCTTTCCCCTCCATTTTTGATAAAATAGAGTATAATTTCAATCCACGCCCCCGTGAAGGGAGCGACGTTCCTGGTCGTGATGGTGATCTATTAATCTCAAAATTTCAATCCACGCCCCCGTGAAGGGAGCGACAAAGTGGCCAGCCCGTGAGCGCGAACTTTAACGATTTCAATCCACGCCCCCGTGAAGGGAGCGACATTCAATTCATCGCGGGACGCAACCGCTTCGATTATTTCAATCCACGCCCCCGTGAAGGGAGCGACGCTACTATTTCACAGTCAATTCTGAGGAATACGATATTTCAATCCACGCCCCCGTGAAGGGAGCGACGATTTGAACGAAGTCAGTATTTTCGAGATCCGTATTTCAATCCACGCCCCCGTGAAGGGAGCGACAAACTCTGACTTTACTTACAATGGCGAAACTGTGATTTCAATCCACGCCCCCGTGAAGGGAGCGACGTCTTTGACAACTATCATCGAGGACGTGGAAGATTTATTTCAATCCACGCCCCCGTGAAGGGAGCGACTTGATGGCTATTAACTATTACTCTATCAGTTACGATTTCAATCCACGCCCCCGTGAAGGGAGCGACAATATTCCATAACTTTCATGTATCCATCTGAAAATTTCAATCCACGCCCCCGTGAAGGGAGCGACGCCAATAGGGCCATGATTCGCTCGTTACTAAAGATTTCAATCCACGCCCCCGTGAAGGGAGCGACTAGATGATACACTGTTTGGAAATGAAGGAGACATATTTCAATCCACGCCCCCGTGAAGGGAGCGACACAAGTTCTGTATCTTCTGCACCTAGATAATGTTATTTCAATCCACGCCCCCGTGAAGGGAGCGACTGAGCGTCCCATGGTTGGTTACGGCTGATACGATAATTTCAATCCACGCCCCCGTGAAGGGAGCGACTCCGCCTTTTTAGCGTTCAATGTATAGCGAAGATTATTTCAATCCACGCCCCCGTGAAGGGAGCGACGAAAGCTGTTTGCCGTAAGCACTAGATCCCTCGATTTCAATCCACGCCCCCGTGAAGGGAGCGACATCGCTAGAAAATAATGTGCCGATAACTTTTGAAATTTCAATCCACGCCCCCGTGAAGGGAGCGACAAAATACGCAAACACTTTCAATGAATTAGACAAAATTTCAATCCACGCCCCCGTGAAGGGAGCGACGAGGTCATTCTGTGCTGATGCCCCAGCATAACCATTTCAATCCACGCCCCCGTGAAGGGAGCGACAATTTAGAAAGATTGTCTAAAGTATTTTTTAATATTTCAATCCACGCCCCCGTGAAGGGAGCGACGGGGATCCTATACCTGATTATCTTAAAATAAGGGGATTTCAATCCACGCCCCCGTGAAGGGAGCGACTTGAATGATGAAATAGCGAAGATGGCTATACAAATTTCAATCCACGCCCCCGTGAAGGGAGCGACAAGCGGGGATTTTGGGTAATTCGTCCACGGGAGTATTTCAATCCACGCCCCCGTGAAGGGAGCGACATCAGATATACCAAACGACCTACTAAAAGCCCTATTTCAATCCACGCCCCCGTGAAGGGAGCGACGAGAGATGGCTTGGAAAACATCGGCCTTAATATCATTTCAATCCACGCCCCCGTGAAGGGAGCGACATTGTTTCCTCCGTTTGGCTTGCCCGCACAATTATTTCAATCCACGCCCCCGTGAAGGGAGCGACGCGAGCGAATATGTACCGAATTAAACAATAAGGAATTTCAATCCACGCCCCCGTGAAGGGAGCGACTTCGGTCTATGTGGAGCTTGGGACTCGGAAGATATTTCAATCCACGCCCCCGTGAAGGGAGCGACAGGCAAAATACATAGAGCCATTAGATTATTAGAAATTTCAATCCACGCCCCCGTGAAGGGAGCGACGCCGTTGATTTCTATTCCGTCTCTCGAATTTAAAATTTCAATCCACGCCCCCGTGAAGGGAGCGACGAGTTGTGCTGTCCATCGCGTTTGTGGACATTTGGATTTCAATCCACGCCCCCGTGAAGGGAGCGACTCCTTTTTTCTACTATAGTATAACACACAAAAAATTTCAATCCACGCCCCCGTGAAGGGAGCGACGTGGACTATGAACAGATGCGCCACTACTCAATAATTTCAATCCACGCCCCCGTGAAGGGAGCGACTTTAAATTGAGGGTGTGTTTTGACATCACATCGATTTCAATCCACGCCCCCGTGAAGGGAGCGACTCCGATATCTCGATCTGTTGGGACATCATAATTATTTCAATCCACGCCCCCGTGAAGGGAGCGACTCTGTGGGGCGCTTTTTTATGTTCATACAGCATATTTCAATCCACGCCCCCGTGAAGGGAGCGACCAGCTTCCTTTGAAGTTTTTGTACTTTTAAACGAATTTCAATCCACGCCCCCGTGAAGGGAGCGACAGGTCATTTGTGATTCAAGCGCTTTTGTTTTAGCATTTCAATCCACGCCCCCGTGAAGGGAGCGACGCGTGTCCAGCTCTTCTGGGACACCTTCACCAAATTTCAATCCACGCCCCCGTGAAGGGAGCGACAGCGCAAAGTTGCACCATTTTTGGCTAAATTTGATTAATTCAAAGGAATTATTATTCCCTAAAATTCAATTTTGCCATTAATTTTTCAAGTTTTTTGCGCGAAACTCCTGCTTTTTTATGAGCAACCCCGATTCGCACTATTTATTTTAAAGTATTAATACTCCTATATCAGGATCATAACTTGTATCGCGTCCAATAGTCTCCACTCGATTTTGCCAATTTTTCCCAAGGAAATAAAATCGAATACTGTCAGAATTAGGATCAATAATATCTAATAACTTAGACTTTATTTCTACAAATTCTGCAGGAGCAACTGAACATTCAAATACTGAATTTTGAACACGTTGTCCATAATCAACGCACAGTTTTGCAACATGGCGCAGACGCTTCCTTCCTTTTGCTGTTTCAGTATTGACATCATATGTCACCAGTACCATCATATATAAACTCCTATATCATAAATGGTGGATATGACTCTAATTCACCACGAATAGCTTTTGCTAATAGTTGAGCTTGAACATAAGGTAAGAGCATCATTTTAACCTTTTCTTTAGTATATGGATGTTCCACTTCCATATGTTTTCTTTTCTGCCAGAGTTCAAGAAAAGTTGCACGTCCTTTTTCTGATAGAAAAACACTACCGTTTTCCTTAAATTCAAAATCTTTTTTCGTTATTTGACCTTTGTTTATTAGAGAAAATACAAATCTATCTACAATAAAGGCACGAAACTCCTCTACTAAATCTAAAGCTAAACTAGCACGTCCTGGTCTATCGGTATGAAAGAATCCAACATAACTATCTAGCCCAACTGCTTCCAATGCAGATTGGCATTCGTAGGTTAATAAACTATATCCAAATGATAACAAAGCATTCACACAATCTAACGGAGGTCGTCTAGTACGACCGTTAAACTGAAACGTCTCTTTATCATTTAGGACAAAATCATTAAAAATTCGAAAATATTGGTTGGCTGCTTGACCTTCAATTCCCAAGAGGGAGTTCTTATCCTCGGCTAACTGTACCTGTTCCAACGCCGAAGTCAGCTCTGTATTTACCTCTTCAAAGAGATGAGTATCAATTCGTTCTCTATGATCACGCTTAAAACGAAGTAAATATTTCCTAGAATTAGAAATTTTGGCGAGAATAAATCTTTGAGCATATTCTATTGACATTTCTGCATCTGCTAAACGATACTGTTGCCTTCTAAGTAGAACATTTCCATTTGTTGGTCCAACAAATCGACCACAAAAACGCCCCTGAGGAGTATGAAAAGATAAATTAATCTGATTTTCAGCGCACAGCTCAATTAATGATGGAGATGCTCCTAAGTAAGAAAAACATACAATACCATCAATAATTCTATACGGGAAACGGCTGATGACTTTTCCTTCTTGTTTTATGACGATATTATCTCTTTCGCGAGTCAAATAAAAGTTATCTTGCGTTAAATATAATGTATTAAGAAGCTTTTTCATAAGTCATCCTCACTTTTTAGAGCATGGAAAATATAATTATCAATATTGCGATTCTTCTTGCTTAATCGTGGCATACAAATATCAACTAAAGAGCACAATTGACAATTTTTAAAATACTCAGCTTTCGGAATGACTTTTTGCTCATAATATTCGTGCATTTGCGAGGCTAAAGAAACTACTTCTTTTCGTAATTCAGTAGTAATTTCTATTCGTTTCTTTTGATTGATACGATGATAATATAGATAGCTGTACTCTATTGTACACTCAAGAGTCTCTTCCAGACAAATAACTTGTGCAACTAATTGAACAATATCGTAAATATCTTTTTTGTCTTTTCCTCGCTTATATTCTACGATAATTGGTAACCACTTACCACTTCTCCCGTTAAGCTCAATTCCGCTTTCATCTTTATGATACTCAACAACATCTAATATTCCATAGAGCCCTAGCTCTTTTGAGGATACATGAATTGCCCGTGAGATAATAACATCATTACGTTTCTCTTTTATATAAGGATCGTCCGCTTTTTTGTGTAAAATCTGTCCATGAGTTGTCGCTTCATTATCAGACCATTGTTGTTCAATATGAATTAGACTCCATTGCCGTTTACAAAATTGGAAATGTTGGATGCCTGATAACATCAAATAGTCATTTTCCGAGTAGACCATATTAAAGTCCTTCTAGAATATCAACTTTCAATCCTTTATTTTCATATTCTGCTAACTTCTCTTGATTAAGATGAATTCCATAATCTTCATAACTATTCTTTTCCTGGTTTTCTTTGTCAAATTCAAACAAGTCAAAAACACGCGCACTAGAAATATTCCCTAGTTTATTTGAATGAGTGAACCAGAAGACTTCCCTAACACGCATTGAACCTTCAGGCCGTGCAGAAGAAGCATCATTTTCGAAAAGACTTACTAACGCTTGCTTGATCACCTCTACATCTTCCGTAGAGAATCCTGTTTTCTCAGCAAAATTTGGGTTAATAGACCCCTTCAACAAATAAACTCCATAATCAACAAAATATTTCATTCCCATTGTATCGGAGGACCGTCCACTTTCATTTTTAGCTTCCATTCCGTTTGTACTTCTTGTAATCTGTAAACTAGAGATTACAATTGGTTCTAAAGATTTAGCCATATTTATAGAAACCGGTCCACGTACACCAATGGATTTCTTCAGATAAGTAAAAACTTGGCCAAAAGAACGAACATCTAACCACAGTTTATTAGCTTCTTCTTCAATATCTTCATCAGAATCTTTTGCATTAAATTGATTAGAAAAACGTTTTTCAAGTGAGCGAAACTCGTCTTCAATACGGTCTCCAGCTTGAACAAAAGTTGGATGACCAAAATCTTGCATACGATTTCTAATTTTGCGCTTAATCGCTACATCAGAAATTAAGCCATGTCCTTTAGCATCTGTTCTTGGCATATTACCTGATAAGGGATCTCCATTAGCATTTGCTTCACGTACCTCAATTGTTACCATAAAGTCAATTTTATTTTCTAACATAAGCTAGTTCTCACTTTCATTTTTTTCTTTTTTAGTATAAAAATATTGTTTTTCGCTATAATAACCAAAAATAAATTGATAATCTAGAGGATCATTTATATCTTTATTCGTCATTAAAGGACTTAACAGAGAAATGATTTCTTCGCGCTCCTTTTCCAATTTATTATAGATTCCTCTAGAGTTTAATTTAACTGTTTCTTCATAAGGTTTAATTTTATTTGCGAGGTTCATCATCAACTTAGCTGGTTGGCTCGTATAGGCATTCCAATACCTTTCAGCATTTGTTATCCTTTCTTGATTACTACCTTCTATTCGATATCTCTGAGCTTCCATTAACTCAAAAATAGCTAGTAATCGTCCAAATAAATAAGAACGATTAGTATTTTCATGGTCTACCATTGGATTAAACTCCCTTCCATATTGTTTATGCAGAACTGCTAAACTAACTTGTTGCAATGAATGCCAACATTTAGGATAATTTTGCCGATGTTTAATATTAGCTTCTAGTTTTTTAACGATCGTATTTGGAATGGCTTTTCCATCAATTAAGGCTGTCACTAATTGCTGATATTGATCACTTCGAAAACTATCATTGTCTAATTCTAGATAACGTCCTCTATCTACACCATAAGCCGCATTAATAATCTCGTTGAAATTCGGTGTCTTTTGTTTATATATTCCAGATTTTGTTCTCGCTTCCCAAGAATAAGTATCTTGCCAATTTTCCAGGTTCATTAATAGCTGGGAAACTTGAAGTTGACGGAAATATTTTAGAGCGATACGGCCATTGCTTGTTTTATTAAGGATAGCAATATAATATGTAGCGTCGTTTCCAAATAATTTTCGTCCCTTAAGAAATGAAGAACCAATCTCTTGATTTACAGCATTTGGTCTAATCAATTGACTACTATCTTCCAAGTCATCATCTTCATCCTCAAATAGACTATCAAACTCTGGTTTAACAATATCTAATTGACTTTTATTGGCCAAATCATCACTAAACCAGTTAATAAGATACTGTGACGATCCCAACCAAGTACTACTATTATTATTTTCAAGCAAATACTTAATCATCAAATGGATTTTTTCAGAGGTTTCGTAACCTACACTAAAAACATCTTCACGTTCTTTAAAACGTCCTTTATAAGCCTCTCCTTTATTACTAACAGAAATGACTTTAGCATTCCCCATCAGTCCTCTATGCTTATTTGTGATTGTCTCATTGCGTCCACTTATATTACACACTCCCATATTATCTTGAAGTGCTCTTACAAATGATATAAAGGATTGATGCAATTCTTTGTATGTCGTTACGGATTCATCTTTTAAACCATGGTATTGTACAATCGAGAACTCAATGAAACAAGCGGATAAATCAACCGTCTTGCTTTTTCCATTTGAATCTTGATATGTTACCTTCAAATTTTCTCTTTGATAGGATTCACCAAATAGAGAATCTAAAACGATTTTTAAAAAATCTGTTCTAAGTATAAACCTCTGAATCTTTGTTAAATAATCTTTAACCTCATCTTCCTTACAAAGACTGATCCAATTAGCAAGTTGATTGTGAAATTCATCATTTTGAGATTGACTAACTTCTTGAACATAATAAGATAGCTTATCTACCAAGGGATGTGGTGGCGGATTACTACCAGATCTTGCAACAGAATCGCTAGTTACAGGAAAAATAATCGTTTGATTATCTGGCATGAATTCCGCTTTATAAAAGGTACCATCTTTATTCAATTTGATGAGGATTATGTTACTACCATTCGATTTCAGACTAGTATGGTATAGTGGAAGCAATACAGGATCATTCTCACCTATTTGTCGATCTACTAACCCGATTTCCTCTGCTTTTTCATATGCTTTTAATAGAGAAGTAAAAAAATCCATTAGCTTTCTCCTTTCTCCATCTCTTCATATTCGTTAAACTCATCATCAACTGATTTAATTTGACTAGGTAGCTTAAAAGCATAGCTGGATAATGTATTAACTATTTCACATTCCTTCTGTGACTTAAACTTAATAACACCATTGTCCATAACTGTTTTTGCGAAATAAGATTTCAATGGTGTTTTTTTATCTGTTGGGTAGGCAAAAGAATGAAACATAATTCCTAAATCTATTGAGAATCCATCATAATAGGATGGGGAGTTCTCATATTCTTCTTGACTAATTTCATCTACCAAGGCAAAGCACTCTCTTGTTCCAAGAAAAACATCCCGTCTTCCACCTTTTCGAATGGACCTCTCCATAATCGCTTCGTGTTTATTTGCCTGTCTATCTTGTATCAAATCTTCTCGACGCTCATTCCAAATAAAATGAAACTTTACAAGATACTCGACATCACTCAAATAAGAGACATAGCTCAAGTCAGCGCTGTAATCATGTAACAAAGCACGAACACCGTGCAACTCTGTTTGTATCTGATTAACAATCTTAACCTCAGTTATAACATTTGTAAATGTAGGTTTATGATATATACCATCAACTATCCCTTGCAAAGCCTGTCGAGTCGGAACCGAATACGACGATCTTTCACTCCCACCTTTAGTTGCTGGATTCGTAAATAATGCTCTATCGCCACGAACTCTAGCATAGAAATTTCTTGATCTATACAAGGTAAAATCCTCCTTCTGTTTTTTATATTGCTATTTTTAATCTTATTTTAAAAAAATACCTCACTCGTTTACATAATAAAGTTTTGCATCTCTAGTGTAATTCCTTTCTTTTCATGATAGTAGCCATCTGATAACACTAGTATATTTCCATTTAGATATGATTTTGTTGCTTCTAAAATAGGATCATGTTCACGCACATTTACAGTATAAGATTGCAATTCCTTTAAGAGGCTTTTTATAAGCTGGAATTCTCCTGCTGACAGATAATCAGACTCACACAGCCCTTCCAAACGTGATAACTTTTCTATTGCATTTCCATATGGAACTAAAACCCCTATTGTATCGTTATTGATCAAGTTCATCTTTAGTCCAGCTGTTTTAAATGCTTGCTTCATTCTTCCTTTAAAGTTAGGTCTTAATTGGAACTCATTTTTACTTAAATAATCAAAAACTGACTCCCCATGTGATAATGGATAATTCATTGAAGATTGATTATTTGCATAGTAATATTCAAAGAAATCTTTATTTAAAAGTGAAGTATCAATTGGAGATAAAATTTCATGTAGTATGAACTCTGTTGCCTCTTTCTTATTCTTTATTTCTTTAAGTCGTGAGATATTCTCCTCCTCATTCATAAGGTTCACTAATGTAACTTGCCCTTTTTGACGCTTCCCTTCACGGTTACAACGTCCACTAGCCTGCACAATAGAATCGATGCCAGCATAAGAACGAATGACTTGATTAAAATCAACGTCCACTCCTGCTTCAATCAATTGCGTACTGATACAAATAATCGGTACTTCATCTTTTAAATGCTGCTTTATTTCTGATATCATATCTAATCTATGTTGGGCACACATATTAGTTGATAATTGATAGAGAGGTCGATCTGTCAATTCTTCAAGCATCGTATAGAATTTCTCAACTGTTTTTTTAGTGTTAAAAATTACAAGTATGGACTCATTATTATCTAAAACAAAGTCAATTAATTCTGACAGGTTTGTATATTGATTCTCTTCTTTAAATTTTCTAAGCTCTGTTCTTGAAAACACTTCTGATTCATCGTGACTCAACTCAACTATATCTGGACATTCACCATTCTTCCCACCATAATCTAGACGATGAGTTATTGCGGTTGAATCATAGGCAGGTTGCGTTGCAGTACATAAGATAATCGTCGTGTTCATCACTTTATTTAAAAAGTTCATTGTTAAATTAAACAAAGTTGTGACTTCAATAGGCAAAGATTGCACTTCATCTAAGATTAACACACTATTCGCTAAATTTGAAAAACGTCTGATATTAGAAGATTTAGTCTTAAATAATGTTTGAAAAAATTGAACCATAGACGTAAGAATAATTTGACTATCCCAACTATCTATTAAATAATCTAACATCAATGTATTTTGATCATCATTATCATCATTTTGATGAATTACATTTGAATGATGCTCTAATACACCAGTATCACCTGTTACTTTTTTGATTTCAGAAGCATTCTGTTCTAAAACTGATAAAAAGGGAGTAATGTAAAAGAATTTTGATTTTTTCTGCTTCACAAGCTGATGGAAAGCATATCGCATACTGAGGTTTGTTTTACCTGCTCCAGTCGGTAAATCCAATCGATAGATTCCAGATGAATCGTTTTCTCCTCTTTCCTTTACTCTCTCACTAATTTGTAAACGAATTTCATTTAGTCGTGTATTAGGCCTACCAAAACCACTATACTTTTCTTCTATCGCCCTTAAATATGAACGATTTAAGCCTTCTCTTTCTTTAGATTTTAAAGGTTGAACAATTATACCGTAGGCATTGATAGTGTCTAATATATCCGCATTTTTTAGTAACGATAAATAAAGCCTAATAAAACAACTTGAATAAAAATCTTTTTCACTTTCGTTATTCCACTTTAAATTAGACCAAGCTTGTTGATAATTCTCAAATGCTTTATTAATTAAATCATCCAAGGAGCTATATCCATAATAAGATAATTGACTTTCTAATTTTTGAGCAAAAGGTTCAATATCTTCTTGATAACGCCTGGTTTCAGTCCCCTCCATTATGCGATACCGTAGCCTGTTGTATGTATATTGAGATGTATTTATTGTTTCATCTTGGAATAAAATATCATACATACCATGATGGGATGAAATAACGTAAGCACAAATTTCTTGAAATAACTCTCTATCTGCTTTTTCTACATTTAAACTCTTCAAACAGGTTTGTATCTTTTGGTAAAGATACCTAGCTCCAGCCGAGGAATGATCAACATGTTTATGAGGATGCAGTAAGAGTTTATCTTGAAATTCTCGATTAGCTTTCCCTAAATCGTGGTACAAGCCCAATAAAAATAAAATGTCCCCTTGTTCAATAACGTTGGCATCTTCTCGTGCCTTAGTCGCAACATTAAAAGAATGATCTTGAAGTGATTGAACATTCCCATTATTATCCTTATGAGCTAAAATCATAACAAGCCCCGCTAAATTCTAAATGTTATAA
>ERZ773001.304-NODE-304-length-20659-cov-58.6185_pt1 | contig 20659 bp, 12 predicted proteins | sample MGYA00511673_ERZ773001 | MGnify/ENA primary metagenome ERZ773001 (study PRJEB29015, sample SAMEA2738091) | human oral metagenome | biome: human oral; feature: human-associated habitat; material: saliva | place: China | collected 2162 ... | reverse complement strand
AGCTATTTTGCGTCCCCGCAGACGCTGAGCCCGAAGACCTATGCGATGGTGCATACGGCGGCGAGCGTGGAGTGGACCGTGGTGGCGAGCGAGATGGAATCGCTGCAGCTCGAATACACCTGGATTAAGGAGTTTTCGCCGCGGTTCAACATTGCGTTCCGTGACGATAAGTCGTACCCGTACCTGGCGATTACGGTCAATGACGTGTACCCGCGCGCGATGGTGACTCGCGGTGAGCGCCGTAAGGGTGTGCGCTATTTTGGCCCCTATTCGCAGGCGTGGGCGATTCGTGAAACCCTGGATGCGTTGCTGCGCGTGTTCCCGGTGCGCACCTGCACGAACGGCGTGTTTAACCGCGCGAAGAATAGTGGCCGCCCGTGCCTGCTCGGCTATATCGATAAGTGCGCGGCGCCGTGCGTGGGCAAGATTAGTGCCGAGGAGCACCGCGAGTTGGCGCGCGGGCTGACCCGGTTCATGGCGGGTGGTGCTGAGAAGCATATCGCCCAGTTGACCGCGGAAATGAAGGCCGCCGCAGCCGATATGGACTTTGAGCGCGCCGCGATTCTTCGCGACGATATTGCCGCGCTGACTAAGGCGTTTGAGCGTAACGCCGTGGTGCTCGGCGCGACCGTGGATGCCGACCTGTTCGCCTACGCCGAGGATGACTTGGAGGCATCCGTGCAGGTGTTCTTTGTGCGCGGCGGCAGAATCCGCGGCCAGCGCGGCTGGATCGTGGAGAAGGTCAACGACAGCACCGACGCGCAGCTCATTGAGCAGCTGATCGCGCAGGTGTACAGCGATATTGCGGCGAGCCTCGCCTCCCAGAAGGACACCGAGAAGAGCCTGAACAGCTACGATATCCCGCGCTCCGTGCTGGTGCCGGTGGAGCCCGAGAATAAGGAGCAGTTGGCGTCCTGGCTGGCGGAGGTACGCGGCGGCCCCGTGGAGATTAGCGTCCCGCAGCGCGGCGACAAGGCAGAGCTCATGAAGACGGTTGCCGAGAATGCGCGCCAGTCGCTGACCCTGCACAAGAGCCGCCGTGCCGGTGATTTGACCACCCGCAGCGCCTCCCTCGTGGAGCTGCAGGAGGCGCTCGAACTGCCCGACCCGCTGCTGCGCATCGAGTGCTACGACATTTCGCATGTGCAGGGCACGAACGTGGTTGCGTCCATGGTCGTTTTTGAGGACGGCATGCCCGCGAAGAACGCCTACCGCACCTACAGCATTACCGGCGACGCCGCGCGTGACGATACCGCCAGCATGTACGACGTCATTACCCGCCGCTTCAAGAGGCACCTGGCGCAGCAGGCGGAACGCGAAGCCGCGCCCGTGCACTCCGGTGAGATTGACGCATCCACGCCCGAGCCGGCGAAGTTCGCCTACCCGCCGAACCTCGTACTCGTGGACGGCGGCCCGCCTCAGGTAGCTGCCGCCTCCGCCGCGCTGAGCGACCTGGGCATTACGGATGTGTACGTTGCCGGCATCGCTAAGCGCCTGGAGGAGCTGTGGTTGCCGGACGACGACTACCCGGTCGTGCTGCCGCGCACCTCGCAGGCGCTGTACCTGGTGCAGCGCATCCGCGATGAGGCGCACCGTTTCGCTATCACCTTTCACCGTTCTAAGCGCGGTAAGGCGATGGTCGCCTCCGCCCTGGATGAGGTGCCCGGTCTGGGCGAGGTGAAGCGCGCCGCGCTGATTAAGCACTTCGGGTCGGTGGCTCAGATTAAGCAGGCGAGCGCCGAGGAGCTAACGGCGGTGCCGGGTATTGGTCCGGCGTTGGCTCAGAAGATTCTGGCGGCGCTGACCTAAGCGGTGCTGATCTATGCGTCCGGTGGTGCCGCATGAAAGCCCGCCCGGGGTGTGAACGCAGCGCCCCGCCTCGTAATAGCGCTTAACAAACGTGTCATAATTGAAGGAAACCGTCATCATTACGAGCGCGCTATCTTCGCGCGCCCTCAACCAGTAGAGTGGAAACCGTGAGTACTAACCATCTGCGCCTATTCACCAGCGAGTCGGTGACTGAAGGCCATCCCGATAAGATTTGTGACCAGATTTCTGACGCCATCCTTGACGGCATCATTGCCCAGGATCCCGCAGCGAACGTTGCTGTGGAGACCATGGTAACCACCGGTCAGGTGCATGTTGCTGGTGAGGTGACTACCTCCAGCTACGTCGAAATCCCCTCCATCGTGCGCGAGACCATTCTGGGTATCGGCTACGATTCCTCTACCCGCGGCTTCGACGGCGAGTTCTGCGGCGTGTCTGTCTCCATTGGTGAGCAGTCCCCGGACATTAACGCCGGCGTGTACGAGTCCCTCGAGGTTCGTCAGGGCATCGCTGCTGACGAGTACGACCGCCAGGGTGCGGGCGACCAGGGCATCATGTTCGGTTACGCATCCAACGAGACGAACGTGCTGATGCCCGCCCCGATTTGGCTGGCGCACCGCCTCTCTGAGCGTCTGACCAAGGTCCGTAAGGACGGCCTGCTCACCGAGTTGCGTCCCGACGGCAAGACCCAGGTGACCCTCGGCTACGATTCGAACAACGTGCCTGTCTCCGTAGACACCGTGGTTGTTTCGAGCCAGCACACCGCAAGCTACGACCTGGCTGACCTGCGTGCAGACATTGAGAAGCACGTTATCGCACCGGTCCTGGGCAGCGTCGATCTGGATTCCTCCAACGCTAAGTTCATTGTGAACCCCGCTGGCCGCTTCGTTCAGGGTGGCCCCGTGGGTGACGCGGGCCTGACCGGCCGCAAGATCATTGTGGACACCTACGGCGGTTCGGCTCGTCACGGTGGTGGCGCGTTCTCCGGTAAGGACCCGTCGAAGGTGGACCGTTCCGCAGCGTACGCAATGCGTTGGGTTGCGAAGAACATTGTGGGTGCCGGTCTGGCTGACCGCGCCGAGGTTCAGGTTGCGTACGCTATCGGCCAGGCAGCGCCGGTCGGCCTGTACGTTGAAACCTTCGGCACCGAGAAGGTCGACCCGATCAAGATTGAGAAGGCTGTGCGTGAGGTCTTCGACCTGCGCCCGCTGGCAATCATTAACGAACTGGATCTGCGCCGCCCGATTTACAAGAAGACCGCAGCTCACGGCCACTTCGGTCGTACCGAGCCGGAATTCACCTGGGAGCGCCTGAACCGCGTGGATGCGCTGCGTTCGGCAGTGTCCTCTTCCTAATATCTGTCAGGGCAGAGGAGCACGCTGATTCGGGTGACTCAGAGCAGTTCTGAATCGAACTCTTCGGCACCGTTGGGTGCCCAGCAGGAATCCCTGCAACAGCTTGACCTGTTGCAGGGATTTCCTGCTCTTCGTGATGCCCTGATTCCGGCTGCCCCGGAGCCGGTGAATGTTGCCGCTGAGCTGGAGGCGAGCGGCGTGCCGAACCCTGTGGCGCGTGTGCGCGTGGATAGCACCCTGCCGCAGGTGGACCGCACGTTTGATTACCGCGTGCCCGCTGAGCTGAGCGAGGATGCGGTGCCCGGTGCCCGCGTGCGCGTGCTGTTCAACGGTCACGAGTTGACTGGTTACATTGAGGAGCGCGCCGCCACGACTGATTGGACGCGCACCTCGTTGCTGCCAATCAAATCGGTGCTGTCGCGTGTGCCGTCTGTTGCGCCCGAAATTTTTGCGCTTGCCGAGGCGCTTGCCGACCGTTACGCCTCCACGGTGGCGAACGTGTTGCGTCTGGCGGTGCCGCCGCGTATTGCCGCGTTGGATAAGAAGTACGCGCCTCTTCTGCCGGGTTACGAGTCGGCGTATTTGGGCGATTCTGCCCCGGAATCTGAACATGTGGAATCTGAGCACGCGGCTCTCGGGCATGCGGACCCCGAGCCTTCTGCCGCCTCCGATACCTCCACTCATGCCGACCCGTACGCTTGGCTTGCCACCCCCGGCGCGCCCGCACCCTTCGTGCTGGACCCGCCGACGCTGAACCCGGACGCGCCGGATGCCGCCTCCGTCTTCTCCGATTACGAGAACGGCGCGGAGTTCATTGAGGACGTCGCCGCCGGTGCCGCGACCCGCGCCGTGATGACGGTCCTTCCCGGCCACCTGGAGCACACGTGGGCGGATGTTTTGGCGACCGCACTCGCGGCTGCTGCTGCGAGTGGTCGCGGCGCTATTGCGGTGGTTCCGACCGCTAAGAACCTGGATCTTCTGGAGGCGGCGCTCGCCGAGCGTCTGCCCGCTGATTCGTTTGTGCGTTTGAGTTCTGATTCGACTCCGCATACTCGCTATCACGGTTTTGTTAAGGCTCGCCTGGGGCAGGTGCCGGTGGTGATTGGTACCCGCGCTGCCGCCTACGCGCCGGTGGCGAACCTGGGCCTGGTGGTGTGCTGGGATGACGGCGATTCTTCGCTGGTGGAGCAGCGCGCCCCGTATTGTCATGCTCGTGATGTGTTGCTTCTGCGTGCTTCTGCTGAGAATACTGCGGCGCTGTTTGCCGGGTTCAGTATGAGTAGTGAGGCGGCGCGTCTGGTGCGTACCCGTTGGGCGTCTCATGTGCGTGCGCCGCGTGCGTTGGTGCGTGATTATTCGCCGCGTATTTTTTCGACAGGTTCGGAGTTTGAGTTGGCGCGTGACCCGTTGGCGGCGATGGCGCGTATTCCGCACCTGGCGTTTGAGCATGCTCGTCGGGCGTTGGCGCGTGGTCCTGTGTTGGTGCAGGTGGCGCGTAGCGGTTATATTCCGTCGTTTTCGTGCGAGCGTTGCCGCATGCCGGCGCGTTGTGGCGAGTGTAGTGGGCCTTTGTCGGTGGCTTCGGGTTCGTCGGTTCCGTCGTGTTCGTGGTGCGGTCATTTGGCGCAGCAGTGGCGTTGTTCTGAATGCGGTTTTACGCATTGGCGTTATTCGGCGGCGGGTGCGACTCGTACTGCTGAGGAGCTGGGCCGTGCGTTCCCGAATGTTCCGGTGATTTCTTCGGCGGGTGACCACGTGCGGGCGTCGGTTGGTCCTGAGCCTGCGTTGGTGGTGGCGACTCCGGGTGCTGAGCCGGTGGCTTTTGGTGGCTATGCGGCGGCGCTGTTGTTGGATGCCGATAAGATGCTTCGTTTTGATTCGTTGCGTGCCCCGGAGGCGGCGTTGCGTCGCTGGTTGAATGCGGCGGCGTTGGTTCGTCCGGCGGCGCTTGAGGGTACGGTGGTGACGACTGCTTCGCCGTCGCCGGTGGAGCAGGCGTTGGTGCGTTGGGATCCGGCGTGGTTTGCTCGTCAGGAGCTGGAGGAGCGCGCTCAGACGGGTCTGCCTCCGGCGGTTCGTACGGCTGCGGTGACCGGTGCGGAGGCGGATGTTCGCGCCTTCATGGAGGAGTTCTTGGGCTCTTCTGCGCTGGATGAGCGGGTGCGTGAGCAGTTGCGTATTGTGGGTCCGGTTCCTCTGGACCAGGGGTATTTTGCCTGGTCGGAGTCTCTTGAGGAGGATTCTGAGGAGGCGCCGGTTCAGGGCGATTGGCGTACCCTGATGTTCTTCTCGTACGGCATTGCTCGGCAGGTGACCCGTGAGTTGCGTGCTACGCGTGCAACGATTGCGGCGTTGAAGAAGAACGTGGGGGAGCGGCCGGTGCAGATTCGCTGTGACGGCCTGGACGTGCTGTAGTGTTCTGGTGAGGGGCCTTGTTCGTCCCCGAAAGAGATGCCGGGCAGCACCGATAATGCGTGCTGTGAGCGGGTTTGCGGGCGCGTTGTGCGCAGAGGCGAGGAGGTGAGAGGCATGTCTAAGGTGCCTCATCTGCTGAAGGGTAGCGCGCTGCCTGACGGTGAGCAGCGGCGGCTGGCTGAGTATGCTTCTGCGCATCCAAAGAGCGCCCTGCACCGAAAGGGTAAGCACCATGATGCGGCGGTGCTGCTGATTCACGGCATCGGCTACCAGAATCACGGCGAGACGCTCGCGTATTTTGGCAAGCCGGTGGCGCATAGTGTGCAGACTCTGCTGGCGCTGAACACGGGTGCGGATTCTGCTGCCCTTTCCTCTGGCGCCCCCTCCGAAGAGAACCCCGAGGCGGAGGCTTCTGCGCGAGTTCATGTTGAGCTGATTCCTGACGGCGATACCCTCCCGCCTGCCGCTGAGGTGAACCCGCTGAGCCACCACAGCGAGCTGACGTATTCGTTGACGATTGAGCGCACGGAGTACCCTGCCGACCCTGCCGACCCGGTTGAGGAAAGCCCGCAGGTTGAAGAGAACTCCGCGCAGGAAGAACCCGCCGAAGCCTCCGAGCCCAAAGAATCTACAAGAATCAGTCTGCCGAAAGTTGAACTTCCGAAGGTTGAGTTGCCCAAAGTGGAGTTACCCAAGGTGGAACTGCCCAAGGTTGAGCTCCCTAAGATTGATCTGCCGAAAATTGAGCTTCCCAAGGTAGAGCTACCGAACATCGAGCTGCCCAATATTGAGCTTCCTAATCTTGAATTTCCGCGCCTGCCTCAGCCGAAGCCGCGCCCGGTGCGCACGGTCACTCGCCGTAGCCTCCTCTTTCAGGAGGGCTTCTGGCGACCCAGGCATTACCGCCCGCTGAAGGAGCATTTGCCCTGGTTGGCATCGGTTTTGCCGCTGTTTTTGATGTTCTGCTTCTACTATGAGCGCCCCGGCGTGACCTGGCGTGAACGCGCCGGGCACCTATTGCGTTCTACGGCGCGGTTCATGAACGTGGCGCTGTGGCTGGTGCTGGCGGCGATGACTGTGATGACCTTCCGTGATGCTTTTGTGGCGTCCTTGGGCACTCCGCAGGGTGCGTTTACGGGTCTTGCGGCGGTGCTCGGCCTGGGTATTGTGGGCTGGGTTTTGGCTCGTCGTGCCCGTGAGCTGTGGGTGCTGGTGAAGGCTATTCCTACGCAGTTGATTCAGACGGCGACCAGTCCGGAGTCGCGCGATTTGGAGCGTATTTATGCGCGTCTGGATCGTCAGCTGGACGATTTGAGTTCCCGTAGCGATGCGGTGGGTATTATCGCCCATTCGCAGGGCGGGTATTTGGGCTATGAGCTTCTGCGTCGTCGTGCGGCGGCGGGTAAGAAGCCGATTCGTTTCTTCTACGGCCTGGGTAGCGGCGTGGTCCCGATTAGCATTATCGCTAGTGACCGCAACGACATTCCGGGGCACCTGGATGCAGCCGGTCGTTACCGTAACCGCGCCATGCTGTTGTGGGTGAGTGTGGTCGCGGCGTTCTCTTGGCTGGTGGAGGTGTCCCTGCTGTTTGGCCCGTACCGTTCGCTGCTGCATCATGCGATGCTGGTGCCGCTGGCGTTGAGTGTGGTACCGGTTGCGGCGAGTATGTGGAGCACGACGCGGGGGCAGGCGCGTATTGCCCGCAAGAGCGCCGGGAAAAGCCGGGAAAACGCCTCCATGCAGAGTCCGGCTAATGTGCGCTTGGCGGATGCGCGCCTGGTCAACCCGTACGGCACGCGCGCCTACGCGCCGATGCTGCAGGAGCTTGATGTGGCTGACCGGTGCGAAATTTCCGCTCGTGGAGACAGTATTGGCAGGTCGAATATTACTCAGCCCGCCGGTGTGGATGTCAGCTTTGTGACCCTGCCGGGCCCGTCGGTGAATAGTCACATGCAGTATTTTGATGCGTGTTCGCCGGTGCCGTTGATGCTTTCGCACCGCCTGGTGCCGCATATGATGCCGGCGGGTGAGCAGGCGCAGAAGGCGGCGGCTTTCACCGATATTGGTATGGAACTGAACCGCGGTTTTGCGCGCGTGAAGAAGCTGATGCGCACCATGCATTACGGGCTGTATGCGGTGCTTCTGCTGATGCTGTCGGTGCTGCTGAATGTGGCGTCGCCGGTGAGCTTGTCCGCGTTGACAGGGCTTGATACCTCGCGCCTGCATTCGGAGGGCTTCGACCGTCTGGCGGCGGATGCTCAGCAGCTGCGTGAGCGGGCGGGTTCTTCGGATCTGCTGCTGTGGATTTTGGTCGGTATTTTTGTGGTGGAGGCGCTGCTGATGATGGTGCTTTCGCCGTGGACTCAGCGGCGTTTGCAGCGTGCCTTCATGATGCGCAAGGTGGACCGTACGGGTCAGCTGGGCGAGTTCAATCCTCTGCCGATGGTGACGGCTCTTCTGGGTCTTGATGGTGACGAGGACGATGACGAAGATGAAGCCGTGGCGAGCGCAGGGGAGAAGGGCGCGTCTCAAACTTATGCATCCCAGACCAGTACGGCACAGGCGAACGGGGTGTAGATTAGTCTCGCTCGGTGTGGCGCACATCCGCCATTTTATGCACCATGTGCATTTAGTGGTTGATAATAGCTCTAGGCGCCCCTAATTAGCGTAGTCGCCGTATTCACGGTAATATATTCACCACTGCGGATACTATTTCGGCGCTTGTCGAGGTGGTGTTGGCAGTATCTATCACTCAACTTCGCGCATGCCTCACAACCGTGCGCACCAACGAAAGATGAATACTGGTGACTCAGACTATGATCACCCCCGCATACGAACCTGCATGCGGCGGGTCTGCTTCTGTACACAATTACGGCGTCATGCACCCGGACCCCGTGTTGCTTTCCGACATGACCAGCGCAGAACGAGGAGCTGTTTACCGCTACTTGGCGCGCTTCGCTGAGCTGGATGACGCAAAGATTTTCTACGCGTACGGTCACGCCTATGAGCTGGCTCGTAAGGATGCCGAGCGCGGCCTCTACGCAACTATGGCGTAGCCCGCATCGTTAGTTTTTAGAAATGCTGCTGCACTCTTGGTGAGTGCGGCAGCATTTCTGCTTTTCGGACTGGCTTTCGGGGTAGCTTTTAGGCAGGTTTTAGCTTGGTTGGGAACTCGGGGGCATACGCCGCTGTGATGCCCCTGATTTCTTCCTGACAACCGGGGACGCGTCCACTGTCGGGGCGTTCCCTGATGGTTCTTGAACATTGATTGGCTCTTGGGTAGTTTAGAGGTATCACGACCACTACTGCGAAGAGACTTCCTGTGATCTCCGTAGGTTCTTTTCGCGGTGTTACCTCCGGCAGTGCCTGCATTGTTGCGGCGCTCCACTCAGAAACGCCCCAAGGAAAGGTACTCACCGATGAGCTTTACCAATATCACCTCTGAATACGAGCCTGAGCTCGGCAATTCGGCACCGAGCCGCGATAACGGCATTACTCACCCGGATCCTGTTCTGCTGTCCTCGATGACGAAGGCTCAGCGTGGCGCGGTGTGCCGTTACCTGGCTCGTTTTGCTGAGCTGGATGACGCGAAGATTTTCTACGCGTACGGTCACGCGGATGAGCTGGCTGCGAAGGAAGCGGCCCGCGGAGCTTACGTATAAGGATTTTTGCTTCGGTGTGATTCCGTGGCGGTTCGCTACACACTTCCTCCGCGCCTACGCAGGGAACCCGCCCTCGCTTCGCTTCGGGCACCCTGAGGGCGCTTCCGGAAGGTGTAGCCTCGGCCGCCACTGTGCATCGTTGCTGTGCGCCGCATACGCCGCCCGGCGCCCCCGAATTGAATATGAGAATGCCGCCGCACCCTCCCGAGATTTCGGGGGAGTGCGGCGGCATTTCTGTATCTAGCGCCGTACTGTGCCTAGCGCCGTAATTTAGCGCCGCGTTCTGTAAGCCTTGCAAGCCCTAGAGACCGCGTAAGCTTTAGAGCCCGCGCACGACCTCCAGCAGCTTGAGCGCTGAGTCTCGCCAGGAGTAGCGGCGCACATCCGACAGGCCATCAATGATTACGCGCTCGCGAACGGCGGTGTCCTCCAGGGAACGGATAGCCTTCACCCAGTCGGCGGTGTGCGCCTCCGGGGCACCGTCAACCGGCGCGAATACGGCATGCGGGGCAATCTCGCGGAAAATCGGGATGTCACTAATCACCGCCGGGCAGCCGGCAGCCTGCGCCTCGACCACGGGCAGGCCGTAACCCTCCTCGCGGGAGGCAGTCACCAGGGCGTGCGCCTGGCGGAGCAGCTGCTGGTACTCCTCATCGCTCACGCCATTGTGCACCTCCACGTTCTCACCGATGAGGCGTTCGTCGGTGAGCTGCACCAGACGCTGCGGCGGCATCTTCGACAGCAGGTGCAGGCGGTAATCCGGCAGAGAACGCATCGCCAGCAGCAGGGTTTCTACGTTCTTGTACGGCATGAACGAACCCATGTACACCAGGTGCTTGACGGGCTGCTCTTCGCGGGTAGTGGCGCGTTCCAGCGCGGTCTGGCGGGAGACGACGCTGCCGGGCTGCGGGGCGTTGGGCACCACGAACAGCGGCTTGGTGGTCAGTTCGTGCTCACGAATCAGCGAGGCGGTCGACTCAGAAACCGTCACGACCGCGTCGCCGTGATTGAGCAGGAAGCGTTGCGGGGCGTAGGTCTTGTGGAAGAGTCGCCAGCCCACGCGCACCGGTGCGGGCAGGAACCCGGGCGGGGTCGGGTGCGAATAGTAGATCAGGTCGTGCAGGGTGAGGATCAGCTTGAACTTGCGTCCGGTGGAGCCGATGGTCTGCATGGGGGAGAACACCACGTCCGGCGCGTACTTGTTCAGCTGCAGCGAGGCGGTCGGTTCGAGCGGGCCGGTGGGCGAGCAGATTTTCACGTGCGGCAAATCCGGTAGCATGTCCAGCTGACGTTCGTCGCTAATGATCATGGTGAGGTCGAGGTCGGCGGCGGCTTCGTCACCGGTGTCAATGAGGGTTTTGAGCGCGCCCAGCAGGGAGGCGGTGTAGCGGCTGATGCCGTCGTGGAAGCCGATACGGGTGTATCGGGCGTCAACCATGAGTTTCATGTTGGTTCCTTCTGTTCGTTCCCTTAGTGGCCGGCGGCGAAATCGGCGATGAGTTCCGCTGCGCGGCGGGGGGTTTCGTAGTGGATAAGGTGCCCGACTTCGGGGATCATGTCCAGGCGCTCGCGGGCGCCGGACGAAGAGACGGGCAGGTCGCGGGAGGTCAGCGTCGCGTACATGGCGCGCGTCGTTTCGGGGGTGCCCAGGTCGTCGTCTTCGGCGACGAGCATCTGCACCGGCACCCGGATTGCGGCGGCGTATTCGGCGGCGGTGTGCGTAATGGACGCTTCGTAGGCGCTGAGCACTCCGCGGCGGGAGCCGAAGGAGCCGAAGTAGGCTGCGTGCTGACCGTTGATAAAGCGGCGCATTGCCTTGTCTTTGGTGCGCATCATGACTTCACTGGAGGCGCGGGTAATCAGCTGTGAACGCAGCAGCGGGTAGCCGATTTTTTCGGGCAGTGCCGCGCCGGCACGGTAGTAGAGCGAGGCCAGGCGGGAGGCGACGCGCTGGCTGCCTTCGAGGGCGGGTTCGCTGATGGGGTTGATGAGCGAGAGCAGCGCGAGCGAGTTCGGGTGTGCGGCGGCGAAGGCGCTGGTGACAATCGAGCCGAAGGAGTGGCCGACCACGTGCAGCGGCAGGGGCTGTGCATCCTCACGGGCGGGGTTGGTGTGCTTCACAAAGTCGTTCAGCCACGCCACGTACGCGTTGATATTGTCTTCGCCCTGAGTGCCTTCACCCTGGGCGTTTTCGGGCAGGTCTGCGGAGCGGCCAAAGCCGGGCAGGTCGGGGCTGATGATGCTGACGTTCGGAATGAGCTTCAGCAGGTAGTTCGCGATAATTTCCAGGCCGTGGTGGTCGCCGCGGAAGCCGTGCACGAGCAGCACGGGGTAGGAGCCTCCGGGGAAGGTGCCGTCGTTCATGCCTTTGCCGTACTGCCAGTAGCGGGTCATGACCGCCTGCGCGCCGTCACCGATGAGGGCGTCGTGGCGGGTGCCGGGAATGAGCGGGCCGGGCACGCCCTCAAGAACTGAGGTGTTGGGGGAGTGCGGGGTAACGGTGGAGGTCATGGGTACCTTTCGCGGGTTGGGTACTGGGACGGCAAAGTCCCGTTCTTAATTCTAGGGGAGAAGCCTGAAAGGGCTCTGAAACTTGCGCCCCGCATCGTCAGCTGGGCGGGTGGTCGGGCGGGCGGTGCCGTCCATTTGGTAGTCGAGGCGTCCTCAACTCTAGCGCGGTGCAGGTTTCGCGTTACACTTGGAGGGTTAAGTTTTTATCAACCTGTCTTTATTTAAGGAATCGCTGTGTCTGCTCAGGTAGAGACCGAACGCAACGAAAATGCGTACGACTTCCGCGCTATGGAAGCCAAGTGGCGCCCCTACTGGGACGAAACGAAGGTTTTCCAGCCCACCGGTGACGCCCCCAAGGGTCGCAAGTATGTGCTGGATATGTTCCCGTACCCCTCCGGTGACCTTCACATGGGTCACGCGGAGGCATTCGCTATTGGTGACATGAACGCCCGCTACTTCAAGCAGTGCGGCTACGATGTTCTGCACCCGATTGGCTGGGACTCCTTCGGCCTGCCCGCTGAGAACGCAGCCATTAAGAACGACACTCACCCCAAGGAGTGGACGTACAAGAACATTGAGACTCAGGCTGAGTCCTTCAAGCGTTACGCTATTGCCGCTGACTGGAGCCGCCGCCTGCACACCTCGGACCCCGAGTACTACAAGTGGACTCAGTGGCTGTTCGAGCAGTTCTACAAGAAGGGCCTGGCGTACCGCAAGGACTCCATGGTCAACTGGTGCCCCAAGGACCAGACCGTGCTCGCGAACGAGCAGGTTGTCAACGGTGCGTGTGAGCGTTGCGGTACTACCGTGACTAAGAAGTCGCTGAACCAGTGGTACTTCAAGATTACTGATTACGCACAGCAGCTGCTGGACGACATGGAGCAGCTGGAGGGCAAGTGGCCCGACCGCGTTCTGCTCATGCAGCGCAACTGGATTGGCCGCTCCGAGGGTGCTGAGGTGCGCTTCGAGATTGAGGCGACCGAGGACCAGCCCGCTGAGTCCTTCACCGTGTTCACCACCCGCCCGGACACCCTGTACGGCGCAACCTTCATCGTGGTTGCTGCGGATGCAGCATTCGCCGAGCAGATCGTGGCACCCGAACACAAGGCCGCCCTGGAGCAGTACCGCGAAGACATTAAGGCACTGAGCGATATTGACCGCCAGTCCTCCGACCGCGAGAAGACCGGCGTGTTCACCGGCCGCTACGCGATTAACCCGCTGACCGGCGCAAAGCTGCCCGTCTGGGCTTCTGACTACGTGCTCGCCGACTACGGTACCGGCGCGATTATGGCTGTGCCCGCGCACGACCAGCGCGACCTCGAGTTCGCCCTGAAGTTCGACCTGCCCATCGTGAAGGTCCTGGACGTTGAGGGTGCTGAGGACCCGGCTACCAGCGGTATTGCTGCGGCTGGTGACGGCGTGCTCATCAACTCCGGTGAGCTGACCGGCCTGCCGAAGGCTGAGGCGATTGCTAAGGCTGTTGAGCTGGTTGAGGCTGCCGGCACCGGTGAGGGTAAGGTCATTTACCGTCTGCGTGACTGGCTGCTGTCCCGCCAGCGTTTCTGGGGTACCCCCATCCCCGTGATTCACTGTGAGGATTGTGGCGAGGTTCTGGTTCCTGAGGATCAGCTGCCGGTGCTGCTGCCCGATAACCTGCGCGGTGAGCAGCTGGCTCCTAAGGGCCAGTCGCCTCTTGCTGCTGCCGATGACTGGGCGATTGTGCCTTGCCCCGAGTGTGGCAAGCCGGCTCGCCGTGACTCGGACACCATGGATACCTTCGTGGATTCCTCCTGGTACTTCCTGCGTTACGTTTCCCCGAACTACGATGAGGGCCCCTTCGACCCGCAGGCTATGAGCGAGTGGGGTGCCGTCGACATGTACGTGGGCGGTGTGGAGCACGCTATTCTGCACCTGCTGTACGCACGCTTCTTCACCAAGGTTGTTCGCGACCTGGGCCTGATCAAGCACGATGAGCCGTTCAAGGCGCTCATGAACCAGGGTCAGGTGCTCAACGGCGGCAAGGCGATGTCCAAGTCGCTGGGTAACGGCGTGAACCTGGGCGAGCAGCTCGACAAGTTCGGTGTGGACGCTATCCGCACCACCATGATTTTCGCGTCCCCGCCCGAGGATGACGTGGACTGGGCGGATGTTTCCCCGTCCGGTTCGCAGAAGTTCCTGGCTCGCGCATGGCGTGTGGCTCAGGACGTCACCAGCGAACCCGGTGTTGACGCAACCACCGGCGACCTGGAGCTGCAGAAGCTAATTGCTCGCACCGTGCACGAGGTTCAGGGCCTGCTGGATAACGGCAAGTTCAACGTGGTTGTTGCGAAGACCATGGAGCTTGTGAACGCTACCCGTAAGGCTATTGACTCCGGCGCTGGTGCGGCTGACCCGGCTGTCCGTAAGGCTGCTGAGACTATCGCTATTCTGCTGTCTCTGTACGCACCCTACACCGCTGAAGACATGTGGCACGCTCTCGGCTACGACACCCCGGTTCTGACCGCGGGCTTCCCCGAGGTTGACCCGGCTCTGCTGGTGGATGACACCGTCACCGCTATCGTGCAGATTAAGGGCAAGGTTAAGGCTCGCCTGGAGGTTGCGAAGGATATTTCCGAGCAGGAGCTTCAGGAGCTGGCTCTGGCGGATGCCGCTGTTCAGCGTTCGATTGGTGACGCCGAGATCCGCAAGGTGATTGTGCGTGCGCCTAAGCTCGTGAACATCGTGATCTAAGCTTCTTAGAATCTAAGTTTCTTAGATAAAGTACAAGCCCCGCTGTGGCTTCGGTTCGTTCTGTGGAACTGCCGGAGGCGCGGCGGGGCTTTGCTGTACTGCAGTAGTGATGAGTGCCATAATGTTCAGGGAACGCTAGGAGAGGGTTCGTCATCGAATCATGCACTGATGAACCGGAAGAAGGGCCGGAATATGGAGCGAGAGAACAAAGCAGAGAACCGCATTGCCGTGGTGACCGATAGCGCCGCCGCCCTCGACCCGCAGCTGGTGCAGCGCCTGAGCGCTCGCGGTAATTTTGTGCTGGTTCCGATGCCGGTGACTATTCGCACGCCCGGTGAGCCGGATCGTCAACTGCAGGATTTGACTGCCGCCGAGGTGGACGAGGCGATTATGCTCGCGCACGTAATGGGTCAGACGGTGAGCACTTCCGGGCCCGCGCCGGGCGTGTTTGCTGATGTCTACGACGATTTGGCGTCGCGGGGTTTTACGCATGTGGTGTCTGTGCATCTGTCCGGTGAGCTCTCGGGCACGGTGGAGGCGGCGCGCACCGGTGCCCGCCTGAGCCGTCTGGGTTCTACGGGCGTGAGCGTGGTGGATAGCCGCACGGTCGCGGGCGCCTACGGTCATGCGGTGGTGCGTGCCTTGGAGGTGCTGAACGCTGCCTCCACCGGCTCGAGTGTTGAGTATCCGACTCCTGATTATCCGAGCCCCGCGCAGCTGGTGGACTACATTCAATCCATCTGTGAGCAGTCCACGCTCTACTTCTATATCCCGACCCTGGATGCCTTGCGCCGCGGCGGTCGTGTTTCCCCGGCGTTGGCGATGGTGGGGCAGATGTTCCAGATCAAGCCGATTGGTACGATCACCGAGGGCAAGCTGGCGTATGTGGAGCGCCCCCGCACTGCGGCGCGCGCCCTGGAGCGCCTGGTGGAGGTGACCGTGCAGACCTGCCGTGAGCATCAGCATGCGGCGGCGCTCACCTCTGCAGCTGCACCTGACATGGATAGTTTTTCTCTCAAAGCAACCCCGCGCGGTGAGGTCGTTGCGGTGCATCATGTGGGCAATGCGGCGCAGGCGGTGCAGTTGTATGAGCAGGTTCAGCAGATGCTGGGGGAGAGCTCCCTCGTTCATGATGCTGCCGCTTCTTCGGCGCCGGAGTTTTTGGTGAGCGCGCTACCGCCGGTGCTGTCGGCTCATTCGGGGCTGGGTGCTGTGGCGCTGGTCGTTTATTAGGATCGTGTACTAGCCGCCCCTGTTGCGACACGAAATGCAACACGAAAACTGTATGCCGGGAGTGTATTCAGCCCTTTTAATGCTGTGGTGTGTCTTACGTTGGGGTCATCTGTTTTCGGGTGAGAATTTGCACTGCGTGCGAGCGCACGGGGCGCCATTGAAACCCATTCGCAGATGAAAGGGTGTTTTTTACCCTCAGATTTTGCCTTGATATGGCGCGGTTTTTCGTAAATGTGTGTTTCATGTGTGTTTATGTTGCCACGACCGTATCGCAACATTTTCTAGGGGTGAACGCAACGCAAAACAACAGAAAACAACGGGTTTTTGCCGGTTTTTATGGCGCAACTCACAAAAATTTATCGATAGAACACACCAAAACACACACAAACTAGGGTAGGATTATTACCAACAACGGCGGAACGCACCGGGCAACATAGAGCACGGACGAATCCGACTAAACCAGAGCCCGCAAGGCATCGGATTTGTACACCGCCACCAACGCACTGACAAGGAGATACTCCAGTGACTGTACGCGTAGCAATCAACGGCTTCGGCCGCATCGGCCGCACCTTCTTCCGCGCAGCTCAGACCGAGGGCGTCGGCTTCGAGATCGTCGCAATCAACGACCTCACCGATGTTGAGACCCTGGCACACCTGCTCAAGTACGACTCCATCATGGGTCGCTTCGGCGCAGAGGTCGAGGTCAAGGAAGGCGCACTGGTTGTTGACGGCAAGGAAATCAAGATCCTCGCTGAGCGTGACCCCCAGAACCTCCCCTGGAAGGATCTGGGCGTTGACGTAGTCCTCGAGTCCACCGGTTTCTTCACCGACGGTACCAAGGCAAAGGCACACATCGAGGCTGGCGCTAAGAAGGTTATCCTCTCCGCTCCCGGTAAGAACATTGACGGCACCTTCGTCATGGGCGTGAACGACGACCAGTACGATGCAGCTAACCACCACATCGTCTCCAACGCATCCTGCACCACCAACTGCCTCGCTCCGATGGCTAAGGTTCTGAACGATGCATTCGGCATCAAGCAGGGTCTGATGACCACCATCCACGCATACACCGCTGACCAGCGTCTGCAGGATGCTCCCCACCGCGACCTGCGCCGTGCACGCGCAGCAGCTGTGAACATGGTCCCCACCTCCACCGGTGCAGCAGCAGCTGTTGGCCTGGTTCTGCCCGAGCTGAAGGGTAAGCTGGACGGCTTCGCAGTCCGCGTTCCCACCATCACCGGCTCCATCACCGACCTGACCTTCACCGCTGAGCGCGAGGTCACCGTTGAGGAAGTCAACGCAGCAGTCAAGGCAGCAGCTGAGGGCCCCATGAAGGGCATCATCAAGTACAACGAGGATCCCATCGTCTCCAAGGACATCGAGGGTGAGCCCATCTCCACCGTCTTCGACGCACCGCTGACCAAGGTCATCGGCGACCAGGTGAAGGTTATCGCTTGGTACGACAACGAGTACGGCTACGTTGCACGCCTCGTGATGTTCACCAACAAGGTTGTGGCATCCCTCTAAGCCCCAATAGGCTTGCGACGCTCACCGAGTGTAAGCGTCACCCCGCGTAACTAACGCATAGTGAACCCCGGCACCACCGCATCAAGCGGGGGAGTCGGGGTTTGCTGTACCAAGACCCTTTGTAAGGGTCTTAATAAAACCCAAAAAAACGTATCAACATACTGGTTTCCGTCGCCCTTTTTGGGTCAAAAATACCGTAAGAAAATAGCTGATAGAGAGTGCGAATATCCGCGATATTCCGCGGAGAAACACCATATAAAAGCTATTTACTAGGCTGTCAAACACCCTAGTATTCGGTATGATGGAAACGGTATATAAACCCACCTATCCAGGAGGAATTCCTATGGCTAAGGCACTGTCCGAACTGCTCGAAGAAGGCGTCGCAGGCCGCCACGTTCTCGTCCGTTCCGACCTGAACGTACCCCTGAAGGACGGCGTTGTCACCGACGACGGCCGCGTCCGCGCATCCCTGCCCGTCATTGAGAAGCTTGCCAAGGCTGGCGCACGCGTTATCGTGACCGCACACCTGGGCCGCCCCAAGGGCAAGGTTGATCCCCAGTACTCCATCGCACCGGCAGCTGCACGCCTGGCTGAGCTGGCATCCGTGCCCGTGAAGGTTGCAACCGACCTGGTAGGCGAGGACGCAAAGGCTAAGGCAGCAGCCCTGGCTGACGGCGAAGTTCTGGTCGTTGAGAACGTCCGCTACGACGCACGCGAGACCTCCAAGGACGACGCAGAGCGCGGCGAATTCGCTGACGAGCTGGTCGCACTGACCGGCGAGAACGGCGCATACGTGAACGACGCATTCGGTGCAGTTCACCGCAAGCACGCTTCCGTCTACGACGTTGCTAAGCGTCTGCCGGCATACCTGGGTGACCTGGTGAAGAAGGAAGTTGACGTTCTGGCTAAGACCCTGAACGACCCCGAGCGTCCCTTCGTTGTGGTCATGGGTGGCGCTAAGGTTTCCGATAAGCTCGCCGTGATTGACAACCTGATCGGTAAGGCTGACACCATCCTCATTGGTGGCGGCATGGGCTACACCTTCGCATACGCACAGGGCTACGAGGTTGGCCAGTCGCTGCTGGAGAAGGATCAGGTCGAGAACGTTCTGCGTTACCTGAAGGAAGCTCCCGAGAAGGGCACCGAGATCATCACCGCAGTGGACGTTGTTTGGTCTGACGCATTCTCTGCTGACGCTAACACCGAGATCCGCCCGATTGAGGACCTGACCGGCGGCAAGCTGGGCGCAGAGGCTGAGGGCCTGGACATTGGCCCCAAGACTCGCGAGATCTTCGCTGAGAAGATCAAGGGCGCAAAGACCATCTTCTGGAACGGTCCCGTTGGCGTGTTCGAGATTGCTCCCTTCGCTGAGGGTACCCGCGCGGTTGCACAGGCTATCGTTGACTCTGACGCATTCTCCATCATTGGTGGTGGCGACTCCGCTTCTGCAGTCCGTAACCTGGGCTTCAAGGATGAGCAGTTCGGCCACATCTCCACCGGTGGTGGCGCTTCCCTCGAGTACATTGAGGGTAAGACTCTGCCCGGCCTGGAGGCACTGGGCGCCTAATCTGGACGCACAGATTTAGTACACGGTTTTAGTGTAAGGAACCCCCGTCGGGGCGGTATTTCGGTACCGTTCCGGCGGGGGTTTCTGCATGCCCGGTCAGTTATCCTTGCGGGTGTTTGCATACTGTTTCCTGGCTATATGCTGTGGATTCTGCAGCGTACAGCTTCTATCGGGGACACAGAGGAATAGCTCTAATAGACTGGAAATATAGAGGACCCCGGCCGGCAACCTCAAGATGATCGAGGGGAGCGAGGCAGGGAGCGTACGCACCTCTACAGGCAAGCGAATACAGACAAGCAAGACGGACAGACAAAGGCGGACGGGCGAAGACGCCCAGGCACTGAGCCTAGCCGCCTGCGAGCAGCCCAGAACCACCTCGGCAACTTGCGAACTTAGCGGCTCGTGAACTCGATAGCTTGTGAATACGGAATCCAGGGAGGGAAAGAATGACCGTAAACGCTCAAACGCTTTTTGACGAAAAAGACTACACCGGAACATACCCGTATGTTGCCGACCACGTGATCGGGCCCTACACACCCGCAAACCGGGACCACTCCGCCTACTCGGCACCCGCACCGGGCGTGAGGTACACGTCGAGTGCTTACGAGGTGTCAAACCTGCGTCCCTACCTGGGCTACTACTACGCCTGCCAAAACTACATGATTCTCGCCTCGGAACCTGCCGTTCTGCGGATGGACAATATCAGCGAAGAAATGTTCTTCCCCGCCATTCAGGACCTCTACGAAGAGGGCAGGGGCTGGGTCATTACTCCTAATCCCAAGATTCTGACCATGAACCTGCTGGAGGGGCAGCCGCGCCTCATCGACGAGACGCTAAAAATTGTGGAATGGAATGTGCGGTTCGATATTCTTCCCGAAGTTCAGGTGTACCGCAAAGACACGAACCAGGTGTACCCCATCACCGATTTTGATACGCGCGGCCTGATCAGTGACGGCGCAATACACGGGGCTCTACGCACACAATTCACGAATGAGTGGAGGCCCGTCCAATTCATTTCAGAAAATAGTTTGAGTTAGGGGAGGGGAGAGCAACATGACGAATAACTTTGGTGGACCAGGATACGGCGGACCCGGATATAACGAGCAACGAGCGTACATGAGGCGTGTGATATCTCGCGCCAGGTTTATACGGGCTGGCGTGTTCGCTGGTGCCGCCCTCGTCGCGGTAGCTTTTGGCTGGGGCACCAAACTGCTCAATGAGATGGGTTCGGAGTCCCAGGCCGATAAGAAACGCGACCAGGAGTTTGTGCGCCTGGAACCCACGGAGAAGTACGATGCGCTGAACACCATGGGGCCTTCCTCCGGGCCGCTCGTCTACACGGCGTTTGAGCGTAAGGGGCGTTTCATTCCTGCCACGGAGGCGCAGGCGGCTCAGAACGTGCCGTACCCGATTCAGCAGCCCGGAATGGATAACTACGACCGCGGCGGCCTGTACGCGTTCTTGGCGTACTTCTTTGCGTCGATGAACTACTTCTACCACACGGGCGATACGGAGCCTCTATCTAAGGTCACGGACCCGGAAAAGGTGCTCCACCCCGAAATTCTTCGCCTGTACAGAGAGAAGCGCGGATGGGTTATCTCGGCTGATAAGAATGTGCTGAGCGCCAACGTTGCTGATGATCTTGTTGCGGGTGAAAAGGCTAAAAATACGAGCCGAAATATCCTGGTGAGCACCCTGTACACGACTAAGGCTAAGGACCTTGCATTTTATGTGACTGAGACGGGTGAGAAGCAGGATATCCGCAAATATTTGAAGTACCTGGGGCGTTTCTCGCTGGCTGTGGAGCATCTGCGTGGGCAGTGGGTGATTGT